>RCUH01000853.1_pt1 | contig 26562 bp, 24 predicted proteins | sample 2166191 | NCBI WGS metagenome assembly RCUH01 (sample SAMN09932848, study PRJNA488358) | compost metagenome | feature: garden; material: soil; isolation source: compost soil in an enriched community after 214 h of incubation | place: Germany: Experimental Botanical Garden Goettingen | collected...
CAGTAGCACCAGCACTAAGATCTGTAGCTTGTTTCACAATTTTCACAGGAAGTGGGACAGTTACAAACACTGGCGTATCTACGGTTGTAGGCGACATTGGTTCTAATGTAGGATTGACAACTGGTTTCCAACCACTTAATGTAACCGGAACTATTCACTCGAATCCAGATCAGGCGACAGCTGTGTGTGCATTAGACCTTAATACGGTTTATACTTATCTTAATACTTTGCCTACGGATATTGAGTTGCTTTATCCAGCGGCATTCGGACAAGATCTTGTACTTACGCCACATACTTATCTGTTAAATGCAGCAACAGTGTTAAACGGAAAAGTAATATTAGATGCACAAGGAAATGAAAATGCTGTTTTTGTAATCAAAATTGTTGGCGCACTATCAACAAGCACTTATGCTTCGGTTGAATTGATAAATGGCGCTCTTGCAAAAAATGTCTTCTGGAAAGTAGATGGTGCTATTAGTCTTAATGATTATGCAAGTTTTAAAGGAACTATCATTGGTAACAATGGCGCAATCAATCTTAATACAGGAACAGTGATAGAAGGTCGTGTTCTTAGCACAACTGGAGCTGTTGCAACCGCAAGCATCAATGCGACAATGACGGCAGGATGTGACCCGGCAACTTTAGCAGTTGGTTCTTCTAGCACGAACAAGCAAGCTAATTTTTATCCAAATCCATTCTCATCAGTTCTGAATATCAATACCAATGATATGGAAACTGGTTCTACTCTGACAATCTACAACGGAGTTGGATCGATCGTTTTGCAAAAACAGTTAACGGGTAAAACAAATTCAATCCAGACAAAACTACCTGCAGGAACATATTTCTACCAATTGAAAGGTAAAAATGGTACGCAGCAGACTGGTAAACTTATATCAAAACCATAGAAAGCAGGATCAAGCAAAGTATGTTGGTACAATTAGCAGAAGTCGACCTTGCATTATTTGTTTCCGCTATTATCCTGATTGTTTATTACGGATTACAAATCAATAAAACTAAGTGAGTTGTAAAAACTACTTTTTGAATTACTAAGATGAAGTCACGGATTTTAAAACCGTGACTTTTTTTATTTATAAAAATCTATTGTGAAAAAAAATGCCCACACTTCTGCAGACATTTTTCACTAACTAAAACTAAACTTAAAACTTAATATTTTTTAAGGATTCCCGTACATATTAGATTCACCACCATCAATTGCAATCACTTGTCCGGAAACGTAGCCGTTTTCAGCACTTAAAAGATATGCAACAAGATTTCCAACATCTTTCGGATCTCCCAATTTTCTTGTTGGATTTCTGGATGCGTATTCTGCTTCTGCTGCTTTTGGGTCTTGTGGATTCACTTGATTGAAAGCTTCTGCAACCATCGGCGTCAAAATCGCTCCAGGTGCAATTGCATTTGTCAGGATATTATATTTTCCATATTCCAAAGCGGCGTTTTTCGTCATACCAGCTACAGCATGTTTTGTCGCTACGTAAGCCGTTTGATTTGCAACACCACGGATTCCACCAACAGAAGCTACATTCACGATTCTTCCGCCTCCATTTTTCTTAAGTTCTGGAATGATGTATTTCATTCCATAATAAACACCAAGAAGATTGATATCAATCACTTTTTTGAAAACCTCGATGTCGTAATCTACCAATGGCGCTTGCTTACCTTCGATTCCCGCATTGTTGTAAAGTCCATCCACTTTCCCAAATTCCTTCACAGTCTCATCTACATAATTTTTCACTTGTTCTTCTACAGAAACGTCAGCTTTTACGGTCAGAAATTTGCTCTCTGGATATTTGGATTCTAATTCGGATTTTGCCTTATTCAATGCTTCTTCATTATAATCTACTAATGTGATATTGGCTCCTTTTGATGCAAGAGATTCTGCAGCCGCAAGACCTAATCCCATTGCTGCACCAGTTACTATGATTGTTTTTCCTTTAAAGTTTGACATAATTTTTTTTATTAATGTTTCATTGCTTCATTATGCAACATTGATACCTTTTTAATTTAAGAAGTCTTAAAGTTTTGCTAAATTTTAGTTTAACAAAATGAGTTGAGAAAAGCCAATCAAGACTTTTATCAAACATTAACAAAGCCTAATTTCTCGGGCTTTTTTATTTTTATTACATTTACAGAATAGACAAAAGAATTCGCAAAAATCAAGAGAAATTAATTTTAAAATGAAAAAACTGATTCTTATTCCGGCAATCGCCGCATTATTAGTATCGTGTAAAACATTGAAACCTACCGAAAATACAACTATGGAACAACCGCAAGATTGGAAACGCACCACGAATATTTATGAAGTCAATGTAAGACAATATACGCAAGAAGGCACTTTCGAAGCTTTCGAAAAACATTTGCCAAGACTCAAAAAAATGGGAGTGAAAACACTTTGGTTTATGCCAATCACACCAATTGCACAGCTCAATAAAAAAGGGACCTTGGGAAGTCAATATGCAGCTTATGATTACACAACCATCAATCCTGAGTTTGGAACCTTGGAAAACTTTAAACATTTGGTGGATGAAGCGCACAAAATGGGTTTCAAAGTCATCATAGATTGGGTAGCAAATCACACAGGTTGGGACCACGTTTGGACCAAATCTCACCCAGAATATTATTTAAAAGATGAAGATGGAAGTTTCCACAAAGCCAGCGGAATGGACGACATCATCGAATTGGATTTTACCAACAAAGAAATGCGTCTGGAAATGATAGAAGCAATGAAATATTGGGTGAAAGAAACCAATATCGACGGCTTCCGTTGCGACCTTGCAAGCTGGGTAGAAGTGGACTTTTGGCAACAAGCAAGACCAGAAGTAGAGAAGCTGAAACCGATGTTCTTCTTAGGAGAATTTGATGAGTTGGAAGCGCCTGAATATGGGAAAGTATTTGACGCCAGTTACAGCTGGAAATGGATGCACCTGACCAAAGATTTCTATCAAAAACAATTGCCACTTTCGGATTTGAAAAACCTTTTGGAGCAATATTCAAAAATTGGTGATAACTCAATGAGAGCTTGGTTCACGAGCAATCACGACGAAAATTCCTGGAACGGAACAGAATATGAAAAGTACGGAGATTTCGCGCCAGCTTTGGCTGTTTTTTCTGCAACTTGGAATGGCGTTCCACTTTTGTACAATGGACAGGAATTGCCAATGAAAACCAAACGTTTGGAGTTCTTTGAGAAAGATCCAATCCCGTGGACAGAAAAATTTGCGATGGACGATTTTTATAAAACTCTATTAAATCTAAAATCCGAAAATCCAGCACTCCGAGGTGGCGATCCAGCCGTAACGACGTTTTGGGTAAACACTACAGCGAATGATAAAATCTTGGCTTACCTAAGAAAAAATGGAGACAGAGAAGTCTTGGTTTTGATTAATACCAGCAAAGATGCCGTTAATTTCAAATTGGAAGATGACCATTCTGTAGGAAGTTACAAGAATGTTTTCTCCAAATCAAAAGCTGAATTCATCAAAGGTTCCGACGTAAGTCTTGATGCTTATGGATATTTGGTTTTTGAGAAATAGGATTTAGATTTGAGATAATAGACTGATAGATAATAGATTTATTGTCTTTAAAATATGAAAACGCTTTCAGTTTGAACTGAAAGCGTTTTTTACATCTGATTTTATAAGATTTTAAAAAACTTAAAATAACTAAAAGCCTTTACACCTTTTGTGGTTTAAATTAATAACCCGCCGTAAAACGCTGTTTCACAAAGTTATTCTGCTCCAATTCGTCTACCAAAGCCACTGCAACGTCTTCGACAGAAAGCAAACTTCTTCCTTCTTCATTGAAAACCGGATTTTCCAAAGCCGTTCTGTAAGTTCCTTTTCTCACACCAGCTGTTCCTTGATGCATCTCGAGTGCTGGAGAAAAGAATGTCCAGTCAAGTGTTTCGTTTTTCTTAATCTCATTCAGATAATCTCTTGCCGCCAAAGCGCCCGGTTTGATTTCTGCAGGAAAATCCGGACCATCAACCACCTGATTGCCGTCGATGAACAAACTTCCGCCACCACCAACAGTAATGAATCTCTTAACGCCTGATTTCTCAACTGCACTTTCGATGTTTTTAGAACCATTCAAAAAGTCGTTGTAAAGATTTGGGTTCGTCCATCCCGGATTGAATGAACTGATTACCACATCATTTCCTTCAAGAACTTTTGCCAACTCATCTACATTATTCACATCTGCGCTGATTGCGTTTACATTATCCTTCGTCTCCACTTTTGAACTGTCTCTTGCGATTGCGTTTACGGCATAACCTCTATTTGATAACTCGTTTACGACTTGTTTTCCTACGAAGCCTGTTGCTCCGATCACTGCTACTTTTTTATTCATAATTTTTTAATTTAAATTAATTGTAATATAATTTGTTACATTTTTAAATAAAATTTTTTAATCGAATTGATTGGTAAAATCAGACAACTTCTTATCCTTCAAAAACTGAAAAACCAAATCATCGGTTTCAGAAAATAATTGATTTAGGTTTTTATTAATGTCCTTCCCTACGCTACAAAGTGGATTTGGATTTAGGTTTTTCTTGCCAAGAACTTCGGTGTTTTTAATCGCTTGATAGATTTCCGCAACATTGATTCCCTTTGCATTTTTCCCTATTCTTACGCCTCCATCTTTTCCTTGTCGGCTTTCCACCAAACCAGATTTTTTTAGATTAATCAATTCTTTACGGACAATCACAGGATTCACATTGATGCTTCCTGCCAACCAATCAGACGTCAAAAACGCCTGCGGTTCTTTCGCAAGAAGTGTCATAATGTGGATTGCTGTTGCAAATCTTGTGTTGCTCATAATGATGCAAATTTAAAACAATTTTTAAATGTAACAAAAATAATTACAGTTAAAATTTTATTAACTGTAATTATCATCAAACATTACTTTGTTTCAATTTCCACAATCTTCTTTCCTTTCTCCCCCAAGTATAGATTCATAACCGACTCATAAACTTTATATCCATCATCCACATTGGTGAAGATCACGAGACCTTGTTTTGTTTTCGGTAAAATAAAAGCAATTGTATTGACGCCTTTATCGGAACCTCCGTGTGATAAAGCGATTTCGTTATTTCCTAAATCATAAATTTCAAAACCAAGTCCGAAATACTTATTCTTTTTGGTTTCGACTTGATTGGTTTTCATCGCCTTAAAAACTTCTGGAGAAAGCAGTTCATTGTTCATTACGCCAATCAAAAATTTACTATAATCTTCCACAGTAGTTGTTAAATCATCAGCAGAATTTACTGTTTTATTCTTTACGATATCATAGGCTTTTCCATCTTTATCATAACCAATAACGATTCTGTTTGCATTCTTTTCCCCGTTCCAAATGTAGCTTGTATCATTCATATTTAAAGGTTGAAACACGTATTCTTTGGCTAATTCTTCCAGACTTTTATGAAATTTTTTCTCAACAGCTTTCCTCAAATATTCAAAACCTTCACCGGAATATTGGTATTTTGTTCCGGGCTCAAAATCGAAAGTCAGCTTATTATCTTTATTCATTGCTCGCCAATTTGGGAAACCAGTTTGGTGACTCAGAACCATTCGTGTAGTCAGTTTTTTATTTCGAGGATCGTTTGCAATATCAGGATCTGTAAAATATTTGTAAAGTGGTTCATCCAAATTCCATTTTCCGAGACTTACCAAGCGCAAAACCGTCATCGCAGTTACAGGTTTCGTTAAAGATGCGACATTGAAAATCGAATTGTAAGAAGCCGAAGTTTTGTCATTCAATTTTCCGTAAACCTTTATTTGGGTTAATTTCCCATTTTCAATTACACCTAAACCTAAGGTCGGAATATGATTGTCTTTTAATAATTTTTCTAAATTGTCCGTCAGTTTTGTTCTATTTGGGTCGCCGTGATCGTAGCTCAGAACGTCGCTCATCATCCAATTTCCATCTTTTTTTGTCCAAACTGAAGTGAATTTTGCTTGTCCACCCAAAACATCTTCTTTATTTTTCTCTCGAATGAAAAATTGATGTTCGCCGGTTTGAATTGCGCCGTACAATTCGCCATTATTGTACAATGGAAAAACTTCTAAACTGTTTCCTATTACTTTTCGTATTGGTTTTTGATTTGGGTTTCCACAAATATTTTGTTTTGTTCTTTCTAAAAATAATTTCTTGTCCTGAAAACCACCGTTGTCGTGATAGAATTTCAGATTTTCATCCATCGTTTTTTCCAGATAAGCGATGTCGCAATTATTAAAACCACGTTCAAAAAAAAGACTGTCTTGTTTTTTTAATTCTGAAAATAAAGTTGAATTTTTATCGATCTGAGATTTCAAGTTTCCGAAGAAAAAAAAGAGAATTAAAATACTGAAGCTGAGTTTTTTTGTCATTGAATTATTTTTGACAAAGATTCTGAATTTATCAAATTAAATTCAAAAAATTAGCCCGACAAAAACCCGACAATCGTCTGACAAATTTTATATAATGCTGAAATTCAGTTTATAGCGAAGGTTTTGTTTCTTGTCAATTTCGTAAGCGTTTCTCAAAATGATGAAAACATTTGCAAGCGTTAAGCTAACCATTGTGATCATCACAGACGCTGAACCGAGTTTTAAGAAAGCCACAATCAGAAAAATAATCGGAGAAATAATGGCTAAAAATATTTGAAGCGAAATAATTTGTTTGATGATTGGTGATTTCTCTTTAGTAAAAATCATTATTAATAAAGGCGGTAGAAAATTGGCAATCGGAAACCACGCGAAAGGAAGCGAAGAAAGGTTGATAATTTTGATCAAAGTGGAATTGAAAACTTCCTCATTTTCTATAGTTGAAATTGCTTGTTCAGTTTCAATTTCATCTATTAAAATTGGGGAATCAATTATTATTTCTTCTGTTGGAATATCTGAGATTAATAAATCTTTTTCAGAAATGTCAAGCGTTGAAGCCAAAGTTTTCAGCGTGTAACCCTTCGGTTCCGTTCCAGCTTCGATGCGTTGAATGGTTCGCACGGAAATTCCGGATTTCTCTGCCAATTCTTCTTGCGTAAGATTCTTTTCTTCCCTGATTTTCTTTAATTCCGACATTTAATTATAAATGATGAGCGATAAATGATAATTGATTTTAAAAACAAATTTAACAATTCAAAGAATGTTATAGCAACTTTTATTTCAAATCAACAAAAAAGCCTTTCAAAAAAATGAAAGGCTAAAATTTATTTAATAAAAATAATCAATTATTTTTTCGAAATCGCTCGGGAAATCACAATCTTCTGAATCTCCGAAGTTCCTTCGTAAATCTGAGTAATTTTCGCATCACGCATCATTCTTTCCACGTGATATTCCTTCACATAGCCATATCCACCGTGGATCTGAACCGCTTCGATTGTCGTGTCCATCGCCACTTGAGAAGCGTACAATTTTGCCATCGCACCACTTTCTGAGATGTCTTTGCCTTCATCTTTTTCAGTTGCTGCTTTGTAAATCAACATTCTCGCTGCCATAATACTTACGTGCATATCTGCCAATTTGAAAGCAATTGCCTGATGATTGATGATTTCTGTACCGAAAGATTTTCTTTCCTTAGCATATTTAAGTGACAATTCATAAGCGCCGGAAGCAATTCCCAAAGCCTGAGAAGCGATTCCGATTCTACCGCCGTTGAGGACAGCCATTGCAAACGCAAATCCAAAACCGTCTTCGCCAATTCTATTTTCTTTAGGCACTTTCACGTCTGTAAACATCAAAGAATGCGTGTCACTTCCGCGAATTCCTAATTTATCTTCTTTCTTCCCAACTTGGAAACCTTCCCAATCCCTTTCTACGATGAATGCGTTGATTCCTTTGTGTTTTTTATCTGGATGCGTTTGTGCAATTACAACGTAATAAGTGGCATTGCCACCATTCGTAATCCAGTTTTTGGTACCATTTAACAAATAATAATCGCCTTTGTCTTCCGCAGTTGTTGATTGTGAAGTTGCATCAGAGCCCGCTTCCGGTTCTGATAATGCAAATGCTCCAATAACTTCACCACTTGCAAGAGGTACTAGATATTTCATTTTTTGTTCTTCACTTGCGAATTTTTCAATGCCTGCGCAAACCAAAGAATTGTTGACAGACATTACGACTGCAGCAGATGCATCTACTTTTGCAATCTCTTCCATTGCCAAAACGTAAGAAATGCTATCTAAGCCAGCACCACCATATTTTGGATCTACCATCATCCCCAAAAATCCCATCTCTCCCATCTTTTTAACTGCATCGTGAGGAAATTTCTGCTCATTGTCTCTTTCGATAACGCCTTGCAAAAGCTCTGCCTGAGCAAAATCTCTCGCTGCTTGCTGGATCATTTGCTGTTCTTCTGTTAAATTGAAGTTCATATATTTTTTATTATATTTTCAATCGTAAATATAAACTTTTTAGCAAAAAATCAAAGTAAATAATGGTATTTTGTCATTCCGTAAAAAAAAATTATATTTACGATAATGTAAACTGAATTTTAATTATATATTAATAAAGATATTATATGAACGTTAAAAGAATATTTGATTTTTCTGCGCTGGCCTTGGAAAAATTCCCCAAAGAAGACTGTCTTGTCACCAAGAAAAACGGAAATTGGATTAAAACTTCAACCTTAGAATTTGTAAATCAAGGGAACAAAATATCTCGTGGACTTTTGAAATTGGGAATCAAACCTGGTGACAAAATTGGACTTATCACCACAAACAACAGAACAGAATGGGCAATTATGGATTTGGGTATTTCTCAAATCGGTGTTGTGACTGTTCCGGTTTATCCAACGATTTCTGAGGAAGATTATGTTTACATCTTCAACAATTCTGAGATCAAATACTGTTTTGTTTCCGACAAAGATTTATATAAAAAATTACTCAATGCAAAACCAAACATCCCATCATTGGTTGGCGTTTTCACATTTGATGAAGTTGATGGCGCTCCGAATTGGAACGAAATCCTTGATCTTGGTGAAAATGATTTGACACAAGATGAAGTAGATGATTTAGCTAAAGCCATTAATCCTGAAGATCTTGCAACAATTATTTATACTTCCGGAACGACAGGAAAACCAAAAGGCGTTCCTTTGACTCATAATAATTTGGTTTCAAATGTAATTGCCAGCAATCCAAGAGTTCCGAAAGATAAAAGTTTGGACTACAAAGATTTGAGAGCCCTTAGTTTTCTTCCAATCTGTCACGTTTTCGAGCGGATGATTTTTTACATTTATATGAGTAATGGAATCTCTCTATACTTTGCAGAAAGCATCGAGAAAATCGGGGAAAATGTAAAGGAAGTGAAGCCACAATATATGACGGTTGTTCCAAGATTGGTAGAAAAAGTTTACGATTCTATCTACAACAAAGGAACTGCTGCAGGCGGACTGAAATCTAAAATTTTCCTCTGGTCATTAGGTATCGCTGAGAAATATGAAATTGGCCAACCAAAATCATTTATGCATACGATTGCGGACAAATTGGTTTTCAAAAAATGGAGAGAAGGTCTGGGAGGTAATCTGATAACTTTGGTTTCTGGTTCTGCGGCCTTATCAAAAAGACTAAACGTGATGTTTCACGCTGCAGGAATTCCTATAATTGAAGGATATGGACTTACCGAAACTTCACCTGTAATTTCAGTTAATAGTTTTGGAAAAGTGAAATCTGGATCCGTTGGAATTCCGTTGGAAAACTTGAAGGTTAAAATTGAATCTGACGGCGAAATTGTTGTGAAAGGTCCTTCAATCTTCGAAGGTTATTATAATGATGAAGAGAAAACCAAGGAAGCTTTTACATCTGACGGTTACTTCCGAACTGGCGATATTGGACATTTGGATGAGGATAATTTCCTATTCATCACAGATAGAAAGAAAGAAATGTTCAAAACTTCCGGTGGGAAATTCATCGCGCCTCAGGTAATTGAAAACTTAGCAAAAGCATCGAAATTCATTGAACAAATCATGGTAGTTGGTGATGGCGAAAAAATGCCTTGTGCACTGGTACAACCTGACTTTGCATACGCCAAAAACTGGGCAGATCTGCATAATGTGAAAGTGGCTGAATCTCACAAAGCGATTGCAGCAGATCCAGCAATCAAGTCGAGAATAGAACAAGAAATCGAAAAAATGAACCAGCATCTCGGCAAATGGGAACAAATCAAAAAGATTGAATTGACGCCGAAAGTTTGGACCATTGACGACGGACTTCTGACTCCAACCTTGAAACTGAAAAGGAAAGCCATCAAGGCAGAATTTCAAGATCTGTACGACAATCTTTACAAATAAAATCTAAAGCTATCTGAAAGGATGGCTTTTTTATACAATTATTAACAGTATGTAGTGGCATATTTATTTATATTTGCTTTCAACGTTAGCTGAAACACTATGGAAGTAAAAAGAATTTTCGACATTCCTTATTATTCGAAAGCCAACTTCGAAAAAGATGATTTTGTATGTGATAAGAGAAACGGAGTATGGGAAAAGGTATCAACAGATGAATATATAGCGATCACAAATCAACTTTCAAGAGCTCTTCTGAAATATGGTCTCAAAAAAGGCGATAAAATTGCGCTTATCACTTCTACAAATCGTGTGGAATGGTGTTTTTTCGATCAGGCCGCTTTGCAAATCGGATTGGTAACAGTTCCCATTTATCCTTCAATTTCAAGTGAAGATTGCGTTTATAATCTTGATAATTCTGATTCTATAATTTGTGTAGTTTCTGATGAGAAATTATTTGAAAAAATTAATTCAGTTAAAGATCAGCTTCCGGATTTGAAGGAAATCATTACGTTTGATGAAGTTTCCGGCGCCAAAAACTGGAAAGAATTATTTGATCTTGGAAAAGATAACGATAATCAAAAAGAAGTTGATGATATTAAAAACTCGATTTCTGATGATGAATTAGCTTCCATCATTTACACTTCCGGAACAACTGGCCGACCAAAAGGTGTGATGCTGACACACAAAAATATCGTTTCTGATGTGCTCGGCTGTGAGGACAGAATCCCTCACAAAGATTCCAAAAACCGCGCTTTGAGTTTTCTTCCCCTTTGTCACGTTTACGAGCGAATGATTCTTTATCTCTTTACAGCCAACGGAATTTCTATCTATTTTGCTGAAAGCAATGATAAACTTAGTGAAAATCTGAAGGAAGTGAAACCTCAATATCTGACAGTCGTTCCAAGAATGATCGAAAAAGTCTTTGATGCTATCAACAAAAGAGGAACAGAATCTGGCGGCATCAAATCAAAAATATTTCTTTGGTCTCTGAAAGTTGCTGAAAAATACAAATTGGGAACTTCGAAATCGCTTTCACACATCATTGCGGACAAACTGGTTTTTAGCAAATGGAGAGAAGGCTTGGGAGGGAATTTGATCACTTTGGTTTCTGGATCTGCCGCTTTATCCAAACGATTGAATACAATGTTCCACGCTGCAGGAATTCCGATTTTGGAAGGTTATGGTTTGACGGAAACGTCGCCAGTGATTGCAGTTAATAGTTTCGGACACACAAAAATCGGATCGGTTGGACGACCTATTGAAAATATTGATGTGAAGATCCAAGAAGATGGTGAAATCACCGTGAAAGGGCCGACCGTGACGCAAGGCTATTACAAAGACGATGAAAAAACAAAAGAAGCGTTTACCGACGATGGCTATTTCCGAACTGGCGATATTGGAATGTTGGACGAAGATAATTTTCTTTTCATTACCGACAGAAAAAAGGAAATGTTCAAAACTTCTGGCGGAAAATATATTGCCCCACAAGTGATTGAAAATCTAGCCAAAGCATCACAATTCATTGAACAAATTATGGTTGTGGGCGATGGCGAAAAAATGCCGACCGCACTGGTTCAACCAGATTTTGAATATGCAAAAAATTGGGCTTCGAAAAATAAAATCAACATTGGAACTTCACCGGAAGAAATCGCCAAATCCAAACAGCTGAAAGACCAAATACAAAAAGAAATTGAAAAAATAAATGTACATCTCGGAAAATGGGAACAAATCAAAAAGATTGAATTAACGCCCAAAATATGGACAGAAAACAACGGTCTCTTAACACCAACTTTGAAACTGAAAAGGAAAGCGATCAAAGCAGAATTCCAAGATTTATATGACAATCTCTACAAATAAAATCTAAAGCTATCTGAAAGGATGGCTTTTTTGAGTTTTAATTATTAGTTTTATGAAATGAATTAGAAAATCGCAATGGAACTCACAAAATACGACACCAGCTACAGAAGATTCTTCGCAAAAATATTTGATTATGTTTTACTTATATCTGTCCTGTGGATTATCTCAGCACTCTTACCGCAACCTAGCTACTCATTTGATTTTAACAATCCTAATCCTGAAAAACTACTAACCAAAGATTCTGGATCAGCATTAGATATTTGGACAGAATATAATGATTTGATTAAATCTTTTTTGATAATTTGTTATTTCGTCCTTTTTCATTTTTTCGCAGGACAAACTGTAGGTAAAATGATTGCAAATGTAAAAGTTTGGAATATTGACGAAACAAAAAAGCTTAGTTTTATTCAAGCCATTTTAAGAAATCTATCTGATATTTGTTTTGTATTGATAACATTCTTTCTTGACTTGGAATATTTACCTATTATCCTCATTTCCGTTTGGACAGTTGCGAATGTAATACAAGTTTTTTCCAATAAAAAACTTAGAACAATAGATGATTTGATTGCAAAAACTGTAGTCCTACGAATTTTTGATAATGATTCTGAGGAACATAATATTTAATGATTTATAGAAATAATGTTAATCAAAACTAAAATAGTATTTTTATTTTTCGTACTTTTTTTCGCACTTTCATTTGGTCAAAACAATTTTCAAAAAATTGATAGCATTGCTCATACAATTCGCTACAAAGGCGATTTGAATCAACTTGTTTTTGACTTGACTCAAAATTTGGATAATGAAAAAATTGATAAAACAAGAGCAATCTATTCTTGGATTACTGATAATATTAGTTATGATTACAAACTTTTCAATAAGGGTAGAAAAAGCATTAAACTAAAATGTAAAAATAAAAAAGACTGTGACATCAAAAGGAAAGAATACGAAAATAAAATTATAGAAAAGGTTTTGCGGAAAAGAAAGGGAATTTGTTCTGGATATTCGCTTCTTTTCAAGAGAATGTGTGACATTGCAAAAATAACCTGCATCAGTATTGATGGTTATGTGAAAACAAACTCTCGTCACGTAGGAAATACGGGGATTTTGGATCACGCTTGGAATGCCGTAATCATCGATGGTCAAACTTACCTTTTAGATTTAACTTGGGCTTCTGGATATTGTGAAAAAGATGAAAATAAAAAACTCAAAAACTTTGTTAAAAAGAAAAACGATTTTTATTGGTTTACTCCCGCAGACAAATTTACAATTGACCATTTCCCAAAAAATCCTGAAAAAGTTCTAAATTTTGACATCCCAAAAGACTATTATAAAAATCAACCTTACATCGAAAACAGCATTATTCCTTTCATCGAAATTCTAAATCCCAAACAAGGTGTCATCATAACGAAGGTTAACGATTCGATTGTCTTTAAGTTCAAATATTCTAAGGAAATCAAGAAACTTCAAATCAATACCAACTTAAAGAGAAATCCAAAATTCTATTCAACTAATAAAAAAAGAGAAAAAGTCTTTAACCGAAAAGCTTTTGATAAACAAGAATATATTGATTTTGAGAAGAATAATGATGATTATAATTTCTCATATAAAATTGAAAAAGAAAACCTTAAATACATCGAAATCTTGTTTGACTACAATTTGAAATTAAAATATTTGGTAAAAATTGAACAAAATTAGAAACATCTATCTTTGTCTGTAATTTTATTTGAAGATATGAACATCACCCGCGGAGAATTAATAAAAATTTGCAATAGATTTTTGGATGACAAGATCAGTAAAGAGGAAATTATCCACTTTGCGACATCTGTGATGTTTGATGACGAGGACAAATATGAATGTGAAGATGAGATTGTAGAAGAGATTCTCGCGCAATGGGACAACGTTCACACGCAATCCAAAATCAATAATCGAAGCATAGAATTGCTCAGAAATGCACTTTTGAAAATGGAATCATAAAGCAAAAAAATGTCCCGATATTTTCGGGACATTTTTTTTATTTTTTCTCTGCCAACTTGCTCCAAGAATGGAGAATATAAACGACAATGATTCCTAAAATCCCTGCCGAAATAGAGAAGATATGTTGCGTATTTTCGTCATTCAAAAAGCCTACATACCAATTGATCGCATAAAAATTGATCGCGATAAAAATGATAAAAAGGACTAAAAATACTTTATAAAATGTTTTCATTCTGAGGAAATTTAAAAATGTACGTAATTCTGAAATAGCTGTGCAAAGTTAGCGGTAAATAATTTAATAGAGATGGCCAAAAGTATAATTCCGAAAACTTTTTGCAAAACTTGTAAAGAACCTTCTCCCAATTTTCGCTCTATCCACGGCGCTAATCTGAGAACGATGTAAACCAATATGGTATTCAGCACGATGCCACAAATGATGTTGATATCGTGGTATTCTGCTCTTAAAGACAAAGTTGTAGTCAACGTTCCAGCGCCGGCAATCAAAGGAAATGCAATTGGTACGATTGAAGCAGCTTGCGGTTGATTGGTTTTATGGATTTCAATTCCCAAAATCATCTCGATGGCAATAATAAAAATCACAAAAGCTCCGGCAATAGCGAAAGAATTGACATCTACACCGATAAACTTTAGAATATTATTACCAATGAAAAGAAAAGAAATCATCAAGATACCAGCAACAATCGCGGCTTTCTCTGATTCGATTTTTCCAAACTTTTGACGTAGTGATACAATGATTGGGACAGATCCTAAAATATCAATCACCGCGAACAAAACCATAAAAGCGGTCATCGTTTCCTTGATTGAAAATTCTTCTAAAAATTCCATAGCTTTGATTTTAAAGATTTCGCAAAAATATGAAATATTCTTGACAATTCTCTAAATCAAATTATAGACTTCTTCTATTTCTTTTAAAATTTCTTTTTGCTTGTCTTGAGAAGAAAAAGGCGAGTACTTTTCGATATTCACTTTGGTAATCAATTGGTTGTATTTTTCAACTGGTGCCAAGCCAAAATTTATTTTAAGATAGTCAGCAAAACCAAGAGTGTTTTTGGATTTGTAATATTGATCGGCATCCGATTTCAATGCTTCGAATCCTTCAAAAAATCGACTTGTATTACTTTCGTCAATCGCTTTCTGCAAATAGTTGAAGTGCGAATTCAGATCAAAGTTATTTTTATTTCTCAACAAAGCTTCAGTCTCAGCAATCGTGACAATTGGTCTGGAATTGATTTGTTTCTTCTCCAGATCTTGTTTCTTTTTCTCTTTAATTTTTCTATTAAAATAAATAAAAGCAAATGCTCCAACGCCAATTATCATCAAGTTTCCAAAGATAACCAGCCAGCTCATATTTTTATGTTCTTTCACTTTCAGCTTCTCTGTGCTCATCACAGGAGAATCTACTTTTTCCAAAACAGTGTTGGTATATTCGTTCACTTTTTGCAAAGTGGTTTTGGCGTTGGCAATGTCTTGTGCGTTCACCGTGTTTAGCACCAAAGTCTTTGCACCAAGCGTTACGTATTTTTCTTCTTTTGGATCGAAGTATGAGAAAACCTCAGTCGAAATCTTCAAATCACCTCTCTTTTTCGGAATGAGGACATATTGTGCTTCCACCTCGCCTTCTATTCCTTTTGCCGTAGCAACAGAATTATTTACGATTTTCGGTTCGAAAATTTCATAATCTGGAGAAGGTAAAATTTTCGGAACTATCGCTGCAGAAAGATTTCCGCTTCCGATAACTTTAACAGAAATATTAAAGGCTTTATTGATTTCAAAATTCTCTTTGCCTTTATCGATCATTTCAACCTTAACATCATATTTTCCAACCGCATCATTGAAATTTTCCGGTGCACCTTCAGGCAATTTTTTGACATTGATCTTTACCTTATTGGAAACAAGCGTGTTTTTATGATTGCTAAAAGGAACTTCCAACGGCGGAACATCCATCACTCCAGCTACTTTTGGAACGATTACAAACATCCCGATGATTTGGGAGGAATAGTTGTTTTCAGAATCTTCTATTGACTCATCAAAGTTGGCAATAGAGCGGATTGCAAGATTTTTTGCAGGTTCAAATTTTGCAGGTTCCAGATTACGAAAGTTCGAAATACTTCTGGAAAAAGCTTTTAGAACCACCACAGTTGGCTCATTCTTATAAACCTCTCTTTCCTGCACCTGCATATTGAGATACATATTTTTTGCAGGATTGATTGCAACAGCTTTTTTATCCGCTTCTTTTACAAAAATATCAATGGGCTCAGTTTTGTACATTTTCCCGTTGACCTGCACCAAAGCAGAACCAATTTTTATATTTCCAGTCTGCTTGGGATCCAATAATAACTGATAAACCAATTGATTAATCCTAATTTTTTTTACAGGATCAATCAAAGTTGTCTGTTCCGATGAAATGGCAAAATCGAACTTTGTTAAATCTGGTAATTTGATTGGAGATTCCATATTCAGGTCTTCGCCAAAGATTTCCAATACAACTGTAAAGACAATTGGCTTGTTCATCTTAACCTCAGTGGTATTCACCTCCGAGTAAAGATTGACCTGAGCAAAGGTGAAGCCCGATGCTAATAGGAATAATATGTATAAATTTTTCTTTATCATTTACCAATCCTTTTCTTTGCTCTGTGGCATCGAATTAGATTTTTTGTTTAAAATTCTTCGTGCAGTTTCTTTCTCTTGATTTTCGATATCTTTCAGGATCATTCTTTCTGCTTCTTCTGGTATTTTATTTTCTTCTTTCTTAGGCTGGTTTGGTTTGCCTTGGTCTTTCCCTTTTTGGCTGTCACCTTTCCCGTCTTGCTGATTCTTCTTTTGGTTGCCTTTGTCAGAATCATCTTTGTTCTTCTGATCTTTGTCGCCACCTTTTCCCTGCTTCTGTTTCTCCTTCTCTTTTTTCTCTTTGTCCTTCAGCATTGCGATTTCGTAATTCTTACGGATGGCTTCGTTGTAAGGATCTTGTTTCAAAGCTTTCTTGTAGAGTTCTGCCGCTTTTTCCGGATTGTTTGCCTGGATCGAGACATTTCCCATATTGTAAAGCGCCGCCGCCTTTTCAAAATTGCTTTTGGTATATTTTGCTGCTTTTTCGTATTCAGCGGTTGCCTCTTCGTATTTTTTGCTTTTGTAAAGTGCGTTTCCTAAATTGTAATGAGCGGTGTAGCTGCTGTTTTTTTCAGCGATTGCTTCCAGATATTTGCTGGACGATGCCTCATATTCCTTGGCATCAAATTTCTTATTACCTTCATACACCAATGCATTATAACTCTTCTGCGCAACGAGAAATTGCGAGGAAATTATCATACAAATTAGGGATAGAGTAATTTTAAAATTCATTGGTACAAAATTATTCGATTTAATGTTAAAACGAACACATCAAAAGTTAAAGTTCGGTTAAAAATTTATTTACGGAAAAGCCTTTGAATAAAGCAGTTATTAACAATTTAGGGAGCAATTTAACATAATAAAACCACTGAAAATCTTCTCAGTGGTTTTTATCATAAATGAAATTAAACAAAATATACGTTCTATTTAACTTTAATTAAAATTATTTAAATAATTAATATAATGTATTTTGTATTAATTTACCAAAAGTAAATTCTACCAGTCTTTTTTCTTTAAAATTAAATAACTTCCAGCAATAAAAACAATTGACCAAACAACACAAGCAACCACACTTTCCCAAGGATATTCAAATTTGAACTGAACGCCAAACATCTCTGCCATCTTAGTTCTGACTAATGGATTTGGAATCAGTTTCGACATACTTTCCAATGGTAAAAAATCTGTGAGATAAGTCTTATTTACTGCAATCGTGGATTTGTCTTTTGGATCAAAATTCTTCATCACAGCAAATTTTTCTATGCCAGACAAAACACCTTCTAAAAACCAAACCATAAAAAATCCTAGAAATACGAAAATCGATTTTCTAAACAAAATAGAAAGAAACATCAGAAATGAGAAGAACGTAAAAAGCTTCAAAAAGTAATTAAATATAAAATAGATCTCTTTGAAAACTAATTCACTTTCCTGCGTCGCGGAATAACTTTTACCCAAAATCAAAGCAATCACAAAAACAAACAATGTTGAAAATCCCGTGAAAACCAAAATTGTCAAAAGCTTCGACGCAATGAATTCTTCCCTACTCAATCCATCAATCAAATTTTGTTTGAACATTCTGTTACTAAACTCTTGACAAATCGAAAAAACAATGATACAACCAAGGAAAATCTTCAATAACCCAACAATGTAAGTCGTAAAATTCCACACGCCCGGAAAATTGTACATTCCTTGTTCTTTCAGATTAATCTTCATTCCCATAAGATCAAAATCTACCAAACCAATGAATAATAAAGCAATCAAAATCACAAAATAAATCCCAGCAAATATTTTGAAAGGACTGTAATTCAGGTTTTTAAGATATTCTAATTTTAATAATCTGATCATAAGTTGGATTGTTTTACAAGTTCTAGGAATTGAGTTTCGAGGCTTTCTTTTTTCTTGAATAAGTGAGATAGGAAAATCCCTTTTTCAAATAGTTTTTTGTTGAGTTCTGATGCCGAAATATCTTCAGAAATTTGTGCAATCACCAACTGGTTTTTTTCTTTGACACTTGAGAAAATATTCAAATTATTAAGCGCAGTAACCAAGGCGTTTGTGTCATCAGACTTCAATTCGAAGAAACCTTTTGTGTTGCTCATTGCATCTACAGAACCAGAATAGATGGCTGTTCCGTGCTTCAAAACAATCACGTGACTACAGATTTTCTCGATCTCATCCAAGAGGTGACTTGCCACGATAATCGTGGTTCCAGATTTTGCAATTGAGTTGATAATATCACGGATTTGAATAATCCCTTCTGGGTCCAGTCCGTTTGTAGGCTCATCAAGAATCAAAACTTCAGGATTTGCCAACAGTGCTGAAGCAATCGCCAAACGCTGTTTCATCCCCAAAGAATAAGCCTTGAAAGCGTCTTTTTTCCTTGCGAGAAGATTGACGGTTTCCAAAACCTGATCTATTCTGTGACTTGGAACGCCTTTGATCTTAGCTACGATTTCCAGATTTTTCTCTGCTGACAAATACGGATAGAAATTCGGTTGCTCTATAATTGCACCGATTTTTTTGAGCGTGTCTGTATCCGTTCCGTCTTTCCCAAACCATTTCCAGCTTCCAGAAGTTGGATTGATCGTAGAAAGTAGCATCCCGAATGTCGTGGACTTTCCGCTTCCGTTTGGCCCCAAAAGACCGTAAACATTTCCTTTCTCTACGTCGAAGGAAATATTATTAACCGCAATCTGCTTAAATTTTTTGGTTAAATTTTTGACTTCCAAGATTTTCTCCATCTATTAATTTTTTAAATAGTCTATCAAATTAGTTTTAAGTTACAATTAGGGAATCAAAAAAGCCCGAAGAATCGGACTTTAATTTATTTAATTGTTTGAGCTCTTAATGGCGAGGCGCAGAGTCTGTATCATCCAATTTCTTGGAAACCGCCATTGCTGCTACCAAGTCATTTAACATAGAACTTGCTGCGGTTGGCGTATTCGGCAACAAGACAAGAGTTGAACGGTTGTTTGCACCGATCGACTGCAATGTATCATAATGCTGAGTCACAACAATCAAGGCTGAAGCTTCGTGCGCATCAATCTGAACGCTATTTAGCATTTTTACAGATTCTTCAAGACCTTTTGCAATCTCTCTTCTTTGATCCGCAATACCTTGTCCTTGCAGTTTTTTAGATTCAGCTTCTGCTTTTGCAACAGCAACAATTCTAATTCTTTGCGCTTCAGATTCGTATTCTGCGGCCGTTTTTTCACGTTCTGCCGCGTTGATTCTGTTCATCGCGTGTTTCACCTGATCATCCGGATCAATGTCTGTTACCAAAGCTTTTATAATATCGTATCCATAACTCTGCATAGCTTCCTGAAGTTCTGCTTTTACAGCTACAGCAATGTCATCCTTTTTCAAGAAAACATCATCCAGTTTCAATTTTGGAACTTCAGCTCTTACAACATCAAAAACATAAGAAGTAATCTGATCGTGCGGACTTTCCAAACGGTAAAACGCATCTGCAACTTGAGTTCTAATCACTTGAAACTGTACAGAAATTTTCATTTTAACGAAAACGTTATCCAAAGTTTTGGTATCAATCATCACATCCAATTGCTGAATTCTTAGATTCATTCTTTTGGAAATCTGATCGATAAACGGAATTTTCAAATGAAGGCCAGCGTGTCTTGCAGAATGGAATTTCCCCAAACGTTCTACGAGTGCAGCGGTTTCTTGCTTGACAGTAAAAAAAGAAGCAAATAGAACTATAAGTCCAAAAAATGCGGCAATCCAAATAAACATCATAATATAAATTTTTCTAAAGATAGGATTTTTAAAAGGAAATTCAAAGTGATTTTGGAATTTTGTTAATTATCATTAATACTATTTTTTGTTATAAAAGTTACAATAAAACCTCATTATTGATAAACATTTTTTAAATTTGTTATGAAATTAAATCTTATATGAAGAAAAAACTATTCTTTGCAGTTGCAGGACTTTTTACAAGTTCTCTTTTTTTTGCACAAAACGTTTCAGTTTTCAATGACGTTCCGTTTTACAGCATGTACCATTATTTAGGCGAAGGGCAAACCATGCCACCAGAAGCCTTTTCTCAAATCCCAGCCGGAGCAATCAGGCTTCACGCTTACGAGCAGGATATCATTTCCAGAAGATTGACAGAGGCGGAAATTGCTTCTATGGGAAGTAGTGTGAAAATGAACATTACACTAATTGCTGCTTGCGACAATTACGATAGAATTGCAGGCGTAAATTTGGTTCTTGTTCCAAAGGGAAGCACCACTTACACTTTCGACCAGTCTAATATCAAGAGAATCGAGATCGGACGTTTCATCACTCCGTTTATGAACAAAAATGCTGTAATAAAGGAAGTTCCTTACAGCTATCAAGTTGATAATATTTCAAATATTCTGCATGATACTGCTTTATCTGCGACTTATGATTTCTGGATTGAGTTCCGCGCAGATGGCTATTCTGCGGCTGCAAATACAGAAGTTGCTGGTTGTGCAGACAGGACAGATGTTTTCCGTGGAAATTTAGAATTTGTGACCAATGGAACTGCAACGCCAGCACAGAATTTCTTTTTGCCAATCTCCTATCGTGATAATCTGAATAATTATAATGCGACTGATGTCCCCGGACAAACAACTCGTATTGTAACTTTCAGTTTAAGTCAACCTGTGAACAATGCCGTCTTATACCTTTCAACTTCAAACCACGGTTCTAACGCTAATGGCGAAGAATATGTGAGACGGGAACACTATGTTTATCTGGACGATCAATTGGTTCATCAATACAAACCAGGCGGAAAAACTTGTGAGGATTTTAGGAAATACAACACACAAGGAAACGGCATATATGGTAGCACTGCACAACCACTTAGAAGATGGATCTCTTGGAACAACTGGTGCCCTGGCGACGCTATTCCAAATCGTGAGGTTCAGCTAGGGAATCTTTCTGCGGGAACACATACTATCAAACTGGATGTTCCTACCGCAGTTTTTGCAGCACAACAAGGTTACTTCCCTATTTCTATGTACATTCAAAATAATGAAAGTGGGCAAATTATCTGTGCCAATCCAGCTGATTTTACTTTGAACAGCCAACAAGGAACCACTGTAAACCTAGGATGGAAAGAGAAAGGGACCGCAACAGATTGGGAGGTTCTCTGGGGCAGAAGAAATTATTATGCTGCGTCAAGTGAGTTTTATCAACAAGTTAGCGACAATCCAACTGCAACTAGAAATGACCTAACAAACAATTGGACTTACGAAATGTATGTAAAATCGAAATGTACAAATGACGTCAACAGTCTTTGGGTTGGCCCTGTTTTTTCTACTCAAATCTTAGCAACAGGAGAAACATCTCTTGAAAAAGTAGCCATTTATCCAAATCCAACGAAAGATTTTGTAAACATCAATACAAATTCTAAAGTTTCAAAAGTGACAGTTTTTGGTACAGATGGAAAACAACTACTTGAGGATTCTACTTCGAAAATCAATGTTTCAAAATTGCCGGCAGGCGTTTACTTGTTGAAAATAGATTTTGCTGATGGAAAATCATCGACTCAGAAAATCATGAAGCAGTAGATTAAAACAATTCTACAAAAAATATCAAAAACAAAATCCAGCATAGTTACTTATTATGCTGGATTTTTTATATAATAATTACTTAGTTTAAAATGGCTGTAGAACAGTCACAGTCATTGTAGATTGTGACATATCTTGATTGATAAACGTCGTATCCACTGGTGTTCCAATTCCCAGATTGACCAAACCAGTTCCTGAACCAAGATTTCGATTGCTACAAGCTGCCGAAACAGTGTAAAGTCCTGGATCCAAATTATCTAAAGTTACATTCAAGTTGAAGATTTTGTATGATCCACTTGCACCTCGCACAACATCAGATCTCACGGCTTTTAATTCTTCTGGACCTGAACCTTTCTTCACAAATATGCCACAGGCAAAACTTCCAGAATAATTACCACTTGGTGTACTTCTCGCAATTTGAGCATTGGTCTGAAAAGACAAGATGGCTTTAGACTTTTTAGTTGTATCTGTAATACTGAAAGTATCTTTATTTCCCGTTAATCTAGCCCAATTCGGAGTAGTTGTTCCTGTGGAAGTTGTGAATGCAGAATTGAGAAGGTAGGCATTTGTTGAACCTGTTGTGGAAAATTTAACACCCGTTCTGTCTGTAGTTGTATTGAGATAAGTGTAAGTCAAACTTCCGGTTCCATCTGCAATCTTGATTGTCTTGTATTCGTCTGATAGAACTGTAGTTCCTGTTACGCTGAAAATCTGACCATCCATCCCAGCCGATCCTTTGCTGGTTTCATCACCATTTAATCTAAATTCCTCTCTGATATTAAGTCCACCATTAATATCTAATGTTTTCTGTGGCGTCAGCGTCTTAATACCAACTTGAGAATAGCCAACAGAAAAGGTGATCAAAAATATGTATGTAAATAATGTCTTCATAAGTTCTAAAAGATATCGGTAAAATTTTGCGGAACTTCATAAACATCAACTTTTAAAGAAGCTTGCGTCATGAAATTATTCAAATTATTAACAGCGGTTGTCGATGGAACACCAATTCCTAAAGTAATATTTGCATCCGTGGTGTATCTCGTGCAAGCTACTCTCGCAGTATGTGTGCCTTTCGAAAGATTAGAAGCGCCACCAATTTGATTGTGAGTCAAAAATGTGCTTTCCGCAGATGTAGAAGTGAAAAGTGTATTCAATCTTGCACTTTCTAATTTATCATCTACAAAAATCCCGCAAGCATACATTTGGTTTGAGCCAAGGGTTGTCGTATTATTCTGTTGAACTACAGTTTCAAATTGAAAATAGACTTTACTTTCTGTACTGTTTACAACAAATGGATTAGCCAATTTTGTGATTTCTTTAAAACCCTTGTTATTAATCAAATAATTAATATCTGTTCCCTTTACCAAATCTGTATTGATGGTGGCTGGCGAAGTTGCTGTACTCAATGAGACACCTTGTCCAGAATTGCTGGAAGCCGTATTGAAATCTTTAAATGAATCATTGAAGATCAGATAGTATTTATATGACTCATAGTCCGGAAGTTTCAAGGCTTTCCAAGTTGGAGCCAAGCCTGGACCTCGTGAAACCAAAACCTGTCCTGTTTGTCCAGGCGACAAAATATTATCATTATCCAAAAAGAGTTTTCCTTTTTTATTGAAATCTCCATTGACATCCAAAGCAGATTGTGGTTGGGAAGTCATAATACCAACCTGCCCTTGCAGCGTAAACGACCACAAGAACAATATTAAATAAACTGTATTTTTCATCTTATTGTGCGAAAATTATTAATTGTGTAATGTCAGTTTTGAAAAAGGATTTCAAAGCGAAACTGTTGGAACCTGTATTAGCAACAGTTACAGTACCCGATTGGTACGTTGGAATATTAGATCCAATAGAAAAATAATTGTTAACATTAGTCGTTGCTACTTTCCTGCAAGCAACATCCATCTTGTAAATGCCAATTGGACTGTTTTGCTCACTATAATTGAGCGTGAACATATATTGCGTAGGAGTATTGCTGTACGCTGTTGTAATTTTGTCTGGACGCAAGGCAATCAATTTATCATCCTTGAATATTCCACATAGAAATCTCACTGTACTTCCAGCGGTTGAGCCTACAATCTCTACACCTGTCTGAACTTGATAAACCAATTTATTTTCAGCAAATTTCACTTCGATTTGTGTTGTGAGATTTGGAATTTTCTTCCATTTGCTGTCGATCAAATCACCGATAGAATTTGTATTGACGCCATCACCATTAACGCCGGCCGAGAAAGTACTGATACCAATCTCCGACTCACTAAGATATGTGTTGGTCAATTTATAAGTACCATCTTCTACAAACGGTGCTCTTATATATTTCCAAGTTGGTGGTAAACCTTCACCTTGAGATACTAAAACCTGATTTGCCTCACCAGGATTTCCTTTAGCACTGTCCGTTCCTCCTAAACTTAATTCGTTTCTCAAAGCAACATCACCATTCACATCTAATGTTGCGTTTGGTTTATCTGTTCCGATGCCTACTTGGGAGAAAATCTGTTGAGAAAAGACGAGGTTGCTTAATAGAAACAAGCTTCCTATAAATTTTTGCATAATAAATCATTTGTGTGTCTGCAAAACTAAACAATCACTTTTTAAGCAAAAATCATCAGAAAAGTAACCATAATATATTTGATTAATAATTATTCAAAATATATCTAATTATTAAAATACATTTTCAATCAATAACTAAATATGATAATCTATTATTCAATATTTTTCAATTAATTAATTTTTTCAATTTATACGTTTTTTAACATTTCGTGAATTTTTCACCAATGAAAACCTATATAATTGGTAGCAAATAGCTTATCTTTAAATTCTAAATCCCATCACATTTCAGATGAAAAACATCTATTCAATTCCAATCCTCTTATTAATTATTTCCTGCAAAACACATATTTTTACACAACCAGAATTCTCTAATCTTTCTCAAAAAAATCAGATTGAAATTAAGAAAGTGAATAACCTCCGTTTTTTGGGTGGATTGGAAAATTCACAAGGAAAAATTCTGAGAGACAGTTTGATTTACAGAAGCGGAAATCTCCATCAATTAAAATCAAATTCTTTTGATGACTTTGAAAAATTAAGGATTGCAAAAGTGCTTGATCTGCGAACGATACAGGAAATCGAGAAAGAAACCGATCATTTGCCAAGCAACATCGTTTACAAAAATTATCCCGCCTTCGAAGATAAAAACAACGAAATGGCAAACGCCAAAAACTTAGCTTTGAGGGGAAAAATAACAAAAGCTGACGCAGACAAAAGAATGCTAAAATTCTACACAGATTATGTTTCAGAAAATCCGCAAGTCATCAAACAAATCATTACAGAAATCCTAAATTCTGATGAACCCATACTCTACCATTGCACCGCAGGAAAAGACAGGACCGGAATGATCACCGCGCTAATTTTGAAAATTCTGAAATTTGATAACGATGTTATTTTTGAGGAATATTTGGTTTCTAATGATCTAAGAAAAAAGGTCATCAATAATAGATTGAAGCTTGCCAACACCTTTCATTTCGTTTATCCAAAACTTGACATTGGCGTTGTGGAAAAAACAAGTTGGATTGAGCGTAATTATCTTCAAACCGCCTTTGATGAGATTGATCAGAAATATGGTTCAATGGATCATTACATCAATCAAATCTTAGGAATTTCTGAAATTCAACGCGAGGCTTATATTGAGAAGTTTTTGAAATAGAATTAAAATTTTAAAATTTATTAAAATAAAAAAGTCAGCCTAAAATTTAGACTGACTTATATTTTTGATTTTAATATTGAATTCTAAGGCTCAACCTGCGTTCTCTCATCTTTTTTGATGTGAAGATCATTATGCAGTTTTTTGTACTTGAACCAAGCTGCCACTGAAAGCAAGATCATATAACCAATCCCAAGGTAAACCCAAAGTGGAAGCGGAATTGGATCTCCTTTTGCGTAGGAATGTAGTCCTGACAAATAGTAATTCACACCGAAATAAGTCATTACCATTGAGCAAAATGCAAACATCGTAACCACGTGGAAAGTATATCTTCCTCTCAATCCTGGAACCAATCTCATGTGAATCGCAAAAGCGTAAATCATAATCGAGATGAAAGCCCAAGTTTCCTTTGGATCCCAGCTCCAGTAACGTCCCCAAGATTCGTTGGCCCAGATTCCTCCCAAGAAGTTTCCGATCGTTAATGCCAGTAATCCAATATTTAGCGACATTTCACTTACGATGGCTAATTCTTTCAGTGTAGTATCGTTATGCCTTTTGAAAGTGTCTTTG
>RCUH01000857.1_pt1 | contig 26489 bp, 24 predicted proteins | sample 2166191 | NCBI WGS metagenome assembly RCUH01 (sample SAMN09932848, study PRJNA488358) | compost metagenome | feature: garden; material: soil; isolation source: compost soil in an enriched community after 214 h of incubation | place: Germany: Experimental Botanical Garden Goettingen | collected...
CATCCGTTCCGCAAGGACTTCCCGGTGTCGGGTCACGTCGAAATGCGCTACGACGAAGAGCAGAAGCGCGTGGTCTACCAGCCGGTCTCGATCGAGCCGCGCGAAATCACGCCGCGCGTGATCCGCGAAGACAACTACGGCGGCGGTTTGCACTGACAGATATGGCCGAAATCAAGAACTACACACTCAACTTCGGTCCCCAGCACCCCGCAGCACACGGCGTGCTGCGCCTGGTGCTCGAGCTGGACGGCGAAGTGATCCAGCGTGCCGACCCCCACATCGGCCTGCTGCACCGTGCGACCGAGAAGCTCGCCGAATCGCGCACCTTCATCCAGTCGCTGCCCTACATGGACCGCCTCGACTACGTGTCGATGATGTCCAACGAGCACGCCTACTGCCTCGCCATCGAGCGGATGATGGGCCTCGATGTGCCGATCCGCGCGCAGTACATCCGCGTGATGTTCGCCGAGATCACCCGCCTGCTGAACCACCTGCTGTGGCTCGGCGCGCACGGTCTGGACTGCGGCGCGATGAACATGCTCATCTACTGCTTCCGCGAGCGTGAAGACCTGTTCGACATGTACGAAGCCGTGTCCGGCGCGCGCATGCACGCGGCGTACTTCCGTCCGGGCGGTGTCTACCGTGACCTGCCGGATTCGATGCCGCAGTACAAGGTCAGCAAGATCAAGAATGCGAAGGCCATCGAGAAGCTCAATGAGAACCGCCAGGGCTCGTTGCTCGACTTCATCGACGACTTCTGCAAGCGCTTCCCGAAGATGGTCGACGAGTACGAGACGCTGCTCACCGACAACCGCATCTGGAAGCAGCGCACCGTGGGCATCGGCGTGGTCACGCCGGAGCGCGCGTTGAACCTGGGCTTCACCGGCCCGATGCTGCGCGGCTCGGGCGTCGAATGGGACCTGCGCAAGAAGCAGCCCTACGACGTCTACGACCAGATGCAGTTCGACGTGCCCGTGGGCAAGACCGGCGACTGCTACGACCGCTACCTGGTTCGCGTGGAAGAAATGCGCCAGGCCAACAAGATCATCCAGCAGTGCTCGGCATGGCTGCGCGCCAACCCCGGCCCGGTGATCACCAGCAACCACAAGGTCGCCGCGCCTGCGCGCGAATCGATGAAGGCGAACATGGAGGAGCTGATCCACCATTTCAAGCTCTTCACCGAAGGCTTCCATGTGCCCGAAGGCGAGGCGTATGCCGCCGTCGAGCATCCCAAGGGCGAGTTCGGCATCTACCTCGTGAGCGACGGCGCCAACAAGCCGTACCGCCTGAAGATCCGCGCCCCGGGCTTCCCGCACCTCGCTGCCCTCGACGAAATGTCGCGCGGCCACATGATCGCCGACGCTGTCGCGGTGATCGGCACGATGGACATCGTGTTCGGCGAAATCGACAGGTGAGAAAGAGCGAATGACGACTTCCTCAACCCATCACCATGACGCGGCGCCCTCGGCGCCGTTGAAGGCTGCCATCCTCGAGCGCTTTGCGCGCGAGGTCGCGAAGTACCCCGAAGCCGGCAAGCAGTCGGCCGTGATGGCCTGCCTGGCCATCGTCCAGCAGGACGAAGGCTTCGTGAGCGTGCAGCGCGAGCGCGAGATCGCCGCCTACCTCGGCATGGCGCCCATCGCCGTGCACGAGGTGACGACCTTCTACAACATGTACAACCAGCATCCGGTGGGCAAGTTCAAGCTCAACGTGTGCACCAACCTGCCGTGCCAGCTGCGCGACGGCGTCACCGCGCTCGTGCACCTCGAGAAGAAGCTCGGCATCAAGATGGGCGAGACCACGGCCGACGGCCTGTTCACGCTGCAGCAGAGCGAATGCCTGGGCGCCTGCGCCGATTCGCCCGTGATGCTGGTCAACGACCGCACCATGTGCAGCTTCATGAGCAACGACAAGCTCGACCAGCTCATCGACGGTTTGCGCAGTGCCAAGCCAGGGGAGGCTTCGTGATGACGCCCGAACAGGTTCTCTCGCAATTCCAGGCCACCGGTGTCCAGACCTGCTTCCATGACCGCCACATCGGCGCTCAGATCTATGCAGGCCTGGACGGCACCAACTGGCACCTGGCCGACTACGAAGCGCGCGGCGGCTACCAGGCGCTGCGCAAGATCCTCACCGAGGGCCTCACGCCCGACCAGGTGATCGCCGAAGTGAAGGCCTCGGGCCTGCGCGGCCGTGGCGGCGCGGGTTTCCCGACCGGCCTGAAGTGGAGCTTCATGCCCCGCCAGTTCCCGGGCCAGAAGTACCTCGTCTGCAATTCGGACGAAGGCGAGCCCGGCACGTGCAAGGACCGCGACATCCTGCAGTTCAACCCTCACATCGTGATCGAAGGCATGGCCATCGCCGCGTATGCGATGGGCATCAGCGTGGGCTACAACTACATCCACGGCGAGATCTTCCAGAGCTACGACCGCTTCGAGGCCGCCCTCGAAGAAGCGCGCGCCGCCGGCTACCTCGGCGACAAGATCATGGGCAGCACGTACAACTTCCAGTTGCACGCGGCCCACGGCTTCGGTGCCTACATCTGCGGCGAAGAAACCGCGCTGCTCGAATCGCTCGAAGGCAAGAAGGGCCAGCCGCGCTTCAAGCCGCCGTTCCCGGCCAGCTTCGGCCTGTACGGCAAGCCGACCACCATCAACAACACCGAGACCTTCGCGGCGGTGCCCTGGATCATCCGCAACGGCGGCCAGGCCTACCTCGAGTGCGGCAAGCCGAACAACGGCGGCACCAAGATCTACTCGGTGAGCGGCGACGTCGAGCTGCCCGGCAACTACGAAGTGCCGATGGGCACGCCGTTCTCCAAGCTGCTCGAACTGGCCGGCGGCGTGCGCAAGGGCCGCACGCTCAAGGCCGTGATTCCCGGCGGCTCGTCGTCGCCGGTGCTGCCGGCCGACATCATGATGGCCTGCACCATGGACTACGACTCGATCGCCAAGGCCGGCTCCATGCTCGGTTCGGGCGCCGTGATCGTCATGGACGACACGCGGTCGATGGTCGAGTCGCTCAAGCGCCTCTCGTACTTCTACATGCACGAGTCCTGCGGCCAGTGCACCCCCTGCCGCGAAGGCACGGGCTGGCTCTACCGCGTGGTGGACCGCATCCACAACGGACAGGGCAAGCCCAGCGACATGCAGCTGCTGGACTCCGTGGCCGGCGACATCATGGGCCGCACCATCTGTGCGCTCGGCGATGCGGCAGCCATGCCCGTGCGCGCCATGATCAAGCACTTCCGCCATGAGTTCGAGGCCCTGATCCCGGGCCACGTCCCGACGGCGCCCGTCAAGGCCTGAGTGCGAGAAGAAACACAGACATGATCGAAATCGAACTCGACGGCAAGAAGGTCGAAGTGACCGAAGGCAGCATGGTGATGCATGCGGCCGAAAAGGCGGGCACCTACATTCCGCACTTCTGCTATCACAAGAAACTCAGCATCGCGGCCAACTGCCGCATGTGCCTGGTCGACGTGGAAAAGGCGCCCAAGCCGATGCCGGCCTGCGCCACGCCCGTCACGCAGGGCATGATCGTTCGCACCAAGAGCGACAAGGCCATCAAGGCCCAGCAGTCCGTCATGGAGTTCCTGCTGATCAACCACCCGCTGGATTGCCCCATCTGCGACCAGGGCGGCGAATGCCAGCTGCAGGACCTGGCCGTCGGCTACGGCGGTTCTTCTTCGCGTTACGAAGAAGAAAAGCGCGTCGTGTTCCACAAGGACGTCGGCCCGCTGATCAGCATGGAAGAAATGAGCCGCTGCATCCACTGCACGCGCTGCGTCCGTTTCGGCCAGGAAGTGGCCGGCGTGATGGAGCTGGGCATGTCGCACCGCGGCGAGCACTCCGAAATCGAAACCTTCCTCGGCGACTCGGTCGACTCCGAGCTGTCGGGCAACATGATCGACATCTGCCCGGTCGGCGCGCTCACGAGCAAGCCCTTCCGCTACAGCGCCCGCACCTGGGAACTGTCGCGCCGCAAGTCGGTGAGCCCGCACGATTCCACCGGTGCCAACCTGATCGTCCAGGTCAAGAACAACCGCGTGATGCGCGTGGTGCCGCTCGAGAACGAAGACGTCAACGAATGCTGGATCGCCGACCGCGACCGCTTCTCGTACGAAGCGCTCAACGGCACGGAACGCCTGACGCAGCCCATGCTGAAGCAGGGCGGCCAATGGCAGCAGGTCGACTGGCAGACGGCGCTCGAGTACGTCGCCAACGGTCTCAAGCAGATCAAGACCGACCACGGTGCGCAAAGCATCGGCACGCTGGTCAGCCCGCACAGCACGCTCGAAGAGCTGCAGCTCGCCGCCATGCTCACGCGTGAACTCGGCAGCGACAACATCGACTACCGCCTGCGCAACGCCGAATTCACGGCCTTCGAAGGCGTGCGCTGGCTCGGCACCTCGATCGCCTCGCTCACGCAAGTGCAGCGCGCGCTGGTCGTCGGTTCGAACCTGCGCAAGGAACACCCGCTGTTCGCACAGCGCATCCGCCAGGCCGTGCGCAAGGGCGCCGCGCTGTCGGTGATCACCTCGTCCAGCCTCATGGCCGACCGCGGTGCCTGGGCCATCGACGTGGCGCAAGCGTCGATCGTCGACGCCGACCAATGGGTCGAGGCGCTGGCCGCCGTGGCCGCGGCCATCGGCCAGACCAATGGCGCGGCCGCACCGCTGGCACCGAAGAACGCACCCGACGCCGCCGCGCAAGCCATCGCAGCCTCGCTGCTGAGCGGCGAGCGCAAGGCGATCCTGCTCGGCAATGCCGCCGCGCACCACGCGCAAGCCAGCAGCCTGCTGGCCCTCGCGAACTGGATCGGCGCACAGACCGGCGCCACCGTCGGCTACCTGACCGAAGCGGGCAACACCGTGGGCGCACAGCTCGTCGGCGCCTTCCCGCAGAACGGCGGCCTCGATGCCGGCCGCATGCTCGCCGCCGGCTCCGGCCTCAAGGCCGTGCTGCTGCTGAACACCGAGCCGGTGTTCGACTCGGCCGCCGGTGCTGCCGCCGCCGATGTCATCGGCAATGCGCAGATGGTGGTCACGCTGAGCCCCTTCAAGGCCAACCTCGAGTTCAGCGACGTGCTGCTGCCCATCGCCCCGTTCACCGAAACGCCCGGCACCTTCGTCAATGCCGAAGGCCGCCTGCAGGGTTTCCATGCCGTCGTGAAGCCGCAAGGCGAAACGCGCCCGGCGTGGAAGGTGCTGCGCGTGCTGGCGAACCTGCTCGGCCTGCCGGGCTTCGCCTTCGAATCGACCGCCGAGGTGCTGGCCACCGTCGGTGACAAGGGCACCGTGCCGGCGAACGCGCTGAGCAATGCCACGTCCGCCAAGGCCGTCGCGGCCAGCGGCGTCGTGGCTGCGCCCGTGGTCGCGAGCATCTACCAGCTCGACTCGATCGTGCGCCGCGCACCGTCGCTGCAGCTGACCGCCGACGCGCGCAACAGCGCACAGGCCGCACCCGCTCGTGCCGAGGAGGCCCTGGCATGATCGACGCAATTCATGGCTTCGGCCAGGGGCTGGTCGCCGCGGGCTGGTGGACGTCCGTCGTCTGGCCCGTGGTCTGGACGCTGATCAAGATCATCGTCGTCGTGATCCCGCTGATGCTGGCCGTGGCGTACCTCACGCTGTGGGAACGCAAGGCCATCGGTTTCACGCAGATCCGCGTGGGCCCGAACCGCATCGGGCCGCTGGGCCTGCTGCAGCCGATCGCCGACGCGCTCAAGCTGATGACCAAGGAAATCATCCTTCCGACGGTCGCTAACAAGGGCCTGTTCCTGCTCGGCCCGATCATGACCATCATGCCGGCGCTGGCCGCATGGGCCGTGATTCCCTTCGGTCCCGACGTGGCGCTGGCCAACATCAATGCCGGCCTGCTGTTCGTGATGGCCATCACCTCGCTCGAGGTGTACGGCGTGATCATCGCCGGCTGGGCCTCGAACTCGAAGTACGCCTTCCTGGGCGCGCTGCGTGCCTCGGCACAGATGGTGAGCTACGAAATCGCGATGGGCTTCTGCTTCGTCGTGGTGCTGATGGTCACGGGCAGCCTGAACATGTCCGACATCGTGACGGTGCAGGGCAAGGGCATGTTCCAAGACATGGGCATTGGCTTCCTGTCGTGGAACTGGCTGCCGCTGCTGCCGATCTTCGTTGTGTACTTCATCTCGGGTCTCGCCGAAACCAACCGCCACCCGTTCGACGTGGTGGAAGGCGAATCGGAAATCGTGGCCGGCCACATGATCGAGTACTCGGGCATGAGCTTCGCGATGTTCTTCCTGGCCGAGTACGCCAACATGTGGCTCGTCTCGATCCTGACCGTGGTGCTGTTCCTCGGCGGATGGCTGCCGCCGTTCGAGTTCCTGAGCTTCATTCCGGGCTGGATCTGGCTGGGCCTGAAGACCTTCTGCGTGGTCACCATGTTCCTGTGGGTGCGCTCGACGTTCCCGCGCTTCCGCTACGACCAGATCATGCGTCTGGGCTGGAAGATCTTCATTCCCGTCACCCTGGTGTGGCTGGTCGTGGTCGGTGGCTGGATGCAGACGCCGTTCAACATCTGGAAATAAGCAGGAAGCGACGACATCATGACTGCTTCACACACCGCCGGAGGGCTCGGACGCACCTCCAAGCTGGCCTCCGCACCGTTCTCGCTCAAGGACTTCCTGGGCAGCTTCATGCTGTTCGAACTGTTCAAGGGCCTGGCCATCACGGGCAAGTACGCCTTCGCGCGCAAGATCACCGTCCAGTTCCCCGAAGAGAAGACGCCGCTGTCGCCGCGCTTCCGTGGCCTGCACGCGCTGCGCCGCTACGAGAACGGCGAAGAGCGCTGCATCGCCTGCAAGCTGTGCGAGGCCGTGTGCCCCGCGCTGGCGATCACCATCGAATCCGACGTGCGTGACGACGGCTCGCGCCGCACCACGCGCTACGACATCGACCTGACCAAGTGCATCTTCTGCGGCTTCTGCGAAGAGAGCTGCCCGGTCGACTCGATCGTCGAGACGCACATCTTCGAATACCACGGCGAAAAGCGCGGCGACCTGTACTTCACCAAGGACATGCTGCTGGCCGTGGGCGACCGCTACGAAAAAGAAATCGCGGCGAACAAGGCGGCCGACGCCAAGTACCGCTGAGCCGGCTCCGCTCGAAACCCGTACCAATCGAATTCCAATGGACGTCAAGACCGGTCTGTTCTATCTGTTTGCCGCGGTGCTGCTGTTTGCAGCCTTCCGCGTCATCACCTCCCGCAACCCCGTGTACGCCGCGCTGTACCTGGTGCTGGCCTTCTTCCAGGCCTCGGCCATCTGGCTGCTGCTGCGCGCCGAGTTCCTGGCGATCTCGCTCGTGCTGGTGTACGTCGGCGCCGTGATGGTGCTGTTCCTGTTCGTCGTGATGATGCTGGACATCGACGTCGACGGCCTGCGAGAGGGCTTCTGGAAGCACTTCCCGCTGGCGGCCGGCATCGGCGCGCTCATCGCGCTTGAAATGGCAGCCGTGCTCATGGGCGGCTTCCGCCTGGGCGAAGGCCCGCGCGCCATGGCGACGACCTCGCCCAACAGCTCGAACACGCTCGAGCTGGGCAAGCTGCTGTACTCCGAATACCTCTATCCGCTGGAAATCGCCGCGGTCATCCTGCTGGTGGCCATCATTGCCGCCATTGCACTGACGCTGCGCACCCGCAAGGACAGCAAGTACGTCAACCCGTCGGACCAGGTGCGCGTGAAGGCGCGCGACCGCGTGCGCATCGTGCAGATGCCCGTCACGCGTGCGGCCGAGCCGGTGGTTGAGGCCCCGGCAGCGGATGCCGCTGCAAAGGAAAACAAGGCATGACGCTCACGCTCGGACACTTTCTCTCGCTCGGCGCGATGCTCTTCGCGCTGTCGGTGATCGGCATCTTCCTGAACCGCAAGAACCTGATCGTGCTGCTGATGGCCATCGAGCTGATGCTGCTGGCGGTCAACATGAACTTCGTGGCCTTCTCGCACTACCTGGGCGACATGCACGGCCAGATCTTCGTGTTCTTCATCCTGACGGTGGCGGCGGCCGAATCGGCCATCGGCCTGGCGCTGCTGGTCCTGTTGTTCCGCAACAAGTCCAACATCAACGTCGACGAACTCAACTCGCTCAAGGGTTGACAGCAGTATGAGCGCAACCCTTTCCGCATCCACCTTGCTGGCCGTGCCGCTGGCACCCCTGGTCGGCGCCGCACTTGCCGGCCTGTTCGGCACGAAGTTCGGCGGCAACCACATCGGCCGCAAGGTCACGCATTCGCTGACCATCCTGGGCGTGTTCGTCGCCTTCGTGATCTCGGCGATGACGCTGAAGTCGGTCATCGTCGACGGTGCCCGCTTCAACCAGACCATCTACGAATGGATGATGGTCGGCGGCCTGAAGATGGAAGTCGGCTTCCTGGTCGACGGCCTCACGGCCATGATGATGTGCGTCGTGACCTTCGTGTCGCTGATGGTCCACATCTACACCATCGGCTACATGGAAGAAGACGACGGCTACAACCGCTTCTTCTCGTACATCTCGCTGTTCACCTTCTCGATGTTGATGCTCGTCATGAGCAACAACATGCTCCAGCTGTTCTTCGGCTGGGAAGCGGTGGGCCTGGTGTCGTACCTGCTGATCGGCTTCTGGTTCAACAAGCCCACGGCCATCTTCGCGAACATGAAGGCCTTCCTGGTCAACCGCGTGGGTGACTTCGGCTTCATCCTGGGCATCGGCCTGATCGCCGCCTACGCCGGCACGCTGAACTACGGCGAAGCCTTCGCCAAGGCGCACACGCTGGCCGGCATCACCTTCCCGGGCACCGAGTGGATGCTCATCACGGTGATCTGCATCTGCCTGTTCATCGGCGCGATGGGCAAGAGCGCCCAGTTCCCGCTGCACGTGTGGCTGCCCGACTCGATGGAAGGCCCGACCCCCATCTCGGCGCTGATCCACGCGGCGACCATGGTGACGGCCGGCATCTTCATGGTGGCGCGCATGTCGCCGCTGTTCGAGCTGAGCGACACGGCCCTGAGCTTCATCCTCGTGATCGGCGCCATCACCGCGCTGTTCATGGGCTTCCTGGGCATCATCCAGAACGACATCAAGCGCGTGGTCGCGTACTCGACGCTGTCGCAGCTGGGCTACATGACGGTGGCGCTCGGTGCCTCGGCCTACTCGGTCGCGGTGTTCCACCTGATGACGCACGCCTTCTTCAAGGCGCTGCTGTTCCTCGGCGCGGGCTCGGTGATCATCGGCATGCACCACAACCAGGACATCCGCTGGATGGGCGGCGTGCGCAAGTACATGCCCATCACCTGGATCACCTCGCTGCTGGGTTCGCTCGCGCTGATCGGCACGCCGCTGTTCTCGGGCTTCTACTCGAAGGACAGCATCATCGAGGCCGTGCACGAAAGCCACCTGTGGGGCGCGCAGTTCGCCTACTACGCGGTGCTGGCCGGCGTGTTCGTGACGGCGTTCTACTCGTTCCGCATGTACTTCCTGGTCTTCCACGGCAAGGAACGCTACGACCAGAACCCGGATGCACACCACGACGACCATGCGCACGACGCGCACGGACACGACGACCATGGCCACGACGCCCACAAGCCGCACGAATCGCCGATGGTGGTCTGGCTGCCGCTGGTGCTGCTGGCGATCCCCTCGGTGGTGATCGGCTTCATGACCATCGACCCGATGCTGTTCGGCAGCTTCTTCAAGGACGCGATCTTCGTCGACGGTGCCAAGCACCACGCGATGGGCGAGCTGAAGGAAGCCTTCCACGGCCCGGTCGCCATGGCGATCCACGGCCTGCAGACCGCACCGTTCTGGCTGGCGCTGGCCGGCGTGGCGCTGTCGTACTACATGTACATGATGAACCCGGCGCTGCCGGCCGCCATCAAGCGCGCCTTCAGCCCGATCTACAACCTGCTCGAGAACAAGTACTACCTCGACTGGATCAACGAGAACATCCTCGCCCGCGGTGCGCGCCTGCTCGGCACGGGCCTGTGGAAGGGCGGCGACCAGGCGCTGATCGACGGCGCGCTCGTCAACGGTTCCTGGAAGGTGGTGGGTCGCGTGGCCGGCGTCGTGCGCTGGCTGCAGTCGGGCTTCATCTACCACTACGCCTTCGCGATGCTGCTGGGCATCTTCATCCTGATGACGTACTTCGTCTGGTTCAAACGTTGAGCCCGAACGCTGGAGAAAAAGAAAAATGGGTTTGTTGAGCCTTGCCATCTGGGTGCCGATCGCATTCGGCGCCGTGCTGCTGGCGTTTGGCCGCGACGAGCACGCCAAGGGCGTGCGCTGGGTCGCGCTCGTCGGTGCCATCGTGAGCTTCCTGGTCACGGTGCCGCTGTTCACGCGCTTCCAGAACGGAACCGCCGCGATGCAGTTCGTCGAGAAGACGAGCTGGATCTCGCGCTTCAACGTCAACTACCACCTGGGCATCGACGGCATGTCGCTGTGGCTGGTGCTGCTGACCTCGTTCATCACGGTCGTGGTCGTGATCTCGGCCTGGGAAGTGATCACCGAGCGCGTGAACCAGTACATGGGCGCGTTCCTGATCCTGTCGGGTTTCATGATCGGCGTGTTCTCGGCGCTCGACGGCATCCTGTTCTACGTGTTCTTCGAAGCCACGCTGATCCCGATGTACCTGATCATCGGCATCTGGGGCGGCCCGAACAAGATCTACGCGGCGTTCAAGTTCTTCCTGTACACGCTGCTCGGCTCGCTGCTGATGCTGGTCGCGCTGATCTTCCTGTACAACAAGTCGGGCGGCAGCTTCGACATCCTGAGCTGGCACAAGCTGCCGCTGGGTTCGACCGCGCAGACCTTCCTGTTCTTCGCCTTCTTCGCGGCCTTCGCCGTCAAGGTGCCGATGTGGCCGGTCCACACCTGGCTGCCCGACGTGCACGTCGAGGCCCCCACGGGCGGTTCGGCCGTGCTGGCCGCGATCATGCTGAAGCTGGGTGCCTACGGTTTCCTGCGCTTCTCGATGCCCATCGCGCCTGACGCTTCGCACGAGTGGGCGTGGCTCATGATCGCGCTGTCGCTCATCGCCGTGATCTACGTGGGCCTGGTTGCGCTGGTGCAGCAGGACATGAAGAAGCTGGTGGCGTACTCGTCGGTGGCCCACATGGGCTTCGTGACGCTGGGCTTCTTCATCTTCAACGAGCTCGGCGTGTCCGGCGGCATCGTGCAGATGATTGCCCACGGCTTCGTGTCGGGCGCCATGTTCCTGGGCATCGGCGTGCTGTACGACCGCGTGCACTCGCGCCAGATCGCCGACTACGGCGGCGTGGTCAACACCATGCCCAAGTTCGCCGCGTTCGCGCTGCTGTTCGCCATGGCCAACTGCGGCCTGCCGGGCACCGCCGGTTTCGTGGGCGAATGGATGGTGATCCTGGGCGCCGTCAAGGCCAACTTCTGGGTCGGCCTGGGCGCTGCCACCGCACTGATCTTCGGCGCCGCCTACACCCTGTGGATGTACAAGCGCGTGTACCTGGGCCCGGTCGGCAACGACCACGTCAAGGAACTGAAGGACATCAACGCCCGCGAATTCCTGATGCTCTCGCTGCTGGCGATCGCCGTGCTGTGGATGGGCCTGTATCCGAAGCCTTTCACCGACGCGATGGATGCCTCCGTCGTCGAGCTTCTGCGCCACGTGGCGATTTCGAAGCTGCCCGTCTGATGCCACGCTGAAGAAGAGAACGAGATGATTGACAAACTCAGCTGGGTGACGATCTACCCCGAAATCGTGTTGCTGGTCATGGCCTGCATCATTGCGCTGGTCGACCTGTCGGACACGAGCCCGCGCCGCACCCGCACCTACATCCTGACGCTGCTCACGCTGGCGGCGGTGGCCGTGCTCACGGGCCTGGCCGCTGTCGGCGGCAAGACCTCCTACGGCTTCGGCGGCATGGTGGTGAGCGACACGATGGGCAACTGGCTCAAGTGCTTCGCCTCGCTGGCCCTGATGGTGACGCTGGTCTACGGCCGTCCCTACGCGGCCGACCGCGAGATGCTGCGCGGCGGCGAGATGTTCACGATCAGCATGCTGGCGCTGCTGGGCATGTTCGTGATGATCGGCGGCAGCAACTTCCTGCTGATCTACCTCGGCCTGGAACTGCTCACGCTGTCGAGCTACGCGCTCGTGGCGCTGCGCCGCGACAACGCGGTGGCCAGCGAAGCCGCCATGAAGTACTTCGTGCTCGGCGCCATGGCCAGCGGCTTCCTGCTGTACGGCCTGTCGATGATGTACGGCGCGACCGGCTCGCTCGACCTGAACGAAGTGTTCAAGGCGATCTCGACCGGCAAGGTGAACCACCAGGTGCTGGTGTTCGGCCTGGTCTTCATCGTGGCCGGCCTGGCGTTCAAGGTCGGTGCCGCACCGTTCCACATGTGGGTGCCCGACGTCTACCAGGGCGCGCCGACGGCGATCACGCTGCTGATCGGCGCCGCGCCCGAGCTGGCTGCCTTCGGCATCATCATCCGCCTGCTGGTCGACGGCCTGCAGCCGCTGGCCATCGACTGGCAGCAGATGCTCGCCGTGCTGGCGGTGGCGTCGCTGGTGATCGGCAACCTGGCCGCCATCGCGCAGAGCAATCTCAAGCGCATGCTGGCCTACTCGACCATCGCGCAGATGGGCTTCATGCTGCTGGGCCTGGTGGCGGGTTCCGACCTGCAGGGCACGCAGAACGCGCAGGCCGCCTACAGCGCCGCGATGTTCTATGTCGTGACCTACGTGCTGACCACGCTGGCGAGCTTCGGCATCATCCTGCTGCTGGCGCGCGAAGGCTTCGAAAGCGAAGAGATCACCGACCTGGCCGGCCTGAACCAGCGCAGCCCGCTGTACGCCGGCGTGATGGCCATCGCGATGTTCTCGCTGGCCGGCCTGCCGCCACTCGTTGGCTTCTACGCCAAGCTGGCCGTGCTGCAGGCGCTGATCGCCTCGGGCGCTGCCATCTACATCGGCCTGGCCGTGTTCGCCGTGATCACCTCGCTGATCGGTGCGTTCTACTACCTGCGCGTGGTCAAGGTCATGTACTTCGACGCGCCCGTCACGGCGACCACCGTGTCGGCCTCGTTCGACGTGCGCACCGTGCTCACGATCAACGGCGCGCTGATCCTGATTCTTGGTGTCCTGCCCGGCGGTCTGATGACGCTGTGCTACGACGCCATCGCGGCCACGCTGGCCCACTGACGCGGTCCGCAACACGGTGTCGCAAACCGCGTCGGTCTGGGTGGTGCTGCTGGTGGCCCTGGTGGCCGCCAACCTGCCGTTCCTGAATGAGCGCCTGTTCGGGGCGGTGCCGCTGTCGACCGCGCACAAGTCGCTCGCCATCCGCTTCGGCGAACTGGTGGTGCTGTACTTCATTGCCGGCGGCATCGGCCTGCTGTTCGAACGCAGGGCAGGGCAGATCGCCGTGCAGGGCTGGGAGTTCTACGCGGTGACGGCCTCGCTGTTCGTCGTGCTGGCCTTCCCGGGGTTCACCTGGCGCTACCTGATGAAGCACAGGCACTGACCGACATGACTTCTCCCGCCACCGATCTGCACCTGAAGGAAGAGCTCGTCAGCAGCGAAGAGCTCTTCAAGGGCAAGTTCCTGCACGCCAAGCGCGACACCATCCGCCTGCCCGACGGCCACAGCGCCACGCGCGAGTACGTGGTGCATCCCGGCGCGGTGGTGGTGATTCCGCTGCTCGACGACGGCCGCGTGGTGCTGGAGCGCCAGTTCCGCTACCCGGTGGACCGCGTGATCGTCGAGTTTCCCGCGGGCAAGCTCGACGCCGGCGAAGATCCGCTGCTGTGCGGCCAGCGCGAACTGCTCGAGGAAACCGGCTACACCGCGCGCGAATGGGCGCATGCGGGCGCCACGCACCTGGCGGTGGCGTACTCGACCGAGATCATCCACATCTACTTCGCACGCGGCCTCTCGCTGGGCGAGCGCCAGCTCGACCACGGCGAGTTTCTCGACGTGTTCACCGCCACGCCGCAGGAGCTCATCGGCTGGTGCCGCGACGGCACCGTGACCGACGCGAAGACGCTCACCTGCGCCCTGTGGCTGCAGAACGTCCTGTCGGGCGCATGGGCACTGGATTGGCAGGCCGCAGCCTCGCAAGGCGGCGCGGGATAATCCGCGCATGAAGGTCCTCGATCTCCGCTGCACGCACGGCCACGGCTTCGAGGGCTGGTTCGCGTCCAACGAGGCGTTCGACAGCCAGCTCGCAAGCGGCCTCGTCGAGTGCCCGGTCTGTGGCGACACCGCCATCGTCAAGCTGCTGAGCGCGCCCCGCCTGAACCTGAGCAACGCCAAGGCGCCGAAGGAAGAAGGGCGCGGCGACGCGGCCCGCGCGCCGGCGGCACCCGCAACGCCTTCCACGCAAGTATCCGCATCCTCGACTTCGCCCGAAGCCCGCTGGATGCGCGCCGTGCGCGAAGTGCTGGCCAAGACCGAAGACGTCGGCGACCGCTTTGCCGACGAGGCGCGCAAGATGCACTACGGCGAAACCGCCGAGCGCGGCATCCGCGGCCAGGCCACGCCGGAGCAGACCGAGGCGCTGCTCGACGAAGGCATTCCGGTGATGGCGCTGCCGATTCCGGCGGCGCTGAAAGAAACCCTGCAGTAACCGGCCGGCTCGACGAGCCCGTCCGGCCCGGCCCGCTCAGGCCGTGAACTGCAGCGCGGCCAGCCGCGCGTACACGCCGCCTTGCGCCACCAGCGCCGCGTGCGTTCCCTGTTCGACGATGCCGCCGTGGTCCAGCACGATGATGCGGTCGGCCTTCTGCACGGTCGCCAGGCGGTGGGCGATCACGAGCGTGGTGCGGTTTTCCATCGCCGATTCGAGCGCGGCCTGCACCATGCGTTCGCTCTCGGCGTCGAGCGCGCTGGTGGCTTCGTCCAGCAGCAGCAGCGGCGGGTTCTTCAGGATGGCCCGCGCGATGGCGATGCGCTGGCGCTGGCCGCCCGACAGCCGCACGCCGCGTTCGCCCAGGAAGGTGTCGTAGCCCTCGGGCAGGGCCTGCAGGAAGTCGTGCGCGAAGGCGGCGCGCGCCGCGGCGTGCACCTCGTCGGCGCTGGCCTCGGGCCGGCCGTAGCGGATGTTCTCGAAGGCGCTGGCCGAGAAGATCACCGCGTCCTGCGGCACGAGGCCGATGCGGGTGCGCAGGTCGTGCAGCGCGAGCGCGTCCAGCGACGCACCATCGAGCACGATGCGGCCCGACTGCGGGTCGTAGTAGCGCAGCAGCAGCTGGAACACCGTGCTCTTGCCCGCGCCGCTCGATCCCACCAGCGCCACGGTCTCGCCCGGCGCGATGTCCAGGCTGAAGTCGCGCAGCGCCGGCGTGCCCGGCCGCGAAGGGTAGTGGAAGGTGATGGCGTCGAAGCGGATCGCGCTGCCCGCGGCGGGAACCGGCGCCACCGCCGGCCGTGCGGGTGAGGCGATGGCCGTCGGCGCGTGCAGCAGTTCCATCAAGCGCTCGGTGGCGCCGGCGGCGCGCAGCAGGTCGCCGTACACCTCGCCGAGCACCGCCGTGGCGCTCGCCAGGATCGCCACGTAGACCACAGTCTGGCCCAGGTGGCCGGCCGTGATGTCGCCGCGCAGCACGGCCTGCGTGCCTTCGTACAGGCCCCAGAGCAGGGCGGCCGAGGTGGCGATGATGATGAAGGCCACGAGCACCGAGCGCGCGCGCGTGCGGCGCACGGCGGTGTGGAAGGCGTTCTCGGTCGAGCCCTTGAAGCGGTCGGCCTCGCGGCCTTCGGCCGTGTAGCTCTGCACCACGGGAATCGCGTTCAGCACCTCGGCCGCGATGGCGCTCGAGTCGGCCACGCGGTCCTGGCTGGCGCGCGAGAGCTTGCGCACGCGGCGGCCGAACCACATGCTCGGCAGCACCACCAGCACCAGGATGCCCAGCACCTGCACCATCACATAAGGGTTGGTCCAGACCAGCACCGCCAGTGCGCCCACGCCCATGACGGCGTTGCGCAGGCCCATGCTCAGCGACGAGCCGACCACCGTCTGCACCAGCGTGGTGTCGGCCGTGAGGCGCGACAGCACCTCGCCGGTCTGCGTGGTCTCGAAGAAGGCCGGGCTCTGCTGCAGCACATGGCCGTAGACCGCGTTGCGCAGGTCGGCCGTGACGCGCTCGCCGAGCCAGCTCACCGTATAGAAGCGCGCGGCCGAAAACAGGCCCAGCGCCACGGCCACCGCGAAGAGGGCGCCGAAGTGCTCGCGCAGCGCCATGGTCTGGGCGCCCTTGTCGGCGCTGACCAGGCCGCCGTCAATCAGGCTGCGCAGGGCGATAGGAAAAGCCAGCGTCGTGACCGCCGCCATCACCAGGAAGACCCCCGCCAGCACGATCTGCACGCGGTAGGGGCGAAGGAAGGGGCGCAACCCCGACAGCGAGCGGGGCGAACCCTTGGCTGCGGAGGACGACGGAGGGGAAGAAGCCATGGGCGCGAATTCTACCGAGCCCTTGCCCCCACAAAGGTCGCCTTGACAGTAATTGCCATGACAACTAATATTTCGGCCATGAGCGATGCCCCCATTTCCCCGGTCCCTCCGACGCCCGACGAGGCCGTGCGCCCGCCGGTCGCCTTCTATCGCGCCGAGGACTACCGCGCCGAAGAGAGCATCGGCTACCTGATGCGCCGCATCGTCACGTCCGTCGGCCAGACCGTCGGCACGCGCATGTGCGAGCCCGGCAGCCCCACCTACCCGCAGTGGGTGCCGCTGTACAAGCTGCACGTCGGCGCCGCCACCACCGTGGCCGAGCTGGCCCGCGCCTGCGAACTCGACACCGGCGCCATGACGCGCCTGCTCGATCGCCTCGAGGCCAAGGGCCTGTGCCGGCGCGTGCGCTCGCTCGAAGACCGCCGCGTGGTCAACATCGAACTCACCGACGAAGGCCGTGCGGCCGCGAAGGAAGTGCCCTATGTGCTGAGCCGGGTGCAGAACGAGTACCTGGCCGGTTTCAGCCTCGAAGAATGGGAGCAGCTCAAGGACTACTTGCGCCGCATCCTCGACAACGCACAGGGCCTCGCGGCCCGTGGAGAGAAGAATGACTGAGTCTTTCGCCGTGCGCGCGCTGCGCCGCACGCCCGTCGTGGCCGCCGCGCTGGCGGTGGTCGCGCTCGCCGGTTGCGCCGACATGGCCGGCATCGGCTCGCACGCCACGCTGCGCGATGCGACCACGCTCGGCATCGCAGCCGACCCCGCGCGCGCCAATGTGCCCAGCCTCGACAGCCAGTGGTGGCAGGCCTTCGGCGACAGCCAGCTCAATGCGCTGGTCGACCAGGCCGTGGCCGGCAACCCGAACCTGCAGGTCGCGCGTGCACGCCTCGTGCGCGCCCAGGCCTCGGCGGACATCGCCGGCGCGGCGCTGCTGCCCAAGGTCGGCGCCGACCTCAACCTGAACCGCCAGAAGTTCAACAGCAACTACATCTACCCGGCGCCGCTGGGCGGCTCGACGCAGAACATCGGCCTGCTGCAGCTGGGCGCGAGCTGGGAGCTCGACTTCTTCGGCAAGAACCGCAGCGCGCTCGACACCGCCCTCGGCGCGGCCAACGCGGCAGCGGCCGACGCCGATGCAGCCCGCGTGCTGCTCGCGAGCAACGTGGCGCGCAGCTACTTCCAGTGGGCGCGCCTGAACGAACAGGTCGAAGTGGCCAAGCGCACGCTGGCCCAGCGCGACGAGACCTTCAAGCTGGTGCGCGACCGCGTCTCGGCCGGCCTCGATACGCGCCTCGAACTGCGCCAGAGCGAAGGCGGCCTGCCTGAAGCCCGCCAGCAGATCGAAGCGCTCAACGAGCAGATCGCGCTGCAGCAGCACGCACTCGATGCGCTCGTGGGCCAGCCCAACGTGTCGGCCTCGCTGAAGCCGCCGGTGCTCGCCGGCGTGAAGCCGATGGCGCTGCAGGCGAACATCCCGGCCGACCTGCTGGGCCGCCGCGCCGACATCGCCGCCGCGCGCTGGCGCGTCGAAGCGGCCACCAGCGACGTGGCCAACGCCAAGACGCAGTTCTATCCCAACGTGAACCTCACGGCCTTTGCCGGCTTCCAGAGCCTGGGCTTCGGCAAGCTGCTCAAGTCGGGCAGCGAGCAGTGGGGCGTGGGCCCGGCCATCCACCTGCCGATCTTCGAGGGCGGGCGCCTGCGCGCCAACCTGCGCGGCAAGTCGGCCGACCTCGACGTGGCCATCGAAAGCTACAACGCCACCGTGCTCGATGCCGTGCGCGACGCGGCCGACCAGGTGTCGAGCGCGCAGTCGATCGTGCGCCAGCAGACCGAGCAACGCGCCGCGCAGACGGCCGCCGAAGGCGCCTACGACATTGCCGTGCAGCGCTACCGCGCGGGCCTGGGCAACTACCTCAACGTGCTGACGGCCGAAACCGCCGTGCTGGCCCAGCGCCGGCTCGCGGTCGACCTGGCGGCCCGCGCCCTCGACACGCAGGTGGGCCTGGCGCGCGCCCTGGGCGGCGGCTGGCAGCCGCCGGCCACCGCGACGGCGTCGGCGCCGACGGCCGCCACCCAGAACTGATTTGCTGATCCGCCTTCTTCGGAAAGAACTCCATCATGAGCGATAACAACACTCCGACATCCGCTTCCCCCGTGCCCCCCACCGCAGCGCCAGACGCGCCCGACGCGCCCGCGGGCAACGGCAAGCGCCGCCGCGCACTCACCGCGCTCACCGCCGTGGTGCTGGTCGCCGGCGGCGGCTGGGGCCTGTACGAATGGCTGGTCGCCAGCCACTACGAGAACACCGACAACGCCTACGTGCAGGGCAACGTCATCCAGATCACGCCGCAGATCGGCGGTACGGTCATGGCCATCGGCGCCGACGACACCGACTTCGTGAAGGCCGGCCAGCCGCTGGTGCAGCTCGACCCGGCCGATGCCAAGGTCGCGCTCGAGCAGGCCGAGGCCGCGCTCGCGCAGGCCGTGCGCCAGGTGCGCACGCTGTACGCCAACAACGGCTCGCTGGCCGCGCAGGTCACGCTGCGCCAGTCCGACATCGCCAAGGCCCAGAGCGACATCGCCAAGGCGCAGGACGACCTGCAGCGCCGCCGCGCGCTGTCGGGCAACGGCGCCGTGTCGAAGGAAGAACTCAACCACGCCGAGACGCAGCTGGCCAACGCCAAGAGCGCACTGGCCGCCGCACAGGCCGGCGTGGTCGCCGCGCGCGAGGCGCTGGCCAGCAACCAGTCGCTGACCGAAGGCACCAGCGTGGCCCAGCACCCGAGCGTGCTGGCCGCCGCCGCCAAGGTGCGCGAGGCCTACCTCGCCACGCAGCGCGTGGCCATGCCCGCGCCGGTCGACGGCTACGTGGCCAAGCGCACCGTGCAGCTGGGCCAGCGCGTGGCCGCCGGCACGCCGATGATGTCCATCGTGCCGCTGCACCAGCTGTGGGTCGACGCCAACTTCAAGGAAGTGCAGCTGCGCAACATCCGCATCGACCAGCCCGTGAAGCTCACCGCCGACGTGTACGGCAAGAAGGTCGAGTACACCGGCAAGGTGGCCGGCCTGGGCGTGGGCACCGGCGCCGCCTTTGCGCTGCTGCCGGCGCAGAACGCCACCGGCAACTGGATCAAGGTGGTGCAGCGCGTGCCCGTGCGCATCGCGCTCAACCCCGAACAGCTCAAGGCCAACCCGCTGCGCATCGGCCTGTCGATGGACGCCGAGATCGACATCACGCAGAAGACCGGCAAGATGCTGGCCGATGCGCCGCGCAGCACCGCCTTCGCGCAGACGCAGGTCTATAGCCAGCTCGACCGCGGCGCCGACGCCGAGGTGGACCGCATCGTGGCCGCCAATCTCGGCCGCGGCGCACCCGCGGCGGCCGTGAGCCGCCCGGCAGCGTCCGCTGCCGCACCGGCCGTGCACGCCGCCACGCAGGGCCAGCCGGGCTGATCGCCGCCGGCCGCTGAACCCTCACAGCCCGCGCCATGGCCACTGCTGCTCCCGCTTACATCGCGCACCCCCCGCTCGAGGGCTCCGCCCGCGTCTGGGGCACGGTCGCGCTGTCCGCCGCCACCTTCATGAACGTGCTCGACTCGTCGATCGCGAACGTGTCGCTGCCGGCCATCTCGGGCGACCTTGGCGTGAGCACCACGCAAGGCACCTGGGTCATCACCAGCTTCGCGGTGGCCAACGCCATCGCGGTGCCGCTCACGGGTTTCATGACCCAGCGCTTCGGCCAGGTGCGCCTGTTCATGGCCAGCGTGATCCTGTTCATGGTCGCCTCGCTGCTGTGCGGCCTGGCGCCCAACATGACCACGCTCATCCTGTTCCGCGCGTTGCAGGGCTTCGTGGCGGGGCCGATGATCCCGCTGTCGCAGACGCTGCTGCTGTCGAGCTACCCGAAGGCCAAGGCCGGCCTGGCCATGGCCATGTGGTCGATGACCACGCTGGTCGCGCCGGTGATGGGGCCGCTGCTCGGCGGCTGGATCACCGACAACATCTCGTGGCCGTGGATCTTCTACATCAACATCCCGGTCGGCATCGTGGCCGCGGCCATCACCTGGACGCTGTACCACAAGCGCGAGAGCAAGACGCACAAGGTGCCGATCGACGCCATCGGCCTGGCGCTGCTGGTGCTGTGGGTGGGCTCGCTGCAGCTCATGCTCGACAAGGGCAAGGAGCTCGACTGGTTCCATTCGGCCGAGATCGTCACGATGGCCGTGGTGGCCGTGGTCGGCTTCGCCTTCTTCCTGGTCTGGGAGCTGACCGACAAGCACCCGGTGGTCGACCTGTCGCTGTTCAAGCGCCGCAACTTCTGGTCGGGCGCGGTGGCCACGGCCATTGCCTACGGCCTGTTCTTCGGCAACGTGGTGCTGCTGCCGCTGTGGCTGCAGCAGTGGATGGGCTACACCGCCACGCAGGCGGGGATGATCATGGCGCCCGTGGGGCTGCTGGCGATCTTCTTCTCGCCGGTGGTGGGCCTCACCGTGTCCAAGATCGACCCGCGCCGCTACGCGACCTTCTCGTTCCTCGTGTTCGCGCTGGTGCTGTGGATGCGCTCGAACTTCAACACGCAGGCCGACTTCGTGACGATCATCATCCCGACGATCATCCAGGGCATCGCGATGGCGTTCTTCTTCATTCCGCTCGTGACCATCACGCTGTCGGGCCTCACGCCCGACCGCATCCCGGCCGCGTCGGGGCTGTCGAACTTCCTGCGCATCACGGCGGGCGCCATGGGCACCTCGATCGCCACCACGCTGTGGGACAGCCGCGCGGCGCTGCACCACGCGCAGCTCGTGGAGTCGGTGAACCCGGGCAACAGCGCGGCCACCAGCGCCATCTCGGGGCTGACCGGCAGCGGCTTCAGTTCCGAGCAGGTGCTCGGGCAGATCAACCGCCTGGTCGACCAGCAGTCGTTCATGCTCGCGACGAACGACATCTTCTATGCCTCGGCGGTGCTGTTCCTGCTGCTGATTCCGCTGGTGTGGCTGGCACGGCCGCAAAAGGGCGGCGCGGGCGGCGACGCGGCCGCCGGCGCGCACTGACAACCGGCAGCGCTCGCGCATGGACCAGTTCGCGGCCATGAAGGCGTTCCGCGCCGTCGTGGAGGCCGGCGGCTTCACCGCCGCGGCCGACGCGATGGACGTGTCGCACACGGTGGTCTCGCGCCACGTCAAGCAGCTGGAAACGGCGCTGGGCGTGCAGCTGCTGAACCGCACCACGCGCCGCTTCGCGCTCACGCAGGCGGGCCAGACCTACTACGAACACGCGCGGCAGATCCTCGACCAGGTCGAGACCGCGGCGCTGGTCGTGGCGCAGCACCAGGTCGAGCCCACGGGCCTGCTGCGCATCAACGCGCCGATGTCCTTCGGGCTGGAGGAACTGGCGCAGTGGCTGCCGGCTTTTCTCGACGCGCACCCGCAGGTCAAGGCCGACCTCGTGTGCAACGACCGCTTCGTCGACCTGATCGAAGAGGGCTTCGACGTGGGATTGCGACTGGCGTATGCACTCTCGGACTCGACGCTGATCGTCAAGCGCCTCGCCAGCTTCGAGGAGTGGTGGGTGGCATCGCCCGCCTACCTGCAGCGGCGCGGCACGCCGCGAGCGCCCGCCGACCTGGCGGCGCACGACTGCCTGAACTATTCATTGGCCGCGAAGGCCGCACAGCCCAGCTTCACCGCGCCGGACGGCAGCGTCCACACGGTCGACGTGGGCGGGCGGCTGCAGGCCAACAGCGGGCTCGTGCTGCGCAGCGCCGCGCTGGCGGGCACGGGGCTGGCGGCGTCGCCAGCGTTCCTCGTGCGCGACCCTGTGGCGCGCGGCGAACTGGTGCGCGTGCTGCCCGAATTCCGCCAGCAGCCGTTGAACCTGTATGCGCTGTATCCGCAGAACCGGCACCTGTCGCCGAAGGTGCGGGCGTTTGTCGACTTTGCCGCTGCGCGCTACCTGCCCGCGGACGGGCAGGGCGACTGAGCGCAGCGGTCGCGCCTCACTTCGTCGCGGTCGGCACCAGGTCGAAGCGGTCGCTCTGGTACTGGAACAGCAGGCAGTTCGCGCCCGGCTCGCAGCCGCTGCGGTGCGGCAGCCGCGCCGGCAGCAGGTAGTACGAACCGGCCGGGTACAGCACCTTCTTGCCGTCATCGAAGATCGCGTAGAACACGCCCGAGAGCACGACGGACGGGAGCGCCTGCGTGTGGCGATGGTGCGGGTTGTCGAAGCCGGCCGGGAATTCGACGAAGGCTTCGTAGGGGCCATTGCCCGTCAGGTTGCCGCGCACGTTGGCGTAGCGGATGCCGCCCGCGAGGGCCTGCCATTGCAGCGTGTCGGCCGGCGCCGAGATCGGCGTGCGGGGTGCCGGCGTGGCGGCGGTGGCGAGGCCCGGCGCGCACAGGGCGCAGGACAGGGCGAGGAACAAGGCGGAAGAGAGTTTCATGGTCATGGATCGAAGAGGTTGGATTCGTGGGTGCATGCGAAGGGCGGGGCGTCAGCGACCCGCTTCCAGCAGTTGCAGCACCTCGTCGGTCGAGCGCACTTCAGCCACCACATCCGACACGCCGCGCAGCGCCGCGCGATGCAGCTCGCGGTGGCCCAGCACGCCGCCTTCCTCCAGGTCGAGGTCGCGCGTCGCGCAGGCGTCGTCCACGATGAGGCTCTGGTAGCCGCGCGGTGCGGCGTCGAAGGCCGTGGCCGACACGCACATGTGCGTCATGAGGCCCGTGAGGATCAGCGTCGTGATGCCGCGCGCCTGCAACTCGGCCTCGAGCGTGGTGCTGGCGAAAGCGCTCGGCGTGGCCTTGCGCAGCACGGCGTGTTGCGGCGCCGGGCGCAGTGCGTCGTGGATGCCGAAGGCGTGGCTGCCCTCCGCGAAGATCGGGCTGTCGGCGGGAGCCACATGCTGCACATGGAACACCGGCATCGCATGCCGGTCGGCGGCATCGATGAGGCGCCGCGCCTGGCGCAGGGCGGCGAGGCCATCGGGAATGGGCATGTGCCCGTCGAAGTACTCGTTCTGGAAATCGATCGCGATCAGCGCCGTGGCGGCGGGATCGATGCGGCTCGTCGGCACGGCGCCGGTGAGGCTGCGAATGCTGGGGTGCTTCATGCGTTCTCTGCGTGAGTGAAAGAAGGCCTGAAGCGTAGGCAGCCCCCGCGCTGCGGGGTAGAGGCGCCGCCGCACAAGATTTGTGCGGATCGTGACGATCAGCGTGGCTACTTCACGCCGTGGCCCAGCGCCTTCAACACGTCATGGCACGCACCCATCGTGTGGTAATCGGTCTTGCCCGCCGGGCTCTTCTCGTCGCTGATCTTCGCGTTCTGCGGCGTGAGGATGCGATACCACGCCCCGTGCGCGTGGTCGACGAAGTGGTCCCAGCTGTAGGCCCAGATCCGGTCGTACCAGTCCCAGTAGCCGGCGTCGCCCGTGCGCACCGCGAGCAGGGCGGCGGCGGCGAAGCTTTCGGCCTGCACCCAGAAGTACTTGTCGCCGTCGCACACCGCGCCGTCGGGCCCGAAGCCGTAGACCAGCCCGCCGTGCGTGGCGTCCCAGCCGCGCTGCATCGCGGTGTCGAAGAAGTGGCGCGCGCGCGGCACGAGCCATTCGGTGCCGGGCGCGCCGGGGCCGAGGTGGCCCTCGAGCTGCAACAGCAACTTGGCCCACTCGGTGAGGTGGCCGGTCTGGAAGCCCCAGGGCCGGAAGATGTTGGTCTTGTCGCCGCGGTTGTAGTCCCAGTCGACCGACCAGTCCTCGCGGTAGTGCTCCCACACCAGCCCGTCGGCGAGCGCAGCCTGCCGGCCCGTGATGCTTTCGGCCAGCGTGCGTGCGCGCTGAAGGTAGAAGGGCTCGCGCGTGGCGTCGTAGGCCGCGAGCATCGCCTCGCAGGCGTGCATGTTGGCGTTCTGGCCGCGGTACGGGCCGACCTGCCAGTTTGGCGTGGCCTCGTCGGCGTACAGCTGGTGCGCCGGTTCCCAGAAATGCTGTTCCATCAGATCGCGGGTGTGCGCGAGGCCGGCGCGCGCCTCCTCGACGCCGGCCATCAGCGCATGCGCGTGCGCCAGCAGCACGAAGGCCAGGCCGTAGCAGTGCTGCGTGCCGTCCTGCACGGTGGCTTGATGGCCATCCCAGTCGATCTGCCATGCATAGCCACCATTCGGCTGCGCATGCGCGGTCTGCAAAAACGCCAGGCCGTGGCGCACCGCCGCAAGATCGTCGGGCCGGCCGAAGCGGCGCCACGCCATCGCGTGGTTGAACACGAAGCGCGTGCTGCTCACGAGGTGGCGCGTGCGGCGGTCGTACACGGTGCCGTCGTCCTTGAAGAAATGGAAGAAGCCGCCCGAGGCATCGCGGCTGCGCGGCGCGTAGAACGCCAGCGTGTGGGCGATGTGGCCGGCAAGGAATTCGGGTGAGCGGAAGTTCGGCATGGCGGTGGTGGATTCAATCCGGGTGAAAGCGCATCGTGGCAGCGCAGCGGGCACGCGAGTTTTTCACGAAGCGTGCATGCGTGCTCGACATCCTCATGACGGTGCGCGTGCATGCATCGCGCGTTCGCAGGTGTGCGTGCTGCGGTGCGCAATGTCGTCGGGACGACAGTCGCTCGCACAGAGGGGGCGCACTCTGTGAATGGTTGCAGTGCAGCATAGGCATTTGCCCCAGTATGCAATTGCATAGCAGCCACCAACAATCGGTCCGCGCTCGATGGTGGCGCATTGAGATGGACCGCATGACCGATTTCTTTTTTCCGCACACGGACGACGCCGCGAGATGAGCGACGTCATTCTTGAAACACGCCAGCTCACCAAGGAATTCAAGGGATTCACCGCGGTCAGCAAGGTCGACCTCTCGGTGAAGCGCGGTTCGATCCACGCGCTCATCGGCCCCAACGGTGCCGGCAAGACGACCTGCTTCAACCTGCTCACCAAATTCCTCGAGCCCACGGCCGGCACGATCCTGTTCAACGGCCACGACATCACGGGCGAACGCCCGGCGCAGATTGCGCGGCGCGGCGTGATCCGCTCGTTCCAGATCTCCGCCGTGTTCCCGCACCTCACGCTGCTCGAGAACGTGCGCCTGGGCCTGCAGCGCAAGCTGGGCACCTCGTACCACTTCTGGAAGAGCGAGAAGTCGCTCAAGCCGCTCGATGCGCGCGCCCGCGAGCTGCTCGCCGAGGTGGGCCTCGAAGAACTGGCCGACGAACAGACCGTGAACCTGCCCTACGGCCGCAAGCGCGCGCTCGAGATCGCCACCACGCTGGCCATGGAGCCCGAGCTGATGCTGCTGGACGAGCCCACGCAGGGCATGGGCCACGAAGACGTGCACCGTGTGGCCGAGCTCATCAAGCGCGTGTCGGCCGGACGCACCATCCTGATGGTCGAACACAACATGAGCGTGGTCTCGACCATCGCCGACACCATCACGGTGCTGCAGCGCGGCGCCGTGCTGGCCGAAGGCCCGTACGCCGAAGTCTCGAAGAACCCGCAGGTGATGGAAGCCTACATGGGCACCACCGACGGCGAAATGCAGGGGGCGCACTGATGACCGCTGCACTCGAAATCAAGGGCCTGCAGGCCTGGTACGGCGAATCGCACGTGCTGCACGGCGTCGACATGGTCGTGCAGCCGGGCGAGGTCGTCACGCTGCTGGGCCGCAATGGCGCGGGCCGCACGACGACGATGCGCGCCGTGATGGGGCTCACCGGCGCCCGCAAGGGCAGCATCAAGGTCAACGGCGTCGAGACCGTCTCGATGGCGACGCACCGCATCGCGCACCTGGGCATCGGCTATTGCCCCGAAGAACGCGGCATCTTCGCCAGCCTCTCGTGCGAAGAAAACCTGATGCTGCCGCCCGAGCTCAAGGGCGCGGGGCAGGGCATGTCGGTCGACGAGATCTACGCCATGTTCCCCAACCTGGCCGAGCGCCGCCACAGCCAGGGCACGCGCCTGTCGGGCGGCGAGCAGCAGATGCTGGCCGTGGCGCGCATCCTGCGCACCGGCGCCAAGCTGCTGCTGCTCGACGAAATCTCCGAAGGCCTGGCGCCCGT
>RCUH01000858.1_pt1 | contig 26460 bp, 18 predicted proteins | sample 2166191 | NCBI WGS metagenome assembly RCUH01 (sample SAMN09932848, study PRJNA488358) | compost metagenome | feature: garden; material: soil; isolation source: compost soil in an enriched community after 214 h of incubation | place: Germany: Experimental Botanical Garden Goettingen | collected...
CACCCTCGGTGCCGCATTGAGAGCAAGGTCAAGAACCAGAGCAGCCTCCTGCGCCCGCACGGGTGGGAGGAGTAGTGCCGAGCCTTGCTCGGCACCTCCCTACCTTCCCCACAACCTGACCCCTCCCCTCGCACCAACCCCAACCGCCCTGCCAGTGAAATGCACTGGCCCGCCCCATCTTGCCCTTGCCTCGGGCCTTGCCTTAGGTCTTGCCTTGGCCCTGGCCTTGGTCCTTGCCCTTACGCAAGGGGCACCAGCCAACTGTCGAGCGTCGGCGCGGGTGGGGTTGCGGGGCCCTGAGGCGCAGGGATGCGCCGACGGAGCTTACAAGGGTGAAGACGCATTGCTTGCGAGGCACTGCCTCGCATGCGTCTGAACGCCCAGCCGCCAGCGGCTGGGCCGGGCCGCGGAGCGGGACTTGCAGCGTGCCCCGCAACCCCACCCGTGCCGGCGCCGCCTCCGATCGCCGCACACCAAGGCTCTGGCTCCAAAGCTCTCGCTCCGGCTCCGGCTCCGGCTCCGGCTCTGGCTCTGGCTCTGGCTCCGGCTCCGGCTCCGGCTCCGGCTCCGGCTCCGGCTCCGGCTCCGGCTCCAGATTTTGCCTCTGCTTCAGACTGACCGCTCTTAAAAAGAAACCCACCCAACCCCAAAAGACCCACCAGCGTCGCCGCCACCCCTATCATGGTGGCCCCTTCCGGGAACGGGCTTTCCATGTTCAATCGCAACACAGGCATCATCCTGCTCATCGCCCTGGCCGCCGGCCTGGGCTTGGTCGCCGCGCAGAAAGTGTTCGCGCCCACGCCGGCCAGCGATCGCCCCGCCACCGAATCCATCACCTTCTACCCCCAGCCGCGCCCCCTGCCCGACTTCAACCTCGGCCAGTCCGACGGCACCCGGCTGATCCCCGGCGAGCTCAAGGGCCACTGGACCCTGGTCTTCCTCGGCTTCACCTTCTGCCCCGACGTCTGCCCCACCACCCTGGCCGACCTTGCCCAGGCACAGAAGCAGTGGGAAGCGCAGCCGGAGAGCCTGCGCCCGCGCCTGGTCTTGGTCTCCGTGGACCCCGAACGCGACACCCCCGCCCGCCTGGGCGAGTACGTGCATGCCTTCCACAAGGACACCCTGGCCGCCACCGCCGATGTCCCCTCGCTGGAACGCTTTGCCACCTCGCTGGGCTTTGTCTTCCAGAAGGTGCCCGGCAAGCACTTCGATGAAAACCCCGAGGATTACACCCTCGAGCACTCGGCCAGCCTGGCCGTGCTCGACCCGGAAGGCAGGCTTGCCGGCCTGATCCGCCCTCCTTTCAATGCGCAGGCCATTGCCCGCGACCTGCAGACGCTGACCGAGAAAACCGCACCATGAGCCTGACCACCACGCTGAGCTACGTCCTGCCCCACCGTCTGCTGTCCTCGATGGCGCGGCGCCTGGCGTATTCCAGCAACCCGCGGATCTCGCGCTGGCTGATCGACACCGTCACCGAGAAGTTCGGCGTCAACCTGGCCGAGGCGGCCAACCCCGACCCGCGCAGCTACGCCACCTTCAACCAGTTCTTCACCCGCGCCCTCAGGCCCGGCGCCCGCGTCGCCGCGCCCGACCCGCGCACCCTGGTGATGCCCGCCGATGGCCGCATCAGCCAGCTCGGCGCCATCGAGGACGGCCGCATCTTCCAGGCCAAGGGTCAGTCGTTCACCGCCGCCGAGCTGCTCGGCGACGCCGCCGATGCCGAGGTGTTCCGCCACGGCCTGTTTGCCACGGTGTACCTGTCGCCCAAGGATTACCACCGCGTGCATATGCCGTGGACCGGCACCCTGCGTGAAACCGTGCACGTGCCGGGCCGCCTCTTCAGTGTCGGCCCGGCGGCGGTCAACACGGTGCCCGGCCTGTTCGCGCGCAACGAGCGCCTGGTCTGCCATTTCGACACCGACTTCGGCCCGATGGTATCGGTGATGGTCGGCGCGCTGCTGGTGTCGGGGGTGGAGACGGTGTGGGGCGGCGAGGAAATCCCCGCCTACGGCGATACGATCACCCGCAAGGATTACCGCGGCCAGGGCATTACCTTGGAGCGGTTCGCGGAGATGGCGCGCTTCAACTACGGCTCCACCGTGATCGTGCTGCTGCCCCCCGGCGTGGCCGAATTCGCCCCGCACCTGGATGCCGAGCATGCCGTGCAGCTGGGGCAGGCGCTGGCCACCCTGAAGTAAGCGGCGGGCCAGGCAACGAAAACGCCCCGGTTTCCCGGGGCGTTTTTGTTTGCCTGCAATGGCCTTCGATCAGATCTCGACCGGGCCCACGTCCATGCCGTCGTAGTCTTCCACGCCATTGGCTTCGGCCAGCGCCTGCAGCTCGTGGTTGCGGGCATCCAGCGATGCTTCGCTGTGCACCTCGGCGCGCTCCACGTGCAGCACGTGGTACGGCGCCTCGCCTTCTTCCAGGTCCGGCTCGAAGATTTCCACCAGCGTGTAGCCCATGGCGACCAGCTTCTCGGACAGGCCGGTGAGCGGTTCGGGGGTGGTGTTGACGAAGAAATAGCCCCACAGCATCGGGCCGTTGAGGTCCCAATCGGTGTTTTCGCGGATGTTGGCGAACATCTCGTTGATTGCGGTGATATCCATCGTCTTGTCCTGTATGCGTGGGCCGGTGGGCCGAACTACGGTGGCCACCGGCGTGATGCCGGCAGCCTACTCCATTCGGCGCGTGCTTACCTGTCGCAGCCCTGCAGCTTGAGCACCTGGCCCTGCCTGAGCGCATAGGCCGGCGCCTTGAGCCCGTTGGCGCGGGCCAGTTCGCGCACGTCGCACTGGAACTTGTCGGCGATCGCGCCCAGGGTCTGGCCCTTGCCGACCTTGTGGCTGCGCACCGGCTTGGCCTTGGCCTTCGGCTTGGCCACCGGCGCGGCCACCGGCGCGATCGGCGTGGCCGCCACGGCCGAGGCCTGCACCTGGCCCACCGGCACCACGCTGCCCACCGCCACGTTGCCGGTGTAGCTGGCCGCGCTGGGGCGCACGATCGCGGCGTTGAGGTCGGCGGTGATCAGGGTGCGCGCCAGGTCCGCGCGCGGTCCGCTCACGCAGTAGCGGTTGTAGAGCCCGGCGATGCGGGTGGTGGCGTTGATCGTGGTGCCGGCCGGGATCCAGCCATCGGCCTCGTAACGCGGGTTGAGGTTGCGCAGCGCGCGCATGTAACCGTCACGGGTGCCGGCGCTGCCCAGGCAGATGGTCAGCTCGTAGATGCTGGTCGACTTGGCCAGACGGATCGTGGCCGGCTGCGCGCTGATCTTCGGGAACTCCACGCCGTACTGCTGCGGGTGCAGGTAGATCCAGGCCGCGGCAATCACCATCGGCACGTAGTCCTTGGTTTCGCCGGGGAACTGGTTGTACACGCTGTCCACCCAGAAGCCCTGGCCGCCACTCTGCTTGAACACGCGCGCGGCGCGGCCTTCGCCGCCGTTGTAACCGGCCAGCGACAGCTCGACGTTGCCGTTGAGCTCGCGCATGCGTTCGTTGAGGTAGGTGGCGCTGGCCTCGGCGGCGCTGCGCGCATCAAAGCGCGTATCAAAGCCGGTGCCGTCCGGGCCCAGCCCGAAACGACGGCCGGTGGCCGGCATGAACTGCATCAGGCCCGCCGCACCGGCACGCGAGGACGCGTGCACGCGGCCGTTGGACTCCTTGGCCATGATCCCGAACAGCAGCGCCTCGGGCAGGCCGCGCTTTTCCCACTCCGGCCACATCACCGCGCGCAGGTTCTGGTAGTTCTCGTAGGTGGTCATCAACGCCGGGCGCATGTCGGTGAGCCAACGGCGGATGCCGGCCTGCACGGCCGGGTTGTACTCGACCATGCTGTCGAAGGCGTGGCGCTTGTCGTTCAACAGCGCCGCCGCACGGGCCGCTTCGGGGACATCGGCGGCCAGCGGGCTGGTGTGGTCCGGATCGGCTTCCAGCAGGCCACCGTCACTGGCCAGCGTGGCGTCATCGCTGTCGCGGGTGTCGGCGTTGTCCTTGAGCAGGCGCTTGTAGGCCGGCAGCATGTTGCTCACCTGGCAGCCCTTCTGGGCCACGCAGGCGCTGATCACGTCCTCCATGTCCTCCAGCGCGGCATCGCCTTCGTTCTTGCCCTTCGGGTCGGCGTTGGCCACCAGCACCAGCGCATCGCGGTAGCGCTTCTCGGCCGCGGCCATGCGCTGATCCAGCGCTTCGATCTTGGCCCGATCACGCGCGGAGACGCGCTGGGCATGTGCCTCGGGCACGAACGACAGCATCGCAGCGAGCGCCAACAACGGCCAACCACGGACAAGCAAGACAGGAACGGGCATTTTTGGCACTGTGTGCGAAAGATGGGGCAGAGTAGCCGCGCCGCTTGCATCGGGGCAACCCGCCACCTCGCCGGCCCTGCCCCGACGTTTAGAATCCAGCGTATTCAGATAGCATCCCCACACTGCACGTCCACAAGCGAGTTGACCATGGACCCGATCCTGCTCGGCAAAGGCATCACCGACGATATCGCCGTGACCCTGCAACCCCGCCTGGGCAATCGCCACGGCCTGGTTGCCGGCGCTACCGGCACCGGCAAGACCGTGACCTTGATGACCCTGGCCGAAGGTTTTTCGCGGATCGGCGTGCCGGTCTTCCTGGCCGACGTGAAGGGGGATGTGTCCGGCCTTGCCGTTCCCGGCGCGGGCACCGAGGCACTGCTGCAGCGGGCCCACGAGATCGGCGTGGCCGATTACGCGCCCTCGGCCAGCCCGGCCATCTTCTGGGATCTGTACGGCAAGCTCGGCCACCCGGTGCGCACCACCGTGAGTGAAATGGGCCCGACCCTGCTGGCGCGCATCCTGGAGCTCAACGACACCCAGTCCGGGGTGCTGGACATCGTGTTCAAGCTGGCCGACGACCGCGGCCTGCTGCTGCTGGACCTGGACGACCTGCGCGCCCTGCTCGGCCTGGTCGCCGACGAGCGCAAGGACATCTCCACCGAATACGGGCTGGTCAGCGCGCAGACCGTGGCCGCGATCCAGCGCTCGCTGCTGCGCCTGTCCCAGGACGGCGGGGACGCTTTCTTCGGCGAACCGGCCCTGGAACTGGCCGACATCATGCGGGTCAACCACGACGGCCGCGGCGTGATCGGCATCCTCGCCGCCGACCAGCTCGTGCTCAAGCCCAAGCTGTATTCCACCTTCCTGCTGTGGCTGCTGTCGGAGCTGTTCGAGACGCTGCCGGAAGTGGGCGACCTGGACAAGCCCAAGCTGGTCTTCATCTTCGACGAGGCGCACCTGCTGTTCGACGATGCGCCGCCGGCGCTGGTGCAGCGCATCGAGCAGGTGGTGCGCCTGATCCGCTCCAAGGGCGTGGGCGTGTACTTCTGCTCGCAGTTCCCCGACGACGTGCCGGCCAACATCCTCGGCCAGCTGGGCAACCGCGTGCAGCATGCGCTGCGTGCGTTCACCCCGCGCGACCAGAAGGCAGTGAAGACCGCAGCGGAAACCTTCGTCCCCAATCCCAAGCTCGACGTGGCCGCCGTGCTGGCCAGGCTCGGCACCGGCGAGGCCCTGGTCTCCACGCTGCAGGACAAGGGCATTCCCTCGCCGGTGCAGCAGACCCAGATCGCGCCGCCGCGCTGCCGGATGGGCGCGATCAGCGACGCCGAGCGCGCCCAGGTGCGCGCTGGCAGCCCGGTCGGCAGCCGCTACGACACCGCCATCAACCGCGAATCGGCAGCCGAGCTGCTGGCCCAGCGCGCGCAGAAGGCGGCCGAACAGGCCGATGCGCCCAAGGCCCGCACCCGCGAGCAGGATGAGCAGCAGGAGGGCGGCTTTGGCCAGTCGATCAAGGACGCCATCTTCGGCACCAAGCGTCGCCAGGGCATGATCGAGACCATGGCCAAGCAGACCACCCGTACCGTGGGCACCAGGCTGGGCAACCAGATCGTGCGCGGGATCCTGGGCGGGCTGTTCGGCGGCAAGCGCTGAGGCCGATCGATGTCGCGTTGGCGTCCCCCTGCGGAAAAGAGCACGGCCCTGATCACCGCCCAGGGTCACCAGCGCCTGAAGACCGAGCTGGACGACCTGTGGCGCGTACGTCGCCCGGAGGTGGTCAAGGCCCTGGCTGCGGCCGCGGCCGAGGGCGACCGTTCGGAGAATGCCGAGTACACCTACCGCAAGAAGCAGCTCGGCGAGATCGACCGCCGCGTGCGCTACCTGACCAAGCGGCTGGAATCGCTGCGCGTGGTCGACACCACCCCGACCGATCCGCAGGCGGTGTTTTTCGGCGCCTGGGTAGAGCTGGAGAACGTGGACAGCGGCGATACCAGCCGCTACCGCATCGTGGGCCCGGACGAGACCGACGCCGCCACCGGCTGGATCAGCATCGATTCGCCGCTGGCGCGGGCGCTGCTGAAAAAGCGCGTGGACGACGAGTTCGAAGTGGAACTGCCCAGTGGCCGCACCGGGTTTGCGATCCTGGCGGTGGAGTACGGCGTGGGTTGAGGCGGTTGTGCCGTTCAATGCGTGGCGTTACCGGGTGTTGTGGCGCTATCGGCGGTTGTTTGGGACCCAACCCTACCAAGAGCATCACCGCCACCCTCACCGACATCGACAAGCGCCGCAAGGCACTGGATACGCGCATGGCGGGTGTTGCGTGCCGGCCTCGTGCGTGGGGCGGTCGGGGAACGCGGGGGCGCGGGCGGACCGGACATCTGGGAATACCGGCGCTGGTAGGGTCGCATCCCGATCGACTGCCATGGAAAACGCCGCGTCCGGTGTCGGCATGAACACCGGCGACGTAGGCGGTTGTGCCGCTCAATGCATGGCGTTATCGGGTGTTGCGGCGCTATCGGCCGTTGGTGGGGACCCACCCCCACCGGGCGCACCTCACCGGTGTTGCGGGTCGTACGCTGCCTGCGGCGCGGGATAGCACCTGCCCGCGCGCAGCGGCCGGAAGTAGTCGGCCTGCCGGTAGAACGCCGCATCCTGATGCGGATGCCAGCCGGGAATGCCCGCCAATGGCAACGGCCGCAGTTCCAGCGGGTCGCCGAGAACCCGACCGCTCTGGATCATCTGCGCGACCTGCGCCACCGCGCGCGCGTCCTCGTCGGCGCACACCACCACGCACTTGCCCACCAGCAGACGCCCCGGCAGCAACGCCTGCTCCATCAAGGCGTGGCCGATCACCGCCGCCACGGTCACGTCGCCGCTGCGCCACCGTCCGGCCCCGTCCACGAACATGGCCGCCCAGTCATGCCGATCCCAGGCCTGCACCAGCGCCGGATCGCGCACCCGCACGATCACCCCGGTTTCATCGAACTGGGTCAGCGCTGCCTGCGCACGGTTGCGCTGCTGCGGACCGTGGCAGCCGATATGCAGGCATTGGCGCGCATTGAGCGCACTCTTGATCGCCCGATGGCGCGCCCACACCAGCGCGTTGAACAGGTCGTGCCAGTTCTCCGCGCGGGTGGCAATGCGCCCCTGGGCAATGCGTTGTTCGTAATGCAGGCCGTCGGCCAGCAGCGCCGGGTCCTGCTCGACCAGCCGCCGGCCCGGCACTGCCAGGCGCGCATCCAGCGCCGCGACGGTCGGCCAGTCGGCCGCCGTCAGCAGATCGGCGTAGCGCGAAAATCCGGCAAACAGCGGCTGGGCGAAGACGTCCGCGGCCACATCGCTACGCGGCGGTGCGATGAAACGGCGGCGCGTGCCACCGGCATCGACCGCCACCGCAGTCACAGCACCTGCAGGTCGAACGGCTTGCGCGCCTCGGCGGCGATGATCGCATCCCCGAACAGATCGTGGTCGTCGCTCTCGGTGATCTCGACATCGACGAACTGGCCGACCCGCAGCTTGGCTTCCTCGGCGTTCTGGATATGCACCAGACCATCGATTTCCGGCGCATCGGCCTTGGAACGGGCCACCGCGATGCCGTCTTCGATCGCATCGACCAGGCACTGTTGCACGCTGCCGACCTTGGCCTCCAGGCGCGCGGCGGAAATCTCGGCCTGGCGGGCCATGAAGCGCGCCAGGCGCTCCTGCTTCACTTCCTCGGGCACGGCACCGGGCAGGTCGTTGGCGGTGGCACCGGTCACCGGCGAGTAGGCGAATGCGCCCACGCGGTCCAGCTGCGCCTCGTCCAGGAAGCCGAGCAGTTCGTCGAACTCGGCGTCGGTCTCGCCGGGGAAGCCGACGATGAAGGTCGAACGCACGGTGATGTCCGGGCACAGCTGGCGCCAGCGCTGCACGCGCTCGAGGGTCTTGTCGACCGCGCCGGGGCGCTTCATCAGCTTGAGGATGCGCGGGCTGGCGTGCTGGAAGGGGATGTCCAGGTACGGCAGGATGCGGTTCTCGGCCATCAGCGGCACGATCTCGTCCACGTGCGGGTACGGGTAGACGTAGTGCATGCGGGTCCAGGCATCGAGCTCGGACAGGCCTTCGCACAGCGCCTTGAGCCGGGTCTGGTAGGCCTTGTCGCGCCACATGCGCTCGACGTACTTGACGTCCACGCCATAGGCCGAGGTGTCCTGGGACACCACCAGCAGCTCCTTCACCCCACCGCGGACCAGCCGCTCGGCTTCGCGCAGCACCTCATCGACCGGGCGCGAGACCAGCTTGCCGCGCATCGAGGGGATGATGCAGAAGCTGCACTTGTGGTTGCAGCCTTCGGAAATCTTCAGGTACGCGTAATGCCGCGGGGTCAGCTTGATGCCGTAATCGGGCACCAGGTCCACGAACGGATCATGCTTGGGCGGCAGCGCGGCGTGCACGGCCTCCATCACGCTCATGTAGTCCTGCGGGCCGGACACCGCCAGCACGTTCGGATACGCCTCGCGGATCTGCTCCGGGCGCTTGCCCAGGCAGCCGGTGACGATCACCTTGCCGTTGGCGTTCATCGCCTCGCCGATCGCATCCAGCGACTCGGTCACCGCCGAATCGATGAAGCCGCAGGTGTTGACCACCACCACGTCGGCGGCATCGTAGGAGGGAACGATGTCGTAGCCCTCCGAGCGCAGCTGGGTGAGGATCCGCTCGGAATCGACGAGGGCCTTCGGGCAGCCAAGGCTGACGAAGCCGACTTTGGGGTTCAACTGGGACATGGAATCGCGGGACTCTGGGGGCCTGGGCCCATGCCGGAATGGCGTGGGGACCTGGGGCCGGAAACGGCGGCAAGTATACCGGCGTTGGCCCCCGGGCCCTGAATCGGATCGGGACGATGCCGCCCGATCCGGCATGGCCGCTGACACCCCGCTAACCGGTCCGGGCCGGATAATGAACGCCTGAACCAACAGGAGTCACGCATCATGGGTGAGTGGGTCACGCTCGATACGCATCACGGCCCGGTCCGCGCCTGGCAGGCCGAGCCGATGGGCAAGCCCCGCGGCGGGCTGGTGGTCATCCAGGAGATCTTCGGGGTCAACCCGCACATGCGCGAGGTCGCCGAGGGCTTTGCGGCGCAGGGGTATGCGGTGCTGGCGCCGGCCTTCTTCGACCTCATCGACGGGGTGGAGGCCGACCCGGACGCCCTGCCCTACGACCCGGACGGGGTGAAACAAGGCCTGGAGCGGGTGAACGCGCTGGGCGTGGAGAAGGCACTGGAAATCGTGCGCGCGGCGGCCTCGCGGCTGGCCCCGGCCGGCAAGGTGGGCACGGTGGGCTACTGCTGGGGCGGCAGCATCGCGCTGCTGGCGGCACTGCGGCTGGGGCTGCCGTCGGTGAGCTACTACGGCGCGCGCAACGTGCAGTTCCTGGACGAGCCGCCCAAGGCGCCGGTGATGTTCCACTTCGGGGCACAGGACAAGAGCATCCCGCCCGAAGCGGTCGCCGCCCACCGCGAGAAGCTCCCGCAGATGGCCACCTTCGTGTATCCGGCCGACCACGGCTTCAACCGCAGCGTCGGACATGCGTATGATCCAGACAGCGCCGCCCTGGCGCTGGAACGCACCCTGGACTTCTTTGCGGAGCATCTTGGATGAGCGAGTTCGAACTGGATTCACGCCTGGCCACCGACAGCGTACTGGTCGCGGAAGGGCCGTTGTCGCAAGTGCGACTGATGAACGACGAGCGTTACCCCTGGTTGATCCTGGTGCCGCGGCTGGCCGGCATCACCGAGTGGATCGACCTGGACGGGGAGCAGCAGGACAAGCTGCGGACCGAGTTGAACCGGGCCTGCAAGGCGCTCAAGGGCACCGATGGGGTGGAGAAGATCAACATCGGGTCGCTGGGCAACATCGTGCGCCAGCTGCACTTCCACGTGATTGGCCGCCATGTCGGCGATCCGGCCTGGCCGGGACCGGTCTGGGGCCAGGGCCAGGCGCACCGTTACGCGCCGGACGTGCTGGCGCAACGTGTCGCGCTGTGGAAGGAACGGCTAGGATATTCGCCCCAGCCCTAGCGGACCCTGCCCCTGATGCGTTCCAACCTTGTCGCTGCCATCGTCCTGATCCTCGTCGGCCTGTTCCTGCTGGCCAGCAACCTGGGCTGGACCAACATGAACCTGGGTCGCCTGATCCTCACCTGGTGGCCGGTGATCCTGGTGGCGGTGGGCATCGGATTGCTGTTCGGTCGCGGAAAGTAGTACCGGCCGCTGGCGGCAGCGTTGAGCTGCTGGCCGGCAACCGCTGAAACGAAAAAAGCGCGGAGTGATCCGCGCTTTTTTTGTGGTGACGGTCCTCGTTACGGATCCTGCAACCGCAGCCGACCAACGGTCGGCTCTACCCGGTGGGGGAGCAGGCGCGCAGCAGCACGCGCGTTCGGCAACCGGGCGCGCGCTAGTGCACGTGCGGGGCGGGTCAGGTCCGCGGCAGGGTCACGCCGGTCTGGCCCTGGTACTTGCCGCCGCGGTCCTTGTAGGAGGTCTCGCAGATGTCGTCCTTGTCGGCCTGGAAGAACAGCATCTGGGCCACGCCTTCGTTGGCGTAGATGCGCGCCGGCAGTGGCGTGGTGTTGCTGAATTCCAGGGTCACGTGGCCTTCCCACTCCGGCTCCAGCGGGGTCACGTTGACGATGATGCCGCAGCGCGCATAGGTGCTCTTGCCCAGGCACACCACCAGCGTGTCGCGCGGGATCCGGAAATACTCCACCGTGCGCGCCAGCGCGAAGCTGTTGGGCGGGATGATGCACTCGTCGCCGACGATGTCCACGAAGCTGCCCGGATCGAAGTGCTTGGGGTCCACGATGGTGGAATTGATGTTGGTGAACACCTTGAACTCGCGCGAGCAGCGCACGTCGTAGCCGTAGCTGGAGGTGCCGTAGCTGACGATGCGCTGGCCATTGGCCTGCTTGACCTGGCCGGCTTCGAACGGCTCGATCATGCCGCGCTGCTCGGCCATCTGACGGATCCAGCGGTCACTCTTGATGCTCATGGGGGGTCCTGGGTGCGAAAGGAACAACGGCACCGCCAACGGGCGCCCGGGCCACGATTCTAAACAGCCGCCCCCGCCGCGACCAGCCGCCCGCTCCCGGCGGCGGATACGGCAGGGCCCGGCAGTGCCGGGCCCGGTATATGGCCGCCGCAGCCCGGGTGGGCCGCTCAGATCAGCGAGGACAGGATCGGGATGCTGGCGCGCGGGCGCTTGGCCATTTCCTCCACCAGCCGCTCGGCGGCCCGCAGGTATGCCTGCCCGGCCAGCGAGTCCGGCGCCGCAGCGGTGATCGGCGTGCCTGCATCGCCCTGTTCGCGGATGCCGATCTCCAGCGGCAACGACCCCAGCAGTGGAACCCCGTACTGGGCCGCCATGCGCTCGCCACCGCCCTGCCCGAACAGGTGCTCGACCTGGCCGCAGTTGCTGCAGGTATGCACGGCCATGTTCTCGATGATGCCCAGCACCGGCACTTCCACCTTCTCGAACATCTTCAGCGCCTTCTTCGCATCCAGCGTGGCGATGTCCTGCGGCGTGGTCACGATCACCGCACCGGCCAGCGGAATCTTCTGGGTGAGGGTGAGCTGGATGTCACCGGTGCCCGGCGGCAGGTCGATCAACAGGTAATCCAGGTCGTCCCACAAGGTGTCATTGAAGAACTGGGTCATCGCCGAGGTCGCCATCGGACCGCGCCAGATCATCGGCGTCTCGTCCTCGATCAGGTAGCCGATCGACATCGTCTCCACGCCGAAGGCGCGCATCGGTTCGATCGACTTGTTGTCCGGGCTCTCCGGGCGCCCGCTCAGGCCGAGCATCGCCGGCACGCTGGGGCCGTAGATGTCCGCATCGAGCAGGCCCACGCGCGCGCCAAGCTTGGCCAGCGCCACGGCCAGGTTCACCGCCGTGGTCGACTTGCCCACGCCTCCCTTGCCCGACCCCACCGCGATCACGTTGCGGATGCGCGGGTGCGGACTCAGGCCTTTCTGCACCTGGCTGGCGTGGGGACGACGCGACTGGCTGCTGCTCACTGCATGACTCCGGAAAAACCGCATGGGGAACCAAACACTATACAACCTTGACCAATGCTGACTGGAATTCACGATTGCTATTAAATCATGCAATTTTCGTTAAGTTCATGTTAGGTTCGAGTTGCACTACGTTCAGCGTTTCCGCGCAATGCGGGAGGGAATATTGGCGTCGGTGCGTTTCGTTTCTGCACTTTGGACTATTGATGAACTACAGCTCTACCTCACGTCGCAACACGCTCGCCGCAGCACTGTTCTCCGCCCTGATCGCCTCCGCAGCCGCTCCGGCCATGGCACAGGAAAAGGCCACGACGCTCGACAAGGTCACCGTCACCGGCTCGCTGATTCCGCAGACTGATCTCGAAACCCAGACCCCGGTGATGTCCATCACCGCCGAGGACATCCAGACCCGTGGCTTCACCAGCGTCGCCGAGGTGCTCCAGCAGTCCTCGCTGACCACCGGTGGCCTGCAGGGCGGCCAGACCTCCGCATCCTTCACCCAGGGCGCTGAAGCGGCCGGCATGTTCGGCCTGAATCCGGGGTACACCAAGTACCTGATCAACGGTCGCCCGATGATGTCCTATCCGGCGCTGTACAACGGCGGCGATACGTTCAACAACATCAGCGGCATTCCGATCGACATCGTCGAGCGCATCGAAGTCCTGCCGGGCGGCCAGTCCTCCCTGTACGGTTCGGATGCGATCGCCGGCGTGGTCAACATCATCCTCAAGGAGCGCATGGACGGTGGCACCGTCACCGTGCGTGGCGGCAGCTACACCGAAGGCGGCGGCAACAGCGTGCGCCTGAGCGCGGCGCATGGCTTCAGCGCCTTCGACGACCGCTTCAATGCCCTGGTCAACGTGCAGATCGAGTCGAGCAACCCGATCTGGGGCTACCAGCGCGACATCACCCGCACCACCAATGCCAACGGCTACACCGCACAGGTGCCGGGCAATGACTTTGCCGTCATCGATGCCGAGACCAACCGCCTGTACATGATGGACCCGACCAACTGCGCCAGCGTGGCCGGCCAGTTCGGTGGCACCACCGTGATGGGCACCCGCGCCTCGGGCCTGTCCTGCGGCTCGGTGTATGGCGCCGGCTACAAGACCGTCAAGAACGGCAAGGACAGCGGCCAGTTCTATTCGGCGCTGACCTTCGACGTCAACGACAACCTGCAGCTGTTCGCCGACCTGCTCTACAGCAAGGAAAAGACCGAGTACACCTCCGGCTCGAACTACCTGTGGTGGGGCACCAAGAGCACCATGGGCGGGTTCTACGACCAGTCCTCGGGCAAGGTGGTCAACCTGCAGCGCGCCTTCGCACCGGAAGACATCGGCGGGCTGGGCTACAACGACGTGCTCAACAGCGATGAGAGCCGTTCCTACCAGGTGACCCTGGGCGCCAAGGGCGCCGCCGGCAACTGGGATTACAGCGCCAGCTTCACCCGCGGTGAGTACAAGCTCACCGAGAACAAGTTCATGCGCTGGAACGACCCGATCAACAACTACTTCGCCGAACACGTGCTGGGCGCCAGCCTGGGCACCACGGCCGACGGTTGGGACATCTACAACCCGAACTGGGGCGCGTTCTACTCGGCGATCCCGCCGGAAGATTTCGCCAGCTTCACCGGCTATGCGCACAACCGCAGCCGCACCTGGCAGAACCTGGCCCGCGCGCAGGTCACCAATGGCTCGCTGTTCTCGCTGCCCGGCGGTGACGCCGGTTTCGCAGTGGTCGTCGAAGGCGGCAGCGAAGGCTGGGACTACTCGCCCGACCAGCGCGTGCTGGATGGCCAGGCATGGGGTTCCTCGGCCGTGGCCGGCAATGGCCACCGCAGCAACTACGCGGTGACCTCCGAACTGCGCATGCCGCTGCTGGAGCAGCTGACGGTGACCGCTTCGGGTCGCTATGACGCCTTCAAGATCGCCGACAACACCGTGGACAAGGCGACCTACAGCCTGGGCCTGGAATACCGTCCGCTGCAGAGCCTGCTGGTCCGCGGCAAGTACGGCACCGCCTTCCGTGCGCCGACCCTGTCCGACGCCTTCCAGGGCACCAGCGGCTACTACGCCAACAACTCGACCGACTACTACCGTTGCGGCCAGCTGGGCTATGCGCCGGGCAACACCGCCGACTGCCGTTACGACAACAGCGTCTCGGTGTACTCCGAGCGTGCCGGCAACCCGGACCTGGAGCCGATCACCGCCGATGTGTGGAACGCCGGCCTGGTGTGGGCACCGATGGCCAACCTGTCGATCTCGGCTGACTACTACAACTGGAAGATCGAGAACGAAGTCGATACGGCCAGCACCGACCAGCTGCTGCTGGCCGAGTACTACTGCCGCAACAGCCTGCCCAACGCCGCCTCGGCCACCTGCCAGAACGTGGCCGACTGGGTGGTGCGTGACGCGGCCGGCAACCTGAGCAGCCTGTACACCCCGAAGATGAACGTGGCCCGCCAGAACCTGCAGGCCGTGACCGTCGGCTTCAAGTACCTGCAGGACATCGGCCGTTTCGGTGCGCTGCAGTTCTCGGGCAACTACACCAACATGCTCAAGCGTGAAGTGCAGTCCGAGCCGGGCGAAGACTTCCAGGACCTGCTGGGCAACCCGGTGGCGATGTGGAACTACGACAACTACGCCAAGGTGCGCAGCGATGCGGCCGTGGCCTGGTCGCTGGGCAGGTTCACCACCACCGCCTATGCCAACTACGTCGGCAAGACCCCGAACTACCTGGCCGGGCTGAACGGCTATGACTACGTGCACACCGCCTCGGGCAAGGCCGCCGGCAAGTGGGGCTCGTACACCACCTACAACCTGAGCGTGAACTACCGTGCACAGGACGACCTGACCCTGTCGCTGATGGTCAACAACGTCTTCAACAAGATGCCCGAAGGCCAGGCATACAGCTACCCGGGCACCACCGGTACGCCGTACAACAGCGCCTTCTACAGCATCTACGGTCGTGCGGTGTACGCGCAGATGAAGTACGACTTCGGCAAGTAATCGCCACGGTCATGCAGCATGAAAAGGCCCCGCTTCGGCGGGGCCTTTTTTTTGCGCCGCCGGCCGACGGCGCGACGCGTCACCGCGCAGCCCGCGCAGGCCCACATTCAACACCTGCAGCGGAGGCGAGGAGCTCGAACCGTCTCGCAGTATCTCGATTGTTAACTCGATTATTATTCATCGAATATTCATTGAATGTATCGGATGGACCGTATGCCCATTCACCAAGTCCTTGTTTTCACGGGTTTTCGAGAAACTCGATCCATCGAAACGAGTAAAACTGTGACCGCATCATGTTTTTTAAGTTAAGCGTGTGTTACGTTCAAAAAACCGCTGAAAAGCGGCTGAACAAACTATGAAAGTCCCAGGAAAGGGAAAGTGCTCCACCACCATCGAACGGAGATCCGCATGTCCCGCAAAGGCTTCTTGTTCCCGCGCCACCCGCTTGCCGCCGCCGTCGTCTCCGGCCTGCTCCTGATCAGCACCAGTGCACTCGCCCAGGATGCGGCGACCACCGAACTGGACCGCGTCACCGTCACCGGTTCGCTGATCCCCCAGACCCAGATCGAAAACCACACCCCGGTGCTCACCGTCACCGCCGAGGACATCCAGACGCGCGGCTTCAGCAGCGTCGCCGAAGTGCTCCAGCAGAACTCGCTCACCACCGGTGGCCTGCAGGGCGGCCAGAGCTCGGCCTCGTTCACCCAGGGCGCCGAGGCGTCGGGCATGTTCGGCCTCAACCCGGGCTACACCAAGTACCTCATCAACGGACGGCCCATGCTGTCCTACCCGGCCCTGTACAACGGCAGCGACACCTTCAACAACCTCAGCGGCATTCCGATCGACATCGTCGAGCGCATCGAGATCCTGCCCGGCGGGCAGTCCTCGCTGTACGGCTCCGATGCGATCGCCGGCGTGGTCAACATCATCCTCAAGGACCGCATGGATGGCGGCGTGCTCAACGTCCGCGGCGGTGCCTACGGTGATGGCGGCGGCAACAGCTTCCGCATCAGCGGCGCGCACGGCCTGAACGCCTTCGACGACCGCTTCCATGCGCTGGTCAACGTGCAGTACGAAAAGAGCAGCCCGATCTGGGGCTACCAGCGCGACCTGACCAAGGCCAACAACAGCGTCGGCTACACCGCGCAGGTGCCGACCAATGATTTCCTGGTGTACCTGCCCGAGCGGCAGAATGCGTTTGCGATGATGGACCCCAACCGCTGCGCCGGCCTGGCCGGGCAGTTCGGTGGCACCACCGTGCTCGGCACCCGCGCCAGCGGCGAGTCCTGCGGCTCGGCTTACAGCCCCGGCTACACGACGTTGAAGAACGGCAAGGAAAGCAGCCAGTTCTACACCTCGATGAGCTTCGATGTGAACGACAACTTCCAGTTGTTCGGCGATGCGCTGTACAGCCTGGAAGAGGTCCAGTACACCTCCGGCTCGGCCTACGCGTTCTGGGGCAGCGACGTGGGCTTTGGCCAGTTCTACGACCAGGGCAGCGGCGAGTACATGAACCTGCAGCGCGCCTTCGCCCCCGAAGACATCAGTGGCGCCGGCTACCGCGACATCCTCTCCACCGATCGCAACAAGTCCTACCAGGTCACCCTGGGCGGCCGTGGCAGCGCCGGTGACTGGGACTACAGCGCCAGCTTCAGCCGCGGCGAGTATCGCCTGACCGAGCGCAGCTTCGCGCGCTGGGCCGACCAGATCGACGGCTACTTCGAAGACCGCGTGCTGGGCCCGGTGCTGGGCCTCACCGACGACGGCTACAACATCTACAACCCGAACTGGGGCGCGTTCTACTCGCGCCTGCCCGCCGGCGATTTCCAGACCTTCACTGGCTTCACCTACAACGAAAGCAAGACCTGGCAGAACCTGGGCCGGGTGCAGGTCACCAACGGCTCGCTGTTCACCCTGCCCGGTGGCGATGCCGGTTTTGCGGTGGTCGCCGAAGGCGGCAGCGAAGGCTGGTCCTACCGTCCCGACCAGCGCCTGCTCGATGGCGAGGTGTGGGGCACCACGGCGGTTTCCGGTGCCGGCCATCGCAGCAACTATGCGCTGACCACCGAGCTGCGCATGCCGTTGCTGGAGTCGCTCACTGTGACCGGCTCGGGCCGCTACGATGCGTTCAAGATCGCCGACAACACCGTCGACAAGGCCACCTACAGCATCGGCGTGGAGTTCCGCCCGATCGACAGCCTGCTGTTCCGTGGCAAGTACGGCACCGCGTTCCGCGCGCCCAGCCTGTCCGATGCCTTCCAGGGACGCAGCGGCTACTACGCCAACGGGTCCACCGACTACTACCGCTGCGGCCAGCTTGGCTACGACCCGGCCGACACGCTGGGCTGCGCCTACGACAACGAGTCGGTGTTCGGCGAGCAGTCCGGCAATCCGGACCTGCAGCCGATCACCGCCGATGTCTGGAATGCCGGCGTGGTCTGGGCCCCGACCAACAACCTGTCGGTGTCGGTGGACTACTACAACTGGAAGATCAAGAACGAGGTCAACACGCTCGATTCGGACCAGCTGCTGCTGGCCGAGTACTACTGCCGCAACGGGCTGACCAACAACACGTCGGCCAGCTGCCAGAACGTGGCTGACTGGATCACCCGCGATGCGGCCGGCAACCTGGACCAGATCTACACGCCCAAGTTGAACGTGGCCAGCCAGAACCTGCAGGCCGTCACTGCCAGCGTCAAGTACCTGCAGGACATCGGCCGTTTCGGTGCGCTGCAGTTCGGCGGCAACTACACCAACATGATCAAGCGCGAGCTGCAGCCGCAGCCGGGCGATGACTACCTGGACCTGCTGCGCGACCCGTACGCGATGTGGAACTACGACCAGCTGGCCAAGGTACGTGCCGATGGTTCGGTGGGCTGGGCCAAGGACAAGTGGACCACCACGATGTACTTCAACTACATCGGCAAGACGCCCAACCGCATGGCCTACCTGGGCAACGGCTACGACTACGTGCACGCGTCCGGCTACAAGGCCGGCAAGTGGGGCTCCTATACCACCTACAACCTGAGCGTGAACTACCAGGCCCTGGACACCCTGACCCTGTCGCTGATGGTCAACAACGTGTTCGACAAGTCGCCGGACGGCCAGGCCCACAGCTACGCCGGCAACATCGGCGCGCCGTACAACAACAAGATCTACAACCCCTACGGCCGCGCGTTCTACGTGCAGGCCAAGTACGACTTCGGCAAGTAATTCGCCGCCCTCCTGACGCAGCACAAGGCCCCGCTTCGGCGGGGCCTTTTTTGTGTCTGCCGGCCCGCTGGCCGGGTGTCGCCCGCTTCCCCGGGGATGCCGGGCAGGCCCTGGAAAGGGCTTATTCCCATTTGTTCTCAGCCTTGAAAATGAACAGCCAATGTATGCGTGGAACTGTCGCTGGAGACAGGCCGGGACACCCCGCGCACTCCGGCGCGACCGTTACAACTGCAACTAAATTCCATCAAATCAACTACTTGGGCGAACACACCCGGAAATGCTGGCGCCGCAAGGGAGTTTGCCGATCGTGTCTTTATGACGCCTTGATGAACAGTTGACAGGCCAAGTTAAGCTCGTGTTAACTTCGAGTCATCGGCTTGTGAAGCTGATCACAGGGGGCAGCAATTGGGCCCGTCGGGAGCAAATAGGTGACGGAGCGGCCAAGAAGGCCTACATCCCGCCACCTGGCGCACAAAACTGATTTCAAGGGGAACTATTCATGGCAAATCGCACGCTGCTCAGCCGCAACCCGCTGAGCTTTGCGCTGGCATCGGCGCTGGTCGTTTCGGCCGTCGCACCGGCCTTCGCACAGGAAGCCGGCAACGAAGCTGGCGGCAAGAACGCCGTCAACCTGGACCGCGTGTCCGTGGTGGGTTCGCGCATCAAGCGCGCCGACGTGGAAGGCCCGGCGCCGGTCACCGTGATCACGCGTGCCGATATCGACCGTGAAGGCTTCCAGTCTGTCGGCGACATGCTGCAGACCCTGACCCAGAACACCACCAGCTCCTTCACCGGCGACCTGGCCGTGGGCGGCTTCACGCCCAATGCCCAGGTGGTGAACCTGCGCAACCTGGGCCCGGGCTACACCCTGACCCTGATCAACGGCCGCCGCCCGCCGCAGTACCCGCAGCCGTACAACCGCGACAACAACGTGGTCAACATCAAGTCGATCCCGAGCTCGATCGTCGAGCGCGTGGAAGTGCTGACCGGTGGCGCGTCGGCCATCTACGGCTCCGACGCCGTGGCCGGCGTGGTCAACATCGTGCTGCGCAAGAACTACGATGGCCAGCAGGTCCGCCTGACCGCCGGCACCACCGAAGAAGGCGGTGGCGACAGCGTCAACTTCGAATACACCGGCGGCAAGACCGGTGACCGCTGGAGCGCGACCTACGCGCTGCAGTACAGCGAGAACGAGCCGGTGTTCGCCTCCCAGCGCGACGTCCTGGCCGACACCCGCAACAACCCGTCGGGCATCGCGGTCAACCCGTCGCTGTCCCTGGCCACCCTGAGCGCTGGCGGCCTGAACGGCCACGTGCGCAACCAGAACGTCATCTACGACGCCGCTGCGTGCGACAAGTTCGGCTACACCACCGTGACCACCGCCGCCCGCGGCACCTACTGCGGCAGCTATGACCAGGTCGCCTCGCGCTCGCTGTGGAACAAGAACCGCAGCTACAACGCCTACGGCTACGGCACCTTCGACGTCACCGAGTCCACCCAGCTGTTCGGCAGCGTGAACTTCTACAAGACCGACGCCAAGGCCAGCAGCGGCACCGAGTTCTGGGGCACCTCCGGCGACCGCTTCACCGCCAACCGTGCCGGTGCGGCCACCGGTGCGTACTACGATTCCACCCTGCGTGACCTGATCCAGCTGCAGCGCGTGTTCAATCCGTTCGAACTGGGCGGCAACGAAGCGGCCAGCACCGAGTACGACGAAAAGAGCTGGGACATCACCTTCGGTGCGCAGGGTACCTTCGCCGATCGTTTCGATTGGGAAGCCAGCGCCAACTACGGCAAGTACGAGTACACCGCCGACCGCCCGCGCCTGCTGGCCAAGGCCGTGCACGATTACTTCCTGGGCCCGCTGCAGGGCTACAACGGCAACTACCCGATCTATTCGTTGAACCAGCAGCGCTGGAACTCGCCGATCACCCCGGAGATCTACCAGAGCTTCGCCACCCGCGTGAAGAACGAAGCCGAATCCACCTCGGCCACCCTCAACTTCAACGTCAGCGGCGACCTGTTCGAACTGCCTGCCGGCCCGGTCGGCTTCGCCGCCGTCATCGAAGGCATGCGCCAGACCACCGACCTGGTCAGCGACGTGCGCACCGACCAGCTGCGTCCGCTGGACGACCAGACCATCTTCAACCTGACCAGCTCGGGCGAAACCCACGGCAGCCGTGACCGCTACGCGATCGGTACCGAGTTCCGCGTGCCGATCCTGAGCAACCTGTCGATGAACCTGGCCGGTCGCTGGGACAAGTACGACGACATCACCGCCGTCGACGATGCCAAGACCTTCAACGTTGGCCTGGAGTTCCGTCCCTTCAGCAACCTGCTGATCCGCGGCTCCTACGCCACCAGCTTCCGCGCACCGGACATGCAGCTGGTCTACGCCGAAGGCGCCGCGTCCTACGCGTCCATCGTCGACGAATACAGCTGCCGTTCGGGCACCGGCCTCGGCCAGGCCCCGGGCACCCCGGGCCGTACCCGCACCCAGTGCAACGTCAGCGGTGACATCACCCTGTACCAGGCGCAGTCGCTGATTGCCGGCAACCCGAACCTGAAGGAAGAAGAAGGCAAGTCGTGGGGCGCAGGCTTCGTGTGGGACATCATGGACTCCATGTCCATGTCGGTGGACTACTACAAGATCCGCCTGCAGGATGCCGCGACCCAGCTGAGCTCGACCTACCTGCTGCAGAACGAGGCGAACTGCCGCCTGGGCGTGCGTCCGGACGGCTCGCCGTTCGAACAGTCGGCTGATTCGGCCTTCTGCCGCAACCTGACCTCGCTGATCACCCGTACCAACGCCCCGGGCACCACCCTGGACGGCCGCATCTCGCAGATCAACACCGCCTACATCAATGCCTCGCTGCTGGAAACCAGCGGTATCGATGCCACCTTCAAGTACAAGCTGGACACCGATCGCCTCGGCGACTTCGGCCTGGACCTGGGCTACTCGCTGGTCCTGACCAACAAGTACAAGGAGAACGACGAGGATGAGCTGGTCGATTACCGCGACCTGCCGCTGTACGACTACAGCCAGCGCAGCCGCGTGCGTGGCAGCCTGAGCTGGGCGGGCGACGAATGGGGTGCAACGCTGTTCGGTACCCGTTACGGCTCCAACTGGAACGCTGCCTGGACCGAGCGCCTCAAGCCCTACATGCTGTACAACCTGCAGGTCAGCAAGAAGTTCGGCCCGAACGTGCGTGCTGAGTTCACCGTGGTCAACCTGACCAACAACCAGTTCCGCGAAGACGCCACCAACACCGCTTACCCGTACTTCAACAGCTACATCGGCGCCGACCCGCTGGGCCGCCGCTACTACCTCAGCCTGTCCTACCGCTTCTGATGGGCCAGGTGGCGTGACAACCAGAGCCCGGCTTCGGCCGGGCTCTGCGTTTGCATGCCCTCGCCTCCAACGCACTCCGGGCCACGATGGCCCGACGAATCGAGGGGTTCTCCGATGTACAAGCTGTCCTTCGCCCTGCTCGCTCTCGTGCTGGGCGCTCCCGCACTCCCCACCTCGGCGGCAACGACCTATTCGGTCGAAGATTTCGTCAAGCATCCGGCCTACGGCACCGTCCGCATCTCGCCCAACGGCGAGTACCTGGCCGTGACCATGGACCACGGCGACCAGGACGTCCTGGCCGTGCTGCGCACCAGCGACCTGAAGATCCTCAAGGTCAACCAGCTTCCCGAGAAGAAAAGCATCGGGCAGTTCACCTGGATTTCGCCGGACCGGCTGATGTTCAATGCGGTCAAGAAGATGGGCGGCTACGCCCAGCCGTTCGCCACCGGCGAATGGTTCGCGGTGAACGCAGACGGCAGCCAGGCGGTACCGCTGATCTTCTACGGCACCCGCGATGCCACCCAGCGCGGCAAGACCGTGGGCCGCCAGAGCTTCAGCCTGCTCGACACGCTCAAGGACGATGACCGCAACGTCATCATGCAGGCGCGCTACCCGCGCTCCAACGAAGGCGCCGGCACGCAGCTGGAACAGGTGGACACCTTCAGCGGTCGCCGCACCGTGCTGGTGCGTGCGCCCAAGGACGACTGCTCCATCGCGCTGGACGCGGCCAAGCAGCCGCGCTTCGCCGTGTGCTCCTCCAGCCGCAACGAGGAAGGCGAGTACGACGAGCGCAGCGAGCTGTATCGTCGCGACGGGCGCGAGTGGACCCTGGTGAACGCGTCCAAGACCGACGGCAAGCACCTGTGGGTGGAACGCGCCACGGCAGACGGCACGGTCTACGTCACCCAGAGCGACGACAAGGCCCCCGGTGCCATCGGTACCCTGGACACCGGCACCGGCGCATTCACCTCGCTGTTCCAGGATCCGGTCGCCGAAGTCTCCGATTACATCTGGTCCACCGACGACAACCGCCTGATCGGGGTGATGACCGAAGCCGGCGCGCCGCAGGTGACCCTGGTCGACGAGAGCCATCCCGACGCGGCGCTGTACAGCTCGCTGGCCGCCTCGTTCCCCGGTGAACTGGTGGACTTCTCCAGCCATACCGCCGACGGCCGCAAGATCGTGGTCTCGGTGTACAGCGACTCCAACCCGGGCGAGCTGTACCTGTTTGACCGCGACACCGGCAAGGCGCGCTTCCTGATGCAGCGTGCGCCGCACCTGGACAAGAAGCGCCTGGCCACCGTCAAGCCGTTCAGCTTCAAGGCCCGCGATGGCAAGCAGGTGTACGGCTACCTGACCCTGCCGCAGGGCTCGGACGGCAAGAACCTGCCGATGATCGTCAATCCGCACGGCGGCCCGATCGGCCCGCGCGACAACTGGCGCTACTCCGGGGAAACCCAGCTGTTTGCCAGCCGGGGCTACGCGGTCCTGCAGGTCAACTACCGGGGCTCGGGCGGCTACGGCAAGGCGTTCCAGGACGCCGGCCACCAGCAGTGGGCCGACGGGATCCAGAACGACATCATCGATGCCACGCAGTGGGCGATCACCAACGGCTATGCCAACAAGGACCGCCTGTGCATCTACGGCGGCAGCTTCGGCGGCTATTCCTCGCTGATGGCACCGATCCGTGCGCCGGGCCTGTTCAAGTGCACGTTCGGCTACGTCGGCGTGTATGACATCGACATGATGTTCAAGAAGGGCGACATCCCCGAGCGCGAATCGGGCCAGCGTTTCCTGCGCCGCACCCACGGCACCGATACGGCGGTGTGGGCCAAGAACTCGCCGGCACGCCGCGCCGGGGAAGTGAAGATCCCGGTCTACCTGGCCGCCGGTGCACGCGACGTACGTACCCCACCGGAGCAGACCGAATTGATGAACAAGGCCCTGATCGCCGCGGGCAACCCGCCGGAAGGGATGATCATCCAGTCCGGTGAAATGCACGGCTTCTACGGCGTCCCGGCCCGGGTGAACCTGTACACGAAGATGCTCAACTTCTTCTCCCGCCACATCGGCGGCCCGGCCGAGAAGGAATGATCGTCCCTGGCGCCCCCTGCACCGGGGGCGCCACGGGAACTTCCCCTGCCCTGGGGAAGTCACCATGACCAATGCCGCTGTTGGCCGTTGCGGCGCCCCGTGCAAGATGGAACGAACGGCCAGACTTCCTGAAGGAACTACGGTATGAAACGCTGGACCCTGCCCCTGCTGCTGCCGATGCTGGCCCTGCTCCCCGTTGCCGGCCACGCCGCCGACAAGAAGCCCACGGCCGCCATCCCCGCCGACCCCACCACCGATCCACTGATGATTACCGCCGGCTTCCTCAGCGGCCATCCCGACCTGCGCTTCCGCCTGCTCGGCATGGAAAAGCGCACCGCCGGCGACCAGGAAGCGGCCTTCAAATTCTTCCAGCGCGCAGCGTTCTACGCCGACAAGCCCTCACAGGCGATGGTGGCCGAGATGCTCTGGAACGGCACCGGCACCGCTGCCGACCGCGCGTTGGCCTATGCCTGGATGGACCTGGCCGCCGAGCGTGGCTACCAGGGCTTTGTCGAGCTGCGCGAGCGCTACTGGGCGGCATTGACCCCGGCACAACGCGAGCAGGCCATCGCGCAGGGCGAAGCCATCTACGCCCGCTTCGGCGACGCGGCGGCCAAGCCGCGCATCGCCGTGGCACTGCGTCGCGAGCGCCGCAACGTCACCGGCAGCCGCACCGGCTTCACCGGCAACCTGCGGATCGTGGTGCCCGGCCCGGCCGGCCCGGAAGAGATCGACGGCAGCAAGTTCTACGACGACCGCTACTGGGACCCGGACAAGTACCAGCAGTGGCATGACGCGATCTGGGCCAAGCCGCGCGTGGCCACGGTGAACGTGGGCGAAGCGACCCAGGTCAAGCCGGAGAATGATCGCAAGACCCGCATTCCCGAGGTCACGCCGGACCCGAATGCACGCGAGCCGCAGACCGAAGACCTGCAGCCGGCCGCGCAGGGCGATCCGACCCCGTAACGGCGCGCTGGCACCGCCGCGCCGGTGCCCGCCATCCACGTCAGCCGCGCAGGATCACCTGCGCGGCGTTGTGCCCTGGCGCACCGGTCACCCCGCCGCCGGGATGGCTGCCGGACCCGCACAGGTACAGCCCCGGCAATGCGCCGCGATAGTCGGCCTGGCCCAGCATCGGGCGGGCGCTGAACAATTGGTTGAGGCTCAGCGCGCCATGGAAGATGTCGCCGCCGACCAGGCCGAAGATGCGCTCCAGGTCCAACGGACTGAGCACCTGCCTGCCCAGCACCGAGGCGGCAAACCCCGGCGCATGCTTTTCCACCGTGGCGATCATCAGATCGGCCACCGCTTCGCGATGGTCGTCCCAGTGGCGGCCGTCGGGCAGCTGTGGGGCCACGTGCTGGCAGAACAGGCTGGCCACGTGCTGGCCCGGCGGCGCCAGCGAATCGTCCAGGGTGCTGGGGATGAGCATCTCCACGATCGGCTCGCGTGACCAGCCCAGCGTGCGCGCGTCATGCCAGGCGCGGTCCATGTAGTCCAGCGAGGGCGCGATGATGATCCCGGCGGTGAGGTGGTCGCCCGGCCCGGGCAGGCAGCGGAAATCGGGCAGCCGCGACAGCGCCACGTTCATCCGGAACGTGCCCGAGCCACAGCGCCAGTGGGCCATCCGCTCGCGCGTGGGCGCCGGTACCTGGTCGCCATCAAGCAGGTGTTCGTAGAGCAGTTTCGGATTGAGGTTGGAGACCACCGCACGCGCGGCGATGCGCTCGCCCTGCAGGGTTTCCACGCCCACCGCGCGGCCGCCCTCGACCAGCACCCGGCGCACGCCGGCCTCGGTGCGGATCCGGGCACCGGCGGCGATCGCCGAACGCGCCATCGCCTGGGTGATCGCGCCCATGCCACCGATCGCATGGCCCCAGGCCCCCTTGACCCCGTTGCTCTGGCCAAACGCATGGTGCAGCAGCACATAGGCCGTGCCCGGGGCATACGGACTGGCGTAGTTGCCCACCACCCCGTCGAAGCCGAACAGGGCCTTGATCGGCTCGCTCTCGAACCAGCGGTCCAGGTACTCGGCCGCCGAGATCGTGAACAGGTCCAGCAACTCCTGGCGCAGCGCCGGCGGCAGTGCGTGCAGGCGCCGGCCGAGCTGCCCTGCCCGCCACAGCTGCGGCAGCATCTGCAGCCAGTGCCCGTCGGTGACGTTGGGCGGCGCCTGCAGGGCAACCGCGCGCAGCACGTCGGCGAACACCTCCAGGCGCTGCTCATACCGCGGCAGTTGCTGCGCGTCGCGCGGCGAGAAGCGCTGCAGCTCGGCCTGGGTCAGCGCGCCGCCGGCCAGCAGGTACTGGCCGCCCGGCAAGGGCAGGAAGTTGTTGATCCGGCGCGGCACCACGACCAGCCCGTGCGCGGCCAGGTCGAGCTCGGCGATCACCTTGGGCTGCAGCAGCGAGACGGTATAGGAGGCCACTGAATT
>RCUH01000861.1_pt1 | contig 26422 bp, 15 predicted proteins | sample 2166191 | NCBI WGS metagenome assembly RCUH01 (sample SAMN09932848, study PRJNA488358) | compost metagenome | feature: garden; material: soil; isolation source: compost soil in an enriched community after 214 h of incubation | place: Germany: Experimental Botanical Garden Goettingen | collected...
CTGCCTGAGCTGCCGGTAAGCTGGTATAATAGCTCACAATTAGTGAAGCATCATTCCCTGTTGCCTGAGCATTCTTAGTAGTAAGGTCAAATTCTTCTAAGCCATCAGGTGAATTATTTACATCACAAAGTGGATAATTAGTCATTACAGGAATATCGGGGAGTTGACCTATCGTTACTAACCTACTATCATCTTGTTCATTAGAACAAAAACTATCTGATACATTTGTAATGTTAATCATAACATCCCCAAAAACATTTTCAGGGAACGCTATCGTAATACTATCTTCTGAAATTGTTGAAACTGTTTGAACTTCATTATTGATTAAATAAGAAAAAGTGTAGGGCGCTGTTCCTTCGGAACCAATAAAGGTAACTACAGGTTTGCATAGTATACTATCGTCTATTAAAATGGATGCTTGAGGTATTGGTACTACATCTACTAAATAAACATTATCTATAAGATTAATGCAGGTTTCATTTTCTACACTTATCATTTCCAATATATGTTCACCCAAAATATTTGTTGGAATATTTATAGCTACCGAATTTCCAGAAGTTGTGGTAACACTACTCTGATTACCATCCAACAAGAATGTAAATGTAAATGGTGATGGTCCGCTTACTCCTGTAAAAATAAATTGAAAAGGTACATTTTGGCAAACACTATTCCCATTTGAAGTTACGACCATCTGAGCATTTCCCTGATGTAATGTAAAGCTTTTAACCTCAACACACCCTAGCCCACCATTCAAATCTTCAATACTTATAAAAATTTCTTCTTCGTCCGAACCATTATATTGTTGCGGATTATCAATAGGACTTGCTAAATCAATTGCATCCTGAAAAGAATGATGGAACTGAAAACTATAAGCATTTGCATTTGCTCCGGCAAGAATCACTGGAATATTCCCTGTAAGGTCAAAAGTACCCCCACAATTTGACAAATCCTGTGGATTTCCCAAATTCATAGACTCAAGAACCTCAACACACTTTGTTTGTGTATAAGTACATCCAAAATTATCAGTTGCAAAATAACTATAGCAATGCTCTCCTGATGTATCCGGGCTTACGGTAATGATATTTCCATTAGTCGCAATAATTGACGAATCAGGAAGCCACCCCTCTGAAATGATTTCGGGTGTAAATGACGGAAATCCAGCAGGATCAAAGTTAAGGCTCCAGGAAAACAGGTTACCATTATGTTGATGCTGGTGATCCCTGATCTGAATTATCCATGTTCCATTCAGCGGGGTGCCGACTAAAGAATTAAAACTACCTGATGGCAGATAAGTACCTGAAACCACCTGATGCGGCATTCCTATTCCAGGCTCACCAAGCAATACAGTTGGTGCATCACTAAATGGGGTGGTTGCAGACATTGAAAAACAATAATCTTCACCAACCCCTATCGCCGGATCCCAATCAGCGATAGGAATACCTAAATATTCAGCCTGATCTAACCCCGGATCCTGCCAGTTTAGTAAATATACCTGTTGACCATTTGGACTTATTAAAATAATATCAAGATCCCGGGCGCGTTCATGCTCAATATTGATGCAAATACTCTGAAGTTGGCTCATATCGCTAAGTACTTGCTCAGGGCCAAAGCAATCAATCAGAATAGAAGACTGGGCTAATGAAGGTTGATCCCCACTAAAAATATCATTTATATAAGCCGGACCTCCCTCATCCATATCACATTCACGCATAAAAGAAGATGAATAAACATTCCCGGTGATATCCAGCGAATGTCCAAAACACATCTCATCTACTTCTGAAGTAAGCTCAAACATGGGATCTGTTGACACCTGTACAACAACATCTAAAAAGTTATTGCTCCTGCAAAAAACAGCATCTTTAATAATCAGACTTACCCGATAAATTCCAGATTCAAAATAGGATGTGGTAACAGATTGTCCAGTCGCATAAAACCCGTTATCAAAATACCACTCATATACACTATTTGCATTTGAACCAGAAAAAATACCACCTCCATTGAATGTAACTGACTCACCCTTACAAATGCGAATCACGCCTTCGAAAGCAACTGGAGAGGAGCTCTCAAGTAAAGCCGTTATTTCCTGACATACAGGTGCACATGAAATAGCTGCTACCCAACCCAAATTAACAATATCACCTCCTGATACAAAACGTACAGTAAGGCAACCAGAGCTATTGCCTGCAGTAGCCTGAATGATGCCCGGAGTATTTGTTCCCGTATAAAGGCCAAGCAGTGGAGAAGTATCACTCTCTCCATCAAAAATGTACATAAAGTCCTGATTATTCTCCAGATCAAATATGCTAAAATCCAAACGCACCACTGTTCCTGCAGTTGCAGGACAAAATGTTTTGGTAAATAATTGGTCGTTACCGTAATTCCCTGACGCTCCCCCCGAATCATAGAACATTCCGGAACAGCTAGTAACCGAAGTATTGTTCATCAGGTAATTTTGAGACCAAAGTACAGATGAGTAACATAGTAACAAAACAAAAACTATTTTTTTCATATTTCTTTTCAGACTATAATGAGAAACTTCGATTATATAGTGTAATGATTATATAAAGGCTGTAAATACACATATACTAACAACGTTATTAATCTTAACGGATAAGATAAATCCAGCCAGTTTTGGTCTCCTTTTCTCCCTCAAAATTAATTACATAAAAATATGTTCCATCAGGAAGTTCCTGACCATTATCTGATAGTCCGTTCCATTCTTTACTGTATGGACTTCTTTCATATACTATCCTACCATAGCGATTAAATATCTGTAGTTTTTTAACTCCGAAACCTTCAAGGTCAAAAACTTCATTTAAATCATCACCGTTTGGAGATATTCCTCTCTGAATCATACAGGATGTAGCCGTCACCAATTTTTCAGCATACCCCTCACAATCATCGTTTGTTACTACTACGGAATATTCACCTTTACCTGATACAATTATAGCCTGGGTATTAGTTGCTGAAACTATTTCACCACCCTGATTTGTCCAGGCATAGCTATATGTAATTTCAGGAATGAGATTAAGAACTTTTACTTCCAGTATATATTCATTGCCATTGCATTGGCCACTAATCTCCAATTGTGGTAAATCAGTAATAAAAACAGTAAAATTTTGTTCCGCAGAACATTCCGGGGTATCCCCTGCAATATATGCATATACCTTCTGCGTAGATGAAACACTCGTAATTGCACCCGCTGTAGCTCCGGGACCATTATAATAAGATGCACCTGGGAGTCCAGGAAGAGAATATGTTCCACATGAGATAATATCATCAATTTCTTCTAATTCAAGACTTTCAGTGATCGTAAGGATAAAGCTAACCTCCTCGTTACATTGAGGACCAGAAGAATAATATTGGTAAATAATATGCTCACCGATGCTGCTTATGGTAGTTTCATCTAAAATAACGCCCTGCCCACCCTGTTGGGCATAATAATGACCTACAGGTGGAACGGGTAATGTAAATGATGTGCACTTGGTGATAGCTTCAATAGGACTTAAGATACCGGGGGAATAAAACTCAACAATAACAGTATCTGTAGTAAAACATTCTGAATTATTATATAGAGCTGTAACACTATACGAACCATTCACGGCTACTTGTAGTGAAGGACCTGTTTCACCAGTAAGTACTTCATCATTTTTTTTCCATATGAAGGAATAACTCGTAGCTGGGAGTCCCGTGTCTATAGTGTACAAATCGCCACAAATCGCAGTTCCGTCTGATATAAGAAAATCTGATCCAAGATCAATATTCCCAATATCAAAAGAACCGGCTTCTATGAATACTGCGGAATCCATGGCATAATCTCCCCTGTCGGCAATAACTAATTTTATATGATACTGATGTCCGGGGATGACCTCTGAATATGCAGTCAAAGGGACAGTCATTCCTCTAAAATTTATTGGTGCACTCATTGCTGGTTTGCCATCAGGTAAAAATGGCCCATCATCATTAAAATACTCTCCATAATATTTACCAAAATACTCCTGGTTTACCGAAGCGCATTCTGAATTAAATGCAGTATCTCGAATCGTTACTACTGATATGGGAATATTTGTACTGGGTAAGACTGCAAGGTTTACCGGCGCAGCCCCCGGTTCGCTCAAATCCGTTAATATAAAAGCAAAAGAATCCGAAAAATTACATTGATAATAACCGTATTCATCTGATGCAAAGATAAAATTGAAGTTTATAAATGGTATAACTGGTACAAAATCAAATTCAAGTTTTGTCGCGTTGACACTATATAATGGTGTACCGGTACCTTCAAGAATAATTGCCTCAAGATCTGTGTCCCCTGTCCACAATGGCATTACCCCTTCACTAGGCAACAGCCCGTCGGCGAGATATGTATTATTTGGCCCTACAGCATTTGAAATATATCCTGTTGAAAGTATAACGCCTTCTTTAAAAGGGAAGTCAGATTGGTTTTTATTAAAATATCCAATCCCGTTTACAGAACCGAAATTTGTTCCCGTAGATGATGTAACATTATTAATAATTGCACAAGTACTGTCAAATAATACATCATGTATAAGCTGTTCAGTCGTGAACTCTTCACTAGTCCTTATAGCAGGCGGTGTAGTGCCTATGCAAATTTTAAAATTATCTGTACTTGCCTGTGACCCAAAAACCTGAATGTAATACGTTTCACCAGGAATAAGCGCATCTGCAACAATATGACTAAATGTGGCATTTGTAGGACCTGAATAGCAGGCCATATAAGTAAGACCTCCCTGGCAATCTCCTGAAAAAAGTGAGAACGGTGGTGAGTAAGACGTAGCAAGACCTTGTGCATCGATACGATTCATAGTGATATAATGTTTTGATTCAATAGCTGTAAATTTGAACCACACGTCCACATTATCATTGCCGATACAGGGGTACATAGTGCCGGAAGACTGGCCAGAGCTACCAGCTCCAAATAAAGTTCCGCTCTGTATCTGACCACAATTGGCATCCGGGTTTACCGGGACTTCAATCGCTCCTTCACAAAAATCATTGCTTATGGGTGTATGGAATTCTTTATAGTAGGACCATGAACTGGTATCATCGTCGCTACAGGCCGCCCGCACATATACTTTATAACGCAGGCCTGGTATTAGGGGCTCATAAGTAAATGGTTTTATAGCAGTAGATTGCCACCCCGCAGATTCAGGATTCGGAAAAGGATCTGAATATGGGAGAACCAGAACATGCCAGTTAGTTGCTGTTCCCACTTCTGTCCAATCTACTGTTACAGACGTTTGGGTAATACCCGTAATTATAACATCAATGGGTTTGCTACAGTTTGGTGCAGGGCTGCAAACAACACTTGCTTCCCAACCGGGCATACTACTGGGAGCCCAGGCGTTAGTATTATTACTTTTAAATTCAAATGTCAGACAGCCATCCGGATTAGTTGCCTCAAAAGGGCCTGGTAATTCAGTTCCCCAAAAACCTCCCGGAAGCTGTACGTTAGGATACTGCCAATTACCCGGGCCATTAGTGCTCGCAATCTGTGGGGCAGCTGTTGTAGCACCGTCATAAACATATAGTGCATCATCTTCCTCATGCACCATGAATGATGTAAAAATCACCGTAACTATATCCCCAACATTTTCAGGACATATTGTTACTACCGAACTTGATATTTCAGGATAATTAGCATCTCCCCCTTCATCCGTGAAAATTTCTCCACAGACAGGTGGCGCAGGCTCAGTAGTTAAGGCAACAGGTCCAGCCCATGTACTCACGCCATTATCTGTGGATGAGCAGTTTGCCCTTACATAAAATTCATAACATGTATCCGGCGTTAGCCCAGAATACTGGAATGGACTTTCGGATGCAGGCAGACCAATAGCATCTGGAGTTGGAATTGGCGACCCACAAAGCACTGCAATTACTTCCCAACTTGTGGCTGGGCCAACATTTGTCCAACTTACTGTAGCTTTTGTAGGTAATGGAAGTCCTGCTATTAATGCCGTTGGCTGAGGGCACAAAGGGGCTGGCTGACAGATTACATTAGCAAGCCAGCCGGAGTTATTAAAGGCTTGATTACTCATAAAATGAAACGTAAGACAGCCATTTTCGCTGGTTGCTGTAAATGGCCCGGGAATCTGAGTTCCCCAATAGGCTCCCGGCTCCAGTATATTGGGTAGCCATCCTCCAGTATTACCGCTGTTAAATTGAGGGGCGTTTGTAGAATCGCCATCATAGATGTACAGTCCATCAAAATTTTCCTGGATTGCAAATTCTAAAAACTCAACAGATACTACACTATCCGGGGCATCGGGACAAATGGTTACAGTATAATCAGTATTCATTTCATAATCTAAAGGGCCCGCAGGGTCCATAAACATTCCGCCACATACCGGGGCAGGAACCAGGGTAGCAATAGTTTGCGGCAGAGTTGGTTCACTATAGGCTATACCATCGCAAACTGAAAATATTATAACATCATAGCAGGTTGCAGGAGTCAGATTATTTATTGTTAGCGTAGTATCTCCCGTTAAAATACCACCGGGCGTCCCCGCAACAGGAATAGGCGAATCACAAGGTATGGCATAAACTAACCATTGTGATGCTACCCCTACAGGTGTCCAACTGACAGTAATACTATTTTGTGTAGTAACAGGGTTTATTGATACAAATGTAGGTTTTTGGCATTCAGGTGCGGGTGAACATGTAATGTTTGCAACAAAACCAGGGTTATTTATAGAACCGCTACTTATAAATTTAAAAGTGAGGCAGCCATTTGCATTTGTAGATATAAAAGGGCCAGGAATCTGGTTACCCCAAAAAGCACCGGGAACAACCATACCACCGTAACCTACTCCATTTTCACTCATAATTTGTGGTGCATTGACTGAATCTCCATCATACACATATATACCGTCAAAACCCGATTCAATATCAAAACTCGAGAAAGTTACTGTGACAATTTCTCCCGGACCAGGACAGATTGTTGTAACTGTATTATTATCCGGCAAATAATTACCATCTATCCCACCATCGTCAATATAATTTCCTCCACAGATAGCAGATAGCGGTTCTGTAGTATATACAGCAGAACTAATCCATTCACTTGTTTCAAATTCGCATACAGATTGTACCCAAAAAACATATTCAGTACCAGAAAGAATTGTAGTTGGTATGCTTTGCGTAGTTGATGTTACCGTAAAGCCTTCGTTAGCATTGGGTGTACTCGTAAGAACCGGAACACCTACAGTAGGATCTGTTAATGGTATCCCGGCAGGAAGTACATGTACATACCACTGCGAAGCCGGCCCAAAACTATCCCACGATAGTACTGCGCTTGTGGTAGAAGGTATTGCAGTTACGTTTTCTGCATTGAGGCACTCACCGGTAATTATCACATCATCTATAAGCCAGCGATCTCCGCTAATTGCGGTCCCTATTTGTGTAGTAACTTTAACAAATGCTATATACATTGATGGCTCTGGCAGCGTAAGATTTACTACCTTTTCTTCATAAACGTCATAATTTTCAGTCAAATCAGTTTCTGTCCATGTAGCTATAAGAGTAGTATATGAACCAGGCAATGCAGGATCTGATGAAGCTGAGGCAGCCCTTATCTCAAAGATTGTCCCGTTAAGGGGTTGTAACGTGGTACGTGTTTTAAAACGTAATTGCGGATTAACCGGAAAATTGATTAGTGGCGTTGCGAGATAATCATGTGACGTATTCGACTGACCTATACTTTCACGGTTTATATAAGCTGCGCGTGGCTGTGAGTAAGCAGGAAATGTGCCTTCAGTATTTAGTGTCCAGTCTTGCTGTGCTCCTATTCCATTATCAAAAACATGCCAGGTCCCGGTATCGGGCAAAACCCACACAGATCCTGATGGAGCTGTTACACCGGGAGAATCAAAATTTTCAACAAAGTCCTGAGAAAAAACAAAGCTGCAGATAAGCAACATCACAAGTGATAAATTATTTTTACTTATAACGCTACATCTAATAGCATTCCGGGACAAATCTTTACAATGTGAAATCATGTAATACCTAATTTTATATTATTAATTAACAAACAGCCCTGTTTTAGATTTAAACAGTTTTATTTACATATATTTTTAACAATTAAACCTCATAATTGTCAAAACAAATAAGTGTTATGTTTTTGTAAATATATTGTTTAAACAAAATATTAATAAGCGTATATACAGCAAACTTTGACCTGATTCAGGAATCAGGTCAACATATTAGGCAGAAAAAAGAGAAGGTTAAAAAGAGATTGGATTTTTAAAAAAAATCCACTTGACAATGTATAAAAACACTTAAAAAAAGAGTTTATTGAAGTGCCTGTTTTTTGAAATCGCTGGGGGTTTGCCCTACTTCTGTTTTAAAAACAAGATTAAAAACAGATCTGGAATTAAAACCAGCTTCTTTTGCAATCCCATGCATCGTAATATTGGAGTATTTGACATCCGAGAGAAGTTTTTTAGACTCGGCTATTCGGTATTTATTTACAAGTTGACTAAAATTCATACCAGCATAATGATTTATTAATTGCGATACTTTTTTTGGATGCAATTCTAAAAATCCTGAAAGGTCATTAACCGTTAAATTTGGGTTGGTAAAAACCCTATCATTATCTAAAAGACTTATTAATCTGTTATAATTTTCATTGTCGGCAGGTGTTGTATTAAACTTATCACTCTCAAAAGTGATTTGAGTACGTTTACCTAATGTTCTCCTACTTCTTAAATAAACGATCAAAATTAATACAATCGAAATTGCCAGACTTGAAAAACTAAAAATAGTAAAGTAATTCATGTTTTATAAATAAATATGTTCTGATAACTTTTAAACAATCTATATTTCAAAAAAAGTTAAGGATGACCATTTTATTACAATATATCTGCCCTAAAAATGTGCCTATTTTTAATACTTAATAAGGTAAAAAGATGTCTTTAGAACTTAACGTATAGATCCTTTTCTAAAACGTAAAACAGAATGTCGAAAAGTGACATTCTGTTAAACAACTATAAACTAAAAACTACTTTTTAACTTTTTTTACTTAGGGTACTCATTTTCCTGACGCTAGGATAAATCAGTTTCCTTAATGAATTATGCATATCTGTGTAAGTGATTATGCAATGTTCAACCTCTTTTAATAAAATCAGGTAATATTCATGGCTACCTTTTAATTCTCTCGACATTTTCATAATAGCCTCTTTATGTCCATGAGCGAGATGGTGTCCATGTAGTGATAAGAGCGCCTCAAACTTTTCAATTACCCTTAACATATCTGAGTGCCTTTTTGATTCAATTCCCTGCATCTCTAATTCCCTTAATCTTTAATTTTAAATAATTCAGGCTAAAAATCAAAGTAGTCAACCAGGTTGATGCTACCTTCTACTCCTGAAAAAGCACCGCTCTCATTTGCTTTTTCGTTTAGAAGAACCATTCTTGACTTATTGTTTTGCATGACCAACTGCACAATTACCTTTTGACCGGTTATGTAAGATTCAGTAGTACCGTGTTTTACAAGTTCTACAGTAATGATGGGCGGCGGAGCAAATCCAAATTCTATAAAATTACTGAAACTGTTTTGTGTTATGTTTTCTGCAATCCCTATTACCTGACCGTTAGTTTTTTTTATGATACCATCAATCGGTCCATTATACCCACTGTTAGAATAACGGTTCATAGATGGAAACATAAACTTATATCCTGTAACGCTTGTTCCTATCAGTACCCCCGGCTCAAAGGATAGCACATTATCTATATAAATACCATCGTTTACATAAAATGAAAGTGTGTCATTTACTTTATTAGTTGTAAAGCCGTAAGAATATAGTTTTTCTCCTGTTGTTTTGTTTACAACGTCAATGTTTTCTACTGCATTGTCATAATAAACAAATTCATAATCTTTTACTATTTTTCCTGTGAAGGTATCCTGCTTGTCAATTTCCAGTCGCTTACCATTTGCTACTATCTGCAAGGAATCTTTTAAGGCACTATAGCATCTTATTACAACCTTTCCCGGTACCTGGTCTTGATAGAGAGGTTTCATCTCTTCGTTAGAGCATCCTATAAAAAAAGCTGACAACATCAAAACAAAAAGTGTTGTCTTAAATATGTTTTTCATATTAGTTTAAATTGTATTATTTTTTAATCATTCAACATATATAAAACACTGCCGGTGCCAATAAACACCAACAGCGTTTTCTAAATAAAACAAAATCTAATACTTTTATTTCTTGATGAACTTCAGTCTCTCAGTTATGCTTCCATCAGATAGTTGAAGGAAATACATCCCTCCGGCTAAATCACTTACCGCAATACCCGATTCATTGTATTTAGTTTGCTTAACCAACATACCGCTCACGTTATATATATGCAGGTTTAGATCTTGTGCATCTATTGTAGTACCTAATTGTAATTGTAATGTTTCAGCAACCGGATTTTGTTGGATTTTAGTAGTTGTTTTAGCAAAATCATCAATGCTAGCAATAACTTCTGTCGCTGTAATTTTCACATTGTCCACCTCATGTCCAGCATACAGAGCGAATTCATCAGTTACAATTGCAAAGTAAAACTGTTCTTCTCCTGCGTACTCTGAAATGTCTATGGTAAAATCACTAAAATGTGTTTCTAAATCTCCTTGGGGCTCACGTTGTATATGGATTGTGTCCAGTACTACAAAAGATTCCTTTTCCGCAGATATTGATCCATAAATATATAAATCACTTGAACCATCATATATCATTTTTTGGGTATTGATAACTAACTGTGTTCCTTTATAAAATGAAAGGTCAATTGCCGGACTGGCAGCCCACTCAAAGTCTGGATTGGGAAAAAATTCGTTTGTTTCAAAATCAAAAGCATATACCGCTAAAACGTTATGTGTGCCCGTAGTAAGATCTATAGCGCCATTTTCGTCCACCTGCACATTCTTATTAGCCTGCCATGTATGCCCGTCTGCATTTGTATCCCATATGGTCCAGTCGGTTATGTCACCATCGTTAAAATCATCTTCCCAAACTGTAAATTGGGCATTTGCGGAAAAAGATAAAGCTACAAATGCAAATAGTAGTAAATTTTTCATTTTTTATAATATTTTTTAAGTGTTGTTTACTGCCTTGTTTATGATTCATTCAGGAAAGGGCAGCAATTACTTTCCTTATATTTTTATTTTTTATATTAAAACGAATAGTTAACAGAGAGGCTTAGTGTCCTACCATTCCAGGCTTTAAAAAACTTATTATCAATGCCTTCGTCATACTTATCGGTCGCCCCGGCGCCAAGTGTGAATTGATCCCGTGGATTTTTACCCTGATAATCTTTAACCCCTTTTGTATAACTGTTAACATTGCTATAGGTCTCAATAGCAGTGTCAAATAAGTTTTTAACCCCACATTTTAATTCCAGGTTTTTATCTTTAAAAAATTTATAGCTTACCTGGGCATCAGTAATACCGTATGGCATTCGTATCTCCTCTGCCAGATAGTCGAACCCTACTAAAAGATACTGATCGCCCATTCCATTGTGACGCACACTAAAGCCGAGACGGTCGCCTATGTAGTCAAGCCCTAAATTATAGTTGTAGGGAGATTGTCCATACAATGGACGGTTGGCCTCATAAAGCCCACCTGTACCGTCTATATTTGTATAACCAGTTACTTTTGTTTTATTAACCGCAGCATTGGCATACAGGAAAATCCTGTTCAGGGCATCTCCTTCTCCTAAAAAGGAAAGATTCTTATAAATTTCCATCTCAAGCCCCCATAATTTGGCGCTGTGTGAATTCATATTGTATATGGTTCTCGTTCCGCCATCGCCGGCAATGTTGGCAACTGCCTCAATAGGGTCTTTCATATTCTTACTATACAAACCAAAGGACAAGATCTCACCACGCGACGGAAACCATTCTGCTTTAAAATCGTAGTTTTCTACCACTGTTGAAACGATCCCACCCGTCCAGTTTAAAACCTTCGCGTTACGAACGGGGTCGTAATAAGGCATGTTAAGGCGCTCTGCAAACTGAGGACGTAACACCGATTTATTGTAACCCACCCTCAGGTTCATTTTTTCCGTGGGGCTTACTGTAAGATTTACCGAAGGAAGGTATTGCCATACTTTCTCATCCCTCTGCACTGTACCAAAATTAAGCGGATTATCAGCCTGACTCGAGATATGGGTATATACAAAGCTTTCAGCACGCACGCCCCATACTAATCTTACATATCGGCTCAATTTATTATCGAGCATTAAAAAAGGAGAGTGAAGCTTAACATCACCCACATATTCTTTACCATAGTTGGTTGTTCTTTGCCAGCCATAACCACCCCATTTATAGTAGGATCCGTTTAATAATTCCGAAACAGGCATATTGATATTAGGAACTACGTCGGTTCCCTGTCCCACTATTGCTAACCCGGCAGATTCCTGTTGGTTAGTCGCTTTTTTATAGGTGCCAAAATATCCTGCCTTAATATAGTTATGAAACGATTCGCCAAAATTGAATGCGTACTTAAAATTGATGCCGCCATTATAATTTTTTTCGTCATTAATAAAGTTTGCCCTTTTAAACTGATCAAAATCAGCGTTATATATTCCCTGGCCAACAAGAACATCATCTCCTACTTTTACTCTTCCTTGTTTTGTAAAAGTAGCATCTTTGGTATCTTTGCTTGTAGTGCTGTATGCTGCAAACCAGTCGATTTCTAAATCACCTAGCTTGTGCTCACCTTCAATTTTATTCTGTATAAATTTTTGGTAAACCGGATAATTTGCTTCGCTAGTGTAAGGAAGATAACTACCGTCAACTATACCTTCAATATTTCCGGCATAAAAGTTCCATCCTGTAATTTGGGTGAGCGTAGCATCATACATATTCATCATGATATTGCGCACTGTAAACTTATGCCTGCCTACTTGTATGCCGGCATTAAACATACCTCCCATGGTAGAATTAAAGTTGTAAGATGCACCGTGGTTTTTAAACCCATATTGCTTCAATGTTGAGTAACCCTCATCTTTTTCGGGTAAATATTCCGTATTTCGCATCAGGTTACCTCTTTCAGTATGTTCTATCTCCAACTGTTCCTGGGTGTTTTTAAAGATTAAAGAACCTACAAATCCCCAACGGTTGCCATCCTTTAGGTCATAGGCACGTCCAAGGGCAAATTGTAGGGAGGTTCCCGGGGCACTATAAGTCTGGTAAGTAGTAAAATTATCCTGGGTAAATAGTTTAGACTGCTCAAAGAAAGGCGCAGAGCCTTCTTCGGTTGCCGGTTGCGAAATATTTTGTAATGAAGGATAATCCCTCTTGCCATCATCAAAACCCCAATAGTCGTTTGGCCCTTGTTGCTTGGTTAGGCGTGGCTTAAAAGCACTTCGGCTGTTATAAGAAGTACCTACTGAAAATGAAGTGAAATCTTCTTTTGGTATTGCTTTAGTTCTTACTTCTACATAGCCTCCTGCAAAATTGGCATTCATATCCGGAGTAGCATTTTTACTTACCACTACACTTTCTACCATGGCAGTAGGAATAATATCAAAACTAAATTGCTGCTGCACAGCATCGGTGCTGGGTAGGTTTATTCCGTCCATTACAGCCTGGTTCCAGCGCTCGCCCATAGATCGTACTACTACAAATTTATCATCGACAGTAGTTACACCTGTAATACGTTTTAGTACAGCTCCTACATCTTTGTCTGGTGTCCTTGAAATTTGTTCCGAAGAGATACCGTCAGAAAACTGGGCTGCATTCTTTTGCTCTAACAACATCCCTTCGGTAGAAGCAGTAGCCATTTGGTATGTTTTAGTAATCACTACTTCATCCAATGAATGTGCATCTTCTTTTAAGGCTATATTCAGGGGTGTAATGTCATTTTCAAAAACTTTTACCCCTGTAATTTTCAGCGTTTGAAATGAAATGTAGCTGGCTTCTACTGTATAAGTACCGGGTTCAATATCAAACATATAATTTCCATCGGTATCAGAAATGGTTATCAACCCTGTTTCAAGTATTCTGATAGTGACACCTGGTAAGGAAAGGCCCGTGTTGTCAACTGCCTTTCCTTTTATCTTTCCCGGCTTTTTCTTTACTACAGGTGAAGGTTTAATAATAATAGCATAAGATATTGCTGATATCTTTTTATATGTATAATTGGTTGTTACCAGCGTGTTGGTAAGTAGTTTTTCAGAGGTTAAATTTTTAGCGTTTAACTGCGGTACCTGAATTCCTTTGATGAGATTAGAGTCAAATGAAATATTAATATCATTTTCACCTGCAATTTTATTCAGACGGTTTTCTAAAGATTCTGCGGGAAATACCGCTGTTGTTTGTGCGTTTAAACTGCATAACGAAAAAAATGGCAATAGCATTAATATAGCTACTATGTAAGGTTTATACATTTTCTGGAGTTTTTATTATTGATTTTGGATTATTGATGATGGCAGTGGTTACCGGATTAACTACTATTTATAAATGATTACTTTCCCTTTTTTACTCATGTCATACTTTACATCATACACTACACTAATGACCTCAAGCACCTGTTTTAAAGTAACACCTTTATCAAAAGATGAGTTGAGTAAGGTTCCCTGCAGTACATTATCCTTCGCTATCACTTCTACACCAAACTGCTGCCTTAATCTTAGCTTAAGTTCCTTTATATCTGCCCGCTTCATAACTAATCTGTACTCCATCCATGCAGCAGCTTCATGCCAATCAACTTTAAGCTGTTTTGATTTTCCTGTAGCCCTGTCGTAAATTATTTGATTGTCCTTGGTAAGCATACCTACTAAGTTGTCTTCATTTCTCACTTCTACTTTTCCGCTTCTTACGGATACCGAACTTTTATCTAACTCCGCATACGCCTGTACATTAAAAGAGGTTCCCTTTACGGTAGTCTCTAAATCGCTGCTATGCACTATAAAAGGCTTTTCAGGATTTTTGGCCACTTCAAAAAAAGCCTCCCCTTCCTCAAGCCATATTTCTCTTTTTTCCTCATTAAACGATGCTGTTGTGATACCCAGCTTTGTATCGCTGTTCATGAATACAACAGTACCATCTGGCAAAACCATCTTCTTATGCCCTGTTTGGGTTTCAAAGTAGTCTTTTGTTATCGCCACAGTTTGCTGGGTATTGCCAATATCACTATGTCCGGAATAGAAGTACAACCCGGATGCTAAAAATAACAGTAATACCGCAGCAGCAGCATATTTCTGTATCCATTTCCTATAAGGTAAAATCTTCCTTTCAGGACTTGCAAATCCTAGTTCTGACGCAATATCCTGCCAAAGCTTTTCTGTAATGCTATCTTTTTTAAAGAAGCGAAGATCAGGTTCACCATCTTTTTCAGGATTCCATTTTTCGAGTATTTCCATTTCTATATCTGTCGCTTTATGCTCATAGTACTTATTGAATAAATCACTAAGCCAGATTAGTTTTCCAAGATTATTTGTATCAGTATTTTTTTTATTCATCATTTAATCATTAGTGTATACTTATATATCGAGATGAGGCTCTTTTTTTTTCCCTGTAACAATGTTAACAAAACGTTAACAAATTAAATACCATGCTATATAAGGCTTAACAAATAACCCAGCTAGTCTTTTTACCGCAGTATTTTACATGCTTTAAATGTATAGAAAGGTTAAAATCACCATAAATGTTTTAAACTATTTTTTGCTATATATTTGCCTTAGATTATTTTAAAATGGAGATTTCAGACAAATATCTCTTAGAAGCGATTGTTAACAAAGACGAAAAGGCTTTTAAACTTTTTTACGATCGTTATGCTAAGCTATTACTTTCAAGTGCCTTTAAGCGTACTGGAAACAAAGCAATATCGGATGATATAGTCCAAAATTTCTGGGTTATTTTCTGGTCAAAACCTGAGTCCATAAAAGTTGATGAGCACGGGACAGCACGTAAATATTTAATGCATTACTTTTCATATCGTATGCTGGATTATCTAAAATCAGCGGCAGTACGAATTATCGGTGATGAAAAATTGTTAGATGCAACTAAAAATTCGGCAAGATATTCCCATGTTTTTGAAGATTTACAAGTTCAGGAAATACTCGATGTTATTGATGAGATTATTTTGCTTTTACCTGAAACCACAAAGGAAATTTTTCAGTACATCTGGGAAAATAATTACTCTGTAAAAGAAGCTGCAATACATTTTAATGTCAGTGAAAAAGTAATTCGGAACAGATACAACACTGTTTTAGAGTCGGTACAGGCAAAAGTGAGAGTCCTAAAATCGGATGAACAAACACTTCAAAACATCAATACCTTTATACATATGCTATTGGGATATGAACTTTTTAAATAGTTGCCAAGATATGGTTCCAAATACAACAAGAGCCAATCCCAATCGATTTACAAAGTCACAAACGGATATTCGAAAATGCCTGAACCTGGTCATTTTTTAAATATTTCGAAAAAAATGGCGAATATTTCCGTCCATATTTTTAATTAAATTTAGGTAGTGTCACATGTTTGTTATCATATTTTCATCAGTATCCTGATGCTAAACACGATAACAAGTATAGCCACCAATACAAGAGCTGTCCTTCGAGGCAACCTTCCTGAGAAACGGGCCGCCAGGGGCGCAGCCAAGGTTCCCCCGATGATAAGCCCCATTATTATATGCCAGTGACTTACGCCCAGGGATATAAAAAATGTTACGGCTGCTGCAAGTGTGACGAAAAACTCTGCAAAACTTACTGTACCAACCACATAATTCATTTTTTTCCCTTTTGCCAATAGCGTAGAGGTTACGATGGGCCCCCACCCCCCTCCACCAAAGGAATCCATAAACCCTCCGAAAAAGCCAAGCAGCCCAACCCTTTTAAGGACTGATTTTTTCTGGACTTTCCTAAAAGCTATGACCAATAGGCGGATACCGATAACCATAGTATAGAGTGAAAGTACCGCATAAGCAAATGTTTCATACCTGTTACCCAGGTATATCAATGCTACAGCGCCCGCAACGGCCCCTGCAATACCCGGCATCGCGAGCCACAATAAAAGCTTTTTATTTACATTTCCGAATTTATAATGGGTGTAGCCGCTCACAGCACTGGAAAACATCTCCGCGGTATGTATGCTGCCGCTGATAGCCGGGAGCCTTACCCCCAGTAGCATCATTGTCGTGGCGCACATGATCCCATACCCCATACCTAAGGCGCCATCTACAAGCTGAGCTACGAACCCCACCAGTAGCATGTAGTAAAATTCTTTAGGTATTTTTGCTGCATAGCCTGCAATGTCAGCTCCTGAAACTACCGTGGATAATCCGTAACCCACAAAAAACACGATAAAAAGCAGCGACAGCTGCGCTACCAGTCTTTTGGTCGTTTTGGCAACTTTACGCTCATTTCCGGGCGCAAGGCCAACAGTTGCTTTGTTCAGGTCCTCTAATTTTGACTTCAGGTCACCCGAGTGCTTTTCCCGTAATTCGTTGAGCAGCCCTATCGTATCTTCTATCCCATCAGGCACAACATTCTCAAAATACTCGCGCAGCCGCCTTGCAAGCACCGGGGACTTCCCATTAGTAGATATGGCAATCTTCAGGTTACCCTTGTTGACAATAGATCCGAGATAGAAATCACATAATGCCGGCTGGTCGGCGGCATTGACCAATAGGCCTCTAACATTAGCAAGGGACTTGATACTTGCATTAAGGGCAGGGTTGTTCGTCGCAACGATTATGATATCGGTACTATCGAGGTCATCCTCACGGAATTCCCGCTCAATAAGAGTTATAGTTGTGTTTGTTCTGGCAGTATCGCGCAGTTCCTCCGATATTTCAGGCGCGACAATCGTGATAGAGATATCAGGGTTTTGACGCAGTAGAGTGAATGTTTTCTCCGTACCTACATTTCCACCCCCTACGATGAGGAAGCGGGTGGTATCTGTCTTCAAAAAAACAGGAAATAATGTATTTTTCATTTTAATTTTTAGTGTAAGGCACTGTTAATTATTATCTGTCTTAAGATCAAATGTTAGTGCTACATAATACAAGCCACCAATGGTTGGGCCAGCCGCATACTGGTAGTACTTGTTATTGATAAGGTTGGTTGCTCCCAATTTAATTGTAGAATACAGTTCAGGAAGCTTCACATTTACCTGCGCATCAAGGGTAAAATAAGCCGGGACCTGTCCGGTAGCCAAAGAACTCTCCCACAAAAAAGAATCTTGCCATCTGCCAACAACATTAACCCCTACATTTTTAACAATATTCCGGTTGCCAATTGAGATATTGCTGACCCATTTCGGCGTATTGAAGCCCGTTATGAAGATATCATTGCTATTGTCGGACAGCAGGTCATTGTAGCTGACATTCACCCCCAAGGTATAATCCTCGTAAAAGCTGTAGCGCAACCCAAAAGTTGATCCAAAGCTTTTGTAGCTACTATTACTGTTGGTAAATACCCTGTAGCGATCCTGTTTGCTTCGTGAAAGCATGTCAAGCACCGCGGCATCACTCTCCACTGTACCGTTTTTGGGTACCGCCACCTCCACCTGGCCCAGGAAACCTTTATAAATATTGAAATAGGCATCCCAATCGATTGACAGGGCATTATTGAGTACAAGGCTCTTGTAGCCTATCTCAAATGAATTGATCTGTTCGGGTTTCATTACAGGCAAATTAGCTACCACCAGCACACTGCGATTATCAAGTGCTGCCTGATTCTGCGGAGTGCCGGAATCTACTGCCGCATTCACTCCCGAATTGAACTGGTCTATAGAAGCCAGCGTATAGGAATTCTCTAAGAAACCTAAGCCTTCGTTAACCCTTGCAAGTCCACCTACCCTTCTTACATTCCCATTATTAACAAATGAAAGCGCCTCGAAAAGTGAAGGGAACCTGAAGCCATTCTGGTAGGAAATCCTGATATTATGATTTTCTCTGGGTGAATATACAAGGGCAATGCGCGGATTGAGCTTAGCGTCAAATTCAGGGTTCCTGTCCACACGTAACGAAGCGTTAAGCTTCAGTTTCTCATCAAAAAATTTCTTGGTAACCTGAGCAAATGCTCCATATTTCTCGTAGTGCTGGTTCGATCCAAAGCTGCCGTTTTCCAGGGGAATGTTTCGCTCTGCATTGGGGCGCGAAAAATCCACAAAATTATTACCATCAGGTCTTACCGAATACAGCCTGTAATCGGCACCTATCAGCACATCGGCTATCTTGGTGTATTTGGAAAGATCGTATTGGCCTTCTGCATGATAAAGCTGTGAGTGCTGTTTGAGCCAGGCCCCACCGGTGGCTGGTGCCCCTTCTATCCCTGCATTGGCATGATCCCAATTATTAATACCAATGATTGTATTCTTAAGGGCTTCAAATTCAGGTGTGCCGGGCTCAGCCCTGCCTCTATCACCAGCATTACGTGCCGCTGCAAATGCTTGGTCCAAAGTTGTTCCCGCGTTGATCGAAGCCTGCAGGGCACTTTGGAAGGCCGCCTTCCACGTGGCATTAGAAGCGTGGGTTAGATCCAAGTTATCGGCAAGGGGCTTGAGGTTATATGAATTCCCTGTATCCTCTATTGAGGTATACGCTCTTATCACAAACTCCTCTCCCTTTACTTCTACCTTGTGGTTCTGGACAGCGGCATCCTCAAGCCTTATCTTGTTCCCACGCTGAAAAGTCCCATCAAGTAAGCCGTAACGGTAGACGTACGATAACTGGATGTTGTCGGTAATACGGTAAAAAGTCCCTGCATCGAACTTGATATTGGATACCTCCGGATCAACAAGCTCTTTTTCAAGATAGCCGGTCCGAGACACATTAAAAGTATGCTGTTGGTCATCAACATTGGCTGTTACCGTTACCCTGTTGTTGCGCTCATCACCATAATTGTTCCAGAGGTCTGCTGCAGGATTGGCCCCGCCGCTAAGCTCTTCAAAATTTGGGTTTGCCGTTTTCAGGGTATTGGGGTTTTGGTCGGTAAGGGTGTTGGATATCCAGTCGATGCCCTTAAAGAAAGATCCATTTACCTTAAAGGCAAACCTGTCATTTATGGCAACGGCATAGCGCAGTGCAAATTCATTCATCCCTGCTATGCTGTGCTCCGTACCATCAATATGGTTGACGCCCGAACGGACATAAAGACTTAGTCCCTGATGGATAAAAGGGTCGCGTGTCTGAAGGCTGGAAAGTCCGTTGATGGCATTCATGCCATAAAGTGCCGAAGCTGCGCCAGGGGTAATTTCTATACTTTGTATATCAAGCTCTGTGGGGCCAATGGCATTTCCAAGAGGTACCCCAAGGGTTGCAGCCTGAACGTCTACACCATCAACAAGCTGCATAAACCTGAAATTATTGGGAATATTGAACCCCCGTGCGTTAGGTACCTTAAAATTTATGCTTGAAGTTAACAGCTGAACGCCTTTAAGGTTTTCCAGTGCATCATAAAATGTCGCAGCCGGGCTTTCCTTTATAGCTTTTATATCAATTTTCTCGATGGCAACCGGTGACTGTAGTATTTTCTCCTCTACTCTTGAAGCGGATATTACTACCTCGTTCAGAAGAGTGTCCTGTCCATTGAGCTCAATGGCAATACTGCTTTTTGGTGATGCCGCAATGTACTCTGTAGCTTCATAACCTACGCCGGTAAATACCAGGGTAAAGGGGTAGCTTATCTTCGAGCGCAGAACAAATTCCCCTTTCTCATTGGTAACTCCCGTAACAGTAGTCCCTTTTATCGTTACGGTAATACCTATTAGCTTTTCATGGTTCCCTTTGGCACTGACCGAACCCGAGATTTCAACAGCCGTTGTTTGCGCATGCACTTCTTGAAGTCCTGCGGCTATAAAAATAAAATATAGGAAAATATGGGTAATTTGTGTTTTCATGATCTGAATTATTTGGTAAAGAATTTTCGGTATGAAAAATCCCCGAAGGTTTCGTTCTGCCTTTTTTCACTCGTATACAATCCCAATAGGAAATCTACTTCCTCCAGAATCTGCTCTTCGTTCAGCTTCTCTTTAAATAGTTGATTAAGCCTTTCTCCGTAACGGTCACCCCCAAGCATAAAGTTATATTGACCGGGTCCGGTACCCACAAAACCCAACTCTGCAACGTAGGGTCTCCCGCAACCGTTGGGGCATCCTGTCATACGGATGACAATCTCCTCCTGTAGCAGGTTGTGCTTATCCAGTAAAGGTTCTATTTTGGTAACTAGTTCCGGGAGATAGCGCTGCGCCTCTGCCAATGCAAGAGGACAGGTCGGGAGAGCAACGCAGGCCATAGAGTTTTTCCTTAGTACGCTAATATCCTTATCGATGGAATGTTCCTGCAGGAGCGTCTCGATTTTACTTTTACTATCAGTGCTTATTTCACCAAGAATAAGGTTCTGATTACCTGAAAAGATAAAATTGGATATACCCAGATTCGCTAATTCCAACAGAAATTTCTTTTGATTGGGCCTCACTACACCATGCTCTACGAATATGGTGTAGTACCACATCCCTTGCTGGCTTTGTTCCCATCCATATCGGTCACTCCTCTCAGTGAACCTAAACTCCCTTGCCGGCTCTAGCGAATACCCAATACGGCTTTCAAGCTCTTTTTTAAATTCCTCAACACCAAGTTTGTCAATGGTATATTTCAGTCTTGAAAATTTTCGATCTTCGCGATTGCCAAAATCTCGCTGTATGGTCAGTATCTCATATACTGCCTTAAGGGTTTTCTCTTCGGTATCTGTAAAGCCAAGAAGGCTCCCGAGCCTTGCGTAGGTATTGGAATTCCCATGCGTAGTAGCAAGGCCACCGCCCGCGGCTATGTTAAACCCTTTAAGTTCACCACCTTCAATAACCGCTATTAAGCCAATGTCATTGGTAAAAACATCTACATCGTTAGAAGGCGGAATTGCAATGGCTATCTTGAATTTCCGTGGAAGGTATCGGTCCTGGTACAGGGGATCGGCTTCAGAAGAACGCTCGTAAATCTTTTCACCATCAATGAATACTTCATAGTATGATTGGGTTTTAGGCAGTAGCAGCGTGGATATCTTATCCGCATAGGCATAGACTTGCCTGTGAAGAGGAGATATCTGGGGGTGTGAGCTTACGATGACATTCCTGTTCACATCCCCGCAAGCAGCTATAGAGTCAAGCTTTGCTGTATTGAAGGCCTGGATAGTCGGGCGTAACTCGTGCTTGAGTAATCCGTGAAGCTGCACTGTCTGGCGTGTGGTTATCTTGAGCGTACCTGTTCCATATTGCTCTGATATTTCATGCAGGGCAAGCCACTGTTCGGCTGTTATAGTACCTCCCGGTATACGCAGGCGTATCATGAACGAATACAGTTTATCAAGTTTTTTTTCTGCCCTTGCTGCACGGCGGTCACGGTCATCCTGCACATACATACCGTGGAACTTGACCAGGGTTTGGTCATCGGAGCGCAGATTGCCGGTAAAATTGTCCTGCAGGCTTTCCTTCAGGGTGCCGCGAAGGCCATCACTATTGGTTTTTATTGCTTCAACTGGAGATAATTTCTCACTCATGTTATATTGCTTTTAGTAGTTCTTAATAAACATCTTTTTGATACCTGCCTTCCTGTTCAAGAGCTTCAAGGACTGCGACTGCCTCAGCCGGGCTGATGTTCCGCTGGGCGGCAATGACCTCGATGATTACCGATTCAACATCAGCACTCATAGGACTTTTTTGTCCGCATATGTAAAGGCATGCTCCATTCTCCAGCCAGTGGTTGAACTCCGTGGCTTTCTCAAGGATGCGGTCCTGGACATACACTTTATCAGGCTGGTCCCTGGAAAATGCAACATCAAGGGTGCTGAGTACCCCGGAGGCAAGCCAGTCCTGGATTTCAGTCTGGTAATAGAAATCCTGAACAAAGTGCTGTTCCCCGAAAAAGAGCCAGTTTTTTCCCTGTGCACCGGTAGCATCCCGTTGCGAAATAAAACTCCTGAAAGGGGCTATACCTGTACCCGGACCAATCATGATGATATCGGTACTTTCCTGAGGAAGCCTGAAGTTTTTGTTTTTATGGATATAAAATTCGATATCTGTACCCAAGGGATAATCTGCAAGGTGCTTCGATGCAAGCCCAAATTTTAACCCGCTGCCTGCGTCAAATTTGTTCAGGTTTACGATAAGATGGATCTGCCCATCATGGGCCTCTGTAGAGGAAGAGATGGAATATAGGCGTGGTGATATAGGCAACAGTATGGAAACCAGCTGTCCTATTGTTATTCCGTCAGGAACTCCATAAACTGAAAGCAGATCTTCAAGGTCGGCTTTATCATCAGGCAATGCTTTTTGAAGCAGTTCACCCAGGGCTACTACCGAGCGTTTGCTGAGCCCCAGCACATTTCGCTCTTCCAGCCATTTTGATGCAGTCTTTACCTGCCCATGCACTTCAATTTGACTATTCGACTCTGCTTTGAAATAGTTGAGAATGCGTTCAATGACTGTACTTTCATTACGAGGCAAAATGCCAAGGGCATCGCCTGGCTCATAAAGTAGTGGCTGCTCAGGAGTAATTTCAATGTGGAAAGTTTCCTTAGCCGAACCTATATCGTTTAAGACAATCTTGTGTGTGATGGTTCCTCTATAATTTTGCTTTTGGGCAGGAACTATAACGTTACTTGGGGAAGCTGCAACAGCCGGCGCTTTTGAAAACAAGGCCTGAAGTTCATTTTCCCATTGGACGACAGCATCGCTGTAATCCACATCTGCCATAGAGAGTGGAAGTAGCCTTTTGGCACCCCGGTCACCCAGTGCCTTGTCTAACAACAGTCCTGCATTGTTAAATAATGGATAAGACGAATCTCCCAGGCCAAGAACAGCAAAGGAAAGCTTGTTTAGATCAGCCGAAGAAGCGGCAAGATTTTCATAAAAGGCTTGGGCATTCTGTGGAAACTCCCCTTCGCCCTGAGTACTTATAACAAATAACACGAGGCTTTCCTTCTCCAGTTTGGCAATATCATACTGGAATACATCAGCCACCTTTGCATTGATCCTGTTCTTTTTAAAACTTGCCAACAAACCCGAGGCAACCTTCTTGGAATTACCGGTTTCGGTTCCATAAATTATAGTAGGCTTGACTGTTACGGCTGCAATTGGTGCGTTGGTAACTTGCCTATTTATCCCTGGCTCCCTGTCAATAAAGCCTGCTATATACCCCTTGGTCCAGATCAGCTCATCATGCGATGAATTTGTAACCAGCTCTTTCAGCAGCGATAATTTAGATTCAGATAACATTTTGGTATGTGTTTTTATGGTTGTCAAAATAAGAGCCTGACACAGGTTGCTCTTCTAGCCAGCTATATTGCTTGTGAAGATTTACTACGTTGCCTACTATTATAATAGTTGGTACGAATTCAAATTCGGGAAGCGGTGTGTCTTTTATTTGTTTAAAGCTTAGCACCACGGTTTTCTGATTGGGGGTTGTAGCCTGCTGGACAATTGCGATGCCTTTTTCGGGGTCGATGCCGTTGACATACAGCTGTTGGGCAAGTTGGTCCAGTTTTTGTCCGCTCATGTAGTATACCAAAGTATCTTCGGTACTGGCCCATTCCTTCCATTGGACTTCGGTAATAGATTTCAGGTCAAACAAAGTAAGGAAGCGAATACCTCTTGAGTGTTCCCTGGCAGTTAGCGGTATCCCTGTATAGGCAGCGGCACCAAATGCAGCAGAAATACCAGGAACAATTTCGTAGGGTATTGCATTTTCCTTGAGCTCTTTGAGTTCATCAAGGATATTGGAAAATAAGGATGCATCGCCACCCTTAAGGCGTAACACTAACAGACCCTGTAATGCAAAGGATATCATAAGTTTATTGATATCCAGTTGAGGCGTGTGTATACCTTTGAAGCATTGTTTACCTACATAGACTATTATAGCATTTTTCCGTGCATTGTCAGTAATTAACACTGGCGATACAAGCCTATCAGTAAGCACTACATCAGCCTGCCGTAAGTATCTTAAAGCCTTAACGCTTATCAAGTCAGGATCGCCGGGGCCCGCCCCAGCCAATATCACCTTCCCTTTATTTATTATTTTCATATTCAAATCAGTTAAAAAAAGGCATAGATATCCACGCCTTATAGTTAAATAAGGTAAAATCTTACAAATATTTATTTATGTTAATTCCTAGAAAAGACCTTCAACTGAAAGGTAGCGTTCTCCAGTGTCATAGTTGAATGTGAGCACCACGACATTATCAGCAAAGGTCTCTGCCTTGAGGGCCACGGCAGCCAGAGCAGCACCGGTTGAAATCCCTCCAAGTATTCCTTCATCCTTTGCCAAGGCTCTCGCATATTTAAAAGCTTCTTCTTTACTCACCTGTATAACCTCGTCAATAAGGTCAGTGTCATATATACCTGGGATAAAGCCAGCTCCCAAGCCCTGCAGAGGGTGGGGTCCGGGGCTGCCACCTGAAAGAACCGGTGAGAGTTCGGGTTCTACTGCCAACACTTTGATATTGGGGAAGCGTTTTTTCAGTACGGAAGCGATTCCAGTGATATGCCCGCCGGTACCAACGCCAGTTATAACATAGTCCAACCCCTCCGGAAAATCTTCAATGATTTCTTAGGCTGTGGTTCTTTGATGCACTGATACATTTGCAAAGTTATCGAACTGCCTGGGCGACCAGGCATTGGGCGTTTCCCTTACCAACTCTTCGGCCCTTTCAATAGCGCCTTTCATACCTTTTTCCCGTGGGGTAAGTTCAAATTCCGCCCCATAAATCTGCATCAGTTTGCGGCGCTCCACACTCATTGATTCGGGCATTACCAAGATAACTTTGTATCCCTTGACTGCTGCTACCAGTGCCAGCCCTATACCGGTATTCCCTGAGGTTGGCTCAATGATAATGTTCCCCGGAACTAGCAAGCCCTGGCTTTCTGCGTCTTCAATCATGGCAAGGGCAATTCTATCTTTTATACTATTGCCTGGATTATTGCGCTCAAGCTTAATAAAAATATTTTTGCGGCTCCCGAAGAGCCTGTTGATCTTGACTACTGGTGTCTTTCCTATAGTTTCTAAAATGGTATCTTTTTTCATTATATTGTATTACTAAATGTTAGATGTTGAATTGCGCAGCCACAACTTGTTTTTTCCTTTGCCTGATAACGACATCACTCTTATGGAAAACCTGAGTATTCGGGGGCACAGAATCCGTAAGCCAAACATTACCCCCTATGACAGAACGCTCGCCAATCACTGTAGTGCCACCCAATATGGTAGCATTGGCGTACAATATGACATGATCTTCTATTGTCGGATGTCTTTTTTTAGATACCATCTCCCTATCAACACTCAAAGCTCCTAAGGTTACCCCCTGAAATATCTTTACATCGTTGCCAATTTTGGCCGTTTCGCCAATGACAATACTTGTCCCGTGGTCAATATGGAAGCGCTTTCCTATTACTGCTGCCGGATGGATATCTATTCCTGTCCTACTGTGGGAG
>RCUH01000867.1_pt1 | contig 26389 bp, 13 predicted proteins | sample 2166191 | NCBI WGS metagenome assembly RCUH01 (sample SAMN09932848, study PRJNA488358) | compost metagenome | feature: garden; material: soil; isolation source: compost soil in an enriched community after 214 h of incubation | place: Germany: Experimental Botanical Garden Goettingen | collected...
CATTTGTTCTGGACTTTGTAAACAGTTGTATCCTCGTCCTGTAAGTCTATTAGAGATACCATGTCCATATTCGTGTACCATAACTCCATTGTCAAAACTAGAGTTTTTGTAGCCGACAGCTAAATCTTTTAAATTAACGTTTATGACATTTCCATTGTTGATTTCGGAAGTGATGAAATCAGCTTCGCTTTTTGGTAAACTAATGGTAGGAATATTAATTCCAGGGACATTTGAACTTTGTAAATCTGGTGCTGCATTATTTGTCCTATGTATAATTACACCTATTGCCCCAGCTAATTGAGCATTTCTAGCCTTAGTATCGAAAGCACATCCAATTTGTGTAATTAAAGCAATTTTTCCAGTTAAGCTTCCAGTTGGTATGGTAGTGCAGCCATTGGGTACAGAGGGTAGTGCAATATCTCCATTTATACCTGCTTCCATAAGATATCTCCCAAAATATCCAATACCAGTATTTACTGGTGCTCGAGTTGCCAAGGTAGGATTTGTGTAGAATAATCTTTGCTTAACAGGGACGCTGTAATTCCAAAGATACATTTGCATTCTTGGTGCTCGAAAATTACTGGCGGAAATTTCATATCCAGGGTCAAAGTTTGCATTATTATATCCACTTCCGTCGTAAGCTTCGGCTCTAACAGCATCATTTCCAAATCCTCCATTTCCAAAATTATTGGTTTGGTAATTCCTACTGCTCTCTGTAAATCCAAATTTATACATAATATCATGAATCATGTTATTTGCATAAAAAAGGTTGGTCACGGCGGAACTCCTATTATAATAGGCACTTTGTGTAGCACTTTCTGAAAAAGGAAAATCGAAAGTTAAACCTCCTGTTGAGGAGCTGTCAGGAGAGAATCCATTGACATCATTACTTGCATTATTATCCACATATGCAAAGACATTGTTTCCTCTAGTATTGGTATAACTTATATTACCGTCTGAGTGCCAACCTTCTGGAGAGGCCGTAAGATCCCAAGGGTTTGAGACTAGATTTCTAGATCCAAAAGTAGGTGCCTCTAAAGGGAAAGGGAATATATTGTAAATAGCGTCTGTTACAGCTTTTGTTGTGCTAGTTCCAACTGTTTTGCTATGGTAATGATCATCATTGAAATGATTTATTGAGTGTTCTGATTTTTCTGAATCATCTACAAAATGATCTGTGTCAAAAGAACATTCAATAATCATATTATTGCTTTCTAGGATTTCTCCAGTACTTAAGCTGACTAAAACTGAGTAAGATATATTTTCTTTATCCAGATTTATGAAGAATAGTTGGGCGGGAATCAAACTATTATTTATTTCGTAAAAAAAGCGTAAATTATCAACTTTTTTTTCTCGATCAGTAATTATATCATTGCTTTCGTGATTCAGAAGTTCAAATCCAGTTTCTTTGATATTAAGATGTCTTAATGCGGTAGCTAAAGCTTCAGACTTATCAATCTTATCTTCAACAATGTTGTTGCTTACCTTTTGAAAATTATTAAGGAAAGAAATTACTTTTCCATCTCTAATAATTGCTTTCGCTAATGACTTATAAATAGGAGTAGTTCCGTGATGTTGTTGAACGTTTACAATATTAGACTTTAAGCTGGCAGAATTGTCCTCATTTAAGATTTTGAATTCAGTGTTTTCAATCCCACGAGCACTGACGTCAGACTTGATGAAGTTTTTTATTAAGCTTTCGCTAGATTGAGCACTAATGTTGGCAAATAGAAAGAATACGCCAATACCAGCACATTTAGATAGTTGATTTATTTTCATTATTTAAAATTTTTTTTTTAATTAAAAAAAAGATTAACAAAAATATTAAAAATTTTCTTTTTTAATGGCTAAAATGCAAACAAATTTCGAAAATTTGAATTATGAATAACTAAATAGCTTAATTTTTATTAATAATGTAATTTAGAAAAGTTTGTTTCCCATGTAAACTGTGTTCAATTTTTCTTGGAACGGTGGAATACCTTGACGGAACTTCATCATGTGATCAGAAACTTGATGGCTTTGAAGCGATTCATTGGAATCCCAAACTTCGTGAATGAAAAAAACGCCTTTGTTTCTAGTATCTTCAAAGAGGTCATATTGAATACAACCTTTTTCTTTGCGCGTTTCTATCACTAGTTTTTTTAATAATTCGATAGCATCCATCATAGAGTTTTCCTTGATGTGAATCACTGCACTTAAATAAATGTTCATGGCTTTGTGTTTGAAAGTTTGAACATCAAATGTATAAAAAAATGATTCACCTAAAAATAAAAAATTAGAATTATATAATTAATAAAAAAATATGTATTTTTGGGAAAATTCAAAAACAAAACAATGGCAGAATACAAACTATTGCTCCCGAGTATGGGCGAAGGAGTTATGGAAGCAACAATTATCAGCTGGATGTTTAATGAAGGTGATTTTGTGAAAGAGGATGAATCTGTAGTAGAAATTGCAACAGATAAAGTAGATTCTGATGTTCCCACACCAATTTCGGGAAAAATCATCAAGATTCTGAAACAGAAGGATGACGTTGCAAAGATTGGCGAAGCCATTGCAATTTTGGAAACGGATGCAGATTCTTCTAATCAAGAAAGCCAAGAAGTTCCTGAATCAAAAACGTACGAAGAAGTAGAAGATCAGATTCCTCAGCCAGATCCGGAAGTAATCAGTACTTTGGAACAGCCTTTATCTAATGTTAGCAATTTGAGTCAAAGTCAAAACTCCGATATGTATCTGTCACCTTTGGTGAAATCCATCGTTCAAGAGGAAAATATATCAGAGTCTGAACTTAAAACGATAAATGGAAGTGGGCAAGAAGGCAGAATTACCAAAGAGGATATTCTTGATTTTGTAAAAAATAGAGGTGTTGTCTCAGAGAGTTCTACTGTTAGAGAGTTGGAAAGTCCCGCCAAACAAGAAACTGCTCCAACATCAGCTCCAAAACCCTCAAACCCTCAAACTCTCAAACTCAACGACGGCGACGAAATCATCCAAATGGACCGCGTTCGTAAAATCATCGCGGAAGCAATGGTTAATAGCAAACATACTTCGCCACACGTAACTTCTTTCATAGAATCTGACGTTACAAATGTGGTAACCTGGAGAGCGAAAAACAAAGATTCTTATCAGAAAAGAGAAGGTGAGAAATTGACCTTTATGCCGATTTTCATTCGTGCGGTTGTAAAAGCAATTCAGGATTTCCCAATGATTAATGTTTCTGTGGATGGCGACAAAATCATCAAGAAAAAGAATATCAATATCGGAATGGCAACAGCTCTTCCAGACGGAAATCTAATTGTTCCTGTAATCAAAAATGCTGACCAATTAAGCTTGTCAGGATTGGCAAAAGCAATCAACGATCTGGCTTACAGAGCGAGAAATAAAAAACTGACACCAGCTGATACACAGGGTGCAACTTACACCATTTCCAATGTTGGAACTTTCGGAAATCTGATGGGAACACCAATTATTCCACAGCCTCAAGTTGCGATTTTGGCAGTTGGTGCGATTGTGAAAAAACCAGCGGTTATCGAAACTGAATTTGGAGATGTGATTGCAATCCGTCAGAAGATGTTTATGTCGCATTCTTATGACCATAGAGTAGTGGACGGAAGTTTAGGCGGAATGTTCCTGAAACACGTCAACGATTATCTGGAAAATTGGGACCTCAATACAGAAATATAAAATCAAGGCCTCAGAATTTTCTGAGGCTTTTTTATTGTACAAAATATTTGGGATATTTAATAGAAATTATAACTCATCCATTTCCCCACTTCCAGCTTGCCCTTCATTCATAAGATAGGCTTTCAAGAAAGGTGTGATGTTTCCGTTCATCACACTATCTACGTCGGAAGTTTCGTGTCCGGAGCGGACATCTTTTACCAATTTGTAAGGTTGCATCACATAATTCCGGATTTGAGAACCCCATTCGATTTTCATTTTTCCAGCTTCGATTTCGTTTCTTGCTTTAAGACGTTCGTCGAGTTCGATTTGGTAAAGTCGGGATTTCAGGAGTTGCATTGCTTTTTCCTTATTTTGAAGCTGAGAACGCGATTCTGAGTTTTCAATGATAATTCCAGTTGGTGCGTGACGAAGACGAACTGCAGTTTCCACCTTATTTACGTTCTGTCCACCAGCGCCGGAACTTCGCATCGTTTCAAAACTGATGTCGGCTGGATTGATGTTAATCTCAATCGTATCGTCAACTAAAGGATAAACATAAACCGAAACGAAACTCGTGTGGCGTTTGGCATTGCTGTCAAACGGCGAAATCCTCACCAATCTGTGAACGCCATTTTCACCTTTCAAATATCCGAAAGCAAACTCGCCATCGATTTCTATCGTTACTGTTTTGATTCCGGCAACATCGCCTTCTTGGAAGTTAAGTTCACGAAGTTTGTAGCCTTGCTTGTCTGCCCACATTGTGTACATCCGCATCAGCATACTTGCCCAATCGCAAGATTCTGTCCCGCCAGCTCCGGCTGTGATTTGAAGAACGGCTGACAACTCATCGCCTTCGTTGGAAAGCATATTTTTGAATTCCAAATTTTCGACTTTTTCAACTAATTTTGGGAAAGCCTCGTCCAATTCTTTTTCAGAATCTGGGTCTTCTTTCGCAAATTCTAAGAGAACCTGAAGGTCTTCAAATTCTGTCTTGATATCGTCGTAACCTTCCACCCATTTTTTCTTGGAACGGAGTTGTTTCAGGAAAGATTCGGCTTCTTTGGAGTTGTTCCAGAATTCGGGTGCTGCGGTTTTCTCGTCGTCGTTGGAAATTTCGATTTTTTTCTTTTCGATCTGGAGGAACTTGTGCAGGTCTTCGATTCTGGATTGGATATCTTTTATTTGGTCTGTGTTTACCACGTTTGTTTTAATTTTTGCAAAAATAAGAAGAAAATGATGAATGTTGGGAAATAATGGTCAAATGAAAAATTTTAACGCAAAGGGCGCGAAGATTTTTTTTATATAATTGAAAATATTTTAAGGTTCACAAGGGCGCTTCGCTCAGCTAAGATTTTTTACACCACATTGTCATTCCGGAAGAATCTAGACTGTTGAGATTGACTTTGTAGAACCACTTCGTTAGGTTTTCTTCGGAATGACAAAATTATGGTTTAGTGTGTAATGGTTGTTGAAAATTTCAATTGAAGACGAATCCTGCAATAGGGATAGTAGTGGAAATCCTTTTTTTGTGGTTTGAAATGTTCTAATTCAATTGAAAAACGTCTTCCACAAAAAAAGATTGTAGCGGATAGCCCGACCCGAGCGGGGGCTGAGAATGGGCGAGGGGATTGCCATTATTATAAGTAAGTTTTAGATTTAATAATTGATGTTTTTTTGCATATTAATTCTTGTTTGTTTTTAAAATTGGAATAAATATTTTCATATTCTCGTATTTGTCCACTTCACATGAGAGAGCAGGATGCTGTAAAACCGCGAAGTTTATATTTTTATAAAAGTTAAATTGGTTCTAATAAAATGCTTAAGAACTTTAAATCTAAATTTGAATTATGAAATTTCAAAATAAATCCCATTTTCTCCTGATCTTTTTAATCCTATTCCTTATATCTTCAAATTTAAAAAGTCAGGACAAATGGCCAGACGGAACCAAAATCGACAATTGGTTCAAGGAAAACAAACCCACAGACATCAATAAATTAGGCAAAAAATACATCCTTACAGCCAACGGTATGAAGAACGACAGTACAATTCTTCAGACAAAACAGCTTCAGGCAGTCATTGATTTGGCGGCTAAAAATGGTGGTGGAGTTGTGGTTGTACCGAAAGGAACTTTTCTCATCAGTTCAGTTTTCTTCAAGCAGGGAACACATTTGCATTTAGAAAACGGTGCAAAATTAAAAGGAAGCGATGATATCAACGACTTTCCTGTGGTCACTACAAGAATGGAAGGCCAGACTGTGAAATATTTTCCTGCGTTAATTAACGCTGACGGATTAGACGGCTTCACGATTTCAGGTAAAGGAACTTTGGACGGAAACGGACTTCGTTTCTGGAAATCATTCTGGAAAAGACGCGAGTGGAATCCAAAATGCACCAATATGGATGAAATGAGACCAAGAATTATTTATGTTTCAAATTCAAAAAACGTTCAGGTGGAAGGAATTACCATTAAAAATTCGCCTTTTTGGAGTACACATTATTACAAAAGTGATTTTGTGAAATTATTAAATCTGACGATTCTCGCCCCAAAAGAACCTGTAAAAGCACCAAGTACAGACGCGGTTGACATCGATGCGTGTACCAATTTCTTAATTAAAAACTGCTATATGTCAGTGAATGACGATGCGATTGCTTTGAAAGGTGGAAAAGGACCTAAATCCGATAAAGACCCGAACAACGGCGAAAACAGAAATATTTTGATTGAAGATAATACGTTTGGATTCTGCCATTCAGTTTTGACTTGCGGAAGCGAATCGATTCACAATTATAATGTGATTCTTCGCAATTCTAAAGTGAACGATGCATCAAGATTATTACATTTAAAAATGCGTCCAGACACGCCTCAGCATTACGAATACATCACATTAGAAAACATTACCGGAAACGTAAAAACTTTCATGTACGTAAAAGGCTGGAACCAGTTTTTTGATTTAAAAGGCGAAGAAAGGCCGAAAAAAGGATTGGCAAATAACATCACCATAAAAAATATTGATTTAAGTTGCGAAACAGCTTTTTCTATTGAAAAATCAGACTTATTTGATTTGAAAGATTTCACATTTGAAAATTTCAAAATCAAAGCTTTAAAACCTGAAATGCAAAACCTGAATCACATTCAGAATTTAAAGCAAAAAAATATCAATGTGACGCAAGTCGCTTCTCTCACGCAATCTTACGACAAAAAAGACGATTCCGATATTTCTGCTAAATGAGTTTTTATTCCAAAATATTCGTTTTTTTATGCTTTTGCTCACAGTTTCTGCATGCTCAGTCTAAGGAAATCCAATTCCTGAGCGGGACAGGTTCTGAGCATACAAAAGAATGGGATTTTTGGATAACAGGTGGAAGAAAATCAGGAAGCTGGGATAAAATTCAGGTTCCGTCACAATGGGAACAGCAGGGATTTGGCTCGTACAACTACGGACGGGATTACGTTACCTACGGCAAGAATTTTAAATTCAATGATGAAACAGGTCTTTACAAACACAAATTTACTGTTCCGAATTCTTGGAAAGGAAAAACCATCAACATCGTTTTCGAAGGTTCGATGACCGACACCGAAGTGAAAATCAACGGAAAGTTGGCCGGAGCAATTCATCAAGGCGCTTTTTATGAATTTAAATATGATATTTCCGACAAATTAATTTTCGGAAAAGAAAATATTTTAGAAGTTAAGGTTTCCAAAATGTCTGCTGATAAATCGGTTAACAACGCAGAACGTCTGGCGGATTATTGGGTTTTAGGCGGAATTTTCCGACCGGTTTATTTGGAAGCTAATCCTAAAGAATACATTTCATCAACATCCATCGATGCCGAAGCAGACGGGACTTTCCGTTCTAATATTCATTTAAAAGGAATCAATTCTGTCAACAATTTGACGGTTGAAATTTTTGATGCTAAAAATAATTTAGTTGGCGAATCTCAAATTCAAATTCAAAAAGGAGATACTTTAAAACAGATTCAATTTTCCGTTAAAAATCCAAAACTTTGGACCGCTGAAACCCCCAATTTATACAAAGCCAAATTCAGTTTAAATAAAAACAGAAAAAACATCTTCCACACTGAAGAAAAATTTGGTTTCCGAACCATTGAAATCAAAAAAGGCGACGGAATTTACGTCAACGGAACCAAAATCAAAATGAAAGGCATCAACCGTCACGTTTGGTGGCCTGAAACGGGAAGAGCGGTCAACAAAAACATCGATTTAATGGACGTTCAGCTCATCAAAGAAATGAATATGAATGCCGTTCGATGTGCCCATTATCCACCGAATAAATCCTTTTTACAGATTTGCGATTCGTTGGGTCTATATGTTTTGGATGAACTCGCTGGATGGCAAAAAAAATACAGCACGGAAGTTGGCAAAAAGCTCGTGAGAGAAATGGTTACGAGAGATGCCAATCATCCATCAATCATTTTCTGGAGCAACGGAAATGAGGGCGGACATAATTTTGATTTGGATGCAGAATATGCAAAATACGACTTGTCAAACCGTCCCGTGATTCACGCGCATCACAAGCCTGGAAACGCTTTCAACGGAATCGACTGCAATCATTACGAAGATTATTACAGCACCAAAAAAATTCTCGAAGACGAAAATATTTATATGCCGACCGAATTTCTGCACGCGCAGGACGACGGCGGTGGCGGAACTTCTCTGGCAGATTACTGGGAACTTCACTGGAATTCCAAAAAAGGTGCGGGCGGTTTTCTCTGGGCATTTGCAGACGAAGGTTTGGTACGAACCGATTTTAATAATCAACTCGATGTGAACGCAATCAACGCTCCGGATGGAGTGGTGGGTCCGCATCGTGAAAAAGAAGGAAGTTTTTACGCCATCCGTGAAATTTACAGTCCGGTAAAAATTGATTTGAAAACGTTACCGGAGGATTTTGATGGAACAATTCCTGTTGAAAACCGGTATCATTTCACGAATTTGAATGAATGTCAGTTTGAATGGAAGCTGGTCAAATTTAAAACAGCATTTTCATCAGAATCCGGATTTGATTTGATTGAAGAAGGAAGAGCTGAATCTCCGAATATTAAGCCAACAGAAAAAGGAAATATTAAATTAAATCTTCCTCAAAACTGGAAAGAAAGTGAAGCTTTAATGCTGACTGCGACCGATTCTTTCGGAAAGGAAATTTACACGTGGACTTGTAAAATTAAGTCTACTGATGAAATTTCAAAACAGTTTTCAAAATCTTTAATCAAAGAATTTCCGGTTTCGGTTATCGAAAATGATTCATTATTTATATTAAAATCAGACGAAAAAGAATTTTCATTTGGAAAGAAAGACGGATTGTTAAAGTCAATCATTGTCGATAAAAAAGGCAAAAAAATGACCTTCAGAAACGGGCCAATTTTCGTGACTGGAAAAACGGAACTATCTTCCATAAAGTCTTTTGCCGAAGGACAAAATCAGGTTATTCAAATTTCTTACAAAGACGGGAAAAAGGCAGTCTGGAAAATGAATCCGAACGGAATTTTAGAATTGAATTATGAATATTCGCTTTCAGGAGATTACCAGTTTGCAGGCGTAAGTTTTGATTATCCTGAAAATTATGTCATCGGCGCAAAATGGTTAGGGAAAGGTCCATATCACGTTTGGAAAAACCGAACTCAAGGACAAACCTACAACGTTTGGCAAAATCTGAAAAACTCAACCCGAACAGGTTTTTCACCTTGGATGTATCCGGAATTTAAAGGATATTTTGATGATATTTCGTGGATGCAATTGAATACAGCAGAGGGGAAAATAACAGTCGGAACGAAAGAGGAAAAAATGTTTGTCAGACTTTTCGATTTTTACGGAATTTACGGCGCAGAAGGTTATCCTAAATTACCAACAGGAAATATTTCTTTCCTAGATGCGATTCCGCCATTGGGAACAGCTTTGGCGTTTAATATTAACAATGACACTGCGACTTTAGGACCAGAAAGTGAACTGAATCATCTGAACGGGACGTTTAAAAGAACTTTGTATTTCTATTTTGGACTGCCTGATTTAGGTGATGAAAATAAGCAGTTTACAATGCCGAAAGAAAATATTTTAACAGATTAAGATGAAGAATTGGATTTCACTTTTAACCGTCCTTGTCTGCGCAACGATATTTGCACAGAAGACCAATTTCAAATTTGATTTTGGTGGAAGCAGAGTGGAAAATGGTTTCATTCCTATTAATTCGACCTCAAGATTTGATAAGAAAATCGGTTACGGTTTTATGGATATTTCAGGTCTGAAATCTGTTGACAATGGCGGAAATGCTTTGACGGGAGATTTCATTACAAGCGAAAAACCTTTCTATTTTTCGGTTGCAATTCCTGAAGGAAATTATAATATTACATTAAATCTTGGTGATTCAAAAGGAACATCCGAAACAACCGTACGCGTCGAAAACCGCCGTCTGATGCTGAATGACATCAAAACAAAGAAGGGTAAAATTATAGAAAAACAAATCACAGTTCACGTCAAAGACAGCATTATCCGAAATCAAAACGGTGAAAAAATTGGGATTGTAAAATTAAAGCCAAGAGAAACAAAATACTTACATTGGGATAATTTGCTGACAATTGAATTCAATGACAAAGCTCCTAAAGTTTGTTCGGTCATTATTCAACCCAACAAAACCGCAAAAACCATTTATCTGACAGGAGATTCCACGGTTGTTGATGCGCAGTACGAACCTTGGGCGTCGTGGGGACAGATGTTACCGTATCTTTTTGTTCCAAATGAAGTCGTGATTGCCAATTACGCTGAAAGCGGTGAAACCTTAAAAGCCTTTGAAGACCGACATCGAATCGATAAAATCTGGAATAAAATAAAGAAAGGCGATTATCTTTTCATCCAGTTTGGACACAACGACCAAAAAGCAGGCAACAGCACAAAGTCCGGTTACAGGAAACGATTGAAAGAATGGATTTCGCAAGCCAAAGAATTGGGTGCCATTCCGGTTTTAGTCACTTCGATGAACCGCAGAGTTTTTGATGAAAACAATAAAATCGTCAATACTTTAGATGATTTTCCCAATGCAATGCGTGAAATTGCAAAGGAAGAAAAAGTCGATTTAATCGATTTGAATGCATTAAGCAAAACCCTATTCGAAGCAATGGGACCGGAAAAAGCAAAGAAAGCGTTTGTGCATTATCCTGCAAATTCTTATCCCAATCAACCGACAGCTTTGGCAGATGATACACACTTCAACACTTATGGCGCTTATGAATTGGCGAAGTGTGTCGTGAAATCTATCGTCGACCAAAATTTACCTTTGAACAAGTTTATCTCAAAAAATTATAAAAGTTTTAACCCAAATCAACCTGATGATGTCGAAAAATTCCATTGGCCGGAATCTGTTTTTATGGAATCTTTAAAGCCTGATGGAAATTAAAAATAGGATTAATTTTAAAGGAATTTTAAAGTCCTGAAAGGACGACTTTCAATAGCATTGGGTGAAGCTCAATGGTAAAATGAATAAGAACGTAAGCAAGCCCTGCAAGGGCGAAATCGTGATTCACCCATAGAAGAAAATCTTTGATTTTCAAAACTAATGTGTTCTTCTAAACAGCCGAATCACTCACTTAAAAACAACTAATATGTCCAAAATCTTTTGTGACTTTTATGGTTAATTAAACAGTAAAAAATGAAAATTAAAAGTATTGTCAGTATAAGTCTTCTCTGTTTTGCCATCGGAAATCTCTCCGCACAAAATCCGTGGCCGACAGTTACCGAGACCGCAAAACCGTGGACGCGTTGGTGGTGGATGGGAAGTGCCGTTGACGAAAAAGGCTTGGACAAACAACTGACAACCCTAAATAAAGCTGGTTTCGGAGGAGTTGAAATTGTTCCGATTTACGGTGCAAAAGGTTTCGAAAACACTTACATCAATTACCTTTCTCTGGAGTGGATGAAAATGTTGCAGTTCACGACCAATAAAGCAAAAAGCTTACAAATGGGTGTTGATATGTCAGTGGGAACGGGCTGGCCAATCGGCGGACCGCAAGTCAGTGAAAATGATGCGGCGACCAAAATGATTGTTCAGACTTACGAGATTCAACCGGATGAAAAATTCTCAGAAAAAATTGTTCTGAAAGATGAAAAACAAAAGAATTTAAAAACCGTAAGATTAGATATTGTAACCGCTTACAGTGACAAAAATGAAACTTTCGTTTTAACCGATAAAATCAATGCTGACGGAACTTTAAACTGGAAAGCAACATCAGGAAAGTGGACAGTCTACGCCGTTTTTGTTGGTAAAACTTTACAGAAGGTAAAACGTGCGGCTCCAGGCGGCGAAGGCTTTACTTTAGACCATTTTTCGCCCACTGCAACTAAAGATTATCTGAAAACTTTCGATAAAGCTTTTGGAAATTCAAATTACGGGATTCGTTCTTTTTTCAACGACAGTTATGAAGTTTACAATGCCGACTGGACGCCGGATTTTAAAGAAGAATTTCTGAAAAGACGGGGTTACGATTTAAGTCCATACATCAAATATTTGGTGGGCAATGAAGAAAATGAAATCGCGGCGAGAATAAAATCGGATTACAGGGAAACTTTGAGCGACTTGATTTTAAATCGTTTTACAAAAGATTTTACCAATTGGGCACATTCCAAAAACTCGAAAAATACTAATCAGGCACACGGTTCGCCGGGAAATTTGCTGGATTTATATGCCGCAGTCGATGTTCCCGAATCTGAAACTTTTGGAAGTACGCCGTACGATATTTTAGGTTTAAAACGAGACAGAGCCGACATCCAAAAATCGGATGTTCCCGATATTAATATGTTGAAGTTTTCTTCTTCGGCAGCCAATGTGATGGGCAAAAATTTGATTTCGAATGAAACTTTTACGTGGCTGACAGAGCATTTCAAAACCTCGTGGTCACAGGCAAAACCGGAAGTTGAGCAGGTTTTTTTATCAGGAATCAATCACGTTTTTTACCACGGAACGACCTACACGCCGGCGGATGTAAAATTTCCGGGATGGCTGTTTTATGCATCGACCAATTTTGTGCCTGAAAACAGTTTGTGGCCACAGTTGAGTGGGCTCAATTCTTATGTTGCACGAACACAACGTGTTTTGCAGAGCGGAAAATCAGATAACGAACTGTTGATTTATTGGCCAATTTACGACCAGTGGGCGAGTCCGAAAGGGAAAGATGTTGCTTTTAAAATTCACAATATTGAAAAGTGGTTACAGCCTACGGAGTTTTATAAAAACCTTGATAAATTGGGCAAATCCGGATATTCTCTGGATATGGTTTCCGACAAAATGATTAGCGAGGCAAAATTGGATAATCCAAATATTCAGGTTTCAAAAGAGGGCGGTTCTTACAAAGTTTTAATCATTCCTCAATTAAATTATTTACCGGAATCTACCTTAAAAAATATTTTAAATTTAGCCCAAAACGGCGCATCCATCATATTTCAGAATGAACCGAAAAATATTCCCGGATATTTTGAAGCCGAAAAAAGAAAAACGGAACTACAGACTTTGTGGAAATCAATTCCTTTTCAGCAAGATGGAAATGTGAAAGCGGCGACATTCGGAAAAGGAAAAATTATTCTGACTCCGGAAGTTGAAAAAGGCCTGGAATATTTAAAAATAGAAAGAGAAAAACTGACCGAAACCGGATTGAAATTCGTAAGAAGAAAATTTGATGGCGGAAAATATTATTACATCGTCAATCACACTTCGAAGGAAATTAATCAGAATATTCCGCTGAATTTTGTAGGGAAACAGGTCGCTTTGATGAATCCTGAAAATGGGGATTATGGAATTGCCGAAACTCTAAATAATTCAGTGAGAATTCAGTTGAAATCCGGTGAATCTTTAATTATAAAAGCTTCTGAAACTGCAGATAATTCTGTTGCAAAATGGAAATACGTTGACAAAACTGAAGCGCCAATTGCCTTAAACCAACCGTGGCAATTGTCTTTCAAAGCAGGCGGTCCTGAGCTTCCGAAATCAAGAACTTTGACGAAGCTCCAGCCGTGGACGAATTTCACAGAAGATGCTCAAACACAAAGTTTTTCGGGAACCGGAGTTTACACCACGACTTTCAATTTAAAGAAAAATAAAGCCGACGATTATCTTTTGAAGTTCGATAAACTCTACGAAACTGCAGCAGTGATTGTCAACGGAAAAGAGGCCGGAATTGTCTGGAGCAATCCGTTTGAAATCAACATCGGAAAACATTTGAAAAAAGGTAAAAACACAATTACAATCGAAGTGAGTAATCTGATGGCCAACCGAATCCGGTATATGGACCAAAATAAAATCGAATGGCGAAATTATCACGAAATCAACTTTGTGAACATTAACTACAAGCCTTTCGATGCATCTAACTGGAAAGTTCAGCCTTCCGGTCTGGATGGCGAAATTCAATTAATTCCAATTCATTATTCAAAATAAAAATTAATTATGACTAAAAATATCGTAAAAACAATCGCTTTAGGAACTTTGCTGACCTTCAGTTTTTCCAATGCTCAGCAGAAACCGAAAGTCGTTTTAGACAACTTTTTCAACAACGAAAAAAAGGAAAATAAAGAAACGAAAGTCCTCGAATCGTGGCATTACACGTGGAACGACACTTCCAACGGCGGATTCTCTTTGCTTGGGGAAATTTTCCAAAAACAGGGCGCAGAAATTACCACGTTGACGACTGCTCCGTCCAAAAAAGATTTAAAAAACGCCAATATTTACATCATCGTCGATGCAGATATCGACAAAGAAGCTTACGGCGGAAAGGCGAATCTGATAGACCCAAAGAGCATCAAAAACCTGACAGATTGGGTGAAAAAAGGAGGCGTTTTGGTCTTGATGAGTAATGATAAAGGCAACTCTGAGTTTGAAAATTTCAATAAACTGGCGCAGGAATTTGGGATTCATTTCAACGAAGACAGTTACAACCGCGTTCAGAAAAGAGAATTTGAGCAGGGAAAAGTGATGGTTCCGGCTGGCAATGAGATTTTCTCCGAACAAAAATTATATATGAAAGAAGTGGCGACGATTTCCGTGAAAAGTCCGGCGAAAGAATTGCTGTCTGCGGAAGGCAAAAACATCGCAGCCATCGCAAAATTCGGCAAAGGGACGGTTTTCGCATTGGGCGACCCTTGGTGCTACAACGAGTACATCGACGGCAAAAAGTTACCTGCAGATTTCACCAATTATCAGGGAACTGAGGAATGGGTGAAGTGGCTTTTGGAGCAGACTTCTAAAAAATAATTTTTGTGATGTGCAAGCGGTTGATGCAGTTTGATAAATTTTATTTGGGCAGCTTAATCCGCCTTCCACTCCCGCTTTTTTGCTCGTCGTACCTCCTCACAAAAAGAGCTCCGTTCAAGTCGGGCTGCGAGCGATTCAACGTTTTAAATTGCTTTTACATTTTAAAAAGCCCTGAAAGGGCAATATCAATAGCATTGGGTGCAGCCCAATGATAGATTAAGGGAAGATTTCACACATCCCTGAAAGGGCGAAATCAATTAATACAAACCTTTGGAAAACGGCAACCATTAGCCAAAACTTATAAAATCAGAATTATGAATGTAAAATTTAAATTTATTTTATGCGCAATTCTTTTTTCAGAACTCCTGTCAGCACAACGACAAATGGAATATCTGAAAAGAGGAATCGTTGCCATACCTTCAGATTCAGGCGTTTTTGTGAGTTGGCGTTTGCTCGGCACAGAAGCTCAGAACACCCATTTTGATTTGTACCGAACTGAAAATAATTCAACGAAAAAACTGAACGAAAAACCACTTTCAAACGAAACTAATTTTTTAGATAAAACCGCCAACAAAGCAAAGAATTACACCTATTTCGTCAAATCAAATACGCAGGATAAATCGGTTGACATTGATTCTGCAAACTATATTGCCAATCAAAAACCCTATTTTTCAATTCCGTTGAAAACGCCTCAAGGTTACACACCAAACGACGCATCAGTAGCCGATTTGGATGGCGACGGCGAGTATGAAATCATTCTTCATCAAGTTGGAAGGTCAAAAGATAACAGCCAGAAAGGAGAAACCGACCCGCCAATTATTCAGGCTTATAAAATGGATGGAAAGCTTTTGTGGGAAATTAATTTAGGCAAAAATATTAGAGAAGGAGCACATTACACCCAGTTTTTGGTATATGATTTAGACCAAGACGGAAAAGCTGAAATCGTAATGAAAACCGCCGACGGAACCAAAGATGGAAAAGGAAAATTCATCGGTGATCCAACAAAAAATTACGTTAATGAAAACGGAATGATTCTTTCCGGACCAGAATTTATGACCGTTTTTAACGGAGAAACAGGTGAGGGAATTCATACCGTGAATTATGAAGTCCCGAGATTTGCTGGAAGTTTAAACCCTACTGATGAACAAATGATCGAAACTTGGGGTGACGCCAAAGGAAACCGCATCGACCGATTTTTGGGAGCAGTTGCATATTTGGATGGAAAAACTCCGAGTGTAATAATGTCGAGAGGCTATTACACCAGAACTGCGATTGCTGCGTGGGATTATAAAGATAAAAAACTCAGTTTGCGCTGGCTTTTTGATACCGAAAGTTCGGAAGAAAATAAAAAATACCGTGGACAGGGAAATCACAATCTGAGCATTGCAGATGTCGACAATGACGGAAAAGACGAAATTGTTTTCGGAGCGATGACCATTGATGACGACGGAAAAGTATTGAACAGCACAGGCTTTGGTCACGGCGATGCAATACACGTCGGAGATTTAGACCCATCCAATCCTGGATTGGAAATTTTTGATATTCAGGAAAGGTTTGATGATGCAGGAGCGCATTTCAGAGATGGAAAAACCGGAAAAGTTTTATGGAAATTACCATCAACTGTTTACAGTGAATCCAGTAAATTTCAGGGACCAGGAAGAGGTTTGTCTTTAAACATTGACCCTCGTCACGAAGGTTCAGAATCCTGGGCTTCGGGAGCCGGATTGAAAGGGGTTTATAATACTAAAGGAAAAAAAATCAGCAGTAAAAATCCACCTGCGAATATGGGAATTTATTGGGACGGTGATTTTTTAAGCGAAATTTTAGATGGAACCAATGTTTCAAAATGGGATTGGAAAAAAGAAAAAACAGACCTCATTTTTGATGCTAAAAATTTCCAGTGTGAATCGAATAACGGAACGAAGAAAAATCCTGCTTTGGTTGCAGATTTATTCGGAGACTGGCGTGAAGAAGTGATGTACAGAACTGCAGACAATCAGGAATTGAGAATTTTTTCAACGACCATTCCGACAAAACACAGATTGTACACTTTGATGCATAATCCACAATACCGTTTGAGCATTGTTTGGCAAAATGTGGGTTATAATCAGCCGCCGAACACCGATTATTATTTGGATGAATCGATTAAAGAAATACCAAAACCTAATATTATTACCATTAAACCTTAATTAAAAAATTAAATAAATAATATAATTATCTTATGAAAAGACTATTAACAACCAGTTTTTTTGCGCTGATTATCGGAGGTTTGACTTCCTGTTCGGTTCAGAAAAATGCCTCTTCAGAAAAAGTTAAAATTCCCAACAAAAAAGAAGTTTTGGAAGTCTCAAGAAGAGCCAATCAATATTTTATGAACAAATGGCCGGATACGAAAAAAGAGATTGTCGGCAAAAAAGTTTGGCCAAGTAATCTTTGGACGAGAGCGGTGTATTATGAAGGTTTGATGGCGTTACATTCCATTGATCCAAAAAAAGAATATTATGATTATGCGATGTCTTGGGCAAACAATCACAACTGGGAATTACAGCGCGGAACTTACACTCGAAATGCCGATCACCAAGCTTGTGGACAAACCTATCTTGATCTTTATGAAATCGATGGAAGAAAAAATCCTGAAAGAATTAAAAACGTAAAAGCGGCGATGGACAGTATGATTGCAACATCAAAAGTTGATGACTGGTGGTGGATTGATGCGCTTCAAATGTCAATGCCGATCTTTACGAAACTGGGTAGAATTACTGGTGAACAAAAGTACTTTGATAAGAATTACGAAATGTACGCTTACACCAAATATAAACACGGCGGAAATGGTTTGTACAATCAGGAAGATAAAATCTGGTGGAGAGACAAAAGCTTTGTTCCGCCTTACAAAGAACCGAATGGCGAAGATTGCTATTGGAGTCGTGGAAACGGTTGGGTAGTGGCTGCGTTAGCGAAAACTCTGGAAGATACACCGAAATCTGATCCTCATTATCAAGAATATTTGCAGGATTATAGAGATTTGTTGAACGCGTTGCTTCCGATCCAGAGAGAAGATGGTTTTTGGAATGTGAGTTTGCACGATCCAACCAATTTTGGTGGTAAAGAAATGACAGGAACAGCCCTTTTCGTGTATGGAATGGCTTATGGAATTAATAATGGATTGATTGACCGCGATACTTATTTACCAGTTACCGTAAAAGCTTGGAATGCAATTGTTAAAGATTCTGTGCAACCAAATGGATTTTTAGGCTGGGTTCAAGGAACAGGGAAGGAGCCAAAAGATGGTCAGCCACTTTCTGTGAGCAAAGAACCGGATTTTGAAGATTATGGTTTAGGTTGCTTGTTACTTGCGAGTAGCGAAGTTTACAAGTTGAAATAGTTTTTAATTAGTTAATATAATTTTAAAAGACTTAATAATGAAAATTATTAAGTCTTTTTTGTTGTTTTAAATTTTTGAAAATTCAAAATAATGAGTACTCACAGTTACTTTTAGAGAAATTTATAAAATTAGAATTGGTGAATAATTGAGATAACTGTCATTACAATAGCGAGTTGAAACAAATGTTTGATTATTTATTAAAAAATCATATTTTTCAGAACGTTATGCATGACACCACAAGATGCGCAATCGATTACATGTTGTTAATTTTCAATTTCTATCAAAACGATAATTATGAATGCATTATTAGGAGTTTTATTTCATTTCTTAGGCGGATTTTCTTCTGGAAGTTTCTACATACCTTATAAAAAAGTAAAAGGGTGGCAGTGGGAAACATTTTGGTTGATTGGCGGTACATTTTCCTGGATTATCGTTCCACCATTGGCCGCGTATCTTACAATTCCTGGCTTTTGGGAGATCATTAAAAATGCAAGTTCTTCCATCATTGGACTGACCTTTTTGTTTGGTGCTTTGTGGGGAATCGGTGGATTTATGTATGGTTTAGGTGTCCGTTATTTAGGTGTTGCATTGGGAAGTAGCATTATGTTGGGACTTACAATGGTCATTGGATCATTGGTTCCTTCCATTTTTTATGAATTTTCTCCGCAGGCCGGAAAAGATAATATAGGTTTGATGCTTTCTGAATCTTGGGGACAGTTTGTATTACTCGGACTTTTCGTCTGTGTCATTGGAATTACAATTAGCGGAAAAGCTGGTGTGATGAAGGATAAGGAACTTCAGAGCGAATCAATAGATCCACACGGCGTGAGTGTGAAAACTGAATATAAATTTGGATTGGGTTTAACTGTCGCCATCATTTCCGGAATTTTGAGCGCTTGCTTTAATTTTGGATTGGAAGCAGGAAAACCGATGGCTTTGGTTGCTAACGAAGCTTGGAAATTGGCTAATCCAAATCAAGGAGAATTCCTCTTTCAGAACAATGTGACTTATATTGTTGTCCTCTGGGGTGGAATGGCTACAAATCTAATTGGTTGTCTGTATTTAGCTTTTAAAAATAAATCTTACACAGACTACGCCAAAAAAGATGTGCCGGTTTTTAAAAATATCATCTTTTGTGCAATGGCTGGAACGATGTGGTTTCTACAATTTTTCTTCTATGGAATGGGAGAAAGTAAAATGGGTAATGGCCCGAGTTCATGGATTTTGCACATGGCATTTATCATTTTGATTGCCAATCTCTGGGGTGTCATCATCAAAGAATGGAAGGGCGTTTCCAAGAAAACAATCACGACGATTTCTGTAGGAATGTTTATTATGTTTGTTTCAATTTTGATAGTTGGCTACGGAAATTCGTTACGATAATATAATTTTTTCAATCTCAAATATTCTAAGGCAATGATTTTTATCAGTTGCCTTTTTTTATGAAGATGAAATGGCTTGCTTTTTTTGAATTTTAATTAAGAATTATCTGGAAAATTTAACAAATAGTTAAATTTTCATAAATAAAAACGAGTGTTTTATTTTGAATTATTATCAATTTTAACCCTAAAAATGATTCGGATTATTCAAAAAATAATTAAAATAAATATTTATTTCATAATGCAGGATATTGCAGGATGCTAAACTTTTTGTAACGGTGTAGTATTGTGATAATAAAATTAACATTACAAAAAATTAATATATGTCACTAATAATTAAACACAAGGATATTAAGCGAATCGTGTTTCCGGCATTTCTGCTTACATCCAGTTTCCTCTTGGGACAACAGGCGGTAAGTGATACTGCAAAGGTTGCTACAAAAGATATCGACGAAGTAGTTGTTATCGGTTATGGAACAGTAAAGAAATCTGATCTTACAGGATCTGTTTCTTCAGTTTCGGCTAAAGATCTTGCTGCAACACCAGCTATGAACGCTTTGCAGGCTTTGCAAGGTAGAGCAGCAGGTCTTAATATTGTCACAGCAAGTGGTGCGCCAGGAGCTAGTGCGAACGTTACAATCCGTGGTGGAGCATCTATCACACAAGGAACGGAGCCTCTATACATTGTAGACGGTTTCCAATTGGACAATGCACTGAATGTCATCAATCCAAATGATATCGAAAGTATCGATGTTCTGAAAGGTGCTTCTGCAATTGCAATCTATGGTGCGCGTGGTTCTAATGGTATTATTGTAATCAAGACAAAAAACGGAAAAAAGGGAAGAACGATTGTCAATTATAACAACTTTACATCGTTTGATACGCTTTCCAAAAAATTGGATATGCTTTCTAATGCAGAAGACTATGTAAAGTATCAATACGAGATGGCAAGTTTGGCGGGAAGAACTGCACAGTGGAGCAATATTTTTGATAATAACTTGGCACCTGAATCACCTGGATTTTATACAGGAGCTTATAACAGAATTAGTGACAGATATGCTAACGCGCCAACATTGGATTGGCAGGAGAAAATGTTGGGAGGTTCTGGCGTGACTACCAATCACAATTTTAACTTTTCTGTAGGAACTGAAAAAACACAAGCGTTCGTCAGCTATAACTATAACAAGCAGGATGGATTGCTACAAAATTTTAGCGAAACCAGAAACTCTTTGAGAGCCAATGTTAAGTCTGAATTGTATAAAGGAGTACGAGTAGATTTCAACACAACATTCAATTCTAATTCACTCAATGGTGGTGGCGCATATTCGGGGATGAAGAAGATTTTGCTTCAACCAATTACCGGAGGAACGCGTTTCAATCTTAATCAACTATTCAATTCTCAGAACTACGCTGATTTTTCTGCGTTGGAACCAAGTTTTGATACAGAAAATCCATTCATAGAGCTACAGGCTACCACGTCTAACGCGAGAGCAAGAAACTTTGTAGCTAATGCAGGTGTGGAAATTGACTTTTTAAAGAAATTCACATTCAGAACTGCTGGACAATATAACTGGAGAAATACCAAATCAACATCTTTCTCAGACCAGAACTCAAGAGCTAATCTAACTGATCCAACGACTACAGGAATCAATGGGAAAATCGGAAACAGCGAGTCTTATGGTTATCAGATCACAAATACAGTAACTTTTAACGATACTTTCGGAGATAAGCACAAATTGAATGCTTTGATTGGTCAAGAGGTTGTGTACTCGCAGTCGGAAAGCAATAATATGACTTTGATCAAATTCCCTTTTCCCAACTTTGGATTGGATGATATTTCTACAGCTACTGTCTCGGAAAAATCAACGAATAGAAGCAGTACATCTTTGATGTCTTATTTTGGAAGGGCAACCTATAACTACGATGACAGATACCTTTTGACTGCCACTGTGAGACAAGATGGATCATCTAAATTTGGTCCAAATAGAAAATGGGGTACATTTCCTTCTTTAGCAGGAGCTTGGAGACTGTCGCAGGAAAGTTTCTGGCAGAATTCTAAAATCAACAATGTTATTAATGATCTTAAATTCAGAGTTGAGTATGGTGTGACAGGGAATAATGACATCGGTAACAATTTGTTCCTGACAACCTATTCGCTCACGGATTATCCTATGAACAACACATCGGGAACTCCAGTTTACGTAACTAGTTCTAATCTTGGAAATCCTAACTTGAAATGGGAAGAGCTAAAATCAACGAATATCGGAATAGATTTGGCCTTATTTAACAATCGTATCAAATTGACTTCTGAATGGTATAATAATAATGTTAGCGATATGCTTTTAGAGGCGATTCTTCCAACGTCCACTGGATATTCCAGACAATATCAGAATATCGGAGATATGAGAAACAGAGGGGTTGAATTTACTTTGAATACCATCAACTGGAAATCAGAAAACTTTAGATGGAGCACAGATTTGAACGTTGGACATAACAAATCAAAAGTTCTTTCATTAGAGGAAGGAAGAGATTTCAGACCATTCAGTGTTGGAAGTAGCAGAGCAGGAGTTGTAACATATTACGCTAGAGTTGGCGAGCAGTTGGGAGAAATGTATGGTTATGTTTATGATGGGATCTACACCACCAATGATTTTATCCAAAATGCAAACGGAACATTGACTCTTAAAGACGGTGTGGTAAAGCCGGCGACAGGAACACCAAAACCTGGTGATATTAAGTTCGCGGCAGATAACGAAGCAGGCGACCAATTCACGAGAAAAATGGTAAAGATTGGAGATGCAACACCTGATTTTATCGGAGGTATCAGTAACAATTTTTCTTATAAAGGTTTTGATGTTGCGGTATTTATGAAGTTCAGCGTTGGCGGAGATGTGTACAATGCAACAAAACACAGTTTAAGCCCTTACGCTTTGTTCCAGAATGTTCCATCTGAATTTGGAAACAATTTCTATCACTTGATTGACCCTAATACAGGACAGCAAACTACTAATTTGGTCAGACTACAAGAACTTAATCCGAATGAGGATTCACGTCTTTGGAGTCTTAGCAATACCAATACACAAACCATCAGTTATCCTTCATCATATTATGTAGAAGATGCTTCTTATTTGAGAATTGCACAGCTGACATTAGGGTATTCTCTACCTAAAGATTTCCTTAGCGAAATTATGGTTTCAAATGCCAGAATATATGTAACGGTAAATAATCTTGCTACGATTACAGGATACTCAGGCTTCGATCCAGAGGTATCTGCAGCAAGTGGTGTGGCTATAACGCCTGGTTATGATAGTTCTACATTTCCAAGATCAAGAAGTTATGTACTTGGTATTAATTTAACTTTTTAACTTTTAAATTGATTTAAAATGAAAAATATATTTATCCAACATAGATTTATAAAAAAGGTAGTGGTGATGTCTTCAGTTTTTTTAACTGTTTTAATGACCAATTCCTGCAGCGATGATTTTCTGGATCAGCCTGCTTACAACAACACAGATTCAAACAAAGTTTTTGAAAATCTTCAGACCGCGGAGATGTTTGTATTGGGTTGTTACAGAGGTTTGGTGCCGACAGAGATGTTTTATCAGCTTGGAGCCGGCGACACTGTGAATCATTCTGTTGAGGCTCTTAATAATTCAAAATACAATGTGGGTAATTACAACTATGATGCCTACACGCCTTTTACGGTAACTGGTATTTACTCTGCTATGTATGCTGTGATAGAGCGTACCAATATCGCAGTTTTCCAATTATCAAATATGCCGGAAAGTGCAAAACGAAATGCGCTGATAGGAGAGGCTAAATCTATCCGTGCTTTTTGTTATTATAATCTAATAAGAATCTATGGTGATGTTCCTGCTGTTTGGGAACCACTAGAAACTTTGGATCCTAATGACGAAAATTCCTTCTATCCAAAGCGAGCTTCTCGAGATGAGATATATGACAAAATTGTTGGCGATCTACAAGAAGCGGCAACTAATCTTCCAACCTTGGCACAAAGTGGTTTTGGAACTACGGAAAGATTATCAAAAGAAGGTGTCAATGCTCTTCTTGCAAAAGTTGCACTTTACGCTGCAGGATATTCACTTCGTTGGGAATTAAATACTACTAATCCGGGTGTTGTTTCACGTCGTCAGGACAATGCAAGAGTACGAGAACTTTATCAGATTGCAGATGATGCGTGTTCGGCAGTAATCAATGGTGGAACTAAGAGTCTTGTTCAAAGTCAAAGTGGTAAAAGTGGCTTTGAAGCTTTATGGTTCAACTTTGATCGTAGAAACTTTGGAGCAGTGAATTCCGAAATGCTTTGGCATATTGCATCATTGGGGCAGAATACCAATTCAGCTTTCCAAGTTTATGCACATCCAGGTTATCGTGGCGGTGTTTTTGGCTCTCGTTCTTCCCAACAAATGATATTGCCATCTTATTATCTTTCATTCAACCAAGGTGATACACGTAGAGATGTGACTTGTACTTCTTACAGTGTTTACTTCTTGGCAGATGGTGGTGCTAACGACACTTTTGTAGATGTAGGGACAACTTATTCTGCAATTATGCCGGGCAAGTTCAGACTGTCTTGGAGTGTAGAACCACAGGCTGCTGCAGATAGAAATCTTAATATTCCAATTCTTAGATATGCAGATGTTCTTCTTATGTATGCAGAAACTCAAAATTATCTCAATAGCGGTCCGACAGCTGCTGCCAATGCTGCTTTGATGGCTGTGCGTACCAGAGCTGGAATTGGGACATTACCGATGCCATCTGGACAAGCCGATTTTTTGAAGGCTATTGTTCAGGAAAGAAAATGGGAATTTGCTGGTGAGTTCACGCTTCGTACAGATCTCATCAGAACCAACAGCATGACAACTGAAATCGAGGCTACTAGACAGGATATGAAAGATTTGACAAGAAGAATCGGTAAATATGCGAACGTAGCGACTTACAGACTATATAAATTTCACAGAAATACGCAGGTCTATGGTGATCCGTTCTTAGCTTTGCCTTATATCGAGATTACTGATCCAACGGAAATTGCAACCATCAAAAGCGTACCTACCAATTCAGCTAATTTTGCAGCTTATCAAACAACGTTGAGAGCTATTGTAGCAGCACACGGACAACCTACATCGCAAGACGATAAATGGTATCCAACACAGATGTTCGAAGCCTACACAAGTACTTTTAACGGTAATGCTAGAAAAGCAGTAGGATTTGGAGCGGGCTTCAACGTATTGGGGATGGGAAATAATATGTATGCTAAGCCTTTTGGATACGCCGAAAATGGTGGTGCATATCCTGGTTGGGTGGAGTCTGCAAATGATGGCTTATTCTTCGGTTTCAAAACCAACAAAACAGAACTGTTGCCTTTCGCCGCTGCTTCTGCTGGTCACCCAATGATCGATAATCCAAATCTGACACAACTTCCTGGTTATTAATCAGTAAGTTTTATTATCAAAAAAAATTAATACCTATAATAAACCAAAATTAGATTGATTTAAAAGATAGTTTATCTCAATGTTAATTTAATTTTAAATAAAGGATTCATCAGTATAGTACGGGATGCAATCGAAAATTGAACAGTCTAATTTTGGTTTAAAATTAAGAATATATAAAAATGGAAAACGTAAAAACATTCAAATACGTAGATTATTTATGGGACGAAAGCCACGCAGCATCTCTTGGAGATGATCAGGTTGCTTTGTTTTTGTACCGTTCAAACATATTAGGAGCTGATCTTAGAATTACAAATTATGGTGGTGGTAACACAAGTTGCAAAACCATCGAAAAAGATCCTTTGACCAACGAAGAAGTTGAAGTAATGTGGGTAAAAGGTTCAGGAGGTGACATCGGAACGCTTACCAGAAAAGGAATCGCCGGATTATATACGGAAAGATTAAGAAATCTTAAAAATGTTTATGGCGGTTTGGCTGACGAAGACAGAATGGTTGGCTTATTCGATCACTGTATTTTTGATCTGGAAAGCAAAGCGCCTTCAATCGACACGCCACTTCACGGTTTACTGCCTTTCAAACATATCGATCACCTTCACCCTGATGCACTCATCGCAGTAGCTGCCGCTAAAGACAGTGAGGCCGTTACAAAAGAAATCTGGGGCGATACAATGGGTTGGGTGCCTTGGCAAAGACCTGGTTTCGATTTAGGTTTACAATTAGAAAAATGTTTGGCTGACAATCCTGGAATCAGAGGAATCGTTTTGGGAAGCCACGGATTGTTTACTTGGGGAGACACTTCTTACGAATCTTACATCAACAGTTTGGAAGTAATCGAAATGGCTTCTGAATATATTGCCAAAAAAATAGAACAAAACGGACAGGTTTTCGGAGGTCAGAAAGTAGAATCTCTTCCTTCAGATGACCGAAAAACAAAGGCTGCTCAAATAATGCCTTTGTTGCGTGGTTTGGCTTCTTCTGAAAACAGAATGGTAGGTCATTTCACAGACAGCGAAGTTGTTTTAGAATATATCAACAGTAATGATTTGGAACGTTTGGCTCCGCTTGGAACTTCTTGCCCGGATCATTTCTTGAGAACGAAAATTCAGCCGTTGGTTTTGACATTAGATAAAAATGAAGATTTGTCTAATTCTAAAGCGATTCTTGAAAAACTAAATCCACTTTTCGAACAATACAGACAAGAATACAAAGAATATTACGAAACTTGCAAACATCCGAACAGTCCTGCAA
>RCUH01000873.1_pt1 | contig 26215 bp, 24 predicted proteins | sample 2166191 | NCBI WGS metagenome assembly RCUH01 (sample SAMN09932848, study PRJNA488358) | compost metagenome | feature: garden; material: soil; isolation source: compost soil in an enriched community after 214 h of incubation | place: Germany: Experimental Botanical Garden Goettingen | collected...
CCTCTATGGCGGTACCGGCAATGACATACTGAGTGGCGGGCTGGGCAATGATATCCTGATCGGTGGGCTTGGCAACGACGATCTCAAGGGAGATGCGGGGGCCGATACCTTCACCTGGTTAAAGGGGGACACGGTCGCAGGCTCCGTTGCCAAGGACTATGTGGTCGATTTCTCCAAATCGGAAGGGGACAAGCTGGATCTGAGCGACCTGCTCGACAGCGATGGCAGCAAGAACCAGGGCTCCCTGAAGAGCCTGCTCTCTGTGTTCCAGGACAGCGAAGGGGTGCACCTGCAGGTGAAGGAGAGCAGCGCGGCACCTGTGACCCAGGAGATAGTGCTGGTGAACCACACCTTCGACACCCTGACCGGGGGCTCGGGGTCCACGGCCAACCAGGTCATCGACTACATGTTGAACAACAATCTGCTGGATATCGACAAGTAACCCAGTCAGATGGACACAAAGCGGCAGAGCAATCTGCCGCTTTTTTTATGTGCGCCATTCGGCTTGTGGGGTGATGGAAAGTGGGGGAGAGCCAGGTCAGGGGAAGGGCGTCGCCGACACTGCGTTGCCGGATAAACGAAGGGCGCCGACTCGAACGAGGGGCGCCCCGGGGTCATCCGCATTGGGTGCTCAAGGATCAGGCATTGACCTGGGCTAGACGGGAGTCGCGCTGAAAGCAGTTCACCAGCAGCAGCAGGGTGGTGACGCCGACGGTGCCGAGCACCAGCCAGGGCAACCAGGGTTGTCCCTGGGCCATGGCGTAGTCGTGCAGGGCGCCGCCCCCCACGTAACCCGTCATGCCACCCAGCGCCAGACCCAGGCGACTGAACCCCATGTAGCTGCCGCGCGCACCCGGCTGGGCCAGCTTGGTCATGAGCGTCTCCCGCGCTGGCTCGGCGATGACGATGCCGAGATAGAAGCAGGCAAGCAGCATGAAGACGGCGGGCAGGGTGGTGGCAAAGGCCACCAGTCCTATCCCCGCCGTCATCAGCAATACCCCCGCCATCAAGCGGTTTTCCAGCTTGAAGTGGCGCTCGCCGTAACGGGCAAGGGGGTAGAGCAGGGCCAGGGAGATGGCCGTCTCCAGGGTATACATCCAGCCCACCGCCGTGGTGCTGCCCGCCATCTGCTTGACCAGGATGGGGAAGATCAGCATCACCTGTACCCAGAGCGCGTAGTAGCCGCTGAGGATCAGCACCAGCCGGCAGAACGCCTTGTCCGCAATCACCTGTCCCAGTCCGGCCCGGATCGGCGTCGGGCGCAGGGAGAGCTTGTAGGGGGGCAGGATCAGCAGGTTGCACAGGGCCGCGCAGACGAACAGGCCGGCCCCCAGCAGGCAGACATATTCAAAGTCGAAGTTGAGCAGCCAACTGCCGAGCAGTGCCCCCACCACGGCGCCGGCGCTCTCCAGCATCATCAGCAAGGAGATGTAGCGGCCGCGCTCCCGCGGGCGGGTGAACTTGATCACCAGGGCGGCGCGGGGGGGATCGAACAGGCAGCCGCCTAGCCCCGAGATGATGCAGGAGACGATGAGTTCAAGCCCGCTCTGGGCGTAGGCCAGGCTGGCAAAGCCCAGCGCCCGCAGCAACATGCCGCAGACGATGAGGGGGCGAGCCCCGAACTTGTCGGCCAGCGAGCCGCCGAAGACCCCCAGCCCCTGCTGGGTCAATTGACGCAGGCCCAGCGCCAGCCCGACCACACCGGCGGCCCAGCCAAGCTGGTCCACGAATCGCAGGCTTATCATGGGCATCACCACGAAGAACCCCAGGATCACCAAGAGGGAATCCAATGCCAAGAACCACCGCCCCAACCGCCTCGCCCGCTCCACCATGACCCTTATACCCCTGCTTGCTTCGATGACATTATTTGTTGTGTACTCATTGTCCGAATGGCGCCGTCACCAAACAGAGCCAAGGGCGACGATAAGTCCCTGACTCGCTGGCGTTCTGCCATTTCACGACGATTGATGCTGCTATTCTGGTGGGGCTCCAGATATAGTGGTAGCCGACAACTGGCTATATTTCATATTGGATTTGGTTATGGCTGTGACACTCGACGATTTGCAATTGCTGCTGGATGTGGCCAACCGTGGCAGCTTCAGCAAGGTGGCGGCCATTCGCGGCTGGTCACAACCCATGGTCAGCCAGCGGATCGCCGTGCTGGAGCAGGAGCTGGGCCAGTCCCTGTTCCGCCGTCACCGCCGTGGCGCCACCCCCACACCGGCCTGCGAGCAGTTCCTGCCGGCGGCCACCAGCGCTTTGAGTGCTCTGGAAGGGGGGCGGCTGGCGATGCAGGGGGCACCCGCCTTGCCGCGGATCCGGCTCTCCTGCCTTCCCTCCCTGACCACCGTGGTGTTTGGTCCCCTGCTGCTGGCCCTGGTGGACGAGGCCTTTGAGATCCGCTGCAGCACGGATCACTCCGGCGTCATCATGCAGGAGCTGCTGACCGGCGAGACAGACGTCGGCTTCATCCTCAAGTGTCCCGCCATCGCGGGCATTCAACTCGAGCTGCTCTATCGCTCCCCCATCATCGCCGTGGCCTGCGCCACCCACCCGCTGGCCGGACGGCAGGGGCTGACCCTGCAGGACATCGCCAACGAGCGGCTGGCCCCCCAGCAGTGGGGCACAGGCTGTGACGAGCTGATCCTGCAACTGCGGCTGCTGCGCCAGGTGGCGAGCCCGCTGCACGCTATCCAGCCCGCCAGTGCGGCGCGGGAGCTGGCGCTGGAGCATGGCTTCATCACCCTGATGCCGGCGCTCGCCATCACCCGGGATCTGGAGTTCGGTCGCCTGGTGAAACTGGATGTGACGGATCTGCCCCCGGACCACTGGGACGTGATGATGGCCTGGCGCAGCGGCAAGCGGCCCAACCCCGCCAAGGAGCGGGTGCTGGAGGCGGCGCGCACCCTGGCCCGGCGCTGGTCGGGCAAGTCCGCATGAAAAAAGCGCCGGACAAGTCCGGCGCTCTCCCTTCACTGACATTCGGGATCAGTAGCTGGCCTTGAGGCTCACCCCCGAGAAGGCACTGAAGCCGCTCAACTGCACGTGCCAGGTCCCTGCCTTGGGCGCGTTCAGGGTGCAGGTTTCGGCGTTGCCGCTCTTGTAGGGGCGGCAGTCATAGCTGCTGCTGGTCGGCTCGCTGCCAAATTTTACGTAGAGATCCGCATCCCCGCTGCCACCGCTGCTGGCGATCACCAGTTGGCTCTTGCCGGTCGGCACCTCGACGGTGTAGTTCAGCTTGCCCCCCTTGGCGGCGGTGAGATTGGTCACAGCTACCCCGTTTTGCAGCACCTTGTCGGGCTGGGGCGTGGCGCCACAGCTGGCGTTGACTCCGACCGAGGTGAAGGCGGTGGCGACGTCGGTCAGGCTGTAGCCGAGATCGGTAGCCGCCCTGGTCACGCCGCAGGCGCCCTGATCGAAACTGGTGTTGGCCCCCCAGTAGAGGCGGTTTGCCAGCACGAACACCTCGAACGCCTTGCGGGTGTTCCAGCCGCCGGTGTTGGCCAGCAGGTAGAAGGCGCGGTTGTAGACCCCCGAGCTGTGGTGCACGTCGATGCCGTCATAGTAATCGCTGGCATGGCCGATGGAGCTGCCATCCCGGGTCGGATCCTCGAAGTAGCGCAGGGAGCCGTTGCCCTTGAAGATCTGGGCCCCCACCAGCCAGTCGTTGCTGCCCTTCATGTAGTTCTCGGCCGCTTCCCCCGCCATGTCGGAGAAGGCCTCGTTGATGCCGCCCGACTGACCCGAGTAGACCAGTCCCGAGTTCTGCTCGGTGAAGCCGTGGCTCACCTCGTGGGCAGCCACGTCCAGGCTCACCAGCGGATAGAAGGTGGTGGCACCGTCGCCGAAGGTCATCTGGCTGCCGTCCCAGAAGGCGTTCTCGTAGTTGCGGCCGTAGTGCACCCGCATCTTGAGCTTGAAGCTCAGCGGCGCCGTGTTGTACCAGTTGCGGTACATGTCGAACACCACATTGCCGAAGTAGTGGGCATCGTTGAGTGGCGAGTAGGCACCGTTGATCTCCTTGACCCTGTTCTCCGGGCAGCTGAACTGGTGCACTGCGCCCCCACTGGTGGCGTGATTGAGGTTGATGGTGTCCACGTTGCTGCTGCTCATGCGGCAGCTGTCGTCCACCTTGAGGGGACCAAAATCGGCGCCATAGAAGTACTTGCCGGTCTTGAGGTTGCCGCCAGGGCCAGTGGCGTCCTGGTGATTGATCCCCTCCCAGCGCTTGATCTCGCTGCCGCTCTGGGCATCGAGCATCACGAAGGGACGGCTCGGCTTATCGCTTGCCGCCAGCCAGGAGACCAGATAGACCAGACGGGCCTGACCGGCGTCGTCCTGCATCACGAACAGTTTGACCTGCTCGTTGCTGCCCTTGGCACCGGCGCGGGCCTTGAGGGCGGCATCGGTGGGGGAGAGCGCCGCCGTGGGGCTGGCGACGTCGGCGCCGATCTGGCGCAGCACCCGGCCGGAAACCTGATTCACCTGACCCGCGGGAGATTGCTCCGCCACCACCACCTGACCCCAGACCGGGATGCCTTGCCAGGTCTGCTCGTAGCGCACTCGCTGCTGGCCGTTGGGCAGCTTGACGACCCGTACCTGGCGAAACTCGCCATCCCCGGCCAGGGTGTTGATACCGGCGCTCGGTGCTCCCAGGAGCCCCGCCAGTCCCCCTGCCTGGTTCACTTCCACCTGTTCTGCCGCCATGGCGGCGCTTCCCCAGCAGGCCAGTACCACGGCCAAATAGACTTTGTTCATCTCGTCTTTCCTTAGTCGATGAAGATTGCACGCCGGGTCCGTTGCCCGGCGTTCTTACACTAGTGCGCCGGTCTGAAATAACTGCCTGTCATATGTGACAGAGCAGCATAAAGGCGTAGCAGATCTGACTGTTGCCATTTGTGACTGCTGAAATTCGTCATGAATGTGGTGACTTGTGCCACGGGAAGGGCTGATTGCTGCAAGGCCCCAAAAAGTGCCCAAATGGGCACATCCATATGGGGATTGCCTGCCGGTGACAGGCGCCGAAAGTCCTTGGCAAACAAGGGATTGATTGACTACATTGGCTCCCATAACGGCGGATGCCGGACCAAAGGCGGGGGAGGAGCAATGTTTTCATGGCAACTGGATGACGAGCTGGCGCTCCTGTTTCTGCAGCCCGACATGGCCAGCGAACTCTTTCGCCTCTGTCAGCGCAATCGCGACTATCTCTCCCAGTGGCTGCCCTGGGTGCCCCATATCCAGCAGCCCTCCGACAGCGCCACCTTCATTCGCCACGCCATCGAGAAATTTGCCCGAGGCGAGGGGCTGACCACCGCCATCGAGTATCAGGGGGAGGTGGTCGGTGTCATCGGTTACAACCAGATCGATCAGGGGCTGGCCAAGGTCAGCATCGGCTACTGGCTGGCGGAGCGCTGGCAGGGCAACGGCATCATCACCCGGGCCTGTCAGGCCCTGATCCATCACGCCTTCGAGGAGATGGGGATGGAGAAGGTGGAGATCAGCGCCGCGCTGGAGAACGAGCCCAGCCGGGCTGTGTGCGAGCGGCTCGGCATGCAGCAGGAGGGGATCACCCGGCGGGCGGAGCGGTTGGCGGACAGGGTGGTGGATCACGTCCACTACGGTCTGCTGCGGGATGACTGGCTCAGGCTGCGGGAAAGGGATCACTGATGGGGTCCCGGCACAGCCCGGTCGCTGGCACCCTGCATGGCCAGCATGGGGAGGCACAGTGCTGACCCTGCCCCATATCACCACGGCCCGCACCCGGCTGACTGTCCTGCCCCCGGAGCGGGCCGAGCTGATGCTGGATTTCTACCGGCGCAACCGCACCCACCTGCAGCCCTGGGAGCCGAGACGGGACGAGACCTTCTACACCCTGGGTCACTGGCAGGGGCGGCTGCGCGATGGTTACGGCCAGTTTTTCGACGGCAGCGCCGTGCAACTGGTGGCGCTCGATCCCAAAGGGGAGCGTGTGCTCGCCACCTGCAATTTCACCCACATCATGATGGGCATGTTCAAGGCATGCCATCTGGGCTATGCCATCGATCAGGATCATGAGGGGCAGGGGCTGATGCAGGAGGTGGTGGCCGCCGGCATCGACTACCTGTTTCGGGAGCGCGACCTGCACCGCATCATGGCAAGCTACATGCCGGTGAACCGGCGCAGTGGCGCCCTGCTGGCGCGTCTCGGGTTCGAGCAGGAAGGCTATGCCCGGGACTACCTGATGATCAACGGCCGCTGGGAGGACCACGTCCTCACCGCGCTGCTCAATCCGGCTGGTTGAGGAGCATGTGGTTTTCCCGTACAGGGCCAATCCTCGCCAAGCCATGGGCGCAGGCCGTCCTGGATCCTGGCTCCCCATGATTTGGCGGCTTTTTCACGGCAAGATCGCACTATCTGTATGCCTCTCATACCCCTGACCCCAAAAGCGTGTAAAATTGCGCCCTGAATTTTCCCGGCCAGCAGCAGCTGGTCGCGACTCCATACATGCAAGGCTGACATTGTGACAGAAGTAGATAGATTCGCGGACATTCGCCCCTATCGCGATGACGAAGTGCCGGCTGCCATCGAGCGGCTGATCCAGGATGACGAGTTTATCGGCGCCATCGCCAAATACCGTTTCGGTTCCCTGATGAGCTGGCTGGGCTGGGCCATTCGCCCGCTGATCCGCCAGTTCCTGCGCCACAAGTGGGCCAAGGTCAGCACCATCCATCAGGTGCAGATGGGGGTGACCCGCTACATGAGTCGCATGATAGCCACCTCCACTCAGGGGGTGAGCTTCTCCGGCCTCGAGCATCTGAAGAAGGAGCAGGGCTACCTGTTCGTCTCCAACCACAGGGACATCGCCATGGATCCGGCCTTCGTCAACTGGGGGCTGCACACCCATGGCTTCGATACGGTGCGTATCGCCATCGGCGACAACCTGCTGCGCAAGCCCTGTGCCACCGAGCTGATGAAGCTCAACAAGAGCTTCATCGTCAAGCGCTCCGCCAAGGGGCCGCGGGAGATGATGAAGGCCCTCGGCGAGCTGTCGGCCTACATAGGTCAGTCGGTGCATGAAGGCCACTCCATCTGGATCGCCCAGAAGGAAGGGCGCGCCAAGAACGGGGACGACAAGACGGATCCGGCCATCCTCAAGATGTTCTATGTGGACGGCAAGAAGCAGAAGATCGACTTCGTCGACTACATGCGCAGCCTCAACATAGTGCCGGTCAGCATCAGCTACGAGCTGGATCCCACCGACAAGGCCAAGGCGCGGGAGCTCTACGAGAAGTCGGTCAACGGCAGCTACGAGAAGGGCGAGTTCGAGGACATCGAGAGCATAGTCGCCGGCATCGTCGGTCAGAAGGGGCGGGTACATGTCTCCTTCGGTGCCCCCATCACAGAGGGCTTCAGCGATCCGGACGAACTGGCCGCGCTCATCGACAAGGCGATCTGGAGCAGCTATCGCCTCTTCCCCGGCAACTACCTGGCCGCAGATGTGCCCGGCAAGGCCAGCACCATAGAGCAGACAGCCTTCCTGACCCGTCAGTCGGAAGTGCCGGAAGAACATAAGGCAATCTGGCGTGCCATGTATGCCAAGCCGGTGGAGAACGCCAGCAAGGTTTGAATGACGCCGATTCGGTGAAAAAAACGGGAGCAGATGCTCCCGTTTTTGCGTCTGGTCAAAGTCGGTGGCAATGGACTAGTGAATAATATTGTTTCAACTGGTACGATCATCGGGTGAATGAGCGGGTATCTCTTGGCAAGGGGCGGGCGACTGTGCAACAGTGACCCGGCGCCAACAAGATGAGTCAGGCGCTTTTCGAGTCTGCACGGATGGCAGGCGACGCTGAATAAGGACCTTTAGGGGTCCTTTTTCATTGATGGACAAAGATAGACGGCAGATATACCTAAGGATGCGAACCCCATGATCACCGGCAGTCTGGATACCTTGCAACGCACCCCCTTGCCCGCGCCACTGGCCCGCATCATGGCCGAGGTGGTGAAGAGCCTTGCCCACTGGCGTGAGGCGCCCCTTGGCAAGCAGGACATAGACGGCCTCAAGCTGTTCTGTCTGGTGAGCGAAGCGCTGACCGAGCCGGTCGCGGATCGCCGCGGCGAGTTTCATGAGCAGTATCTGGATATCCAGCTGCTGCTGCGGGGGGAGGAGTGGATCGGCGTCGGGCCCCATGCCTATGTGAGCGACGGCGCCGATCATCCCCACCCCGATCTCTGGTTCGTCGATGACGACCAGACCAGTTATCTGGCGTTGCAGCCCGGCGACTTTGCCATCTTCTGGCCGGGAGAACTGCATCGCCCTCTCTGTACCCTGACTACCCCAGGCTTGGTGAAGAAGCTGGTCGTCAAGGTCCACCAGTCGCTGCTGACCTCGGTCTGAGCCGCAGCGCCGGGTGCCTGGGCACCCGCCAGGACAGGGCCGCGTCGAATGGGCGCTGGCCTGTCCCGCATTGACGATTCGATGAGTGTGCCAGCCTCGGAGTCGGCGCCAGAGAGTTTGAGAAAGATGAGTGCGTCAGACCATGTGCTGGCGCCAGAGAATTTGAAAGGATAAGCGCGTCAGACCATGTGCCGGCACCAGAGAGTTTGAGAAAGATGAGCGCGCCAGACTATGGGTCGGCGCCAGAGAGTTTGAAAGGATAAGCGCGCCTGGCCCAGAGTTGGCGGTCGGCGCCAGACAGTTTGAAAAATTGGGCGCACTTTCCTGCGACCATAACGCCCCCGGCAGGGGAATCCCATCCATGTTGGATGACACGACACTGTCGGCATAAAGCCGAAGCACAGGAAGATGTAGAACATGAGCAAGTTGGTATTGATCCTTAACTGCGGTAGCTCTTCCCTGAAATTTGCCGTAATGGACGCCGAAACAGGTGAGGACATGCTGTCCGGCCTGGCCGAATGCTTCAATCTGGATGACGCACGTATCAAATGGAAACTCCACGGAGTCAAGGGCGAAGCCATGCTGGGCGCCGGTGCCGCGCACCAGGCCGCCCTTGACCACATAGTGGGTCACATCCTGCCCCAGGATCCGACCCTCGCCGAGCGGCTGGTCGCGATCGGCCATCGCATCGTGCACGGTGGCGAGCAGTTCTCCCGCTCCGTTCGCATCGATGATGGCGTGATCGCCGGCATCGAGGCCGCCATTCCGTTCGCCCCCCTGCACAACCCGGCGCACCTCATCGGCATCCGTGCCGCCCTCAAGGTCTTCCCGGCCCTGGCCGAGAAAAACGTGGCCGTGTTCGACACCGCCTTCCACCAGACCTTGCCGCAGGAAGCCTACCTCTACGCGCTGCCCTACAAGCTCTATCAGGAGAACGGCATCCGTCGTTACGGCGCCCACGGCACCTCCCACCGCTTCATCGCCGAAGAGACCGCCAAGGCGCTGGGCAAGCCGCTGTCCGAGCTCAACATCATCAACTGCCACCTGGGCAACGGTGCCTCCGTCTGCGCCATCAAGAACGGCGAGTCCGTCGATACCTCCATGGGCCTGACTCCGCTGGAAGGGCTGGCGATGGGCACCCGCTCTGGTGACATCGACCCCGCCGTGGTCTTCTTCATGCACGACCAGCTCGGCTACAGCGTGGACGAGATCAACCATGTGCTGACCCGCGAGTCCGGTCTGCTGGGGATGACAGAGGTGAGCAGCGACTGCCGCTATGTCACCACCAACTACGCCACCGACGCCGGCGCCAAGCGGGCGCTGGATGTGTTCACCTACCGGGTAGCCAAGTATGTCGGGGCCTATGCCGCCGCCATGGACGGTCGCCTGGATGCCCTGGTGTTCACCGGCGGGATCGGCGAGAACGCCGCCATGGTGCGCGAGATGGTGCTGGCGCGGCTGGCCCTGTTCGGTTTCAAGGTCGATAAAGAGGCCAACAACGCCGCCGTGCTGGGCGGTGAAGGCCCCATCACGGCCGAAGGCAGCCGCCTGGCCCTGGTGATGCCCACCAACGAAGAGCTGGTCATCGCCCGCGATGCCCTGAGCCTGGTCGGCTAAGGCCCCCTCGCACCGAAACAACGCCCGGCCTGTGCCGGGCGTTGTCGTTTCAGCGGCACATTGAGCAAGCTGTCATTTGACATGAGGGGCCAGATACGTACCCTGACGGCAGTTTCACGTCGCAGAGGTAGAGATGAAGGAGATATTTTTCAACTGGTTGTCCGGTCTCGGGGTGGAGGTCACCGCCATGATGGCGCTGGTGATCGCCCTGAGCTTCATCGTGCTGACCGCATTGGCACTGCACCTGGTGCTGCACCGCATCCTGCTGGTGCGCCTGGTGGGGCTGCTCGGCAAGACCAAGCAGGTGTGGCTGCCGCCCCAGTTGCAGCAGCGGCTCTTCTACCGGCTCGCCCTGGTACTGCAAGGGGCCGTGCTGCTCGGTCAGGCGGAGATCTGGCTGCCCAAGGCATCCGACAGCCTGCAGCTTATCGAGATGCTGGCCCAGCTCTGGATCCTGCTGTTCCTGCTGCTTGCCCTGTTCGCCCTGCTCGACTGTCTGCTGTCGGTGAGCCGCTATACCCGGCTCGGACGGGATCTGCCCCTGCGCGGCATCTTCCAGGGGGTGAAACTGGTGGCCAGCATACTGGTCGGCATCCTGATGATAGCCCTGCTGCTCGGCAAGTCGCCGCTCTTCCTGTTCAGCGGCCTGGGGGCCATGACTGCGGTACTGATGCTGGTGTTCAAGGACCCCATCCTAGGTCTGGTGGCCGGGATCCAGCTCTCCGCCAACCGCATGCTGAGCGTCGGTGACTGGCTGCAGATGGACAAGTACGGCGCCGATGGCGAGGTGACCGACATCGGCCTCACCACGGTCAAGGTGTCGAACTGGGACAAGACCATCACCACCATTCCCACCTATGCCCTCATCTCCGACTCCTTCAAGAACTGGCAGGGGATGACGGAATCCGGTGGCCGGCGCATCAAGCGCAGCGTCAACATCGACATGACCAGCGTGCGCTTCCTGACCGCCGAGGAGCAGCTGACACTCAAGCAGGCCAAATTGCTGGCCCCCTATCTCAGCCGCAAGGAGCAGGAGCTGAGCAGCTACAACCAGCAGCTCAGCGACGCCATCAGTTGCCCCATCAATGGCCGTCACCTCACCAACCTCGGCACCCTGCGCGCCTACCTGGATGCCTACCTGCGCGCCCACTCCGGCATTCGCAAGGACATGACCCTGATGGTGCGCCAGCTGGCACCGACCTCCGACGGCCTGCCGCTGGAGATCTACTGCTTCACGGCGACCACCGCCTGGGCCGATTACGAAGGGATCCAGGCCGATATATTCGACCACATATTCGCCATTATCGGGCAATTTCATCTGCGGTTGCATCAATCGCCAACCGGTTATGACATGCATGCCTGGAAGAACGGGTGATTTGATTCTTGTTGCAGGATGAGGCCAGGGGAAAACGCCATATTAATCATCGACCCGTCACCACGTGTCGGTTGAAATTTGCGGTGCAGAGGAGAAAAATGGCGGCCTTCTCTTCGCCCCGGGCGCGCACGCCCCGGCCTGGCCAGAGTCCTGAATCACCCAATATCACAGGAAAGTTATGAAGCTCCTCCACAACACGGCGGCTGCACTGTGCTGCAGCCTGCTCCTGACCGCCATGCCCGTGCTTGCCGTCGAATATGCCCTGCCTGCGGCCAACAGCCGCCTGGTGGGCGAGAACCTGGAATACGTGGTGCCAGCCGAAGAGGCGGGCCAGCCCCTGGAAGCGGTCGCGGCCAAGTTCCAGCTCGGTTTGACCAACATGCTGGAAGCCAACCCCAAGGCGGATCCCTTGCTGCTGCAGGCGGGCGAGAAGCTGGTCGTGCCGCACCAGCTGATCCTGCCGGATGCCCCCCGCGAAGGCATTGTGCTGAACGTGGCCGAGATGCGCCTCTACTACTACCCCAAGGGCAAGAACGTGGTGGAAGTGCTGCCCATCGGCATAGGCCAGCTCGGCACCGACACCCCGGAAAACTGGGTGACCAGCGTACAGCGCAAGAAGGCGGGCCCGACCTGGACCCCGACCGCCAAGATGCACGCAGAGTACGCCGCCCGTGGCGAGACCCTGCCTGCGGTCTGGCCGGCTGGCCCGGACAACCCCATGGGGCTGTTTGCGCTCTACATCGGCAAGATGTACGCCATCCACGGCACCAATGCCCAGTTCGGCATAGGTCTGCGGGTGAGCCACGGCTGCGTGCGCCTGCGTAACGACGACATCGAGTATCTGTTCAAGCAGGTACCGGTCGGCACCCGCGTCCAGTTCGTCAACCAGCCGATCAAGGCCTCGGTCGAGCCGGATGGCAGCCGCTATCTGGAAGTGCACCAGCCGCTCTCCCGCAGCCAGGAGGAGTTCAACTCCAGCCTGCCGGCGCCCTTGTCCATGTCGACCGAGGTAACCCGTTTCATCGCCCACGCCGACAGCGATTCCCAGCTGGTCAAGCAGGCCCTGGAGCAGCGCAGCGGCATGCCCATCGCCATCAACCGCTGATCCGGTTGCCCTCGATGTCGAGCCCCGGCCAAGGTCGGGGCTTTTTTATGATGCAGAAGAAGGGGGCTGCCCGGATAAGTCCTTGCACCGTCGGGATAAAATCCGGCCTAACCCCTCTTGATTGGTTACTTGATTAGGTGTGAAACGTTTTCTCTGTGTTTTTTATTTGTTAAAAGTGGTTGTGATCAGGCGATCTGCTGATTAATCTAGGCCGGTTTTTTAAGGAAGAGCCCGTCGCGAGAACGGGTACAAGAGTCACATAACGGAGTTTTGAATGACAGCTAGCACCCCAATGCTCATCACCTTCCTGGTGTACATCCTGGGTATGGTCCTGATCGGCTTCATCGCCTATCGCGCCACCCGTAACTTTGACGACTACATTCTCGGCGGCCGCCGCATGGGGAGCTGGGTGACAGCCCTCTCCGCCGGGGCCTCCGACATGAGCGGCTGGCTCCTGATGGGCCTGCCTGGCGCCGTCTTCATCGGCGGCATCTCCGAGAGTTGGATCGCCATCGGCCTCACCATAGGTGCCTACTTCAACTGGCGCTGGGTGGCCGGTCGGCTGCGGGTTCACACCGAGAAGAACCGCAACGCCCTGACCCTGCCGGACTACTTCACCTACCGCTTCGAGGACAAGAGCCGGGTGCTGCGCATCCTCTCCGCCCTGGTGATCCTGCTGTTCTTCACCATCTACTGTGCCTCCGGCGTGGTGGCCGGTGCCCGCCTGTTCGAGAGCACCTTCGGCATGAGCTATGACACCGCCCTCTGGGTCGGTGCCGCGGCCACCATCACCTACACCTTCTTCGGCGGCTTCCTCGCGGTGAGCTGGACAGATACTGTGCAGGCCACCCTGATGATCTTCGCCCTGATCCTGACCCCGGTGTTCGTCATCATCGCCGTCGGCGGCATCGACACCGCCATGGTGCAGGTAGCGGCGCAGAATGCCAGCAACCTCGACATGTTCAAGAACCTGGACTTCATCGCCATCCTCTCCCTGATGGCCTGGGGCCTGGGCTACTTCGGCCAGCCCCACATACTGGCGCGCTTCATGGCGGCGGACTCCCACCACTCCATGGCCAGCGCCCGTCGCATCAGCATGACCTGGATGGTGTTCTGCCTGGGCGGCGCCGTGGCCATCGGCTTCTTCGGCCTCTCCTACTTCTCCACCTTCACCGAGCAGGCTGCAGGCGTCACCGCCAACCCGGAGCGCGTCTTCATCGAGCTCTCCAAGATACTGTTCAACCCCTGGATTGCCGGCGTGCTGCTCTCCGCCATACTGGCGGCCGTGATGAGTACGCTGAGCTGCCAGTTGCTGGTCTGCTCCAGCGCCATCACCGAAGATCTCTACAAGCCCTTCCTGCGCAAGAATGCCTCCCAGAAAGAGCTGGTGTGGGTCGGCCGCGCCATGGTGCTGGTGATTTCGCTTATCGCCATCGCCGTGGCGGTGAACCCGGAGAACCGGGTGCTGGGGCTGGTGAGCTACGCCTGGGCCGGCTTCGGTGCCGCCTTCGGTCCCGTGGTGCTGCTCTCGGTGCTCTGGTCCCGCATGACCCGCAACGGCGCCCTGGCCGGCATGCTGGCCGGTGCCCTGACCGTCATCGTCTGGAAGCAGTTCGGTTGGCTGGGTCTGTATGAAATCATCCCGGGCTTCGTCTTCGCCACCCTGGCCATAGTGGTGTTCAGCCTGCTGGACAAGGCGCCCTCCAAGGCCATGCTGGATCGCTTCGACGAGGCAGAGCGTGAGTTCCAGACTCCCATGCCTGACGCCATCCCGGTGAAATGACCCCCTGTGACAACAAACAAGAAGCCCCGCAACTGCGGGGCTTTTTCATGGTGGCGCGGGTTTATTGGCCGCTGACCCGGCACTGCCGGGCGGGTTGGTCATAGCGCTCCAGCCTGGCTTCGTTCCCCTTGGTCAGCAGCGTGAGATTCTGCCCCTCGTAACGGGCACCGCTGGCGCTGGGGGCTTCAAAGGCGAGCACCTGCGACTGCTGCGCCCCCTCGCTCAGGTTGATCACGGCGGCGGGCCGCTTGGCCTCGTTATAGAAGTAGGTCGAGAGCCGGAGCTCGCCGTCGCACTGGTAGTCGACCGGGCTTGGCACCATCAGCTGGCCCCCCTTTATCTGCAACTCTGTGATGCGCAGCTGGTAGCTCTCCTCCACGCATCGGCGCGAGTCGCTCTCTTTCCAGCACTCGTTGCGCCCCTTGATCCAGCCGCGCTGCATCGCCTTCTCCGTCTTCGCCTGTTCGGCCGACAGATTAGCCAGCGCCTTGGGATAGAGGGCGGCGAGTTCGTTATCCAGCGCCGCCAGCCCGGCGTCCTGGCAGACAAGCTGCTCGGCCGCGCTATGGGCCTTGGCACAGTCAAAGGAAGGGGTAGCGGCATTGGCCAGCAGCGGCATCAAGGCGAGGGTGCCAAGCAACATCTTGTTCATCGAAAAGGCTCCAGCAAGGGGGATTCCCACTTACTACAGCACAAGGGCGCCGGGCCGCCGAGGACTTTTTCACCCCAGACTCCCTTGCCCGTCTCTCTGGTCCCCGCTTCCGACAACCCTAGTCACCAGGGGCGCCGCCGCCCTGACTCAGGTACGTCGCCGCGCCAGCCGCTGCGCATCACTGCGGGCCGCGGCCGCCGCACGGCCCAGCCAGCGCTGTCGCTCCCGTTCGCTGGCGGTATGGACAGGCCCCAGATGCTGGCGGTGAGTCAGCCTGATGCCACAGAGCCCCAGCACGGGCTTGTCGAGGGTGCGCTCGACGGGGGAGCCCAGCCACCAGCGGTAGTACCAGAGCGGGCTGTCCATGGTGAGCAGCAGGCGCGCCGTCTTGCCGGCGAGCAGGCGCTCGGGAAGGGCCTTGCCCTTCTGATAGCGAAAGGCGAACCCCGAGAGCAGCACCCTGTCCAGCAAGCCCTTGAGCCGGGCCGGCAGATGGCCCCACCAGAGGGGGGCGACGATCACCAGATGCTGGGCCTGCTTCAGGCTCTGCTGCAATGCCAGCAGATCGGGTTCGAGGGGCTGGGCCTCGTCATAGCCATGGTGCAGATCCGGCTCGAAGGCGAGCTCCCCCACGTGATGCAGGGTGACTTCTGCGCCGCCCTCCTCGGCGCTGCGGGCATACTCCCTGGCCAGGGCATGGCAGAGACTGTCGGGTTTGGGGTTGCCGTTGATGATAAGCAGCTTGGGTGTCATGGCGTGGCTCCTTGAAGTGAGCCCCCATTACACCCCTTGTCCCATGGGACAGAGTCAAGCCACCTTGTGCGCCCGTCCTGCAAGCCCTTGCTCAGCCTGTGGGAGCGGCTCGCTCTGGCCGGGGGCGCCATAGCGGCAGGGGTGCTGCGCCAGCAGCGCGGCGCACTGGGTCAGGGATTGGTGTTGCCCTTGCAGCCTGGCTATCTCTGCCTCTATCTGCGCCAGCTTGCCCGCGATAAGCTGCTCCACCTTCTGCCAGGGAAACTCGGCGAGACTGGTGAGGCCCGCCAGCAAGGGGACAAGCTCGCTCAGCTTGCAGCCGAGCTGCTGGGCCTGGCGAATAAAGCCGACCCACTCCAGATCCTCGGCCCGGTAGACGCGATACTTGCCGCGTCGCCTGGGCTCGGGCAGCAGCCCGAGCTGCTCGTAGAGACGGACTGCCTTGGGTGTGGTGCCCGCCAGCCGGGCAAATTCGCCGATATACATCTTGCTGCTCGCAAAGGTTGTTCGAGTAGGGGCTCACTATAGGCCAGTGGCAGGGGGGATTGAATCCCCATGGGGGAGGGAAGAGTTGGATTGGCAGGGGACTCCCACCTTGCCAGGCAAGTGGGCTATCGAGATGGTGGGTGCCTCAGATTTTATGTGCATATCGCGAACGTCCGATTACGCTTCGCTCATCGAATTTATGACCTCTTGAGGCTTGTGTCATGAGTATGACTTGAATGGCGCAAGGTCTATACCTTCAATGTTACAAACCGCCTCAATAGTTGGATTTGAGCAAAGCCACTTCAAGTACGCCGCAAGATGCTTGAAAGTAAGTGGTGATTTTTCTATTGGTAACGACCATCCTGCAAGCATGAACAGAAAGTAGTCACATGCTGTTAGCGTGTCACCAAGTAAGTATTCATTGTGTTCAAGCTGGTCGTTGATAATAGATAGTGCATCAGAAATTCTGTCATCTTGCGCCGCTACAATATTTGGGATGGTCGCTTCATCATTCGTATGACGGTGTGGGTAATAACGAACCATAAGCTCTGCTTGCAGCGTGTTATTAAGAAATGCCAGCCATTGATAAAACAAGGGGCGATGAGGGTTACCTATGGGGGGAATTAAATTTGATTCAGGGTGCAATTCGCAGATATGCATACAGATAGCTGAGCTTTCGAAAATTGGCTGTTCATCTATAACTAACGTGGGTATGCGGCCGGCTGGGTTAATTTTAAGATAATCCAATGATTTCTGTGAATTTGATTTTTTATCAACCAATAAGAGCTCATAGTCTGCATCTAAATGGTGAAGCAAGAAATGAGGGGCTAGACTCGCATTATTGGGGTAGTAATAAAGCTTGAACAAAACTGACTCCTTCTTCTTGAAGCTAGCGCATATTTATAATGCCTACCTAAGCGGCTTGCTCACGGTCGGACAGCACATGCCAAATACCTGATTGATATTTTTACTGTTCCGAAAGTTGACTAAGAATTAATTAAAGGGCAAGCCACAATTCCAAGCATCAAAACCCATAGAATAGACAATATCTAATTTAAAGTTCTCGGCTTTTCTTAGATACATCCTTGTGGACTCACAAATTTTATAAAAGCATATAACGCCGAGCTAAAGGGTGATGCCGCATAAACCATGCTTTCCGCAGACCACGTTCAACACAAAATTCACCGCATACCAAAAATGCCACGCGGTATGAGTCCCTATTGAATGCTTTGTCAGTCGACTTTGCTACATAAATCAGCCACATCAGGGCACTTAAGCAAAAAATGGCTTAATTACAAAGTTTTCTTTAGGGAGCCAAAGCATTCTAAACTCTTTTTGCGGTGAATACTGATCGTTTGGTTTTACAAAACCTATCGGCCCCGGTGGTTTTTCTAAACCTGTGTAAATACGATCTTTATATTTTACTAATCCCATTCCCCCTTCTCGAACCTCAAGATGTTTATTAAGTTCAATAGAAGTACGCTTGAAAAACTCTACTGGATTTGAAATTTTGACGCAGTAGTTTCCGAATGTCTCAGACAGCTTTTCGGGCTTAAATTCTTTCGTTGTACATAGAACAAAAGCATCTGGCAATTTTTGAATGTTTGTTGCATTGCTGATAGTAATATTGGAGCATCCCTCACCAATGTGTATACCACTTCGAGCTGCCATTTCGACAAAGGCTGCATCTGAACTACTGCCAACAATATGACTAGACTTATAGGTGTGCGTTGCTTCTTCTGAATCACCTTGCAATGGATCTTCGTACGCTCGACACGCTTCTAATGTACTAATCCAAACGTTACCCTGACAAAGCGCGTCTGCTTGCCATTGCTCGGGGAAAAACCTATATATTGGCTCATTGTAACCATCTATCGATACTAATTTTGAAAAGAGATCATACTCCGCAGCCTGAACTGCCTTAAGCTCTCTCCGTTCCTTTTTTAATCTACTGCTCTTGCCCATATCCATCCACTCTGTATATTGTCATAACACTTTAGTTGTGGTGCGTGTCCTAGTGAGCGAGGCGAACGACTTAAAATTTTTGTTAGGTTTACTTATGTTTTATATATGTTTTATTGCCATTTTTATTATAGTAAAACTTACCGCCTCTAGGGCCTGTGTAAATTGTTGAATCCGCTTTTGAATCATATGATGGGTGATCGTGAATACTGTCATCGCTTCCGTTTCGTTCGAAGTGCCCAGAGTATTCTTCTTGTTTTTTCTTTGTGGTTGAGTTTATGATCTTTGCATTCGATGCACATTTAATGTCACTAAAGATTGTTACTCCATTTACCTCGCATCTATATATCTCCATCGATATGGATTTGACTGGGATAAGAAGTAAAAATACATAAATGATCGATGTGGTGATGTTCTGCATGTGCATTCTTCCAACCTAACGCCCGCAGCACGCGTGGCTTTGTAGAGGAGGCGAAGCCGCAACGAAAAAGCCGTCGCTGTGCTTGCGCTTGTTAGGCAATTTCTCCCTCTAAGTGCATGGAGGTGCTACTTAAAATAGCGCTGCCTATATCCGGTCTTTCTTTCATCAATATTTTCGAAAATGCATTTTGAAAGAATGGAGAAACCCAATATTGCGAATCCTCTGGTGGTGTCATACCGCACTCAAGGTGATCTAGGTAGTCGCTAGACATCATATAATGCTGGCAGATAGTACAAATGTATGACAAGTGAAGAATGAAAATAGATCTCACATCTTCCAATAGCTCATCTAAAATGCAAGACCTTTCTTTTAAATAGACTTCGCTGTCATTAAGTAGAACATTTTTAAAATAGTTGTAATGCGTATGATCATTGCAGCGTTCTCTGACATTTTTGTACAACTCGTTGACATATAGCAGGTTGTTTATTGCTTCAAGTACCCGACTTTTCTTGATGTACTGTGACATTATTCGATATTCTGGAAGTTTCTCCTTTCCGTGGAGCCAGTTATTGACTTTTTCAACTATATAGTTATCGATGCTTCGATGGTCTTGGAGATATAAGTTCGAGTAGACATTTATAACGGCTGAATCAAAATACTTCCTCACTAAGCTATAACAATCATTGATTCTCCCTTTTTCAAGAAGAGTCTTGATCGAGTCAACCGTACCCTGAATTGACGAGTAGACGTAGGTATCCATACTAACGAAAGCCGTAGTACCCATGGTGGCAAAACTCATGACGGATATAGATAGGCTGCGATAAAAATCAATGTACTCATCCAGCTCAGAAAATACTTGATGCCCCCGGTATCTTTCGTCACTCACCATCATTTTGAAAATACTCGTTCTTGAGTCTAACAGTGACTAGATGGAAGGCTGTACTAATCCGATGTTGGGTCCTTCCGTATAACTCCGTACCGACTTTATCACCGTGACGAAATTTTATTTAAAATCATCACATTATCGTCTTGGTTCAGTGCCTGTCCGTCTTCACTTGACGTCCTCTTTTGGCCCTATCATTACAGCTGTATAAAAACACAGTCAATAAGAAAATCAGGACATTCACTCTTTGAGCAAGGTGTGGTCACCAGGTTGCTCCATGGCGAGGCCCGCATCACTGGTGTTCCGTATTTTTTCCTAAAACCGGATCACCACAGATTCCGCACTGCGCTTTGCCTCGCCGTGATACACAGCTTCGATATTATTGCCGTCCGGGTCGAGCACAAAGGCGGCGTAGTAGCCGGGATGATAATGGCGCTCACCGGGGGCGCCGTTGTCCTGGCCGCCGTGGGCCAGCGCCACCTGATAGAAGCGCGCCACCATGGCGTGGTCTTGCGCCTGAAAGGCGAGATGATGGCGGCCGGTCAGTATGCCGAGCGCCGCCGGGCTGTCGATGGACGTGACAAAGAGCTCGTCTGCCCAGAAGTAACCCTCGCCCGTCCCCCCCATCGGAATATTCAGGGTGGCCAGGATGGCCGTGTAAAAGCGCTGGCTGGCGGCCAGGTCCTTCACCACCAGCTGGAGATGGTCGATCAGTCGACCGCGATGCAGTGTTTGCGTTTCCATACACTCACTCCACTCGACATAGTTGGATAAGTCACCGGTCCCCTGCCTGTCATTACCGTCTGGCACGCTACCGCCCCTGGATCTCAGCCTCCGGTGTGCTGCTCTTTACCTGCGAGAGGGTTGGCGTGGCTCATGGGGAGACTCCGACGAGGCGTTGATTGCCATTCGGATATGTTAGCCGGTGAGATGTGGAGGGGAAGAGCAGGGTGATGGATTTCTGGGCGGGATCAAATAATGAGTCGCTATGGCAAGGGGAGTGTCGGCGTCGCTGGTCTGTGAGAGGGGGTTATGCCCCCTCATTGGGCTCATGGGGCCGGTTTTGCCGGCCTCTTTTAGGCCAGCACCAGGGTTTGGCGGCTGTTATGGCCGCTCGTGAAGGGGAAGGGCTGGTCGCCCTCCCTTATGCCAGCGCCAGCTGCTGGCGGGCGCGCCACAGCCGCTCATGGAAGAAGAAGACCACGGTATTGATGGCGGGCTCTATCAACGCCATCACGCCACCGGTCAGCAGCTCGCCGCTCAGCAGGTAGGCGACGCCGAAGGCCACCGAGAAGTGCACCAGGGCGAAGCTGCTGGTCTTGGCCTGCAGGCTGTGGTCGGGTTTGAGCTTGTGCCAGCCAAGGTCGTGGAAGTAGAAGGCGACGGTGTTGACGGCGGGCTCGATCAGGGCGATCAGGCTGGCGGTGAGCAGTTCGCCGGTCAGCAGGTAAGCCACGGTGAAGGCGACACTGAAGTGCAGAACGGCGAAGCTGATGGTCTTTTTCATGATGGTGTCTCCTCTGGCGATGAGTGCAGTATCACCCTGAATTACATCAAATGAAAACTATTCTCATCTATCGGCTGGATAGAAAAAGCCTATCGACCGAGGTCGAGACCACCAGGTTGGGGACTTGCCTGGGGCCACGGCGACGATAGAGTGTGCCTTTGCCATGAAAAAGGAGCTTTCATGACCCTCAATGCCAACATCTATGTGCTGTTCATCCTGCTGCTGATGATCGTCGTCGGCGTCGTGGCCTGGCGACTGGCCCGCCGCAAGAGTCGGCATCCTGTGCTTATCACCTTCCTGTGCGTGCTGCTCTGCTTGGCCCCGCCTTTGGCCCTGCTGGCCTTGCTTGTGCTGGCGCTCTGGCGGGATCTGCCCGTCCGGGCCTGAGGCGTCATTCCGGCAACGGCAGACAGAGAAAAGCCCCTTTCGGGGCTTTGTCATTTTTGTGAGCGATGAGGGCTCAGTCGGCTGCTTTGTTGAGCCACTCCACCCTGTACTGGGCGCCAGCGCCCTGAGCCAGTTTGGCGCACAAGGGTTTGAGGAAGGTTTCAATCTGCTCGGCCAGCATCCAGGGTGGGCTGACGATCAGCATGCCTGAGCCGTTCATGCCCCAGTCGGCAGTCTGACCGGCCACTTCCAGCTCGGCCACCAGGACGTTACCGAAGTTTTCCCGCTTGATCGCTTTGAGCATGTCGCGGGACTTGTCCGCCTCCTGCCCGAGGATGGGATACCAGAGGGCATAGATGCCGGTGGCCCAGCGCTTCTGTGCCTTTTTCAGGGTATCGACCACGGCGAAGTAGTCTTCCTTCAGCTCGTAGGGGGGGTCGATGAGCACCAGCCCGCGGCGCGGGGTGGGGGGCAGCAGGGCGATCAGCCCCTCGAAGCCGTCACGGTGGTGCACGGCGACGCGGGGGTCATAGCCCATGTTGGCGCGCAGGTCCTCCACCTCGTTGTTGTGCAGCTCCATCAGCGCCAGCTTGTCCTGCTCGCGGGCGAGGCGGCGCGACAGCTCGGGGGAACCCGGGTAGTAGTGCAGCTGACCATCGCTATTCATCTCTTCGATGACGCCAAGATAGGGGGCCATGGCGGACCACTGGGCCCGCTCGTCCCACAGCCGGCCTATGCCGTCGGCGTACTCCGCCTTCTTCTGGGACCAGTCGCCGCGCAGGTCGTAGAGACCGCCACCGGCATGGGTGTCCAGCACGATGAAGGGTTTCTCCTTCTTCTTGAGGGACTCGATGATCAGGGCCTGGACGGCGTGTTTCAGGACGTCGGCATGGTTGCCGGCGTGAAAGGCGTGGCGGTAGCTCAGCATATTAGGTCTCTGAGGGGGCCCTGCTGGGCACCCAATAACGATAGGTAGTTCAACAAGTTGTGGCTCTTGCCACGAAACAGGGAGAGGCCGCGCAGGGTCTGCAGCAAGACCCCCTGTTGCAACCGCTCCAGCTCCAGCTCGTGGGCCAGCATGGCCTGATACTCTTCCTCGGCCAGCCGCGCCTTGGCTTGCTGGCGCAGGGTGCGCCAGGGGAGCAGCACGGCCTCGGTCTGGACCAGGGCCGGTTGCAGATCGGTGAGATCGACTGGGATGCCCAGCAGATCCAGGTGGTGCAGCAAGAGCGCCAGATTGACGTTGCCCCCCAGCGTCTGCACGTTGAGCCAGTCCTGGCTGCGCTCACCATAGACCTTGCCGCTCCAGTGCCAGAAGCCGAGCGGCGTCGGCAGCTCGTGCACGGCGACCCGCTCGCTTGCCATCAGCTGTTCGTCACGCAAAGAAGGCCTGCTCCATGGTTTCCAGCTCCTCACAGAGGCTCATCCACTCCAGCTCCACCTCTTCCAGCTGCTCCTTGAGGGGGCCCTGGGATTTGAGCAGCTCGGAGAGCCTGGTTTTAGCGCTCTCCTCGTAGATGGCGGGATCGGCCAGCTGGCTCTCGATGTCGCCGAGCTTGCCCTGCAGCTTCTCCATGCTGGCCTCGAGCTTCTCGAGCTTCTGGCGCAGGGGCCGGGTCTGCTGGCGGAACTGGGCCTCGAGCCGCTTCTGATCCTTGCGCGCCACCGCCGAGTTGGCGGAGACGGTGCCGTCCGTCGGCTTGGCGTTGGCCTCTTTCTCCTGCTCCCCGAGCCACTTGTGATAGTCGTCCAGATCGCCGTCGAACGGCTCGACCCGGCCACCGTGCACCAGATAGAAGTCATCCGTGGTGGTGCGCAGCAGGTGACGGTCGTGAGAGACCACCACCATGGCCCCCTCGAAGCCTTGCAGCGCCATGGTCAGGGCGTGGCGCATCTCCAGATCCAGGTGGTTGGTCGGTTCATCCAGCAGCAGCAGGTTCGGCTTTTGCCAGGTGATCAGGGCCAGCACCAGCCGCGCCTTCTCGCCGCCGGAGAAGGGGGCCACCTTGTCCAGCGCCTTGTCGCCGTGGAAGCCGAAGCTGCCGAGGTAGTTGCGCAGCTCCTGCTCGGACTTGTCCGGGGCGAGGCGGGCCAGGTGATCGAGGGGGGTATCGTCCAGACGCAGGGTTTCGAGCTGATGCTGGGCGAAGTAGCCGATGCTGACCCCGGCGCTCACCTCCAGCTTGCCCGACAGCGGCGCATTGGAGCCCGACAGCATCTTGATGAAGGTGGACTTGCCGGCGCCGTTGCGTCCCAGCAGGCCGATGCGCGAGCCCGGCACCAGGTTCATCTTTATCTTCTCCAGGATCACCTTGTCACCGTAACCGGCACACAGGTTCTCCATGGCGATGAGGGGGGTCGGCAGGGCCGAGGGCTCGCGAAACTCGAAGCTGAACTCGGAGTCGGCGTGGGCGGGCAGTATCTTCTCCATCCGCTCCATGGCTTTGAGGCGACTCTGGGCCTGACGCGCCTTGGAAGCCTTGTAGCGGAAGCGGTCCACATAGGCCTGCATGTGGGTCATCTCCCGCTGCTGCTTCTCGTACATGGATTGCTGCTGGGCCAGTTGCTCGGCGCGCTGCAGCTCGAAGTCGGAGTAGCCGCCGGTGTATTCGTTCAGCTTGCCGTTCTCGATGTGGATGATGCGGTTGATGACCGAATCGAGGAAGTCGCGGTCGTGAGAAATCAGCACCAGCGTGCCCTGATAGCCCTTGAGCCACTTCTCCAGCCAGATGACGGCGTCGAGATCCAGGTGGTTGGTCGGTTCATCGAGCAGCAGCAGATCGGAGCGGCAGAGCAGGGCCTGGGCCAGGTTCAGGCGCATGCGCCAGCCACCGGAGAAGCTCTTCACCGGCGAGTCGAGCTGATCGCCACCAAAGCCAAGACCGTGCAGCAGCTCGGCTGCGCGGGCGCGGATGCTGTAGGCGCCTATGGTGTCGAGCCTGCCGTGCAGCTCGGCGACCAGGAGGCCATTGTCATCCGCCTCGGCCTGGGCCAGCTGGGCTTCGAGGGCGCGGAACTCCTTGTCGCCATCGACCACGTATTCGAGCGCGGAGCAGTCCAGCGCCGGGGTCTCCTGGGCCACGCCGGCAATCTGCCAGCCGGCGGGCAGGCTGAAGCTGCCGTTGTCGATGGCCAGCTCGCCCCGCACCAGCGCAAAGAAGGTGGACTTGCCACAGCCGTTCTTGCCCACCAGGCCCACCTTGTGGCCGGGGTGAATGGTGGCGGACGCGTTGTCCAGCAGCGTGCGGCCGCCGCGGATCAGTTCGATTTGACTGGCAACTATCATGGATGGATCTGCTTGGCTCAATGAAGGGGAGAAACTGGCGCGGATCTTACGTGAAATGACTCGGATTTGCACTTGAGGCTGGGGGGCATGGCTGGCTGCGGCAAGAAAAACGTGCCATAACAGAGACATCTGTCAGGGGGCAGGAGGCTTCCATGTTGATTAAAGAGATCATGACGACCCGGGTCGCGACCGTTTCCATGGATGACAGGCTGGGTGTCATCAAGGAGATCTTCGAGCAGGCCCACTTTCGCCACCTGCTGGTGCTGGAAGAGGAAGTGCTGGTGGGGGTCATCTCGGACCGGGATCTGCTACGCGCCCTCAGCCCCTATCTCGATACGGATGCCGAGATGAACCGCGACACCGAGACCCTCAACCGGCGGGCCCACCAGATCATGAGTCGCCAGCCCATCACCATCTCTCCCGAATCGTCTTTGCAGGCCGCCAGCGCCATCATGCTGGAGCAACATGTCTCCTGCCTGCCGGTACTGGAAAACGGCGCCCTGGTCGGCATCGTCAGCTGGAAAGATCTGCTGCGCGTCATGCGGGACTGGCAACCTGCCTGAGGCCTCTTTGGGAGCGAGTGGAACCCGCTCCCTCGGGCTTTCATTGACCCCTCCTCGATATAACCCTCTGTCATTTATAGTTATGGCATTCTTGTTGTTCTGAATTCTTTGTTTAATTGGCTTAAAATTCTACATGGATCTTAATTTGCGACATTTGATGTCGCAACAGGCAGGATAAATCGAGTATTTCTAATTAATCGACCCCTTCTTCAGTTCCCATCAAGGTTCGCAGATCTACCCTAGGTCATCGGAAATGAACCCGATTCAAAATGACAACGACCGAGCACAGGTCTGGTTTACACCTCAGAGGAACGAACAATGAAAAAGACAGCATTGACGATGGCCATCTCCAGCCTGCTGCTGGCCGGTGGTGCACAAGCTTCTACCGTTTACAACCAGGATGGTACCAAGCTTGACATCGGTGGCCGTGTTCAAGGCATGTACTACGGTAGCGACAACGACGACGAGAGTGGCGATCAGAGCTACCTGCGTCTGCGCATCGGTGGTGAGACCCGCATCAACGAAGAAACCGTCGCCAACGGCTTCGTCGAGTACAACGTACCGACCAACAGCTCCGACAACGAGCTGCGTTATGCCTACGTTGGCATCAAGAACGATCGTTTCGGCGCCTTCAGCTACGGTCGTCAGGATGGTCTGATTGCCAAGGCCGTTAACGATTACACCGACGTTCTGCCGGAGTGGGGCGGAGATGGCCTGGGCAAGGGTACCGAAGTGTTCGGTACCGGTCGTACCAACGGCCTGGCTCAGTACCTCTACACCTTCGACGGCCTGGTGCTGGGTGCCCAGTTCACCGGCGAGAACGAAGCGCAGAACGAGAGCGCGTCCAGCTGGACCAAGGGCTCCGAAGAGGGCTACGCCCTGTCTGCCAACTACAACTTCGACATGGGCATCAGCCTGGGTCTGGCCTATAACCAGGCTGGCAAGACTGCCGATCAGGCTGCCAACTCCAACTTCGGTGGCAGCGAAGACGCCAAGCTGACCGCAGTCGGTATCAAGTACAACGCCAACAACCTGTACGCTGCCGCGACCTACGCCTA
>RCUH01000879.1_pt1 | contig 26163 bp, 18 predicted proteins | sample 2166191 | NCBI WGS metagenome assembly RCUH01 (sample SAMN09932848, study PRJNA488358) | compost metagenome | feature: garden; material: soil; isolation source: compost soil in an enriched community after 214 h of incubation | place: Germany: Experimental Botanical Garden Goettingen | collected...
GCCCCCGGCAACCCTCTGACTCCCGCCACGCTGGCGATGCCCACCAGGCGCCCCGAGCCCGCCGCGCGCATCGGCGCGATGAAGGGTTCGAACGTGGAAACGGTGGCCAGCAGATTGGTGTCGACGATGGCCTTGAAGACGTCGTAGTCCTCGCCATGGTCGGTCAGCGTGCCGGCGCTGATGCCGGCGCTGGCAATGACGACGTCCACCCGCCCCTGACAGAACGCGATGAAGTCCTGCGCCGCGGCATGCAAGGCCGGGCGGTCGCGCACGTCCACGGCATAGCAGCGGTGCTCTCCGGGCAGGCTGGCGGCCAGTTCGCGCAGCGCGTCTTCGCGGCGGCCGAGCAGGCCCAGGGTGGCGCCCGAGGCGGCGTACCGCTGTGCCAGCGCGCGGCCCAGCCCGCTGCTGGCGCCGGTGATGAATACTCTGTCCATGGTCGTCTGAAGCCTGTTGTCGCGTTGCAAAGAATTAGGGCACGCTCTCGCGTGCCCTAACGTTTACTGCCGGCTTACTTCTGCAGGGAAGCGTGAAGCTCTTGCAGCGGGTACACCTGCAGGCCCAGGCCTTGACGCAGATACTGCATGCCTTCGACCGCGGCGCGGGCGCCGGCGATGGTCGTGAAGAAGGTCACGCGGGCGGCCAGCGCCTGGGTGCGGATGGTGCGCGAGTCGGCGATGGCGTTGCGGCGCTCTTCGACGGTGTTGATGACCAGCGAGATCTCGCCGTTCTTCACCATGTCGACGATATGCGGACGGCCTTCGGTGACTTTGTTCACGAGCTGCACCGGAATGCCGGCGGCCTCGATCTCGGCCGCGGTGCCGCGCGTGGCGACCAGCTTGAAGCCCAGTGCATGCAGGCCGCGCGCCACTTCCACGGCGCGGGGCTTGTCCTGGTTCTTCACGCTGATGAACACCGTGCCGGATTCCGGCAGGCGCACGCTGGCAGCCAGCTGCGACTTCACGAAGGCTTCGCCGAAGCTCATGCCCACGCCCATCACTTCGCCGGTCGACTTCATTTCCGGACCCAGGATGGTGTCAACGCCCGGGAACTTCACGAACGGGAAGACGGCTTCCTTGACCGAGAAGTAAGGCGGCACGACTTCCTTGGTGACGCCCTGGGCGGCCAGGCTCTGGCCGGCCATGGCGCGCGCGGCGATCTTGGCCAGCTGCAGGCCGGTGGCCTTGGACACGTAAGGCACCGTGCGCGAGGCGCGCGGGTTCACTTCCAGCACGTAGACGTCGCCGCCCTGGATCGCGAACTGCACGTTCATCAGGCCGCTGACGTTGAGCGCCTTGGCCATCATCGTGGTCTGGCGCTTGATCTCGGCGATGACCTCTGCCGACAGCGAGTAAGGCGGCAGGCTGCAAGCCGAGTCGCCCGAGTGCACGCCGGCCTGCTCGATGTGTTCCATGACGCCGCCGATGAAGACGGTTTCGCCGTCGGACAGGCAGTCGACGTCAACTTCGGTGGCGTTGTTCAGGAAGCGGTCCAGCAGCACGGGCGAGTCATTGCTGACCTTCACGGCCTCGCGCATGTAGCGCTCGAGGTCTTGCTGCTCGTGCACGATTTCCATGGCGCGGCCGCCCAGCACGTAGCTGGGGCGCACGACCAGCGGATAGCCGATCTCGGTGGCGTGGGCCAGGGCCTCGCCTTCGGTGCGCGCGGTGCGGTTGGGCGGCTGGCGCAGGCCGAGCTTGTTCAACAGCTTCTGGAAACGTTCGCGGTCTTCGGCGACGTCGATGGATTCCGGGCTGGTGCCGATGATGGGCACGCCGTTGGCTTCCAGGGCACGCGCCAGTTTCAGCGGCGTCTGGCCGCCGTACTGGACGATCATGCCGACAGGGTTTTCCTTGTGGACGATTTCCAGCACGTCTTCCAGGGTCAGCGGCTCGAAATACAGGCGGTCCGAGGTGTCGTAGTCGGTCGACACGGTTTCCGGGTTGCAGTTGACCATGATGGTCTCGTACCCGTCTTCGCGCAGCGCCAGCGCGGCATGCACGCAGCAGTAGTCGAATTCGATGCCCTGGCCGATACGGTTCGGGCCGCCGCCCAGCACCACGATCTTCTTGCGATCGGTGGGCGCGGCTTCGCACTCTTCTTCGTACGTGGAGTACATGTAAGCGGTGCGGGTGGCGAATTCGGCGGCGCACGTGTCGACGCGCTTGTAGACCGGACGCACGTTCAACTGGTGGCGCAGCTTGCGGACTTCGGATTCCGAGGAGTCCAGCAGGAAGGCCAGGCGGCGGTCGGAGAAACCGCGGCGCTTGAGTTCCCACAGGGTCGCGTAGTCCAGGTCGGCCAGCGTCTTTTGTTCCAGCGCCAGTTCGATGTCGACGATTTCCTTGATCTGCGACAGGAACCACGGGTCGATGTGCGTGATGTTGTGCACTTCGTCCAGCGTGAAGCCCTGCGCGAAGGCGTCGCCCACGTACCAGATGCGTTCCGGACCGGGTTCGCCCAATTCGATCTGCAGCTTTTCGCGGTCGGTGGTTTTCTGGTTCAGGCCGTCGACGCCGACTTCCAGGCCCCGCAGCGCCTTCTGGAACGATTCCTGGAAGGTGCGGCCGATGGCCATGACTTCACCGACGGACTTCATCTGGGTGGTCAGGCGCGCGTCGGCGGTGGGGAATTTTTCGAAGGCGAAACGCGGCACCTTGGTGACGACGTAGTCGATCGACGGTTCGAACGAGGCGGGCGTGGCGCCGCCGGTGATTTCGTTCTTGAGCTCGTCCAGCGTGTAGCCCACGGCCAGGCGCGCGGCGACCTTGGCGATGGGAAAGCCCGTGGCCTTGGATGCCAGCGCCGACGAACGCGACACGCGCGGATTCATCTCGATGACGATCATGCGGCCGTTCTTGGGATTGACGGCGAACTGCACGTTCGAGCCGCCCGTATCCACGCCGATCTCGCGCAATACCGCGATCGATGCGTTACGCATGATCTGGTATTCCTTGTCGGTCAGCGTTTGCGCCGGCGCCACGGTGATCGAGTCGCCGGTGTGGACTCCCATCGGATCCAGGTTTTCGATGGAGCAGACGATGATGCAGTTGTCCGCCTTGTCGCGGACCACTTCCATCTCGAATTCCTTCCAGCCCAGCAGCGATTCTTCGATCAGGAGTTCGCTGGTGGGCGAGGCTTCCAGGCCGCGGCGGCAGATGGTTTCGAATTCTTCGGCGTTGTAGGCGATACCGCCGCCCGAGCCGCCCATCGTGAAGCTGGGGCGGATCACGGCGGGGAAACCGGACGTGCCGACTTCCGCGGCGATGCGGCGCTGCACTTCCCAGGCTTCGTCCATGCTGTGGGCGACGCCCGACTTGGCCGATTCCAGGCCGATGTCGGTCATGGCCAGCTTGAACTTCTGGCGGTCTTCGGCCTTTTCGATGGCGTGCTCGTTGGCGCCGATCAGTTCCACGTTGTGCTTTTTCAGCACGCCGTGGTGGGCCAGGTCCAGTGCGCAGTTCAGCGCGGTCTGGCCGCCCATGGTGGGCAGCAGCGCGTCGGGCTTTTCACGCTCGATGATCTTTTCGACGGCTTGCCAGGTGATGGGCTCGATGTAGGTGACGTCGGCCGTTTCCGGGTCCGTCATGATCGTGGCCGGGTTGCTGTTCACCAGGATGGTGCGGTAGCCCTCGGCCTTGAGGGCCTTGCACGCCTGCGCGCCGGAGTAGTCGAATTCGCAGGCCTGCCCGATGATGATGGGGCCGGCGCCGATGATGAGTATGCTTTTTAGGTCTGTACGCTTTGGCATGATGCAATCTTTACTTTTGGCCGGACATCAGGCTGATGAACTTGTCGAACAGTTCCAGGATGTCATGCGGACCCGGGCTGGCTTCGGGGTGACCCTGGAAGCAGAAGGCCGGGCGGTCGGTGAGCTCGAAGCCCTGCAGCGTGCCGTCGAACAGCGAGACGTGCGTCACGCGCGTATTGGCGGGCAGGCTGGCCGCATCGACCGCGAAGCCGTGGTTCTGGCTGGTGATGAACACGCGCTTGGACTGGAGGTCCTGCACGGGATGGTTGGCGCCGTGATGGCCGGTCTTCATCTTGACGGTCTTGCCGCCCACCGCCAGGCCCATGATCTGGTGGCCCAGGCAGATACCGAACACCGGCAGCTTCTTGTCCAGGAAGGCGCGCGTGGCGTCGATGGCGTAATCGCAGGGCTCGGGGTCGCCCGGGCCGTTGGACAGGAACACGCCGTCGGGGTCGAGCTTGAAGACGTCTTCGGCGGTGGTCTGCGCCGGCACCAGCGTGATGCGGCAGCCGCGGTCGGCCAGCAGGCGCAGGATGTTGCTCTTCACGCCGTAGTCGTAGGCGACCACATGGAACTTGGACTGCTCGGGCGACGTATAGCCTTCTTCAAGGTCCCAGGTGCCTTGGGTCCAGTTGGTGCTGGACTTGGTGGACACCACCTTGGCGAGATCCTGGCCGGTCATGCCGGGAAAGCCGCGGGCCAGTTCGACGGCGCGCTCGGCGTCGGTGCCCACGAAGATGCATGCCCCCTGAGCGCCCTTCTCGCGCAGAATGCGCGTGAGCTTGCGGGTGTCGATGCCGGAAATGGCAACGATGCCCTGCTCGGACAGATACTCGGGCAAGGATTGCGTGGAACGGAAGTTCGACACGCGGGCGGGACAGTCACGGACCACCAGGCCAGCGGCATAGACCCGATTGGCTTCCACGTCTTCGGCGTTGATGCCGGTATTGCCGATGTGCGGATAGGTCAGCGTGACGATCTGGCCGCTATAGCTGGGATCGGTGAGAATTTCCTGGTACCCGGTCATCGCGGTGTTGAACACCACTTCGGCAACGGTATGGCCAGGCGCACCGATCGACACGCCTCGAAAAATGGTACCGTCCGCCAGAGCCAGAATTGCAGGAGGGAAGCGGTTGATCCCCTCGGGAAAAAGTTGCGGCAGCACAGTAAACCCCGGTTTTAGAATCGATAATCAAACCTTCGGATTATACCTTGAGCGGCCGTTTTTCCCGGCGAACCGCGCCAAATAAGGCCGAAATCGATGGTTGCGGCCGTTTTTCGGCGCCATGGCGGGCTCCCGCCCGAGCCCTCTCGCTCGTCCGGCCGACGGCGGGCACGCGAGGTCGGTGATACGCTAGGAACACCTTCCACCCTAGCGAGCTGCGAGCCGTATACGCCCATGTCCAGCCAACTTGACGCCCTGCGTGATCACACCACCGTTGTCGCCGATACCGGGGATTTCGAAGCCATGAAGGCGCTGCGTCCCACGGACGCTACCACAAACCCGTCCCTTATTCTGAAGGCCGTCCAGCAGGACGCTTACCGGCCGCTGCTGGAAAAGACCGCGCGCGAACACCGCGGCGCGTCCACCCCCGAACTCGTGGATCGCCTGCTTGTGGCCTTTGGCCGCGCCATCCTGGATATCGTGCCTGGCCGCGTGTCGACCGAAGTGGACGCGCGCCTGTCGTTCGACACCCGCGCCACCATCGAACGCGCCCGAGGGCTGATCGCCCTGTACGAGGCCGCGGGAATTCCGCGCGAACGCGTGCTGGTCAAGATCGCGTCGACCTGGGAGGGCATCCAGGCCGCCCGCGCGCTGCAGTCCGAAGGCATACGCTGCAACCTGACGCTGCTGTTCTCGCTGCCCCAGGCCGTGGCCTGCGCGGATGCGCACGTGCAACTGATCTCGCCCTTTGTCGGCCGCATCTACGACTGGCACAAGAAATCGGCCGGGGCCTCCTGGGTGGAAGCCGACAACGCCGGCGCCCGCGACCCGGGCGTGCTGTCCGTCACCGGGATCTACCGCTACTACAAGCATTTCGGCATCCCCACCGAAATCATGGGCGCGAGCTTCCGCAATGTGGGCCAGATCCTGGCCTTGTCGGGCTGCGATCTGCTGACGATCAGCCCGGACCTGCTGAACAAGCTGGCCGCCACCGAGGGCGATGCGCCGGCGCAACTGCGCGCAGGTGCGGAAACGGGCGGCATCGCCCGCATCGGCGCCGACGAAGTCACGTTCCGCACGCTGCTCAACGACGATGCGATGGCCAGCGAAAAGCTGTCCGAGGGCATCCGCCTGTTCGTGGCAGACGCCGTCAAGCTGGACGCGCTGATCGAGGCCCAGCGCGCCTGAGGCGCGGCGCCCCGGATTGCCCGCGCGCGCCTCAGGGGCGCGCGCGGCCTCAACGATGGTCGTGCGAATGCACCTGCAGCGCTTCCAGGAAGCGCGACACCATGTTGTAGGCCGCGACCGTAGCGGTCAGTTCGACGGTCAGCTTTTCCGACCCCAAGGCCGCCCTTGCCGCCTGGAACACGGCTTCGGGCACCTGCACGTGGCGCGTCATCGCATCGGTATAGGCCAGCACGGCCCTTTCGCGCTCGTTGAACAGGCTTGAGCCTTCCCAGGCGTCCAGCGCGTCCAGCTGGGCCTGCGACACGCCCTCTTTCAGGGCGATCGGGGCGTGCTGATCGGCCTCGTAGGGCGCGCCGTTGATCGCGGCCACCCGCATGATCACCAATTCCCGCAGGTCTCCCGGCAGCGTGCTCAATTGGCGGATGGACGTCAGGTAGTTCAGCCAGCCCCCCGCCACGGCCGGGCTGTGGAGCAGCATCTGGTACAGGTGCAGCACGCTGCCGCGTTCGGCGACGATACGGTCGACCAGGGGCCGTGCATCGGGATGAGTCAGATCAGCGTAGGGTAGACGGGCCATGGGAACTCCAGAAAGGTGAAAAGGCTGCAAACGCACACATTCGCACAATATCTTTGACATAATGACAACACAACTGCGCGCCGCCGGGTACCTACACGAATGAATGCGCCTACCCAATCCCATCCGCCGGTCACGCTCGCGAACTGCGATAGCGAACCGATCCACGTGCCGGGCGCCATCCAGCCCCTGGGCGTGCTGCTCGCCTTCGGCGCGGACGGAACGCTGCGGTATGCCAGCGAAAATGCGGCCCAGGCGCTGAATGCCCCCCTTGCGCTCGGCGCGCCCTGCCTGCCCGGGGCGCTGCCCGCGGTCCTGGCGGATTACCTTTCCACCTGGCTGGATAACTCCGACCCCATTTTCGACCCGCTGACCATGGCGCTGGGCGCCATCACCTATGACGTGATCGGCCACCGCAACGCCAACGGCCTGACCATCATCGAGCTGGAACAGCGCGCCGACAGCACCGGCATCGCGGAGCCCGAGCGCATCTATCGCAGCATAGAGCGGGTCCGCAGGCAGCGCGACATCCAGGGCCTGCTGGACAGCATGGTCCGCGAAGTGCAGCGCGCCACGGGCTTCGACCGGGTGATGGCCTACCGCTTCCATCCCGACGACAGCGGCGAGATCGTCGCCGAACAGCACCGGGACTCGCTGGATGACTGGGTGGGCCGCCGCTATCCCGCCGGGGACATTCCCGCGCAGGCGCGCCGCTTGTATACGGTGAACACGCTGCGCCAGATCGCCGACGCCAACTACCAGCCGGTCCGGGTGCTGGCCGCGCCGTCCTCCGATCCGCACCCGCTCGACATGAGCTTCTGCGTGCTGCGCAGCGTATCGCCCATCCATCTGGAATACATGGCGAACATGGGCGTGCGGGCATCGATGAGCCTGTCGCTGGTGATCGGCGGCCGGCTCTGGGGAATGATCGCCTGCCATCACCACACGCCCCGGCCCATCCCCTACCCCGTCCGCCTGGCATGCGAGGCGCTAGCGCAGGTGCTGTCCGCCGCCCTGGCCAATATCGAAGGCAGCGAACGCGCCGAACAGGCCCGCCAGAGCGCCGGGCTGGTCAGCCAGCTGGCCGAGCGCGTGTCCGCCTCGGAAAACGTGCCTCAGGCGCTGTCCCTCGGAAAAGAGACCCCTGCGTCGCTGATCCCCAGCGATGCCGCGCTTTGCCTCTGGGGCAACAGCGTGACGGTGTTCGGCGGCATCGCGCCGCGCGGTGAACTGGCCGGCATTCTTTGCGCCCTGGACCAGAGCGGCCAGCGCCTGGTCCACACCACCAACATCGCTCGCGACTATCCAGAACTGCAAACCGATCTGGTGCCGTACGCGGGCCTGCTGGCGTGCAAGTTCGACCCCATGAACAACGGCTGGCTGATCTGGCTGCGCAAGGAGCAGATCGAAACCGTCGTATGGGGCGGCAAGCCTGAAAAACAGTATGCCGTGGGCAGCCTGGGGCCGCGGCTGACGCCTCGGGGTTCGTTCGAGGCCTGGCAGGAAGTCGTGCGGGGTATCTGCACGCCTTGGCTGCCCGCCGAACTGGAAGCCGCCGACAACCTGCGCGACGAACTGTCCCACATCGCCACCAGCCGCGCCGTCGACGTGGATCGGGCGCGCACCGCCCTGCTGGCGATGCTGGGCCACGATCTGCGCGACCCGCTGCAGTCCATCTCGATGGCCGCCACCCTGCTGTCCCAGACAGACTCGGGCGCCCGCATGGGCGAACGCATCCGCTACTCCAGCGGCCGGATGCAGCGGCTGATTTCGCAAGTGCTGGACCTGTCCCGCCTGCAAGGGGGGCTCGGGCTGGGCATCGAAAAGCGGCTGTGCGACCTGTCCGGGCTGATCAACAGCCTGATCGAGGAAAAGCGCCAGGCCTATCCGGGCCTGCGCATCGAGCCCGACGTGCCCCCCGGCCTGACCCTGATGGCCGACACCGACCGCATGGCGCAAGTCATCACCAACCTGATGAGCAACGCGCGCCAGCATGGCGCGCCGCGCCAGCCTATCATCGTCAGGGCCGCGCAGGCGGACGACACCATCGAACTGCGCGTCGTCAATCACGGCGGGCCCATCGCCGAAGACCTGCTGGCGCATCTTTTTTCGCCCTTCAAGCCGGAATCGATGGGGCAGCCGCGTAACCGCAACGGCCTGGGACTGGGCCTGTACATCGCCGAGCAGGTCGTGCGCGACCACGGCGGCCAGATCACGGTCGACTGCCGCGATGGACTTGTCATCTTCACGGTGACGCTGCCGCGCGGCATGCATGAGCCTCGGCCTTCTTGAACCTCCGGAGACATAAATTGAACGGCGTGCGCGCGAGTCGGGTCCTGCTGGTCGACGACAACGAAATGGGATCGGAACTGCTGGCGGAATTCCTGTCGCTTTCCGGCCTGGAAACACGCTGCGCCGCCACGGCCGGGCAGGCGCTGGAACTGGCGAAGACCTTCGCGCCCGATGCCGTGCTGCTGGACATCCTGCTGCCCGACATGGATGGCTATGAACTGGCGGCCCGCCTGCGCGACTGCGCGATGCCGCCGCGTATCTACGCCTTGAGCGGGCTGGCGCGGCACGACCGGCGGGATGGCACCGACAGCATGTTCACCGGCTGGATCGAAAAGCCGGCCGACCCCGACGCGCTGGTCGCCATCCTGTGCCAGGCAGGCTGATCGCGTGCCCATGACGATTCCCGATCCCTTCATCGCACTGGCGGTAAAAGGCGTGCAGTTCAAGGTTCTGGGGCAGATTTTTCCCGTGCTGCGCCACGAGATCCTGGGTCCGCTGTCCAACGCCTCGCTGGCCGCCGCGATGCTGCGGCAGCCACCCGAAGGCGCCGACGCCGACGCCGCGCAGCAACGCTGCCAGCGGCTGGCCGGCGACCTGACCGGCATGCTGGAAGACAGCGTCGGCGTCGTCCGGGACCTGGACCAGTGGATGAGCGATAGCGGTGGCACCGCCATGGCGGACGACCTGTTTCAGGAGTGCCGCCTGCTGATGTTCTCGCACCTGCTGCTGTCGCGGCACAGCGTGCGCTGGCCGGAATATATCGCCCCCGCCGAACTGCCTCGGTTCGATTCGCGCTATCTGATGCTGGCCTGGCTGCTGTGCCTGCTGCCGATGCTTCCCGCTGACGCGGAGCTGGTGCTGGACACCTCGGAACCCGGCGTCTGGCGCGCGCGTTTCCCCGATGGCGCCGCTGCCGCCGACGCGCCGGCGCCGGTGTTCGAACCGCGGGAGATCGAGCTTCTTGCGGCCTCCGCGGGCTGGCGCCTGGAACGGCAGGACCAGTGCTGGTCGCTCCACCTGCCCGATTCCCGGCCCTCTGGAGAGCTGCCCGCATGATCTCGCGGATTCATCAGGCGCTGCGCAACGGCACGCGCGAACGTCACGAAACCTTGGACCAGGGCCTGGCACTGAGCGGCGGCGACATCGACCGCGCCAGCTACCTGAACTATCTGCGCGCCCTGCTGGGTTGGCTCGAACCGCTGGAACATCGGCTATGGCGGCTGGATTGGCCGGACAGCCTGCAGGCCCCCGCGCGCGCCGGCAAGAGCGCCTGGCTGCGCGAGGACCTGGCCGACGCCCGCGACACCGCGCCCGTGCCTCGCTGCGCGGAAATCCCCATGTTGATATCCCCTGACGCCTATGCGCTGGGCGTGGCCTACGTGGTGGAAGGCTCGCAACTGGGTGGCCGCTTTCTGGCCAAACGGCTGCAGGACGCCACCCCCGCGCTGCCCTTGCGCTATTTGCGGGGCTACGGCGAACAGGTGGGGCCGCTCTGGAAGGAATTTCTGCTGCACCTGGACAGCGAGGCCGGTGCGAAGGGCCGCGAGGCGCATGCCCTGCAAGGCGCGCTCGACGCCTTCGACAGCCTGACCGCCTGGCTGCGCAGCCGGGACGCGCTACGGGCCTGATGCTCGCGGCGCGCCCCCGGGCTGGCTACAGCTTTTCGGTTTCGCCCGATTTGGGTTGCCACTTCATCAGGCGCTTTTCGCCGACCCCGACGATGATGTCCAGGACCAGCGCAAAGGCGGTCAGGACAATGATGCCCGCGAACACGGTGTTGACGTCGAACGTGCCTTCGGCCTGCAGGATCAAGTAGCCCACCCCGCTTGCGGACCCCAGGTATTCGCCCACCACCGCGCCGACGAAGGCCAGGCCGACCGACGTGTGCAGGCTGGAGAATACCCAGCTGGTGGCCGACGGCAGATAGACGTGGCGCAGCAGTTGGCGCTGGCGCGCGCCCAGCATGCGGGCGTTGTCCAGCAAGGTCGGGCTGACTTCCCGCACGCCCTGATAGACGTTGAAGAACACGATGAAGAACACCAGCGTCACGGCCAGCGCCACCTTGGACCAGATGCCCAGGCCGAACCACATGCCGAAGATGGGCGCCAGAATCACGCGCGGCATCGAGTTGGCCGCCTTGATGTAGGGATCCAGGATCGAGCTTGCGCGCGGCGACAGCCCCAGCCACAGCCCGAAGGCCAGTCCGGCGATGGTGCCGATGAAGAAGGCAAGGACGGTCTCGGTCAGGGTGACGACCAGATGGTTGTAGATGTCCGCGTTGGTGACAAACCACGCCCAGATCCGCCCCCATACCTTCAGGGGTTCACCGAAGAAGAACGCCACTTTGGGATCGCGCGAGGCGAAGTGCCAGACGGCAAGAATGACGACAAGCAGCAGCAATTGCCAGAAGCGCAGGCTGGCGTTGCCGGGTTTGATCAATTTCGGCATGGGTCAGGCTCGCTTCTGTTGGGCATAGCCCTTAAGCACTTCTTCGCGCAGCACGCCCCAGATCGCGGCATGCAGCTCGACAAAACGCGGATCGGTGCGGACCTCGGCCACGTCGCGCGGACGCGGCAGGTCGATCGCGAATTCGCCGATGGGATGCGTGCCCGGTCCGGCCGACAGCACCACGACGCGGTCGCTCATGGCGATGGCTTCGTCCAGGTCGTGCGTGATGAACAGCACGGCCTTGCGCTTGGCCATCCACAGGTCCAGGACCTCGTTTTCCATGAGCTGACGCGTCTGGATGTCGAGCGCGGAAAAGGGCTCGTCCATCAGGATGATGTCGGGGTCGCGGATCAGGGTCTGGGCCAGCATGGCGCGCTTGCGCATGCCGCCCGACATCTGGTGCGGATAGCGGCCTTCGAACCCGCCCAGGCCGACGCGGCGCATCCATTCCCGGCCTTGCTCAAGCGCTTGCACGCGGGGCACGCCGGCGAAGTCCAGGCCCGCCACCACGTTGTCGAGCGCGCTGCGCCAGGGCAGCAGGGCCTCGCCCTGGAACATATAGCCTGCGCGGGCGTTGATGCCGGACAGAGGCTGTCCGAACACCTTCACCTGCCCCGTCGACGGCGCCAGCAATCCGGCGCCGACGTTGAGCAGGGTGGACTTGCCGCAGCCCGTCGGGCCCACCACCGACACGAACTCCCCTGGCGCGATGGCCAGGGTCGTGTCGCTGACGGCGGTGTAGCGCTGCGAACGGTCGTCACGCGAGACAAAGGTGCAACTTATGTTTTCCAGCGACAGCGCGGCTTCAGCCATTGGCATACTTCTCGTTGGCGCGGCGCGCGAAATCGTTGGTCCAGACTTTGGACGGATCGATCTTCGCGCCGTCAAAGTCCTTCTGGTAAGCGGCCAGGGCCTTCAGCGCGGTGGCCGCGCCGTCTTCCGGAATCATGCCGTCGGGCGACAGGCCTTCCATGCTCTTGGCAAGCGCGGCCTTGTACACGGCCGGATCGCCCAGCAGATAGGCTTCCGGCACGACCTTGGCGATTTCGTCGGGCCCGGCCTTCTGGATCCACTTGTTGGCGCGCACCAGTGCGTTGGTCAGCGCCTGGGTGGTGTTGGGGTTGGCGTCGATGAACGCTTGCGGCGCATACAGGCAGCCGGCCGGCATGTTGCCGCCGAAGATTTCCTGGGTGTCCTTGAGCGTGCGCGTGTCGACGATGATCTGGATCTCGCCAGGCATTTCCAGCATCGACACCACGGGGTCGGTGTTGGAGATGGCGTCGATCTGGCCGCTGCGCACCGCGGTCACCGCGCCGGCGCCCGCGCCCACGCCGATGAAGGAGACGTCGGACGCCTTCAGGCCATGCTTGGCCAGGAAGAAGCTGACCACCATGTTGGTGGACGAACCGGGCGCGGTCACGCCGATCTTCTTGCCCTTCAGGTCGGCCGGGCCCTTGTAGTCGGGCATGTTTTTCTTGGACACGCCCACGCCGATCATCGGCGCGCGGCCCTGCAGCACGAAGGCGCGATAGGCCTGGCCCTTGGACTGCATGGACAGCGTGTGTTCGAAGGCGCCCGACACGACGTCGGCGCTTCCGCCCACCACGGCCTGCAGGGCCTTGGAGCCGCCCGCGAAGTCGGCGATGCTGACTTCCAGCTTTTCGTCCTTGAAGTAGCCGCGCGCTTCGGCGATGGTGAGCGGAAGGTAATAGATCAGCGGCTTGCCACCGACGGCGATCTGGACCTTGGTCTTTTCGAGCTTCTGCGCGCGCACGATGGCGGGGGCCATGCCCATGACGCCGGCGGCGCCGGCCATCTTGAGCAGTTCACGGCGGGTGACTGACATTGGTTTGTCTCCTAGTTGTCGGGTTTACCGATAGCGCCGGTCTTTGCCAGCTCGTCGATAGCCGCTGAATCATACCCTAGCGATTTCAGGACTTCCTCGGTATGTTCCCCTAATTTCGGGCCCACCCAGCGCGTCTGGCCAGGGGTTTCCGACAGCTTGGGAACCACCGCGGGCAGCTTGACCGGACTGCCGTCGGCCAGGCGATGCTGCTCGATCATGCCTCGCGCCAGGAACTGCGGATCGCTGAACATGTCGGCCACGCTGTAGATCTTGCCCACGGGCACATCGGCGCTCTTGAGCACGTCCAGCGCCGCTTCGATACCGCGCCCCGCGCACCATTGCTGGATGGCGCCGTCGATCTCGTCGACCCGGCGCGCGCGGCCATCGTTGCGCACCAGATCCGGATCTTCGGCGAGGTCGTCGCGGCCGATCGCGCGCATCAGGCGATGGAAGATCGCGTCGCCGTTGCCGGCGATCACGATGTTCTGCCCATCGCGGGTGGTGTACGTGTTGGAGGGCACGATGCCGGGCAGCGCGCCGCCGGTGCGTTCGCGCACCACGCCGGCCACGTCGTACTCGGGGACCAGGCTTTCCATCATGTTGAACACGGCTTCGTAGAGCGCCACGTCCACCATCTGGCCCTGCCCCGCCCGGGATTCCTCGCCGGCCTTGCCATTCCAGCGTCCGCCGGTGGCGTCGCGATGGCGCAGCGCCATCATGGCGCCCATCACGCCGTGCAGCGCCGCGATGGAATCGCCGATCGATATGCCGACCCGCAGCGGCGGACGGTCGGGGTGGCCCGACACGTAGCGCAGCCCGCCCATGGATTCGCCGATGGCGCCGAAGCCGGGCTGGTCCTTCATCGGACCGGTCTGTCCATAGCCCGACAGGCGCACCATGATGAGCGCGGGATTGATGGCGCGCAGCGCCTCATAGCCCAAGCCCCACTTCTCGAGCACGCCGGGGCGGTAGTTCTCGACCACGACGTCGGCGTCCAGCGCCAGCTTGCGGGCGATCTCCTGCGCGCGCGGGTCTTTCAGATTGAGCGCGATGGATTGCTTGTTGCGGGCCTGCACCGTCCACCACAGGGAATTGCCCTCGTGCAGATGGCGCCAACTGCGGATGGGATCGCCGCCGCCGGTGCCGTCCGGCCCGTGCGGCGTTTCCACCTTGATGACGTCGGCGCCGAATTCGCCGAAGATGCGCGCGGCGAAGGGGCCGGCGATGAGCGTGCCGAGTTCCAGGACCTTCAGTCCGGTCAGCGCTGACATGGTTTGTCTTCCTCTCGTTCTCTTGCCTTGCCGGTACGTTGCCGGCAAGACGTTCCGATACCGCGGACGTCAGGTGGTCTTGCGCTCCATCAGCGCCCAGGCGATGGTGCCCGCGTCGACGTATTCCAGTTCGCTGCCGGCCGGCACGCCGCGCGCCAGGCGCGTGACCCGCAGGCCGCGCTCGCCCAGGGCTTCGCCCAGGAAGTGGGCGGTGGTCTCGCCTTCCGCGGTGAAGTTGGTCGCCAGGATGACCTCTTGCACCACGCCGTCGGTGGCCCGCTTGATCACGCGGTCGAAATCGAGTTCGCGCGGACCGATGCCTTCCAGCGGCGCCACCCGGCCCATCAGCACGTAGTACAGGCCACGGTAGCCGTGGCTGGACTCGATCATGTTCTGGTCGGCCGGCGTTTCCACGATGCACAGCAAGGAGGGATCGCGCTTGGGATTGGAGCAGGTGCCGCAGACCTCTTCTTCCGCGAAGCTGTTGCAGCGCGCGCAGTGCTTCAGATCGCGCACCGCGCCCGCCAGCGCCCGGCCCAGCATGTCCGCGCCTTGCGGGTCATGCTGCAACAGGTGATAGGCCATGCGCCGGGCCGAACGCACGCCCACGCCGGGCAGCCGCCGCAGCGCCTCGATCAGCGATACCAGCGGCTCGGGTTCAGGCAGTAACGGATCCATGGCGGCCTAGGACTGCGGCGATCAGAACGGCAGCTTCATGCCCGGGGGCAGCGGCATGCCGGCGGTCACCGATGCCATCTTTTCCTGGGAAGTCGCCTCGGCCTTGCGCAGCGCGTCGTTGAACGCGGCGGCAACCAGGTCTTCCAGCATGTCCTTGTCGTCGCCCAGCAGCGACGGGTCGATCACGACGCGCTTGACGTCGTGGCGGCAGGTCATGGTGACCTTCACCAAGCCGCCGCCGGAGGCGCCTTCGACCTGGATGTCGGCCAGCGCGTCTTGCGCCTTCTTCATGTTTTCCTGCATTTGCTGCGCCTGGCGCATCAGGCCGGCCAGTTGTCCTTTCATCATGATGGATGCTTCCTTGAACGAGGGGAATGAGAGATTGCCGCCCAATCAGGCGGCGGGGAGATCAACGTGGCGGATCGAGCCGGGCACGACCATGCCGCCAAAATCGGCCACCAGCGCTTGAACAAAAGGATCGACGGCCACCGCGTCTTCGGCCGCCAGCTGGCGGGCCGCGCGCTCGGCCTGCGCCACGGCATGCGCCGTGGCGTCGCCCGTGACGCCGACTTCCACGTCCAGACGTATGCCCTGCCCGAAATGTTCGCACAGCACGGTTTGCAGACGGACACGGCTTTCGCTTTCGGCAAGCGTCTTGACGGCCACGCGCAGAATGATTGCATCGCCCTGCACGCCGGCCCATTCGCTCTGGCGCGCCAGTTCCGCGGCCAGGCCGGTGACGGGTAGCCGCCCTGCCAGTTCCGGCCACAAAGCCGAGGTCATGTCCGCCATGCGGGCGCGCGACGAACGCTTGCGCGCGGGCGCCGGGCCGTCGCGCCGCGCGGGTGCGGAGGCCGGCTGCGATGCCGCGGACGGCGCGGTGGATGGCGTCGTGGCCAGGGTTTCGAAATCGTCGTCGGGGTCGGAGGTGAAGCCGCTTTCCGGCGCAAAGCCGCCTTCGGCTTCGAAGGGAATCTCTTCGTCGACCCAGGACGGGGGGCCGTCGGCATCGTCCGCCGCCGGAGCCGCCGCCACGGCAGCCACGGCGGGCGTCACCGCCAGCGCAGCCGAGCCTGCCAGCTTGCCGGACGCCGGCGCGGCGGAAGCGCTGGCCGGCAGATCTTCCCAGGGCGGCACGCTGCCGCTATCGGCGGCTTGCGGCACGGGAGGGGCTGCGGCGGGCTCGGGTGCCACCGGCGCGGCGGATGCCGCCATCACGGGAGCAGGGATGGGTTCGGCCGGCGCCGCCGCTTGCGCAGGCTCGGGCGCGGAAGCGGGAGCCGAAGGCGCCGACGCCGCGACAGCGGTCCCCGAAGGCGCGAGCGCTTCTACAGGGACGGAGGCGGGGACGGCGGATGGCTGGGCGGCAACCGGCGGGGTGGCCGGGACAGGCGCGACTGCGACGGCTTCGGCACCGGAGGCCGGGGCCGCGGCGGTCGTGGCCGCAGGAACCGTGGACGTAGGAACCGTGGCTGCGGGAGCCATTGCGGCAGGCGCTGAGGCAGGCGGCGGCGCGACGGCGGCTGTTGCCGCAGGCGCCGAAACGACGGCGGCGGTTGCGGCGGGTGCCGAGGCGGCAGGGGCCGGTGCGGCCGCGGGCGCCGCCGTGGCCAGCGCCGGTTCCGCCGTTTGGCGAGCGGGCGCGGCAGGCGCTTCCAGCACGGTTTGCGGGCCGGCGTCGCCATTGAGCGCCAGCATGCGCAGGCAAGCCATGATGAAGCCCGCGTATTCGTCGGGCGCCAGGGTCAGCTCACTGCGGCTGTGCACGGCCACGGAATAGAACAATTGCACCGCGTCCGGGTGCAGAACCTGCGCCAGACGCGCGATATCGCCCGCCAGCGGGTCTTCGGCAGGCGTGACGCCCGTCACGCGCTGTTCGATGGCCACGCGCGAGAGCAGCACGGCCAGGTCAGCCAGCGCGCCGGCATAGGACAGGCCGCGGATCGCAAGTTCATCCGCCACCGCCAGCACGCCCTTGGCGTCGCCCGTGGACAGCGCGTCCAGCAGGCGGACAAGATGGCGTTGGTCGATGGTGCCGAGCATGCCGCGCACGGCGTCCTCGGTCAGATTGCCGGCGCTGTAGGCAATGGCCTGGTCTGTCAGCGACAGCGCGTCGCGCATGGATCCCGAAGCCGCTTGCCCGATCAGGCGCAGCGCGGGCACCTCGAATCCCACGTCTTCCTGCCCCAGCACGGCTTGCAAATGGCCGACGATGGAGTCGGCGGGCATCTGCTTCAGGTTGAACTGCAGGCAGCGCGACAACACCGTCACCGGAATCTTCTGAGGATCGGTGGTGGCCAGGATGAATTTGACGTGGGGCGGAGGCTCTTCGAGCGTCTTGAGCATCGCATTGAACGCGTGCCCGGTCAGCATGTGGACTTCGTCGATCATGTAGACCTTGAAGCGTCCGGCGCCCGGCGCGTACACCGCCTGCTCCAGCAGCTGGGTCATTTCTTCGACGCCGCGGTTCGACGCCGCATCGAGCTCGAGGTAGTCGACGAAGCGCCCCGCATCGATCTCGGTGCAGGCGCGACAGACGCCGCAAGGCTTGGACGTGATGCCTGTTTCGCAATTGAGCGATTTCGCCAGAATGCGCGAGAGCGTGGTCTTGCCCACGCCGCGGGTTCCGGTGAACAGCCAGGCGTGATGCAGGCGTTGCGTGTCGAGCGCGTGGGTAAGCGCGCGCACCACGTGATCCTGCCCCACGAGGGTATCGAACGATCGCGGCCGCCACTTGCGGGCCAATACCAGATAAGTCATGGCTGGATTGTAGAGCCTGATTGTTGAACCCGTTGACCGGCGGGCTGAAATGCAAAGGGGACGGGCTTATTCCCGTGGAACGAATCCTTGGAAAATAACCCCGTCCCCCCTGAAAGCAAAGCGCCATGGGTTTAATCATGACGCCTTTGCTTTGAAGAATCCGGTTGGCGAGCCTTACTCCGGCACTGACCCTAAACGACTATGGCTGCTTCGTTCCCGACCTGACCAGGTTCACCGTCGAACCATGCGAAGGGGCCCGCCAGCCGAGATTCTAGCAGAGCTGCGCTTCGCGCGCTTGCTCGAATCTCGGCTGGCGGGCCCCGAGGGGCGGTATGTGGGCCCCCTCCCCGGCCCTCCCCCCGAGGGGGAGGGAGGCGGGCTTCGCTTCGCTGGCCCGGGGGGCTCGCTTCGCTTTGCCTTGCTTTTGTTAGATCTGCTTGGGACTTGGGGGCTTCGCTGCGTTGGACGGGGGGCTTGTTTCGGTTTATCGCGCTTCGCTGGGTGGACTGCTTTTTTTGCCGGGTATCTACATTGTCAGGTCGATCCAGGCTCGGGCGCGGGGGAAGTAGAGGGCTGCGCGGGCGGAGCGGCCGTCCAGGGCCGTGACTTGCGTGCAGTAACGCAGCAGTTGCTCGCCGTGGCGCTGGCGCATGCGGGTTGCGAAGGCGGTGGGGGATTCGCCGGGGTGGGGGCGGCCCGTTTTGTAGTCGACGATCAGCCAGCCGTCTTCGGTGCTGAGGGCCAGGTCGATCACGGACACCTTGCCCGCGGCGTCGATCAGGGGCCACTCGCGGCGCGCGCCAGATTGCGACAGCAGCCACAGGCCCTGTTTGTCCGCGAGGGTTGCCTGCAGGGTTTCAAGCACTGCTTCCGATGCGGCGTCCGCCTGGCTTGCCGGGATGCCGGCGCGTGTCAGTTGGCGGCGCATGGCGGGCAGGCGCCGCGCCAGCGCATCGGCCGGCCAGGCGTGCACGCCGTCGTGTCCGATGCGCGCCAGCCATGCGTGGGCCAGCGTGCCGATGGCGGCGTCGTAGCCCGCCTCCAATTGCCAGGCGGGATGCTCGCCGCTGTCGCCCCAGGCTCCCCGGGTCGCGGTGCCGAAGCCGGGGCTGACCGTCACGTCGGCCAGGCGCGACAGCTGCGCTAGGCCCGCGCCGTCCACGCGGCGCAAGGGTTCGCCCTGCCATTCGGGCGCGTCGGAGGTTTCGGGCAGGGTTTCGCCATTCAGCGACGGCGGCACCGGCACGGACAGGCACGGCCAAAGGCGCCCCAACAGGCTGGCGGAGGGCGGCGTCTTGGGCTGGCCGCTGGCCTCGTCCACCGACACATGGCCCACCAGGTGCAGGCGCTTGCGCGCCCGCGTCGCGGCCACATACAGCAACCGGTCGATTTCATACGAGGCGCGCCGCGCCTCGCGCGCGCCCAGATAGCGCGACACCGGATCGGCCTCGGTTTCCGCCCGCGGCTTGACGGGGCCGAACAGCACGCGCCCCCCGCTCTGCTCGAAACGCACCAGCGGCGCCTGATCTCCGCGCGGCGCGCGGTGCAGGCCATACAGGATCACCGTTTCGAACTGCAGGCCCTTGGACTTGTGCATGGTCATGATCTCGACCGCGCCGTCCTCTTCGTCCGCGGCATCCGGCGCGGCGAACAGGCGAGAGATCCCCGCGTCCAGCGCGGCGACATCGATGCTGCCGTGCGGCGCCAGCCGCTCGACAAGCTGGAACAGGCTTTCCGCGTCGTTGGCGACGGACAGGCCCGCATACAGGCCCGGCCCGCCCAGGCGGCGCCACAGCGACTCCACCCACGCGGCGAACGGCATCGCGCCGGAGGCGTTGCGCTTGTCGAGCAGGACAGCCGCCACCTGACGCAAGCGCGCGAACTCATCGGCGCCAAGCAAGGCCTGCGCGGAAGGCGATTCGGGTTCCGCCGGCGCGGCGTCGAACAGCGAGCCCTGCGGGGCCGCGTCCGCCGTCACCGCCGCGACTCGCGGAACAATGCGCAGCGCGCGTTCCAGCAAGACCGGCACCGGCGTGACGTGATCGTCGCCGAACAGGCGCTGCAGGGATGTCAGCGTCAGGCCGCAATACGGCGCGCGCAGCACCGACAGCCAGGCCAGGCGGTCGCCGGGGTGCGACAGCGCCCGCACAAGCTGCACCAGGTCCGCGACCACGGGCCGCAAGGCCAGCGGCACCAGATCCACGGCGCGGCAGCGGATGCCTTCCTGCGCGAGCCGCCGGGTCAGGTTGCCAAGATGGCTGCGCGCGCGCACCAGCACCGCCACGGGGTGCTTCGTGCCCTTGTATTCGGTCAGCGCCTGGCGCACCAGCCCCACCGCGATGTCCTCGGCCTGCGTCTCGGGCGAGACCGCGCCTTCACGCGACCAGGCCGGATGGAAGCACACCGCCGGATCGGGCAGGAGCGGGTGGAATGCGGTGGACGGGCTGTAGGCGATCGCGCCCGCGCTGGCATCGCTGCGCTTGGGCAGCAATTCCACGAACGAGCGGTTCACCCAATCCACGATGCCGGCCTGCGAACGGAAGTTGTCCGTCAGGTTCAGGAAATTCGGCTGCAATTCCCCCACGCCGATGTCGGCCACTTCAAGGAACAGGCCCACCTCCGCCTTGCGGAAGCGGTAGATCGACTGCATCGGATCCCCGACCAGGAACAGGCTGCGGCCGTCGCCCGCCTGCCAGCCGGAAGTCAGCGTGCGCAGCAGGTCCAGTTGCGTCTGGCTGGTGTCCTGGAATTCGTCGATGAGCAGATGGCGGATGGACGCATCCAGCTTGAGCAGCAGTTCGCCCGGGTCGTCGGCGCTGCCCAGCGCGGAAGCGGCGCGTTGCGAGATCTCGATGAAATCCACCTCGCCCTTGTCGGCGAAGCGCAGGCGCAACTGCGCCACGGCGAGCGCCAGGGTCATCAGTTGGGCGCCCAGCACTTCCCATTGCGCATCCGTGAAATGCGGCGCGGGGATATCGCGGACCGAATGCAGCCTGCGCACCCAGGCTGCCTGTCCGTCGGCGCCTTCCAGCCAGGCCACGAATGGCTCTTTGTGCGCGCACTTGGCGGGAAACCCGAGGGTCTTGGTGACTGTCTTGCGCAAGGTGCCCGTGCCGGTCAGCAGCAGATGCGCCACGGCGCGCCATGCGTCCAGCAGTTCGGCGTCGGGCGGCAATTCTTCCGTCCAGTCCAGCAGCGCCAGCAGCTTGTTGTCGTCGGCGCCGTCCTGCAGATGGGCGGCCGCCAGGCGCGCCGGACCGCACAGCGCTTCGGCCCACCCGTAAGGCATGGCGGCGCTCAGCGCGTCCAGGTCTTCGCCGATGGCTTCGGCCAGCGTGGCCTCCATCGCTTCGCGGTCGGAACCGTGGCGCAGCAACGGCAGCCATTGGTCGCGCTGTCCCAGCATGTCCGCGATGGCGTCCTTGGCCGCCTGCACGTCCACGTCCAGGTGCTTGAGCAGAATGCGCACGGCCTCGTAATCGTCGGCCAGGTCCAGCGTGGCGCGGGCGGCGGCCTCGTAGTGCGAGCGGGCATCGTCGGTGATGTCCGGCATGCCGCCCAGTTCCGACAGCCAGGGCATGCTGCGCACCAGCCCCGCGCAGAAGGAATCGATGGTGCGGATGGCCAGGCGCGCCGGGTGGTCCAGCAGATGCCAGCCCAGCTCCGCATTGCGCGCCAGCGCCGCGCGGGCCAATTCCCAGCTTCGGCGTTCGTGCCGGGCCTGCGGCGGCGCATCCAGGCCGCGCCGCAGTTTGCTGAGCACGCGCGCATGCATCTCGGAGGCGGCCTTGCGCGTGAACGTGATCGCGACGATTTCTTCGGGACGGTTCACCGTGGCCAGCAAGGCCAGGATGCGGTCGGTCAGCAGCTCGGTCTTGCCCGAACCCGCGGGGGCCTGGACCAGGAATGAGCGCGCCGGGTCCAGCGCATCGGCGCGGGCGGCGTGGTCCTGCGGCAAGCGTTCTGTGTCAGCCATGGCTTATGCGTCCTCGTCGTCCAGATGCAGACGCAGGAACGGCAATGCATCGCAGTATTTCAGGTCATCCCGGCGGTAGGCCACATTGGCCGCATACCCCGCGACATATTCATCGGCAAGCGCCTCGATCGCCACGCGCCAGCGCTGGCGGATCTCTGGCCACGACAGCCCGTCGAAGTACTTGCTTTCACTGGCCAGGGTCACGCCCGGCATGCCCAGGTCTTCGTCGGCCAGGCCTTGCGCGGCGACCTGCCGCGCATGGATCTGCGCCAGCACCAGGCCCGCGGCTTCGCCGCCGGCGGCATCGGCCAGCACGGATGCGTAGAACGGTAGCTGGACATTCACGGGCCGGCTGCGCGACCAGTCCGGTTCGGGCTTGGCGGCGGCCACGCCGGTCTTGTAGTCGACGATGACGCTGCGGCCGTCGGCCAGGCTGTCGATACGGTCCAGCCGCAGCTTCAGGCTGAGCGCGCCCCGCTGCCATTGATGGTTTTTTTCCACTTGCGCCACCGCGAACGGCAGGCGCTGCGCTTCCATGTCCAGCCAGGACGACAGCACGGCCTGGGCGCGCTGGCATTCCAGTGCGCGCAAGGCTGGCGAATAGTCCTTGAGCTCTTCATCCGCGGCCTGCGCCACGGCCTGTTCCAGCAAGGCGGACAGACGGCCGGTGGCGAGCAACTCATGCAGCGTTTCCTGGTCGGGCATCATGCCCCACACCAGTTCCAGCGCCTTGTGCAGGAACTGGCCGCGCACGTTCACGGTGGCCGCGTCCGCGTAGGGAGCCAGCTCGCGTCCGCCCAGGCGGTGGCGCACGAAGGCCCACAGCGGATTGCGCGCCTGCGTGTCCAGCACGTCCAGGCCGCCGCCGCCCCGGTTGCCCGCGGCCAGCGGCGGCCCGCGGGTGTCGTCCAGCGCTTCCTGCGGCAAGCTCGCCTGATCGTCGGCTCGGGCCGGCGTCCAGTTCGACAAGGCCGTCGCGGCAATCAGGGGCGACGGGCGCAACTCGCGTTCGCCATCCATGTGGGAGTGGCTGACGATGATTTCGGGCGCGCATCGGCACAGCGCCGCGTACATGCCTTCGGCCCATTCGCGTTCGCGTTCGGGCGTGGCCCGTGGCGCCCTGGCCTGGCGCAACACCACCAGCGGCAGCAACGGGTTGGGCTTGGGCGAAGCGGGCAGCACGTCGTCCGTCAGGCCCAGCATCCACACGCCGTCCCAGGAGCCGCCTTCGGCTTCCAGCAGGCCCAGCACGTCCAGGCGCGCCAGGGGATCGCGCTGCGGCTGGAACGAGGACGAACGCGCCACGCTTTCCAGCAGGTTCACGGCGGCCACGCCGCCCAGACGGCCGGCGGCCGGCGCCAGCGCCGAAAAGCTGCCCAGGGCGTCGCCCAGCGCGCCCATCACCTGATAGCCCACGCTGTCCAGCGCGGCTTCGCCGGGGAAGCCCAGCGCCATCAGCGCGGCCTTCATGCGCAGCATCCAGACATCGCACGTGGCCTGGCGGCCGCCTTGCGTCCAGATTTCGGTGGCCTGGTTCCAGGCCTGCGCCAGCGAGGGAAGATCGGCCAGCAGTCTGCGCCAGTCCTGGGCGCTCACGTGCAGCCTGGCCTGACGGCGCCAGCGCGCATCGATCGCCGCCAGTCCCGCCCGGTGCCGCACATCGCCGGCGCAATGCCCCGCCAGCAAGGCGGCGCCCAACACGTCGACGCCGCATCCCTTGCCCGGCGCGCATTCGGCCAAGGCGCGCAGCCATGCCAGCGCGGCGCGCGCCATCGGCCATTCATCCAGCGGCCGCCCCACGGCGACGTTGAACGCGAGGGCGGGCGCGCCGTCGCGTCCGGCCAGGGCCTGGCTGAGCACGCGCCGCGCAAAGGGCGATTCCGCCTCCAGTTGGGGCGATACGATGGCGTAGCGGCCAGCGGGATGCGCCTTCATCTGGCCGGCGGCCCAGGCGGCCGCGGCGCGCCACTCCGCGCCCTGATCGGCGGCTTCATAGCGTGTGGCGACGGTTTCCACGCGCTGGGCGTCGCGCCATTGCGCCACGTCCGTGCCCTGCGCCTCGAATGCGCGCAGCAGGCGCTGAAAGCGCGGCGAGATGTCCGTGAATCCGGCCAGCACCAGTTGCCGGGGCGTGGCCAGCCGGCCGCCTTCCAGCGCCCTGAGTACGCGCGCGTAGCCTTGGTTCGCGTCTTCGGCATCGATACCGGCCAGCGTCTGGCGATAACGCACGCGCCACTTTGCAAAACCGCGATATTCGTCGGTATCCGCGCCCGACGGCACCTGCAGTTCCCATTCGTCCATCAGCAGGTCGGCGTCCATCGACAGCCGCGCGGCCTGGCTGGCGTCCAGCAGCACGCGTTCGGCCTCTTCGGCGCGGATCGCTTCCGTCCACACCAGCTGCGTGGCAAAACTGTCGAGGCGGTAGGCGGGCACGTCGTCGTCCGCCTCGAACGCAAGTTCGTTGGCGGATTCGGCGAGCCAGGCGGACAGCGGCAGGATGCGCGGCAGTTCGCTGACCTGGCGCTCCTGGCGCAACAGCCCGGCCAATTCAAGCGTGAGCCGGCGCGACAAGCGGTTGTTGACCGTCAGCACCAGCGTATCGGCGGCGGGCAGGCCGGCGATGTCCGGCAGCGATAGATCGGAATAGGAAGACGATTCGTCCTGCATGGGCACCTGAGCGGCAAAAAAAAAGGCGGAGATTTTCTCCGCCGTAGGATACCGCGAGCCGTGCGGAGAAATAAGGCTAGAAACCGCAGAGGGCAGCCAGGTTTTCCCAGTGGATCTGCATTTCGGGCGTGGTATAGCCCCAGAACGCCAGGCCAAGCACGGCCGCCAGCGCCAGCACGCCAGCCGCGCGCCAGCCGCGATGGCGGCGGGTGGCGGGTGGCGGGGCGAGATGCGGCGCGGGCGTCATGGCGGGTTCCTTGGTGAACACGGGCCGGGCTCAGGCCGCGGCCGGCTGGGCCGGAGTCACCGGCTGTTCGCGCACGGGCAGGCACAGCAATGCCGCGACGACGGCCAATATCACACCCAGCCACCAGACCAGATCGTAGTTGCCCGTCTTGGCGTAGGCGTAGCCGCCCAGCCAAACCCCGATGAAACTGCCCAACTGGTGGCCCAGAAAAACGATGCCCGACAAGGTGGCGGCATAGCGCAAGCCGTAGATCTGGCCGATGAGCCCCTGCGTCAGCGGCACGGTGCCCAGCCAGAACAGCCCCATCCATGCCGCGAACGCATACAGCACCCATGGCGACAGCGGCATCGACAGCAGCAGCAGGATGCCGAACGCCCGCATGAAATAGACCACGGCCAGCAGGCGCTTCTTGCTGTACTTGCCGCCCAGCTTGCCCGCGTAGAACGAACCCACGACGTTGAACAAGCCGATCAGCGCGATCGCGGTGGCGCCCTGCCCGGCCGTCAAACCGCCGTCGGTCACGTAGGCCGGCAAGTGCAGCGTGATGAATGCCGTATGGAAGCCACAGACAAAATAGCTCCAGAACAAAAAATGGAACGAGGGGTGGCGCACGGCCTGCTTGACGGCCGAGGCCAGCGATTGCTGCGGCCCGGAATGCGCCTGCGGACGGCCGCGCAGAAAATACGCCAGCGGCGCCGCGCAAGCCACGAAGAGCGACAGCACCCACAGCGCGCCCGACCAGTCCAGCCCGCTGATCAGCAACTGGCCGGTAGGCACGACGGCGAACTGGCCCAGCGACCCGCCCGCGCTGGCGATGCCCATCGCCGTGCTGCGGTAGGCGGGCGGCACGGCGCGCGCCACGACCGGCAGAATCACGGGAAACGTGGTGCCCGCCTGCCCCAGCCCGACCAGCACCCCGGCGCTCAGGTAGAGCGTGGCCTCGTCGGTGGCGAAACGCGTGCCGATCATGCCCAGCATGTACAGCACCGCGCCCAGCGCAATGGTGCGGCCCGATCCGTAGCGGTCGGCCAGGATGCCCATGAAGATGCACGCCACGCCCCACACCAGGTTCTGCAAGGCGAACGCCATGGAGAACACTTCGCGGCCCCACCCGTGCGCCAGGCCCATGGGCTGCATGAACAGGCCAAAGGTGGCGCGCACGCCCATGGCAAGCAGCACGACCAGGGTGCCCAAGACTATGGTGCGTGCGGAAATCGTATCGGTTTGACTGGACATGAAACCCGTGTCTCGTTGTTTTTGGGTTTGCGCCCCCTCCTCGGGGCGGCCCGGCGCGGTGGCC
>RCUH01000881.1_pt1 | contig 26158 bp, 16 predicted proteins | sample 2166191 | NCBI WGS metagenome assembly RCUH01 (sample SAMN09932848, study PRJNA488358) | compost metagenome | feature: garden; material: soil; isolation source: compost soil in an enriched community after 214 h of incubation | place: Germany: Experimental Botanical Garden Goettingen | collected...
GCCAATAACGAGTGGACCTTTCCAACCTGGAGACTGTTCCTTTCTCACCGATTTGAAAAGCCAACGAGGAACAAATGCTGCGGGATAAATCCACAAAAATCTGATGGCAATAACTACAATACTAATTACGACGCCATATTTGATACCTTGAATCAATGATGCTTCTTCCAATCCACGGATGATGGATGGCAAAGACAATCCAATTAATATAAAAACCATCGCATTCATCACAAAAATAACCGTTGTCCAAACGCCTAGCATATTGAGTCGCGTGTTTCCATTTTTGAAAATCTCGTGAGATCTGTAAGAAATGAAAAGTCCACCCGTAACAACAGCCATTACACCTGAAAAATGGAATTGCTCAGCTCCAAGGTACAAAATGTAAGGTGTCATTATCGTGAGCGCTGCATCTATGGCAGATGTTGTAGGAAGGAAACGATGAATCAAATACATAATGGCGCCTCCAACAATTCCGCAAACAATTCCCATTCCTGCAACGAGGAAGAATTGCCCTACAGCTTGATTCATAGAAAAGCTACCGGTCAGGATTGCAGCCAATGCAAATCTAAAAACAATCAAAGAGGAGGCGTCGTTTACCAAACTTTCACCTTCGAGAATGCTTACTATTCTTTTTGGAATTGGTAATCCTTTTAACACAGAAGTTGCAGCGACCGCATCAGGAGGCGAAATAATCCCGCCTAAAAGAAATCCTAAAGCCAGCGTGAAACCAGGAATCATTGCATTAGAAAGATAAGCAACAATGAGTGATGTTGCGAAAACCAATCCGAAAGCCAATAGTGAAATTGGTCTCTTCCATTTCCAAAAGTCATTCCATGAGGTGTACCAGGCGGCTTCATACAAAAGTGGCGGTAGGAAAATAAGGAACACTAATTCGGGATCTAGTTCAATTTCGGGAATTCCGGGTAGGAAACTGATCATTAAGCCTGCGATGACCAAGAAGATTGGATACGCAATCTTCATTTTTTTTGCTACCATTACCATCATGAAAACGGAAAATAAGAGCGCAAGTATCAATAGTAAATTATGATGCATTTGTGTAAAAATTGAATTGAATTTTCTGTAAAAATATCATTCTATCTTTTAATATCCAATCGATAAAATCAATTAGATGAAAATGTTAATGTTTAACAATTGTTATTGTAATTAATCCTTTAAAAACAAGTGGATTATAAACAGATTTGGTTTATTAATATTAAATTTATGTTTTTGAATTTTTAGCAAAAAATTGTAACAAATCAACTTTTATCAATACAAATACAACAAATATTTTTAATTAAAAATGAAAAAGATATCACTTACAGCTTTGATGTTGGCTACGATGGTTAACACGCTTTCAGCTCAAGCCAAACAAAAAGCTTTGGAACTGACTTACATGGACACTTCTGTTCGTCCGCAAGATGATTTTTATAATTACGTGAATGGAACTTGGATGAAAACTGCCAAGATTCCTGCAGACAAACCAAGTTGGGGATCATTTACCCAATTGAGAGAAACTACAGATATGAACTCTCTTGGACTTTTGGATAATATCTTGAAAGAGAAATTTGCAAATGGATCGGAAGGACAAAAAATCCAAGCGCTTTACGAAACATACATGGATATGGACAAGCGAAATGCAGATGGACTTAATCCTATAAAAAGTGATCTAGCAAAAATAGATGCCATCAAAAACTTGTCAGATCTACAAAAATATTTGGTTGATGCTACAAAGAGAGGTGATAACTCATTTTACGAATGGGGTGTAGAAGGTGATCTTAAAAATTCTAAGATGAACGCTGTATATCTAGGCGATGCGTCTTTGGGTCTTGGAAGAGATTATTATCAAAAAGATTCTCCGAAGAATACTGAAACCATCGAGGAATATAAAAAATATGTTGCTCAGGTTCTTACAGAAATCGGATATAAGAATGCTACAGTAGTTGCCGGGCAAATTGTTGATTTTGAAAAGAAAATCGCTAAAACGTTGCTCACGAATGAGCAAATCCGTGATGCTACTTTGCAATATAATCCTAAGACTTTACCAGAATTAAAATCCTTAGTAAAAAATATCGATCTTCCAAAATATCTTGCAGAAGTAGGTGTGAAAACAGATAGAGTGATCATTGGAGAATTGGGTTATTATAAAAACCTTGATACTTTCCTTAATGAGAAAAATATTCCTTTGATAAAGGATTATCTTAAATTCAATTTGGTTTCGGGGAATGCAGGTTATCTTAATCAAAAGATGGATGCTATGAAATTTGATTTCTACAGCAAATATCTACAAGGTCAACAGGAGCAGAGAGCACTTAACAAAAGAGCTTTAGGTTTAATTAATGGTGTCGTTGGAGAAGCATTTGGGAAAGTGTATGTTGAGAAATATTTCACGCCAGAAGCTAAGGCGCAAATGCTGACTTACGTAGATTATCTAAAGAAAAGTTTTGCAGTTCATATTCAAGGTTTGACTTGGATGTCGTCTGTTACTAAGACCAAAGCTTTGGATAAACTGAATAAATTCACTGTAAAAATCGCTTACCCTGATACTTGGAAAGATTATTCCAAATTGACGCTTAAATCTGAAAAAGATGGTGGAACACTTTACGGAAATCTTCAAAGTGTGTCCAGCTGGCATTATGGAAAAGAATTGTTGAAAGTTGGAAAACCTGTAGATAAGGCAGAATGGGGAATGTCTCCACAAACAGTGAATGCTTATTACAATCCGGTGAACAACGAGATTGTTTTCCCTGCGGCAATTCTTCAGCCGCCATTCTTCAATGCGGATGCAGATGCGGCGGTTAATTTTGGAGGAATTGGCGCTGTGATTGGCCACGAGATGACACACGGTTTTGATGACAGTGGTGCACAGTTTGACGGCGACGGAAATCTTACCGATTGGTGGACTGCTGATGACAAAGCAAACTTCGAAAAAGCAACTACAAGCTTGGCGGCTCAATATGATAAATATGAGCCTGTGAAAGATGTGAAAGTGAATGGAACATTTACAAATGGGGAAAATATCGCCGATCTTGGTGGTGTCAACATTGCTTATGATGCTTTGCAAATGTATTTGAAGGACAAAGTAAATCCAGGTAAAATTGATGGATATACGCCAGAGCAACGATTCTTCTTTAGCTGGGCGACAGTTTGGAGAACTTTATCAACAGAAAAATATTTGACCAACCAAGTGAAGACAGATCCACACTCTCCCGGATTATTCAGAAGTTTTGGTCCATTGGTAAATACGGATGCATTCTACAAAGCATTTGATGTGAAAGAAGGTGATAAGCTTTATAAAAAGCCAGAAGAAAGAGTTAAAATCTGGTAAGATTGATTTCAAAAGTATATAGAAAAGTCCTGCAAATGTTTGCAGGACTTTTTTTGTTTAGACTTGATTTAATTAAAGTAAATATTAATAATGAACAAATGCACTTAGAATAAACTTCACATCGGGTAAATTGATTGTCGTCCATTGTGATTTATTAAGTAGAGCTTAGCAGTCACATTAATAATTAATATAAAGGCTTTACTATTTTAATTAATAATTTGTAGTTAATAGCATTACAAATTATCTAATGATTACCAGAATTTAACACAAATAAAAACCCGCCTCATTTATGAAAAGAAGCGGGTTAAGTATTAATTATAATTCCTTAGAATTATTTTTTGATAGCTTTGAAAGTTTTTACGCTTCCGTCTTCCATTTTAAGGTTTACGATGTATAAACCAGCTTTAAGGCTAGAAAGATTAAGTTCTGCAGATGGAGAAATTGTTTTAACTTCTCTTCCAGAGATATCACTTACGGAAACAGATTTAACACCTGTCACATCAGAGATTTTAAGTACATCTGTGAATGGATTAGGATATACAGAAATTTTTGCTTTGCTGATGTCAGATAAACCTAATGTTCCTTGTGCGAAAATTTTAACTTTATAGTCTTCAACTTCTCCAAAACCAGTGCCACAAGCTGAATTATAGTTTGCCCCAGCAGAGTTAGAATATCTAATACGCATAGTAGTCTCACCTATTAAAGCTGTTGCAGGAATTGCTATGGATGCTGTGCTTGTAACCGTATTATTATTACCAACAACTACTTCCGTGCGTTCACTATCACTAAAGATACCGTCTTGGTTATAATCTATCCAAACATATGCAACATCATCGGTATACATGATATATGGATTTCCATCCTGACCATTGGTTATTGAAACTGTATAAGAAGTTTCTTTTTCAACATTAGCAGTGGTAGCAGATGTCGTAAAATTACTGTATGCTGCACGAGCTGAAGGGTTTGTTAAATTGGCAAAAGATACATTAGTAATGGCTAAACCAGTGTTAGTATCAACTATACCTGCTCCTGAACAATAAGTAGTTTTAAATGAGATTTCACTACATCCTGTTGCATCCCCTTTTGCGTTGTAAGGTACTACTTTAGCATAATAAGTTGTCAAAGGTGAAAGATTGATGCTGTAAGTTGCAGATGTTGTTGTTGTGCCATTGACAATATCTGTTCCTCCGCTCGTTGTTCCGATATATACTTTATATCCACTTGCAATAGTTATTGGTGTCCAAGATAAAGAAAGATTTGGAGACACAGTGGTTGATCCGGCTGCTGGCGAAGTAATCGTAGTACAGTCAGGTGCTACTTCGCTTGGCGGAGTGTAAGAAATAACTACTAACCCATTACCGCCATTTGCTAAGGTAGCAGTGTTGGTAGCTCCTTGTCCACCATTACCAACTCCAGTAACATATTCTGCTTCGGCGTTTCCTGGTGCTTGTGTAGCTGCGGAACTTGCTGTACTAATTGTTCCAGCTGTTGCTACAGAAGAAGTATAAGTAGATGAAAAGTAAGAAGAACCCCCACCTCCACCGCTGGAGTATCCATTGTTGCCTGTGCTACCACCACGAGAACCAGCACCACCACCAAAGTAACCACCGCCACCGCCACCAGCGCCGTAAGTTGCATCGGTACCGTTGCCACCTTGTAGTGCAGATCCTGCTTGACCAACTACTACAGTAGCCATGGTACCGCCTCCACCTGCTCCACCTGCTGATGTAGTTCCACCACCACCTCCAGTGTAAAGAAGTGTAGTTGGTACTGTTCCCCCTGCTGAACCAGAGGTAGCACCGCCACCGCCACCGTAAGTGTTAAAATCCCAAGTTCCACCACCTGCACCACCTCCGGCAACAACTAGGGCGTTAGCTTGAGATAATGTGCTAGTTGTAAATATACCACTATATCCACCACCAGAACCAGCTCTTCTTCCAGCAGTGCCACCGCCACCATATCCACCGGCATGTGTTCCTGTAGTAGTTGCGAAAGTACCTCTTCCTCCAGCTACTATATACAAAACTTGACCAGGCGTAACACTTAATGTTCCTTTTAAGAAGGAGCCAGAGCCACCAGAACCTCCATATCCTGCATTATCATGTCCTCCAGCACCACCAGCACCCCAAAGTTTTACAGTGACTTCAGTGATTCCAGTTGGAACAGTAAAAGTTTGTACAGCTCCTGTAGAAGCAAAAGATGTTGAGACTTGAGCAAACCCCAATGCTGACAGGGAACTGAAAAATAAAAGCTTTAGTTTTTTTGTTAATGTTTGGTTTTGTTTTGAACCAAACAAGAAATTAGTTGAAATTTTCTTCATAATTATTTAATTTATATTAATAAAACAAATATAATAATTAATTTTCAATAAAAGCGCTTTTAATAAGTGAATTTAATTTGTTTTATGGATTTTTTATGAAATTATAATTTTTTAAATCACAAAATAACTAAAAAATGCTATTTTCATTTGAAAATAGCATAAAATTTACCATTACGAAATTAATTGGTGCTAAGTATTGTAAACCTAAAGTGAGTTTTAAAAATTAAATTTAAAATTGCTAATTTAAAAACACTTCATAATTATTAATTTGATGAATGACCTGAAGTAAATCTTCATTAATATTAATCTTATGTTGCATAGAAACTACTTCCAAAACAGATTCGTCTTCAGGATTTTTAATAAAGAAATTCAATTTCTGCTCGCCTTGATTTTGGATAATATTTTCTCGGAAAAACTCAATATCAGATTGTCGCAGTGAATCTAATGGAACAACAACAGATAAACTTCTTGCAAACTTGTCAAAAGCTTCTTTCAACTCCAAAACATCATTCACGTTCACGAAAACCCTTCCGTCCTTTCCTTGCGAGAATTTTAGTTTCATAATGACAAATCGCTGAACTTCCAATTTGTCCTTTAATTTCATATAATCTCTGTCACCCAAACGGAAAGAGTAGGAGCCTGTATAGTCTTCCAATAATACGAATGCCACCTTTTCACCACTTCTATAACCATCCGCCACACGATATTCTGTAATTAGGCCAGCAACGGTATATTCCTTGGTGTTATCTTTTTCATTCATTTTGTCTTTCCAGCTTTTCTTTTCTTCAAAAAGTTCTGGTGCTTTCGGAGGAAATGCCAAGTCTTTGAAAGCTTCCACTTCATCCAGATTCAGGAAATTGAAATTCCCTTTTGGTTCAGCCTTCTTTCCAGATTCTTCAATGATCTCATCTTCCAATCCCACTTCGTCAGAGACCATAATATCCGGAACTTCTTCGTCAGGCGTATTGTCGGTTTCCAAAATTGGAATTACTTCATCCAAAACAGGGATATCATCTTTTTTCTCGTCAAGGATTGCTTTTTTGGAAAGAACACCTTGCATAAATTTAAACTGATATTTGAACTCGTCCAAAGGATGCGCCGACAAATAGAATCCAATGATCTCCTTTTCTTTATTAAGTTTATGCATATTCGGCCATTCTGCGCAGGGCAAAAGTTTCGGTTGCTCGATTTGAACTTCATCAGCGAAATCTGCAAATAGGGAATTGTCCATTTCATTCTTGCTGTCCTGGAAACTTTGTCCATAACGCGAAAGTCTTTCGATATTGGTTCTTCCTGCTGTATCGATGTCAAAATATTGTCCACGATGATAAGTGTCCAATTCGTCAAAAGCTCCGGCAGTCACCAAACTTTCCGCCACCCTTTTATTCACTTGCGAAGGCGGGATTCTCTCAAAGAAATCATAGATATTCTTATATCTTCCATCTTTCCTGAATGTTACGATCGCTTCACTCGGACCTTCACCAATTCCTTTGATTGCGCCTAAGCCAAAACGTATTTGTCCTTTCTCATTTACAGAGAATTTATATTGAGACTCATTCACATCAGGTCCCAAAACATCGACACCAATGGCTTTACAATCCTCCATGAACATGGTGATGGAAGCGGTGTTATTAATGTTGTTACTCATTACACTCGCCATGTATTCTGCCGGATAATTGGCTTTTAAGTAAGCCGTTTGATAAGCGATCCAGGCATAACAAGTAGAGTGGGATTTGTTGAAAGCGTACTCTGCAAAGGCTTTCCAGTCATTCCAGATCTTCTCAAGTCTTTCTTCATCGAGGTTGTTTTTCCTTCCACCTTCTATGAATTTCGGGTACATTTTATTAAGGACCTCAATCTGTTTTTTACCCATTGCTTTTCTCAAAGTATCGGCTTCACCTTTCGTAAAATTGGCCAATTTCTGAGACAAAAGCATTACCTGTTCCTGATAGACCGTGATTCCATAAGTCTCCTCAAGATATTCTTCAAGTTCTGGTAGATCGTAAATGATCTCTTCGGTTCCGTGTTTTCTATTAATGAAATTTGGGATATATTTAATTGGGCCAGGACGATAAAGCGCGTTCATCGCAATCAGATCGGCGAAAACTGTTGGTTTCAGTTCACGCATATATTTTTGCATTCCCGGACTCTCGTATTGGAAAATTCCGATTGTTTTTCCATCCTTAAATAATTGATAAGTTTTTGCGTCATCCAAAGGAATTTCGTCCGGATCAATATCAACGCCGTGACGCTCTTTCACAAGTTTTACCGCATCTTTAATAATGGTCAAAGTCCTCAATCCAAGAAAATCCATTTTCAAAAGACCTGCATCTTCTGCCACCGAGTTATCGAATTGAGAAACCAAAATATCCGCATCTTTCGCCGCAATCGTGATTGGGACCAAATTGCTCACAGGCTCGGGCGTAATGATCACACCACAAGCGTGGATTCCCGTATTCCTGATGCAACCTTCCATTTTCTTTGCACTCTCCAAAACCGAAAATCTCGAATCGTCTGAGTTGGAAAGAATGAATTTCATCTCATCGACCAATTGTTGGTCTTCGGGCTTTAGCTTGTCATATTTTGAAAGCGCTTTTGCAATGTTCATTCCCGGACTTGGCGGAATTAATTTCGCAATCATATTCGTTTCCGGAATCGACAGATCAAGAACTCGACCAGCATCTTTGATCGCCGATTTTCCTCCCAAAACCGAATAAGTAATAATCTGCGCTACTTGTTCCTGTCCATATTTTTCAACCACCCATTTGATAACTTTATCTCGGCCTTCATCATCAAAATCGATATCGATATCGGGCATCGAAACCCTTTCCGGATTCAAAAATCTCTCAAAAAGGAGATCATATTTAATAGGGTCAACATTGGTAATTTTAATACAATAAGCAACTGCCGATCCAGCTGCCGATCCACGACCTGGTCCAACCGAAACGCCCATATTTCGAGCCTCGTTACAGAAATCCTGAACAATTAAGAAATATCCGGGATAACCAGTATTGGCGATAACTTCCAGCTCAAAATCCAATCGTTCCTTAATTTCGGGCGTAATCACTGGATAACGTTTATTTGCACCTTCATAAGTCAAATGTCTTAGGTAAGCCATCTCACCACGTTTTCCGCCATCAGCTTCATCTTCTGGGTCGATGAATTCTGTTGGAATATCAAACTTCGGAAGCAAAACATCACGCTTCAAAGTATAGGGTTTGAACTTTCCTAAAAATTCCTCGTAAGCTTCGAAAGCGTCAGGATAGTTGAGGAAAGCTTGTTTTAATTCATCTTGACTTTTGATGTAATATTCTTTGGTCGTCAAACCTTTTCTCTTGCCAAAACCTTTCCCAACAGGCGTTGATTGCTTCTCACCATCTTTGATACAACCCAAAATGTCTTGGATATTTGCATCGTCTTTGTTGGTGTAATAAGTTTCGTTTTGAGCCAGGATCTTGACATCGTATTTATCAGCAAATTGAAGTAGAACCTCATTCAAATGCTCTTCCTCCGGCAAATCGTGATTCTGGATCTGAACATAGAAGTCTTCACCAAATTCCTCTTTCCACCACTGGAACAGTTCTTCACCTTTTTGTTCTCCAATATTTAAAATCGTGTTGGGAATATCGCCATTGATCCCGGAAGTCAAGGCAATTAGTCCTTCTTTGTATTGAGAGATCAATTCTCTGCTGATCCTTGGAACGCCGAAATAGAAACCTTTCTGAAAACCAATACTGGAAAGTTTGATCAAGTTTTTATAACCATTGAAATCCTTTGCCAGCAAAACCATCTGCGTCCGTCTATCTGGATCATCTTTGGTAAATTGTTTTTGTTCGTATCGATTCGAAATGAAAAACTCGCAACCGACGATTGGAATCAGTTGGTCTGTCTTCGGTTCAACTTCATTGAAAGCTTCTCCTTTTTCTTCGGCTTCTTGTTTTTTTGCTAAATATTCTTTGTGCTTTTTGTTTCGATCAGAATTGGTTCCCTCAACCGCAGTCACGAATTTGAAAGCGCCCATCATATTGCCAATGTCCACCATTCCAACGGCAGCATAATTTTCTTCCGTTGCTTTTTTGATAAGGTCGTTGATGTTGGTCGTCGCCGTCAAAGTTGAGAAAACACTGTGATTGTCGAAGTTGAAATATTTTCCAAGGTCGATGTCATCAATACTTCCAACATCGGACTGTTTTTTCTTATTGTTAAAACTCGCGACCTGTCTTCTAATGACAATTCCGAAAGGTTTTATCGGATTCGGGTTGTGAGCTTGGAATTCCTTTAGTTGAGCTTCAGAAGTTTTCAAAACATCCGTCGGTATCACGCCGATTCTCATCATTTCGAAGAAAACCTGAGCGGTTGCATTCACATCGGCTGCGGCATTGTGCGCTTCATCAAACTTGTGTCCGTAGAGTTTTTCATAAAGTTCCTCCAGTTTTGGCGATTTGAATTTCCCACCACGTCCACCAGCCAATTGACAATAATCCGTTCCCAGAATCATCGTGTCAGCTTTTGGTTTTTCTTGAAGATTATCTGTAATATTTTTCCTGAAAAATTCTGCTCCAACGATGTTGTAATCGAATTCCACATTGTGTCCGGAAACAACTCTGATGTTTTCCAAAGCTTTAGAAAATTCCACTAAGATTTCTTCTAAATCTCGTCCTTCCTCATTAGCGATTTTAGTCGTGATTCCGTGTATTCTCGCGGCGTTGAAGGGGATGTCATAACCTTCAGGTTTGATGATATAATCTTGGTTTTCAATCAGGTTTCCGTTGTCATCGTGGATTTGCCAGGCAATCTGAACCATTCTTGGCCAGTTGTCTGAATCTGAGAGCGGTGCGTTGAAATTTTTGGGTAAACCGGTGGTTTCTGTATCGAAAACTAAGTACATCTACATTGTAATTTTGCGTAAAGTTAAGGTTTTAAACAGAGAAATAAAATGCTTTGGAATCCCGATTTTGTTAATTGTTCATAAAAAAGTTAATCCTGGTTAAATGTAATTTGATAGCCGGAATTAAATTTATTTTTGATGAAAATTAGCCTTTGAAAATATTTCTATTCTCTTTTATATTACTGATTTCACAACAACTTTCTTCGCAACAGATCAAAGGAAAAGTGGTGTCGGATTCAGTTCCTATCAATCAAGTTTTAGTCATTAATATTAATTCTCAAGAAAAAGTATATTCTGATTTTTATGGTGGATTTATTATTAATGCAAATATTGGAGATGAACTTCGAATCGTCAAAGAAGGTTATGAAAGGAAAATATTGACCGTCAGAAATTACAATGAATTGCTCATTAATCTTACTAAAATCGCTATCGAAATAGAGGAAGTAGAAGTTCAGCAAAAGTTATCTGGAAATCTTGGAAAAGATTCAAAATTATTTAATGAAAATAAGAAAAAAGTAGCGCTCAATAATGATTTGAAAGTCTATTTCAAAACAAAATCCAGTGGAGAATTAATGAAACCAAAACCTGGTGAATTTGTTCAACCGGTAAGTGGAGGCATTGCTTTTGGCAAAATTGATAACAAATGGACAATTTCTGATCTGGTGGAGTGGATCCGGGAAAATTTGACAGATGATTATTTTGTTTCAGTGGGATTGAGTTTCCAAGAAATCAATTCTTTTTTATTTTATTCGCTTCAAAATTACAACACCAAGAGTATTTTGAAATATGGCTATTGCAACGATGAAGATGTTGGCAATCTGAAACTTCACTTCGAAACTTCATATAAGAAACTCAAGGATAAATAACTGATTTTTTTATCTTTGCAAAAAGTTTTTAGATGAAAAAAGTTGTACTAAGTGTCGGAATGTTATTTTTATTTTATTTTTCTAATGCTCAGGATCTTAAGCTCAAAAATGAATTTACAAAGCAAAGATTGGAGAACGAGAAAAAGTTGGAAAATTATTTTCAAAAGAATGTAAATAGATATTCTCGAAAAACTGTTGACAGTTTAAAACAGAATTTTGCTGGTTTTGCTGGACAAATTCCTTTGTTTTATTCAACGGAAGAATCAAGAGCCAATGCGACTTCCAACATAGATGATTTGCAAGCTGGTATTTCTGGTGCGTCTGCAGTTACAGGAAGTGGAATCAAAATTACGGTTTTCGATTCTGGTTTAGTCGCTAATTCTCATGAGCAATTTACAACAGGAAGAGCTATTAATAATGAAAATCCGGCATTACAAGATCCGCCAGCAAGTGGAGGAACAACAGTTGCCATGTCAGCTCATACAACCAATGTGAATAGTGTTTTGATAGCTAGTGGAACAGTAACTGGCAATGCGTCCGGTTTTCCAAAATCTTATGCTAAAGGTGTTCTACCAATCGGAACTACTGACAATTATATGTTTGCGAACACAAAACCATTAGGTAATCAATTCGAAAAATTAGCAACACTTCCAAATTTGAATATTTCTAATCACTCGTATGGTGTGAACCTAGGTTGGTTGCAATCTGGAACAGCAACTTACCGCTGGTACGGAAATTATGAAATGAACTCACTGGATACTTATTCTGGCGTTTATTCTGATAGAGATTATAATTATGATCAAATTGTTTACAGTCAACCAAATCAGATCATTGTAAAATCTACAGGAAATTACTATGGAATTGTACCTCCAGCTAATGCTACAAAGTTGAAGTATGATTCTACAGTAGGAGATTTTGTTCCATTTTTATCTACAGATGTAATTCCGGCAGCCAATTGTAGTCTAGGATATAACTGTATTGGTTATGGATCTTTGGCCAAAAATATTATTACCGTCGGAGCTGTGAATCAATTGACTACAGCGGGAAATAAATACACACAAGCAAGTGATGTTACAAAAGGAAGCTTCAGTAGTGCAGGACCTAGAAAAGATGGTGCTGTGAAACCAGATTTGTCTGCAGTTGGTGTGAATATGTACATGGCAAATTCTGCAACAGCAAACTATACGGTGACGTTTGGAACTTCTTTCGCAACACCGATTGTTTCCGGAATTGCAGGAGCATTGACTCAAATCCAAAGGAATATATCTGGAAACAGTAGTTTTATTTTCAGAGCTGATGAGATGAAAGCTTTACTTACACATACCGCAAACGAAGCAGGAAGACCTGGCCCAGATGTTTGGTACGGTTGGGGACTAGTAGATGGTAAAAAAGCGGCGCAGGTTTTAGTCAATAAACTAAATGAAGATTCTTATTTTGAAAGAAAAACGCTTATCTCTGGAACTTCTTTTGAGAAGGAAATAAAAGCGACTGGAAATGGGCAACCTCTGAAAGTGAGTATTTCTTGGATAGATCCAGCAATAGCGCCATTTACAACTGATGAAGATATGCAAAGCAACCACGCTTCCAGAATTGTAAATGATTTGGATCTTCGTGTTGTGGAAGTAGGATCTGGAACAGTCTATTATCCATGGAAATTGGACATCAGCAATCCCAATGCAAATGCTACTAAAGGTGATAATTTAGTAGATAATGTAGAGCAGGTTGTGATTGATAATCCTACACCAGAAGGAATATATAAAGTAATTGTGACCAACAAAGGTACATTGGTAAACCAAGATGGAAACTCAGCGAATCAAGATTTTGCTTGGGTTGCGACTGGAACCAAAAAAGTGACTTTGGCAAGTTCTGATTTTAATAAAGATGAAATTAAAATCTATCCTACAAAAACCAAAGACCTTATAAACATCATTTCCCCAAATGAAATTGAAAGAATTGCTCTTTTTGATATGAATGGAAAAATGATTTTTGAAAACTACAAGACTTCAAAATCGCAATCTATTAGTTTGAATAAATTTCCAAGTGCGATTTATATCATTACTGTGAAAACAAAAACTGGAACGATTTCTAAGAAAATTATTAAAGAGTAATTTTCTTTCAAGTTGATCAAAAATAACAAAGCCAACTCAATTGAGTTGGCTTTGTTATTTTATTTTAAATACGAATTAAATCGTAGATAATCTCAAAGTATTGGTTTTTCCACCATTGTGAACCGGCATTGCATTTAGGTTGATGACATAGTCACCTTGCTCTACAAATCCGTAATTATGCGTCAACATATTCACTTGGATTACAGTTTCGTCTGTAGATTTTTCCATATCGTAATGGAAAGCTCTTACACCCCAGAGCAGGTTCAACATCGTGATTACACGTTTGTTGTTACTGAAAACGATGATGTGAGAAGAAGGTCTATGTGCAGAGATTTGGAACGCTGTGTAGCCAGAAGAAGTCAAAGTTACAATCGCTTCTGCGCCTGTAGATTTTGCAATATCAACAGCAGAACGACAAACTTTATCTGTGATGAAACGCTCATCTACACAGTTGATTTTCTCTTCTACAACGTGATTTAGTTTTTCGTAAAGCGCAGTTCTTTCGATGTTCTTTACGATTTTAGCCATATTTTGAACCACTTCCACAGGGTATTTTCCAACAGAAGTTTCTCCAGAAAGCATCACAGCATCAGCACCATCTAACACAGAGTTTGCAACATCATTTACTTCAGCTCTAGTTGGCGTCAAAATATTGATCATTGTCTCCATCATCTGAGTAGCGATGATTACTGGTTTTGCATAAAGTCTAGCCTTGTTCACCAAGTTTTTCTGGATTACAGGAACTTGCTCCATAGGAACTTCAACACCTAGATCTCCTCTTGCAACCATCAAACAGTCGCATTCCATAAGGATTTGATCGATGTTTTTTACACCTTCAGGTTTCTCAATCTTAGCGATGATTGGTGTTTTGATTTTATTATTTGGATGTTTCGCCATCAGATCTTTTAGATCGATGATATCCTGAGCGTGACGAACGAATGATAGAGCAATCCAGTCAAATTCATTGTCCAACATAAAGTTTGCATCTGCAATATCTTTTTCTGTCAATGCAGGCAGAGAAACGTTTGTATTAGGAAGATTCACACCTTTCTTAGAACTCAAAGGTCCACCTTGGATTGTTTTTGCCCTTACCGTGTCAACGTTATTAGTTTCGATAACTTCGAAAACCAATTTACCGTCATCAATCAAGATTCGCTCTCCAACTTTTACGTCTTGAGGAAACTGCTGATAAGTCATATAAACTCTTGTAGCGTCGCCTTCGATTTTTTCATTGGTGAAAGTAAGAATGTCTCCAGGATTAAGGAAAGATCCTTCCTTTACAACACCTACTCTTAGTTTTGGTCCTTGTAGATCTCCAAGAATAGAAACTGAGTAGCCATATTCTTTGTTGATCTCACGGATGATATTTACATTTTTCATCACCAGATCGTAATCGGCGTGAGAGAAGTTTATTCTAAATACATCAACACCAGCTTGGATCATTTGGATCATCGTCTCCTTGCTAGAAGAAGCGGGACCTAGTGTTGCAATGATTTTTGTTTTTTTAAGATTTTTATTCATAATATTGAATTAATTGATAAAGTTCTTCTTCAGAACTCAATGGGTATTCCTGAGTTTGGAACACGAAATTTTCCGGTAACAAAATTAACGAAAATTCCGCAAACATATCAGAATTACTTAAAATGTAATCCACATCTTGGTGCAGATTTAGTAAATATTTAATATTTGATTCATCTAAAAAGAGTTCATTTTGCTCTTTTTTTCGAATTGAGACAATAGACTTGTTGGAAATGAAACTGTAACAGTTTTTTGAAGATTGATCATAAGCCCGATATCTTGAAAAAGAATGGTCAAAATATTCGCCTTTTATCAGGATGTCATCAACCCTTTTGAATTTGAAAGTGTTGATCTCATTGATGGAAAAAAACAATTCGTGTTCTGGGACTGGTTTTGCAAGCCTAATCAATCCTACGTTGATCTCAGATAGATCTTCTTCTAGTTTAAGATACTGTTTTTTGATGCTCAATAATATTTTCTTTTTTACTCAAAACGTAGAATGCTCTTTGCGCCGCTTTTTCCTCTGCTTTTTTCTTAGAAGTTTCTACTGCGTTGGCAATTCTTTCATTGTGTAGCCAAACGTGGCAACGGAAAACCGTGGCTTTGTTCGGTTGGATCTCTTCGCAGGTTTCATATTTGATGGGAATCTTTTTCTTCTGACTCCATTCCAACAGAAGACCCTTGTAGCTGATAATTTTGTTCTCCAACTTATTGATGGTTGAAGGTGTCAAGATTCTATCAAGCACAATTTTCTTACAGAATTCATAATCGATGTCGAGATAAAGTGCACCAATCAAAGCTTCCAAAAGATTACCGGAGATATTTTCACTAAGGATCGTCTGGCTGGTATCTTCCTGCAAAAGACTGCTCAATTTCAAATCATCTCCCAGTTTGTTGAGATTTTTCCTGTTGACTATTTTGGATTTCATCTGCGTGAGAAATCCTTCGTTTTCATTCGGGTAGGTTTGAAAAAGATGACAAGAAATAATGGTTCCTAAAACAGAATCCCCTAAAAACTCAAGACGTTCGTAATTTTTTTTATTCGTGCTTTTTGAAGAAGACTTCAATGAAAAAGCTTCTTTAAAAATCTCCAGATCGTGGATGTTATAACCTACGATGTTTGAAATATTTTTGCGAAAAAGAATATCTTTTTCCGAAAGTTTTTGTGCTCTGTTTTTTGGAAGGAATTTAGAAAAATAATTTTTCAACTCCATAAAAACATATTATATTTTTTTGAAAAGAACGCAAGCGTTGTGACCTCCAAAACCAAAAGTATTACTCATAGCAATATTAACCTCTTTCTCTACAGCTGTATTGAAAGTGAAGTTAAGTCTGCTATCGATTTTTTCATCATCAGTAAAATGATTGATTGTTGGTGGAACAATGCCGTGAATAATGGCGTGCAATGCAGCAATGGCCTCAATGACTCCAGCTGCGCCCAAAAGGTGACCGGTCATTGATTTTGTAGAATTGATCTGAATGTTGAAAGCGTGTTCCCCGAATAATTTTGCAATCGCGTTAGATTCTGCGATGTCTCCCAGTGGAGTAGATGTACCATGCATATTGATATGATCTACTTCATCGGCAGTTACACCTGCATCTTCCAAGCAATTTTTCATTACCAGATAAGCGCCAAGTCCTTCAGGGTGTGGAGCTGTCATGTGATGTGCATCAGCACTCATTCCACCACCAGCTAATTCTGCATAGATTGTTGCACCTCGTTTTTTTGCGTGTTCGTATTCTTCAAGGATGATACAGCCTGCGCCTTCGCCCAATACAAATCCATCTCTGTCTTTGTCAAAAGGTCTTGAAGCCGTTTTTGGATCATCGTTTCTTGTAGAAAGTGCGTGCATTGCGTTGAAACCTCCCATTCCGCTCGCTGTAACAGCAGCTTCAGATCCTCCACAAACAATGACGTCCGCTTTGCCCAAGTTAATAAGCATTTTAGCATCAATCAAAGCATTGGCAGATGAAGCACAAGCAGAAACGGTTGTGTAATTAGGCCCGTGGAAACCATATTCGATAGAAATATTTCCTGGCGTAATGTCCGCAATCATTTTTGGAATAAAGAAAGGGTTGAATCTTGGAATACCTTTGGATTCTGCAAAACCTAAAACTTCTTGTTCAAAAGTCTCCAGTCCGCCGATTCCTGATCCCCAGATCACACCAACGCGGTGTTTATCAACATTGTCTTCAATAAGTCTCCCGTGAGCGATAGCTTCTCTTGCGGCAATTTGGCCGAACTGAGAATTTCTATCCATTTTTTTTGCCTCCTTTTTATCGAAATAATTAAGAGGGTCAAAGTTTTTCACCTCACTGGCGAACTTTGTTTTAAAATTAGTGGAATCAAAAAGAGTAATCGGGGCAGCGCCACTTGCTCCTATTTTAAGGCTTTCCCAGTATTCTTTAGCGTTATTTCCGATTGGTGTAATAGCGCCGAAGCCGGTTACAACTACTCTCTTTAATTCCATAAATTTTTTTTGTCTTGAATAAATATTATTTATTTACAACTTCCTCGATGTAAGCGATAGCGTGACCAACAGTTGTAATTTTTTCTGCTTGATCATCTGGAATCTGAATGTTGAATTCTTTTTCGAATTCCATGATAAGTTCAACAGTATCCAAAGAATCAGCTCCCAAATCGTTTGTGAAGCTAGCTTCTGGAGTCACTTCTGTTTCTTCAACGTCAAGCTTATCAGCGATGATAGCTTTTACTCTTGATGCAATGTCTGACATAGTATTTTATTTTTAATTATGTTAATTTGGTGCAAATATATAAAAAATCAAATCATTTCAATTTTTTTTTAGTTTTTTAGACACTTTCTAAATCTATCCTTTTTATAATCAAATCTTTAGATTTTGTCTCGGCGGACTATCTATTTTTTGTTTATTTTTGCTTCTTATTACCAATGATATTATGGAACACATTTCTGATAATGATGATGATCTCTTTACAGGAAAAGACCACACGCCTCTCAGACCAGACGCTTTTGATCTGAATCCTGACGAAAAAATTAAGAAGATAGAAGGGCTTTTTGGCGAGATTATGCAGACTTTAGGTCTTGATATGACTGATGATTCCCTTAAAGATTCGCCAAAGCGTGTGGCGAAAATGTACGTGAATGAGATTTTTGGAGGATTGCTTCCTGAAAACAAACCTGGAATCTCAACTTTCAAAAATCAATACAAGTACCGCCAGATGCTGGTTGAGAAAGATATTACAGTCTATTCTTTCTGCGAACATCATTTCTTGCCGATTATTGGGAAAGCACACGTTGCCTATATTTCCAGCGGAGAAGTAATTGGATTATCAAAAATCAACAGAATTGTAGATTATTACGCCAAACGTCCACAAGTTCAGGAACGATTGACGATGCAGATTGTTGACGCTTTGAAAGAAGCTTTAGGAACAAATAATGTCGCGTGCATCATAGATGCAAAACATCTTTGCGTCAATTGCAGAGGAATTAAAGATACCGCAAGTTCAACTATTACTGCAGAATTGAGTGGGATTTTTAGAACTAATCCAATTACAAGACAGGAGTTTCTGCATTATGTAGGAAGTCACGCAAAATTTGATTAAGTAGCTAGATTTGAATAATTATGATTTTGAAAGAATGAAAAACTTTGATATTCTTTTGTTATTTCGTAAAAATCTAATTTTTCTTGTCATTTTGTTTTTTTCTTGTCACAAGGAAAAGCAAAGAATTCCAGATTGTCAAGAAGCAAGAAAGATTGCAAAATCAGATTTTGAAAAAGAAAATTATATCTAATTATGAATATCAATATTTGAATGATGATAAATCCTCAAATAGAGAATTTAGTAGTATTTTGAAAGATAAAAACATAAAAGTTATTTATAAAACAAAATATCCAATATCTGATGTAATCATTCCTGAAGAAAAAATTGAAGAAAGTAAAAAATGTTACCAGATAATGATGAATTATCAATTGGAAGCTAAATTCGGAAATCTTTTTTTTGATAGTGCTAGAATCGAATCTAAGAAAACCCATCTTCAAAATCTAAATATTAAATAAATTCAGATTCTTAAGATAAATTTATGAATCATCATTTAAAAGCTATTAATAATGATAAAATTTAAAAAACAATCTCCCAAAATCTTAATTGCAACAATTATTTGTTGTTGATTTTTTATGTTTAAATTTTAAATCACTTATCAATTATAATTAATCATTAATTAAAACAATGCAACTAAAAATATACAACTCGCTTTCAGGCGAAAAAGAAGTTTTCAAACCCATATTAGAAGGGAATATCGGGATGTACGTTTGTGGACCGACGGTTTACAGCAATGTACATTTGGGCAATGTGAGAACTTTTTTGTCTTTTGATTTCATTTACAGAAGTTTAAAATTTCTGGATTATAAAGTTCGATACGTTAGAAATATAACAGACGCCGGACATCTCACGGACGATGGCGATATTAATAATGACAGATTCATCAAACAATCCAGATTGGAAAAATTGGAGCCAATGGAAATCGTACAAAAATACACGGTCGATTTTCACGAGGTTTTAAAGAAATTCAACTTACTTCCGCCAACCATTGAGCCGACTGCCACGGGGCACATCATCGAACAATTGGAACTTGCGAAAGATTTAATTGAAAAAGGTTTTGCTTACGAAAGTAACGGTTCTGTCTATTTCGATGTTTTAGAATACAATGCTAGAGGTCTTAATTATGGCGAACTTTCCCGAAGAAATATCGAAGAATTATTCGCCAACACAAGAGATTTGGACGGGCAATTTGAGAAGAAAAATCCACAAGATTTTGCCCTTTGGAAAAAAGCTTCGCCGGAACATATTATGAAATGGCCGTCGCCTTGGGGAGAAGGTTTCCCGGGCTGGCATCTCGAATGTACAGCGATGAGCACCAAATATCTGGGCGACCAATTCGATATTCACGGTGGTGGAATGGATTTGAAATTCCCGCATCACGAATGTGAAATCGCTCAGGGTAAAGCTTGCAATGGCGTAGAGCCTGTAAAATATTGGATGCACGCCAATATGCTGACGATGAACGGACAAAGAATGAGTAAGTCCACGGGAAATTATATCCTTCCAATGGAATTGATCACTGGAAATAATGATTTCTTTGAGAAAGCTTTTCATCCAAGTGTGTTGAGATTTTGCTTTTTGCAGGCGCATTACAGAAGTGTTTTGGACATTTCCAATGACGCGATGTTGGCGAGTGAGAAAGGCTTCAACAGATTGATGGAAGCTGTGAAAATCCTTAATACACAAGTTCCTACAGAAGGCGTAGAAACGTCTTCTTTTGATTATAAAAATTGGAAAGAGAAAGTCTTGGAAGCTTTGTCAGACGATTTTAACAGTCCGATTTTGATTTCCCATTTGTTTGAAGCCGTGAAATTTATTTCAGCTTCGAAGCTTGGAAAAGAAAGTATTTCGACCAATGATTATGAAGATTTGAAACAATTTTTGAATGCTATCGTTTTCGATGTATTAGGATTGGAAACGATTGAAGAATCTAATAATGATAAGCTTGACCAAACGTTGCAGGTTTTGATCGATTTGAGAAATCAGGCGAGAAAATCTAAAAACTGGGAACTTTCTGACCAAATCCGTGACCAACTTCTTGAAAAAGGAATTGAGCTGAAAGACGGAAGAGACGGAACAACTTATGTTTTGAATTAATTCATTAAAATAATAAATATTTAAACCTTTTGTAAGAATCGAAAGGTTTTTTTGTTGATATGAGTGTGATGTTTCAAAAATACTTAACTTAGTATCAAAAATTTAAAAATACTTACACTATGAAAAAATCTCTATCCACTTTAATTTTATTGTTTGTCGGAGCAAGTTCTTTTGCACAACAAGACATTTTTGCACTGACTGGAAAAGAATCTGCGAACATTATTTTCCAAGATTTCCGAGCTTTGGATTCCAAAAAAGGCATCACCGAAAATATTCTTTTGTCTGGCAACGACCAACCCAAAGTTTATTCCAGCAAATTAAATAAGGAAATCTCTGAAGATAAAAAGTCGTTCGCCAACGCACAAGCAAGTCAAATCGCAACTTTGGCTGTAGATGGAAATGAAAAATTGGTTTATATGCCGATGTATTCGCCCAATATCTACATTTTAGATTCCAAAACCAAGGACATTACTTTGTTGGAAAATAATCTTTCCAATCCAAAAGCTTGTGATGTTGGTTCTCAGTTTTCCAGAATGACGATGGGAAATGATGGTAATATTTACACACTTTCAAATTCTGGTTCTCAACTTTTGAAAATTTCCAGCAAAAATGGTAAATATGAAGTTACAGACTTGGGAATTGTGAGGGATGATTCTGGAAACGGAGAATATCAGCTGAGCAAGATGCAGACTGGTTTCGGAGGCGATATGATTGCGGATGATAACAACAATTTCTACATTTTTTCAACTATGGGAAATGTCTTCAAATTTAATGTTAATGCGATGAAGGCTAAATTCCTGGGCAAAGTGAAAGGTCTTCCTGAAAGCTTTTCCACAAATGGTGTCGCGGTAAATGTAGAAGGAAAAATAATCTTGGCAAGCGCAAAAGGTGGCGTTTTGCACACTTTGAAATTAGAAACTCTGCAAGCGGAACCAATGACTGCGAACATCAATATGCCAATCTATGATTTGGGAAGTCCTTACGTTTTAAGAAGCAATAAGCAGTTTATTAATATTGATAAAAATGACATCTATCCAACAAAAGTTTCCGAAGGTTTTGTGAATGTAAAACTTGCCAACTCTCAAAAAGGAAATGCTAATGTCAAAGTTTATAATGCTTCCGGGAATTTGGTTTCCAATCAAATCATTAATAATATTTCCAATTCTGAAAACAGAATCGAATTAGGGAAATTAGTTTCCGGCGTTTATCTTGTAAATGTAGAATCTGAAAATGGAAAAACCATTGTTTCTAAGAAAATCATTGTGAAGTAATTTAATTTTAATCTTAAATATTTACAAATACGGTTAACGAAAGTTAAACCGTATTTTTTTGTTTCAATAAAAAACTATTTTTGAGGAAAATTAAGACCATTTGAAGAAATTTCTATTCCTTTATTTCCTTTTGATTTCCATATCAATCTATTCTCAGACGCTTTCCGGAATTGTGGTGACGGACGAATCTGCACGTCTTCCAAAAACTTTGATTGTCAATATGAGTTCCGACCAAAAGGTTTGGAGCAATGAGCTCGGGGAGTTTTCCATCAATGCAAAACCTGGTGACGAAATCCGATTCGTTAAAGAAAACTACGAACGTGAAAAAGTCATTGTCAGCAACAATCTCAACATCACAGTTCGATTGTCCAAAATCCCGATGGAAATTGAAGAAGTCACGATTGAAAATAAAAGAGTCGCAGAAGCAAAAAAAGAAGAACTCAGAAAATCTATAGGTTTGCCAAAAGGTCCAGAAAAGCCACGCGAAAAACCGGCAGATGCTGTAGATGATATTGTAAAACCTTTGATAAGAATTCCACCAATGGTGAATGTTCAGGCGATTTATGATGTGGTTAGCGGAAAATCCAGACGTTTGAAACGACTTTACAAATATGAAGATTTACAGGAAGGATTGGCTTGGATTAATAATAATATAGATCTGGAATATTTTGCAGAAGCGGGAATTACGGCTGACAAGTTTAATGATTTCCTAATGTTTTCTTTGAGAGACGAGAAGGTTTTGATGTATATGAAAGCCAAAAACATTGGCGGAATCACCATTTCTCTTGACAATAATATTAAGGACTACTTAGAAAGAATTGCAGAAAAATGATTTTTTTGTTGGAATAATAGTTATAATTCAATAAATCATTAAATTGCATCCATATTAATAGACCTTAATAAATGAAACTATACTTTAGTGTTAACTTCGGAACAAAAGTTGGCGAGCGACTCGTTTTGCGCCTTTACGACGACAAAAACGACCAGCGTGACTACAACTTGACCTACTCCGAAAATAACAACTGGACAGCAGAAATTGATTATTTCTCAAAATCAATTCAGTACAAATATCTTTTATTGAACGAAGAAAATGTGGTTTTGGATGAAGAAATTCCAACCCACAAACTCGATCTTCCGAACAGCTTCAAAGAATTTGTGATTTTCGATCAGTGGAATCTCAAGAATTTCCCGGAAAATTATTTGACCAATAAAATCCTACACAACCGTTTGCAAGGTTTCAAGCCTGCAAAATTATCCGTTGTGAAAAAACATTCGCACCTTTTCCGAATAGAAGCGCCACTTTATAATCCGAATTGGCAATTGGTTGTCATTGGAAATGTAGATGCTTTGGGAAATTGGAATGGTGAAAAATCTGTGGAACTTAAGGAAACAGATTACGGCGTTTGGGAAATTGGCGTTGAGATTTCGTCTCATCAAACCATACTTTACAAATACGCGATCAAAGACAAAACGTCTGGGCAAATTGTTTACATCGAGCCAAATGAAAATCGTTGGGTTTTCGGAAATCCGACCAAGGATATTTTGTATGTGAAAGCAGATCATTATTTTAAATTTAATAATGAAACCCTTTGGCATTCTGCTGGTGTTGCCGTTCCTGTTTTCTCTTTGAGAACGGAAAATGGCTTCGGCGTTGGTGAGTTTTCTGATATTAAAAAATTAGGCGATTGGGCGAATGATGCGAAACTTTCTGTGATTCAGATTTTGCCAATTAATGACACAACTGCGAATTACACTTGGACAGATTCTTATCCGTACGCGGCGATCTCGGTTTACGCTCTTCATCCGCAATATCTGTCGGTTGAGAAATTGGAATATGCTTTACCGAAGAACTTAGTAAAAGAATATCAAGATAAAAAAGCTGAATTAAATGCTTTAAGTTTAATCGATTACGAGCAAATGATTTCCGGAAAATGGAAATTTGCTACAGCTGTTTTCGAGGAAAATCAAGAAGCGATTTTGAAGGATAAAAACTTCAAGAAATTCATTAAGGATAATGAAGAATGGCTGATGCCATATTCCGCATTTTGTGTTTTGAGAGACAAATACAAAACGCCAAACTTCAACGATTGGAAAACCCATAAGAAATTTGTTGCCGGAAAAGTAGCATCACTTTATGCGCCTAAACATAAGGAATATGCTACCATAATGCTTCACGCTTGGGTTCAGTATCAGTTGCATTTGCAGTTACAGGACGCAGTGGCATATTTACATCAACTAGGACTTTCGGTGAAGGGAGATTTGCCAATTGGAATCTATAGATATTCCGTAGAAGCTTGGACAGAACCAGAACTTTTTGGAATGGATTTCCAAGCTGGAGCACCACCAGACCAGTTTTCCGATTTAGGTCAAAACTGGGAATTCCCGACCTATAATTGGGAAGTGATGAAAGCCGATGATTATCAATGGTGGAAAAAACGTTTCAAAGTCTTGGAACAATATTTTGATGCGATGAGAATCGACCATATTCTTGGTTTCTTTAGAATTTGGAGAATGCCGATCTCTGCCACACAAGGTTTGTTGGGTTATTTTTATCCAGCCATTCCTGTTACCGAAAGAGAGTTTTCTGACAGGCAGATTCCATTCAACTATGATCGTTACATCAAACCATTTGTGAATGAACCGATTCTTTGGGAGACTTTTGGCGAATCGAAAGATAAAATCCAAAATCATTTCTTCGATAATCATCAGAATGGAAATTTCACTTTCAAACCGGAATTTGATACCCAAAGAAAATTAACTGATTATTTCAAAAAAGAATCTTGGGACTGGGCAGAAGAAAAATTGATCTCTTTGGCCGGAAATGTTTTGTTTTTAACGGAAGAAACGGAGAACGGAGTTGTTTATCATCCAAGATTCAATATATCAAAAACTTCATCTTACAAATATTTGCCAGATTGGGAAAAAGCGAAGTTGAGTGACGTTTACAATGATTACTTCTTCAAACGTCAGGACGGACTTTGGTACCAGAAGGCGATGGAAAAATTACCAGCTTTACTCAATTCGACTACGATGTTGATTTGCGGTGAAGACCTTGGTTTGGTTCCAGATTCTGTGCCTGTTGTGATGGACAAATTGGGAATCACCGCTTTGAAGGTTCAAAGAATGCCTTCCGATAATATTCCGTTTTACGACCCGAAAAATGCAAGTTATTTGAATGTGGTAACGGCTTCTTCCCACGACAGTTCTACCCTGAGACAATGGTGGCACGAAGACAGAAACCTGACTCAGAAATATTTCAATCAGCAACTGGGACAATACGGAACTGCGCCTTGGGATTTGACACCAGACTTGTCGGAAATGATAATGAAACAGCATCTTTTCACAGAAGCGATGCTGGCGATTTTCCCAATTCAGGAATTTTTGGCGACAGATGACAACTTGATGAATCCAAATATGGACGAGGAAAGAATCAATAATCCTGCAGTTTTCCCACATTATTGGCGTTACAGAATGCATTTGAAATTGGAAGATTTGAAAGAGCAAACAGACTTCAATCAAAAAATTGCGAGTTGGATAGAATCCAGCGGACGATATTAAGATAGCTTAAGGCAGTTGGCTTTTTGCAATCGGCTTTAAAATTTCACTTTGTCAAAGTTTAAAATCTTTGACAAAATTGTATAAAAACCTCTTTAGAATTTCAAATTCTGAAGAGGTTTTCTTTTTCCATTAAAAAATAATATCATTGATAATCAATCATTAATCTCAATTTTATCATCGTTTTTAAAAATATTAATTCGTCAGACTTTAACTTTTATTCTTATCCAATATCCAAAAGGTAGAAAGTTTCATTAGAGAAAAATGAATTTCTTAATTAAATAAATTTAAAGAAATGAAAAAGATATTTTTTACCCTAGCTATAATTTTTGGAGGATTAATTTCTGCTCAAGATTACTACGATACTTATCCAAACGAATATAACGGATACGAGTATTACGATAACTCTTACGATTATCCTGAGGATTATTATTACAATTATCCAACGGATTATTATCCAGACCAATATTACCAAGGTTATTACAATGACTACAGAAAAGCAGTTTACAATGTGAATTGGGATCAGTTTTTTATGCAAAATCGTTTGAGTCCTTTTCAGATAGAGCAAATTATGATGCTGAATAACAGATTTGCTTCTTACAATGCCTGGAACTCTTACTACAGATGGAA
>RCUH01000884.1_pt1 | contig 26125 bp, 24 predicted proteins | sample 2166191 | NCBI WGS metagenome assembly RCUH01 (sample SAMN09932848, study PRJNA488358) | compost metagenome | feature: garden; material: soil; isolation source: compost soil in an enriched community after 214 h of incubation | place: Germany: Experimental Botanical Garden Goettingen | collected...
AAGTGACAGATTCATTCAGCTTCTGTCCTGCGATCAGACCTGCCACATAGGCAGCCGTCTGAGCCGAGCTGTATTCGGTGTCCCCAAATTTGACACCGGTACCTACATTCACAATACCTTCATGATTGAACAGTACAGATCTTGCAACGGCCTTGCTTACGGCCTCAGTCCCTTTGTCATCCGCCGCAGCACCACCGAAAACAGCAATGACCTTCTTGCCTTCTTTCCGAATCCGCTTCAGCCAGACCGAGAAGCTCTGGAGAAGAGCTGGGTCAGTCACCCCATCCAGGGACAGCACATCGAACTCTTGAGTTTCAAGCGCACTCTGTACTTCAATATAATCACTATTCTGAATTCCTGAAATACCGCTAAGTCCGCCGGTAAAAGGCGCATCAGTAACATTGACGAGGCCCTCTTGAGTCTCAGCGAGCTTCTGGGCGGTAATCCATTTGTTCGCTGGACTAAGATTAATAGCATCGACGGCTGCATCTGGGGTCCCTTTCCCAACCGAGAATGTGTACAGAAGCGTTGTGTTCTCGTACAGTTTAATTTCCTGAACCGAGTTATCCCCAAGGCTTGGCTGAACCGTAACCTTGAACTCGTTGCCACGGCTGCCCGGGTATTTTGCAACAATTTTAAGCACATTGATCGTGCCGCTTTTAAGAGTTACTTCTGCTGAAGCAGCTGTGTTGTCTGCCAAGCGATAAGCCATAAGCTTCTTTGGACCTCCCAGTAACGCCAGATATAACGAGCTGAATGCGCTAGCCCCTCCCGAGACATCATTCGTGAATAGTTCACGAATTGCAGCTTCACTTCCGATCTCGACAAATTCATGAACGGGTCCCCAATTTGCCTTCACCGGAACAATAACAATTCCGCGGCTCCCCGACTGGATGGCCGAAGCAGCCGCACCTTCAAAATTCATATATAAACCTGGTAACACTTGACTCTCTGATTTTGACCAATTTCCTCCTGCCATTTCACTTCACCTTCGCTTTCAAAAATTGTTGGACCAACTGGGCTGATTCCATTACCGAATAATGTTCTCTTGCCAAGCCATACAAAGAACCCGCCAGAACTTCAGGCTTCACATGAAAAAGAGCCTCGGATTGCTCCGACAGCTCTTTCATGGTGTACAGATTTTCAATTGAGACTTTGTCCTCTACTTCTGCAGCCTTTAGGGCTTTGCCTGTCTTTCTCAGCATATCCAGCCTCCTCAATCTTTAATATTTTCTAAGTAATTGATAGTTTTCATTAATGGACTTTCCTCAATGCCCCTGCGGATCTTCATCTTGAGCAGCACCGAGATCTGCCCGGCAGCAATCCGGTCTGCCTCGGGATTTGCTGTACACTCCTTAACCAAGCATTGACGCCGATGAGACCCATCCAGCGGCAGCCTCACCTGCTTGCCAATGGCTTCAATCAGTGTGTTCACTATGATCTGCTCTTCCTCGGGACTTCGGCCAATGACATGAACCGAGAAACGGTTATCCACTTCAAAGACAGAAGTACTCGTTAACGTCAGTTCACTGCTAGTTAATCTCCACAAGATGCAAGGACGAGTATATCCTGTTGGCCACCAACCCGTATATACAGTCCAATCCTCCCCCGTCGTTTCCTCTGTCCATCTTTGAAGCCCGGACAACCAAATCGGATCTGTCTCAGGCTTCTCGTAAGACAACTGCTTCATGGCTGAGAATCTTAAGGTTCGACTGGCACCTGTACGTCCTACATCCACCATATCACCACCGAGATTTCCGGTGTACCTACAGGTTAGGGAGTATCCCGTATCCAGGATCAGCACCTTCTCATGCAGGGCCTCAATAATTTGCTCAGACAGCCGATCGACTTCTGCAAATCCATTACCCACATAAGGTATAACTTCAAAGTAACGTCGATATCCGTTCCATGGATATTCTGCAGTTTCCTCACCCTGTCTAATAATGCACAGCGGCAGGGGCAAAGACAGGTCAGCATCAATGTCATACACCCGCCCAACCAACTCCGAAATACTGCTTTCGATTTGATTCTTTACCGCTATTCTCATATTCAGCTCCTTTCATATCAAGGTCATCACCCGGGAAGCCAAGCTATTGGATCATTCCGCTAAAAAATAAATGACCGGTCTCAACAGAGCCGGTCTACAATTAAGGGCTTGTCCGCCTTCGGTGTCCTTTGCTTAACTTCCCGATGATATAACTATAACACCGGTTTTGCCTAATGAACGGCCATCTTCCGGCCATCAAGCGGCCACTTTCCGGCCAGCTCCTAACCACATTCATTTCCAACAATATAAACTTCCTCCAGGGTCCAATAACAACAACAGAACCAGTTGGCAGAGGTCAACTGGTTCTGTGAGATTACCTATATAATTGATTACTTCGCGTTCTATACATGCCTCAAGCCAGTACCTCAAGCTTAAGGGCGAGAGCAAGCTTGTACATGGCCTGTGCCTTCACCCTGCGGTATTTACGTTCACTTACGCCAAGATCTCCACAGACAAGATAGTCATACGTATCATCCGTATCCAAATACCGCTGGCGAATGAGATCCCTCTCGAGCTCACTCAAACACATCAGGGCTTTATCCATCATCACAGCTTTTCTCTCCATCAAAAGCTCCCGGTCCACATTCCATACCGCATGGTTCTCCGTTGTCTTACTAATCGTATTGGTCGATCCATGCACGCGCGGCTCATATCTGGAGGTGGTTCCAGCCTCCCGCCGAATTATTCCGATACGTCTATAGATTCGAACCGTATCCAGCTCTTCTTCGACCCGCTTCCGTGTTGCTTCATTATTGACGGCAGGCAGTTCATAAGTTAACTGCAAAGCGTTACCTTTACTCTTCATCATTATCATATCCCCATTCTCCGTATTTTTGGCAACAATTTGTTTCCTGGTAAATTTCATTATACGCAACAAATTGTTGCTGTCAATCACGAAATAGAAACTAATTGTTGCGTACCCCGTTTCACAATGGGTATAATAGAAGTAAGCGAGGTGATGAAGTGTTTACGGAACGATTAACTGAACTTAGGCTCTCCAAGGGCTTGACCCATCAAGACATGGCTGATAAATTAGGAATGACACGGCAGGGATACGGGCATTATGAGTCCGGCAAGCGCACGGTCGATTCCGAAACCTTGACTACCCTCGCAGATATACTGGAAGTAGATGCAGACTACCTGCTGGGCCGGACCTCACAACCTAAGTCCATACAAGAAGAGACCGGGATTGCCTTCTACGGAGGACCGGATCAATACAGCCAGGATGAAATTGAAGTCATGGAAGCTGCCCTTAAAGCTTACCGGGAACAAAAAAAGAAGCTGCTTCGATAGCAAGAACCTGCCCTTACCCTAAGGGCATTATTTTTCGGCTTATATACGAACATACATTCCCTAACTGGAGGAATCTGTTATGGATTTATCTCTTTACTATGAAACCGAACTTGAACAATGGATTAGCTCCCGCTACATACAACATGGGATTCTTCGTCCCTCGGATTTGGATATAGATGAAGTATCCGCTGCCTTCGAAGTTGATCTTGTGGAATATGAAGGCCCTCCCTTCAGCTGTAATATGACGGATGTTATCTTTCTTCCCAAACGGATGGATGCACTCACCAAACGGCTTGTCTTCTTTCATGAGCTGTGTCATGTTCTACGGCATGCGGGTAATCAGAGACATATGCCGGAACTCTTCCTGCAGCAGCAGGAAATAGAGGCTGAGCGGTTTCTTCAGTATGCTGCAGCCCCCTTCTATATGATTAAGGAACTTCCTCTTGGTGAGGGACAAAAAGAAGTTGTTGAGCTTATTGCCTCAGAATTCGCTCTTCCCTATAAGTTCTCGTATGCAAGGCTGCTGCAGATTCAGAACCGGATCCTTACTCAGATTACCGCGCAAGAGAACGCCAGGCTATTAGGTGCGAATGTGGATGGGAATGAAACTCAGCAATTACCTGCAAAGTCCGACGAGACACAGAGAATATTGACTCAGCTGTCCAGACAGCTCAGTAAGGGAGTGAGGAAGTTATGGCAAGAATAGGTGTATTAACTGAGTTCGACATGGATGCCCAGGCTCCAGCAATACTACTGATCAAATTAAGCCCGGATGAACGGGACTGGGGAGCTATCCTGTATGTCAAGATAACACCGCCGTGGGAGCAGTTTGAGCCAGAGGAATTTGGGGACATGACCGGGATCACGGTGCTTCTTGAGGATATCATACTGGTACATGGGAATAAGGACTCCATCGGGATCGACCTACCTCGTCTCTATCAGCGTCATCAGGCCTGGGATGTGGACCAACTCGTAATTCGACTACAGGATGTAGATGAGGTGCTGAGTGCATATATGTAAAAGATATTAATAATAAAAAACCGGGAAGAGTTTATACTCTTCCCGGCATCTTCCAAACGCTTAACGGTGCTCGATCAAATCGATAGTTCCCAGTACAATATGAGCCAGACCAAAACCAAGCACTCCAGTTGCAGCCATCTTATACCGGCTTCCCAGCATGGAAGCGGCTGTAGCTGACACTACTGCCCCAAGAACCGTTGGAATCAAGCCTTCACGCATGCCTAACACTCCCCTTAAGTTTGGTTTGAAAGACACCGTTTATTCTGGATGATATTAGGCTGGATTATTCATACTCCCCGCGAATGTCCTATCTTGGAGGTAATCGATTTGCCTTTCCACGGCCATATATGATCTTGAGCTCATCCATTACGGCCTGCTCCTCGTTATCAATACACCACTGACGCAGCGCCTCAATCGCCTTCAGCTTGCCGTTACCACCATCTCGCCAGGTCAGCAGTTCCGCCACTTTAATCATAAGAGCTACCAGACTGCTGTTATCCTGCTTCGTCTTTTCAGCTTTTATTTTATGATATAAGGCCTCTCGCTCCCAATCCAGCAAAATCTCTTCCCCGATTGTAGGCTTGAGCAGAGAATAGACCTTACTGCATCCAGGACAGCGAACGGCCTCTACTTGTTGGCTTTTGAAGAGCACATTAATATCATGATTGCAGACCTGACAATTGAACTTCACATTAATCTCAGGTATAGGTACTTCCATTTTGTATTGGCCCCCCAACTTGGATGAAGTATTCGAGTCAAAAGTACAATATGTTTACCCAAAACTAGTAATTAGGAATCTTTTTCATCATAAGTTGCAAGGAGAACCTTTTTTAGGAGTTATACAAAAATGGATTATGTTCAATATTTGGTTATTTTTACTAATTAAATATACCAAGAAAAACTTCCTGCAACAATACTTTTCACACATAAAACAAAGACGAGCCTGTTAAGACCCGTCTTTGCCTGTCTTCCTTATTTACCTTTGCTGGAGTTGATTAGATGAAAGTACGGGTAATGATCACCAGCAGAATAAAAAGAACCAAAATCACTCCTGTGGAAGTAAATACAGGATTTGGACGATTAACGTGACATTCACTCATCGTTGTTCCCCTCCCCTCGATCCCGAGTCTAAGGTAATGTATGCTCCTGGTCTGCCGGTTGCAAGGGCTCTCTGGAAAAACATTATACAGACTATTAAATATGGACAGCAAAAAACCCTTGCTAAGCAAGGGTTTTGCACGCTATGGGCCCTGAGGGACTCGAACCCCCGACCAATCGGTTATGAGCCGACCGCTCTAACCAACTGAGCTAAGGGCCCTTGTTACCTTTTTGTTAAAAAGTATTGCGGGGGCAGGATTTGAACCTGCGGCCTTCGGGTTATGAGCCCGACGAGCTACCGGGCTGCTCCACCCCGCGTCAGTAAATAGCGACATCTAATAATATACCTCATGAACATACCATGAGTCAAGAGTCAGCATTAAAGAATAAATCGAACTCCATATTTGCCCCGGCGGGAACGAAAAATTTCAATTTCACTTAGATCATCCAGGCCATATATCCACCCGTCATGCTCGAGCCTGCGGGCCAGGCAGCCTGCTTGGAACTTAGTTCTGTATAGTTTGTTAAAATACACCCAGCTCATGGATATCCGCTCACTTTCTTTTTTTTTCAATACTTAGCTCTACCCTTATTATGTCCAGATTGAACCAAAAAATAGTCGTACAAAAAACCGCCCTCTGGATTTTTCCAAAGGACGGCTGCTGGATAGTTATTATTGCTATATCACGGTTAACTTAACCTTTAGTCGCAGCTCCATCAGTTGGGGGGATAAATGGAGTTCCGTCAGGCTGGAACTGTGTTTTTGGATTCTTTTTGATCTCCTGAAGCATTTCATTCCCTTTCTTCTCCCAAGCCTGAAGAGCTTCTTTTGGTGTCTTCTTGTTGTCAATAACCTCTTGTATGAAATTCTGTCCTACCATGGTAACCCCATATATACCCGGCTTCTCAATTTGCAATTTCTCATCATTCGAGTTCGCAGGTGGAACAGGTTTCAGCTTATAGAAGGCAGCCACATTATAATTAAGTCCACTCACTGGCTTGATAAAAGATTTGCGGGATACCATCTCATAGGTTGTGCTTCTTGCTTTAATCTTGGCCCATTCTGGTCCATTCAGAAATTTAATGAAATCCCAGGCAGTTTCCGGATTTGGTGCACTTGCATTAATAGACATATAATTGTTAAGCCAAATGTCTCCACCAATGCCCGGCTTCTCCGGATGTGTGGGCAGGGTTACAACATCCCAGTCAAAAGCTTTAATCTTCTTATTCGTCTTGGCTGCCTCGCTCATCCCAGATAGCTCAGTAACCAGGCCAACATCACCAATAACCATAGCCGTTTTCCCTGACATGAAGACATCATTCTCAAGTGGATTATACACCTGATTTTGCTGCTGATTGTTCATTTGAGCCTCAAATAAAACTTTATCTTTTCTCAGTTGCACAATCGTGCTGATGACCTTTTCCCACTGAGGTGTATTCACCGTCATTTTTTCCGCTTTTTCATCAAAGTACCTCAATTGCAGCGGTTGACTATATCTGAACACATCATCACTCGCACTAGCCCCGTTATAACGGTTAAATGCGAAGCCGAATATCCGGTCTTTCCCTTGACCTTTAGCTACACGTCTAGCCAAGTTAAATACATCATCATAGGTCATCCCGTCTTTAGGCACTTCTACACCGGCGTCCTGAAAAATTTTCTTATTATAAAAGAGCGCGGAAGATTGAAATGTTGGTGCCAATGCATAGATGTTATTATTGCCCATTTGCTTGATTCCATCAATAACTGAAGGGACAATATCCGCCGTGTCGAACTTATCCTCTTGAATCATCGGATCAAGCTGTTTGAGCATATTCTCATCAATCAATTTCTTCAAGCTGCCAGTATCCGAGACAATAACGTCAACAGGGTTACTGCCGGTCATAAGCTTCTTCAAGCTCTTCAGGGTATCCGGCGGCTGATAATTCTGGTTATCCGTAAAGCGGTTTTGATCATTATTGATTGCAGGGACAATTTCTATAGTGACATTTGGATGCGTGTATTCATATACATCCGTGAACTGCTGTCTGAACCATTGATCGTTCCCTCCACCGCCATACAACATTCCGATACGGAGCACCTTGGGTTCATTGCTGTCCTTCGCTTTGTCGCCTGAACAGCCTGCGATCATCCCCGTGAGCATGATTGCAGCGAGACTTGTCGCCAGAATTTTGTACGTCTTACCAAATCGGTTTCTCAAGATTCTTCCTCCTTAATTGGTTTGGGTGGTGTAATGACAATCTTCCCTCCATCGAATTCCATGCTGGCCCTTCCCCCAATTCCAAGAGCCTCCAGGTATTCTTTGGGAACTTGAAGTCTACCGACCCGGTCAACAACAACGAATGCTTCATGAACTTCCTGAAGTCCGCCTTGATTGCCAAATCCTCCATCTCCAGAAGCCATGTCAAGTCCCGGGTTCCTCTTAACGAACTCTGTGCTTGTAAGTCCGTCACGTATCGCAACAACCCGGTCAACTTTGCTGGCAAGCGTCAGGTCATGCGTAACGATGACTATAGTAAGACCAATCTCCCGATTGATCCGGCGGAATATTTCCATAATTTGATCCGAGGTACGCGTGTCTACCGAACCGGTTGGTTCATCAGCAAGTAGAAGCTTCGGGCGATTAGACAAACCGATCGCAATGGCTACGCGCTGCTGCTCCCCGCCGGATAACTGCTGAAGTTTGTTATGCATCCGGTCTTTCAGACCGACCCATTCCAGCAGCTGCTTCGCATAAGCACGGTCCACCTTGCCACTGAGCATCATCGGCATCTCGACGTTTTCCAGAGCCGTCAAGTAGGGGAGCAGATTTCGGGCATTATTCTGCCAGATGAATCCGACCGTGTTCCTCTTATACTGAACCAGTTCACTCTCATTAACTTTGAGAAGATCCCATTCACCCACAATCACCTGACCGGCTGATGGATGATCCAGGCCTCCAAGTATATTGAGGAGTGTTGATTTTCCGCTGCCGCTGTTCCCGATAATGGCCATCATCTCTCCGTCTTCAACCGTTAAATTGAGACCTTGCAGCGCGACAACCTCGATATCCTTGGTCTTGAAAATTTTGACTAATCCTTCGCAGTGAATCACGCTTTATCTCTCCTCCCCAAGCTTTACAGCCTGATGTACTTTCAGCCGCCGGATTTGCCAGAACAGCAAGCCTGCACCCATCAGAAGCATAAAAGCTACGACCAGATACAACTGCTGCGTATCCTTGGCATCAAATACGATACGGAAAGGAGGCACTTGTGAGGTCACGTTGTCCGCTGTCTGGAGAAAAGGAAGATATAATCGCCCGGCAAGCTTGCCGATCGCGATCCCAAGCACAATGGATAGACCAGCCGTTAAGATCTGCTCAGCCAGGAGCATGATGGTCAACTGCCTTCTGGACAACCCCATTGCCCTTAATATCCCGAATTGAACTACTCGGCCGGATAGATTAAAGAACCAGAACAGAATGTATCCGATTAACGATACAATTACAGATACAAGGAAGCCGAGACTTAAGATTCCGAATACCCCGCCTCGGGTTGGCAGCTTACTCTGGGTAACCAGTTCAGTTCTAACATCCTTGATCTTCGATATCGTAATGTCTTTCTCGGATAACTTGGTATATATTGGTGCTACCTTGGCCCCAGGCTTCATCTTCAGCCATACTTCGTATGGAATCATAGGAACCTGATCATAAATGTAATCCAGATTGGCAATGACAAAAGGCGCTTGATCCGGATACAGATTCGGCCAGTACGGAATGATGCCGTAGACGGCAAAATCAATCGTCTGATCATCAATCGATACCGTAAAGGTATCACCGGGCTTCAGTTTGTATTTGTCTGCCAGATTCGTTGGAATTAAAGCCGCTGCCTCATACTGTCCCAGCAGATTTAAATATTTAAAAGGATGTGCCGGGAACAGGTCATTTCGGAACCAGGCCACTTTGGAAAAATCGACGTTATCAATCCCCATAATTCGACCCTGGCCTGCGGACTGACCGGAGACAACGATATTTCCTTTTGTCTGAAGAACTCTGGCAGCATTCTCCACACCCGGTAAGGTACGGAAGACTTCAAATGGAGGCTCAGAATATACGATCTTCGCATTTTTATTCTGCTGTCCTCCTTGGCCTCCTTGTGCTCCTCCACCTTGAGCGCCGCCGCCCTGAGCACCGCCAGATCCCCCATTCCCACCTGAATTTGGTGTGATCTCAGGGGTACCCGCCCACTGTGTCTCCACAATGACATCTGTTCCGTAGCTGTACAGAGTACGTTCTGTTGAATTCAGATCAATAGTTCTGGCTGCGGATGCGTTATACACACCAAGCCCTAATGTGAGAACCAGCAGGATCATGAGCGGGTAATAGGATAATGACGAGCGGGATAACTGGGTAAGACTCAAATAGGACGATACCGGCAGCCACCGCTTTCCTGCCCATCCGATTAATTTCAGCAGCCACGGGAATATTCTTAAGAAAAACAGCCCAATTGCAAATATGGCGATTGCGGGCACGAAGAACAGAAAAGGCTGAATTTGCAGTTGGTCCGTAGTTAAACCCGTTGTAAAAGTAAGCATCTGTCGTTCATTAAATAAGTAGTAGCCGTAACCCGCCACACCAAGCAGAACAACATCCAGGAACCAGCGCTGCCAGAAGGGACTTCGGTCTGATCTCGCCTGCTTCCTCTTCGCGTTCACAATAGATGACCTCGCATAAGAGATAGCCGGAATCAGTGTTGACAAGATCGCAATAATGACCGCACCTGCTCCAAGCAAGAGCGCATCGGTATTAAATCCGACCGGGATCGATTTCCGGTCAACGAATTCCAGGAATCCGTTCGCTGAACCTATTGATTTCGACATGAACCAGCCCAGAAGAGGTCCCAGAACCATCGAAATTGTGCCAAGTATAATGCTTTCAAGCAGGTAGATCATAATAATCTGCCTAGTTGATGCGCCCCGGCTTCGCAGTACAGCAATATCGCTCTGCTGCTTATTAAGAGCCTGACGCGCGTTCATCACAATATAATAAAAGACCATGGCAATCATCGGTGCGGCCAGAGTGAACAGCATCGTCTGAAGCTGCAGACTTTGGCTGCGGAAGCTGCCCAGCAGCTCCCCAAAGGATATCGTGACCTTGGTATTCTTTAACTTCTGATACAGCTCGATATTGAGTCGATCCAATGAACTTGATAAGGTAGTGATTTGGCTGGTCTTAATATCACTAAGATCAAAAGCGTAGTACCAGCTTGAGTTATTTAATGGGACGTTCTGATCCTTGAGAATTCCTTCGTTAAAAGCAGATTCGCTAGTATACAGATTATTGGCTATGGCTTCAAAGCCTTGTACCCAATAAGGATCTGTCTCTTTTTTAGGCTTAAAAGAACCCACAATCTCCACACGAAGCGTAATATCCAGTCCGCTGTATATTGGGTAGTTCAGAATATCTCCTACATGGAGATCATTCTGATACATACCGTCTTCTAGCATCATTACCTCAACTACGCCATCCGCCCGTTTGTTACCGGGCAGCCTGCCTTTTGTGATGTCTATCTGATCCTTAAGACCGCTCATTGCAGCCAGCGTCATCGAACGGGTCCGGCTGGCATCGACCTTGGAGGGATCTTCCGGGTATACCTCTGTTCCCCGAATGGAGCGGGTATTTACATAGGCCTTATACGGGAACCCAATTTCCTTTGGAATGTCTTGTCTTATGTACTGGTCCACCGCTTGAAGGCCCGGCTGGTCGGTTTTTTCTCCTCCAGCAGCCTGATAGGTCATCAGAAGAGACCCGGCAGGAAGACCTGTGCTCTTCTCTTGAAGTGTTCGGGCTACGACTCGTTTGAGGGCACCATCCGAATACATCGGGATACTCACCGTAAATGACACCGCCACGATCAGTCCGAGCAGTGTGCTGAGGGTCAGCCACCTTGTATTCCACATTTTTCGGAATAAGAATCGAACCAGTGGCATCCCCATTAGCGGCCCACAACTTTCTGTCCTACGGTGAGTCCTTTTTTGATCTCAACGTCTGTGGATCTCTGCTCGCCTACCTCGACATCTACTTCCCGCTTGCTGCCGTCATCTTCCACAACCTGTACATAGCTGCGGGAGCCCGTCGTACGCAGGGCAGAGATCGGAATGACAATTACATTCTCCCTCTTTGAGGTGGATACCGTAACACTAAGCTGGGTTCCCCGCTCGATCCCTTTCGGATATTTGTCTAATTGAATGATCATATATTGGTCAAGGCTTTGCTTCTTCGGAGGTGTAGGGGTACCCCCAGTTCCAGTCCCTCCACTGTTACCACTTCCCCCATTACCACCTGAACCGCCCCCATTGTCACTGCTCTTCTCCAAGGCACTGGCACTAGGAAGAACTTTGATCTTGCCGCTGATCTCCCCTACTTTATTGATGTCTACCTTGGCCGGCATTCCTACCACCAGTTTCTCGAGATCTTCTTTCTGGATATTGGCGGCAACAACTAGATTCGAGGTATCGGCAATGACCGCAATGGTATCATAGGACTTAATCATCGCTCCCTTATCTACGTTTACTGAGGTCACTGTGCCTGAGAAAGGCGCTGTTAGCACAGCTCTTGAGATCTGATCTTTCAGATCCGCCAGCTCTTGACGGGCTTTCTCGAACTGGAGCTTCTTCGTTTCGAATTCAATCGGGTCTTTCTCATCCTGTGTGCGAAGCGCTTCCTTCATGGTAACTTCCTGCGAACGGATATCAAGTTCCTTATCACGTACGCTTTTCTGAAGCTCTTCTGTATCAAGAGTGGCAATAACTGCACCCTTCTTCACCTTATCGCCAAGTTTGATGTTCAATTCCTTAAGATGAAGCTGAAGTGTATCGCCTAGTGTAAAATACACCGGTTCTTCCCGCTGGCTTAGGAACTGCCCGCTGCTTTGAACCGTAGTCTCAAAAGTATCTGACGTAACCTCGTATTCAGGCTTCTTAGAAATCTTGGGAGCCTGAATCGTGGGCAATACCTCTTCCTCCTGCTCCTTTGGCAGAAGCCCACAGCCCGAAGAGGCAAGAACGGTCACACATAAAGCTGAAATGCCAAGACTTCGACCCCATTTCCCCCTACCTCTAGACAAATTTTCCATCCACCATTTCGTAAACATGATCTGCTACCTCCAAGATTGTAGGATCGTGTGTTGTCATACAAATCGTCACATTCTCCGTTTCGATAATATTTCGGAATACCGCCATAACCTGAGCGCCCATCTGGGAATCGAGATTGGCCGTAGGCTCATCCGCAAGAAGCAAATGAGGCCGGTGGGCAATCGCTTTGGCAATGGCAACCCGCTGCTGCTCTCCCCCGGAGAGCTCGAAGGGCCTGTGATGCATCCGCTTGCCGAGCCCCACCAAGTTAAGACAATGGGCCACTCGTTCCTTCCACTCCCTTGCGGGAATCGAGGCCATCCGAAGACTGAGCTCCACATTCTCCCAGGCAGACAGAAGAGGAAGCAGGGCATACGCCTGGAAAATAAACCCGATCTGATCGCGGCGAAGCACCGTCCTTCTCTTGTCACTCAGGGTATGAAGAGTCTGACCGCGGAAATAAATCTCTCCCTCTGAAGGCTGATCCAGTCCACCCAGCATATTCAGCAAAGTGGTCTTGCCAGAGCCTGATCTTCCCTTGAGCATGACCAACTGTCCGGGCAGCACTTCCATGTGTATCCCCTTGAGCACATGAAGTGATTGTCCTCCGACTTGAAAGGAACGATGAACATCCCTGACTTCGAGAATTGGTTCCGATGACTTATGTATGATGGTGTCCGCTTGTATTATCGGATTAGAGGACTCTTCATTCCCCTCTGGCAGCTTAACCGGATCACTTACTTGATCAACTTCTTCATTGAAAGGCTCAGATATACTAGAGTCAAAAATCTCTGAGTCTACTAAATTATCGTGCAGCTTGATTGTGTCCGGCTCCGAATCAGAGACCTGTGTGGAGGTAGACAAAGAGTCGTTCTCCGCTTCTGGAGCCTCGTCTACAGGACGTTTGCGCAGCCATCGCCTCATAACATGTGCTCTCCCTATTTATAGTGTATGTAAATATTTCCAAGTCCTCATGAATTATAAACGAATTCCATTGTAAAAAAGTTACAATAAGTTTATTAGAAAATATCATAATTTTTACTCCTGATATAAAAAAAGACAGCCGGCGATGCCGACTGTCTTCACAAATACTATTTATTTCTTCTACCAGATAGGATTCATCTCTTAGTTGCCAAATGAAGATGGGTCTTCTCTCCAGGATTTGAGCAGTTCCAGATCTTGCTCCTGAATTGTGCCCTTCTTCACAGCAACATCAATCAAGGCCGTGTAATTCGATAAAGATTGAATCTTAATCCCTGCTTCTCTAAAGGCATTTACCGCCTTGTCCAATTGGTAACTGAAGATTGCGAGCACTGCTTGCGGCTCAGCTCCTGCTTCCTGGACAGCTTGTGCAGCCTTGATGGAGCTGCCGCCTGTAGAGATCAGGTCTTCAATTACGATAACCTTCTGACCGGACTTAATCAGACCTTCGATCTGATTCTCCTTGCCATGTCCTTTAGCCTTGTCGCGGATATAAGCCATAGGCAGACCTAACTTCTGTGATACAAAGGCCGCATGCGGAATCCCGGCTGTGGCAGTACCCGCAATCACTTCCGTATCCGGGTACTGCTCACGAATCAAGCTTGCGAATGATTCAGCGATCAGATCACGAACCTCAGGGAATGACATCGTAAGGCGATTATCACAATAGATTGGTGATTTAATGCCTGAGGTCCACGTAAATGGCTGATGTGGACGCAGCGCAACCGCACCAATCTCAAGCAGACTTTCTGCAATCTTGGACTCTGTTTCTTGTTGATTCAGCACTACATGGTCATCTCCTCTATGATTTGCTCAGCCGCATATCTCGGATCCGCATTTGCGGTGATTGGACGCCCTACTACGATGAAGTCCGTCCCTCTGCGAATGGCCTCACCTGGAGTAAGCGTCCGGGACTGATCTCCTTGAGCGCTGCCTAGCGGACGAATTCCTGGTGTGACCGTCTTAAAGTCTATACCACAGGCATCCTTGATCGCCTGCACTTCCAGCGGCGAAGCAACCACCCCGTCCAGACCCGCTTCAAGTGTTCTGCGTGCATAACGGACCACGGCTTCTTCTACTGTACCGGGAATACCAATCTCCTCATTCAACGTTCGCTGATCGGTACTTGTAAGCTGGGTTACAGCAATGACTAATGGGGCAGTGAGAGAGGCATCTTGTGCAAGAGCCTCGTTCACCCCTTCTCTGGCCGCTTTCATCATGGGCACACCGCCTGCAGCATGAACATTGAACATATCCACTCCGAGACGGGTGATACTATTCGCGCCACCTTTGACCGTATTCGGAATATCATGCATCTTCAAATCCAGAAATACGTTATAACCTTTATATTTCAGTTCACGGACGAAATCCGGTCCAGCCGTATAGAACAGCTGCATGCCGACTTTCATATAACAGGGTATTCCCTGAAGCCGATCGATGAGCAGCCTGGCTTCCTCAGCTGAGGGATAATCCAAGGCTACCATCAAACGTCCGGCAATATTATTGGTCATCATTGTTTCGTCTCCTCCCTATAATCAGTTCTAATACCCTGATGCAGAAGAAGTATTACACAGTAGTTAATGAAGGCATTGCCTGTGAAGTGAAGTTAATGGATTCGAGCATCGTAAGCAGTGCGCGAACTGTATCCAGTGAAGTCATACATACTACACCATTCTCCACCGCTTCGCGGCGGATTCGGAATCCGTCACGTTCAGGCTCTTTGCCTTTCGTTAGTGTATTGACCACAAAGTGAGCTTTACCTCCGCGGATCAAATCGAGAATATTAGGTGTGCCTTCGCTAAGTTTGTTCACGGTGGTTACGTGAATTCCAGCTTCTTTCAGGGCATCTGCGGTACCACCAGTTGCAATGATGTTGTATCCCAGATTATTGAATCCGCGGAACAACTCAATAGCTTCTTCTTTGTCCTTATCAGATACCGTAGCAATCATGGAACCTGTTGCAGGAATCTTCATACCTGCACCGATCAGCCCTTTGTACAAGGCCTTCGCATAGTTCTGGTCACGTCCCATAACTTCACCGGTCGATTTCATTTCAGGACCGAGTGTAGGCTCAACCCGGCGCAATTTGGCAAATGAGAATACCGGTACTTTTACCGAGACAAAGTCGCTCTCAGGCCATAATCCATCCACATATCCGAGGTCTTTAAGCTTGGTGCCAAGAATACACTGTGTGGCTACATTAGCCATCGGAATATTCGTTACTTTGCTCAGGAAAGGAACGGTCCGTGAAGAACGCGGATTCACTTCAATCACATACACTTCGTCCTTATAGATAACGAACTGAATATTAACCAGACCGATGGTCTTCAATTCTTTGGCTATTTTGATGGTAACATCGACAATTTTCTGCTTCAGTGTCTCAGACAGATACTGAGGTGGGTAAACCGCGATCGAGTCACCCGAGTGAACCCCTGCACGCTCAACATGCTCCATAATTCCCGGAATCAGTACGGTCTCCCCATCACAGATGGCATCCACTTCGACTTCTTTACCCAGCATGTAGCGGTCGATAAGTACCGGATGTTTGGGATTAATTTGTACCGCTTGCTCCATGTATCTCAGCAATTCGTCATCCGAGTACACAATTTCCATTGCGCGGCCGCCGAGTACGTATGAAGGGCGAACCAGTACAGGATAACCCAGGGATTGAGCAGTACCTACCGCTTCTTCAACGGAAGTTACCGTGCTGCCCTTAGGTTGTGCAATATCAAGTCTGGATAAAAGAGCTTCAAACCGCTTGCGGTCTTCCGCCTCATCAATGCTCTCCAGGCTGGTTCCCAGAATGTTCACACCTGCAGCTTCCAGAGGCGCAGCCAGGTTGATCGCAGTCTGACCACCGAACTGCACGATAACACCAACCGGCTTCTCTTCTTCAATCACGTTCATCACATCTTCAAAGAATAGCGGTTCGAAGTACAGTCGGTCTGACGTGTTAAAGTCAGTCGATACGGTCTCCGGGTTGTTGTTGATAATGACGGCTTCATAACCAGCCTTTTGGATAGCCCAGACAGCATGAACTGTAGAGTAGTCGAACTCGATCCCTTGGCCGATCCGGATTGGACCGGAACCAAGAACGATGATTTTCTCCTTCGTTGAAGGCAGAACTTCATTCTCCGTCTCATATGTGGAGTAGTAGTACGGCGTAGTAGCTTCAAATTCAGCCGCACAGGTATCTACCATTTTGTATACAGGACGCAGTCCTTGCTCCAGACGAAGACTTCTTACACTGCTCTCCGTAGTGTACTCACTGCGTGAGGCCCCTTCCCGAAGCTCTGCAATAGCCCGGTCCGTGAATCCAAGACGTTTGGCTTCATAGAGCGTTTCGCTTGTAAGCTCGGCTTCTGCTGCAATTTTCTTCTCAAAATTCACGATTCGCTCGATCTTGTCAAGGAACCACCAGTCAATATTCGTCAAATCTTGAATTTGCTGAAGCTCATAACCACGGCGGTAGGCTTCGGCAACCAGGAACAGGCGCTCATCATCAGGTTGAACCAGGCGTCTGTCGAGTTCTTCCTGGCTGAGCTGATCTGCTCCTTTCAAGAGCAGGCGGTGAGTCCCAATTTCAAGGGAACGGACTGCTTTATGAATGGATTCTTCAAAAGTACGGCCGATGGCCATCACTTCTCCCGTAGCTTTCATCTGTGTACCGAGCTTACGGTTGGCACTGATAAATTTGTCGAACGGCCAACGCGGGATTTTGCTGACGATATAATCCAGTGTTGGTTCGAAGCAGGCATAAGTCTGGCCGGTTACCGGGTTGACGATTTCATCCAGCGTGTAACCCAGCGCGATCTTGGAGGCCATTTTGGCAATCGGGTAGCCCGTAGCTTTAGAAGCGAGGGCTGAAGAGCGGCTGACCCGCGGGTTCACTTCGATTACATAATATTGGTAGCTCAGTGGGTCAAGCGCGAACTGTACGTTACAACCACCCTCGATGTTAAGAGCGCGGATAATTTTCAATGATGCGGAGCGCAGCATTTGATATTCACGGTCAGACAACGTCTGGCTCGGCGCCACAACAATACTGTCTCCAGTATGTACGCCCACCGGATCAAAGTTCTCCATGTTGCAGACAACGATACAGTTGTCATTCGCATCACGCATAACCTCGTACTCTACTTCTTTCATGCCAGCAATACTCTTCTCAATCAGACATTGTCCGATTGGGCTGTAACGAATTCCGGCTGCAACAGTCTCAAGCAGTTCTTCCTCATTTGCACAAATTCCCCCGCCTGTTCCCCCCAGGGTGTAAGCCGGGCGAACGATTACCGGATACCCGATTTCATTGGCAAAATTAACAGCTTCTTCAACGGTCGTGATGATGTCACTATCTGGGACCGGCTGCTCCAGTTCACGCATGAGTTCACGGAACAAATCACGGTCTTCGGCTTTCTCAATTGAAGTTAGCTGGGTACCGAGGAGCTTGACATTTTCACGTTCAAGTACGCCCGCCCGTGCAAGTTCAACAGCCATGTTAAGACCTGTCTGCCCGCCAAGAGTCGGAAGCAATCCATCTGGACGCTCCTGACGAATAATTTGGGTTACAAATTCAAGTGTGATTGGCTCGATATATACTTTATCCGCCATATTCGTATCTGTCATGATGGTTGCCGGGTTACTGTTGATCAGGATAACCTCTACGCCTTCTTCTTTCAGCGCTTGGCAGGCCTGTGTACCCGCATAATCAAATTCGGCTGCCTGACCGATTACAATCGGACCGGAACCAATTACCAGGATCTTCTTTAGTTCGTTATTCTTCGGCATCTTAACGCGCTCCTTTCGCTGCAGCCATAATTAGCGCCTGACGCGGTTTAGTTGGGTTCTGCTCTTTGTGTGTACGGATCATTTCCAGGAAACGGTCGAACAGATAGCTGTTGTCATATGGACCTGGTGCTGCCTCCGGATGGTACTGCACGGAGAATGCAGGGAATTTCGTATGTTTAAGACCTTCGATAGTCTTATCGTTATTGTTAATGTGTGTTACTTCCAGCGGGGTTCCAGCAATGGAGGATTCCGTTACCGTGTAACCATGGTTCTGGGAAGTAATGTAGCAGCGACCGGACTCAAGTTCCTTAACCGGGTGGTTCCCTCCGCGGTGACCAAACTTCAGGCTCTCCGTATCGGCTCCGCAGGCTAGTGCGAACAGCTGATGTCCCAGGCAGATGCCGAAGATCGGATACTCACCCAGCAATTCGGAGACCATTTTGACTGCATAGGGAACATCTTTCGGGTCCCCAGGACCGTTGGACAGTTGAATACCATCCGGATGAAGCTGGCGAATCTCATCAGCCGTTGTATCATGAGGAACTACGATAACGTCACAGCCGCGTTTGGTAAGCTCACGGAGAATTCCGCTCTTAGCGCCAAAGTCGACGAGCACAATGCGCTCTTTCGAACCTGGGCTGCTGTATATATGGTTAGTGGACGTGCGTGCCACTTGGTTTCTCAGTTCAGTAATGCTGGTTGCCTGAATCATTTCCTTCAATTCTTCGATGGATTTAGATGAAGTTGTCAAAACTCCCTTCATTGTTCCATGATGGCGGATAATCCGGGTTAACATGCGGGTATCGATATCGCTGATTCCAGGGATGCCATACTCCTTGAGCAGATCGCCTACACTATTCTGTGCACGCCAGTTGCTTGGTACCGGCTCGTAACGGCGCACCACGAATCCATGAATCGATGGGGCTACAGATTCAAAGTCATCCCGGGTAATCCCGTAGTTACCAATTAACGGATAGGTCATCGTTACGATCTGTCCGCAGTAGGATGGGTCTGACAAGACTTCCTGGTAACCGGTGATTCCGGTATTGAATACAACCTCGCCTGTCTTCTCAACATCCGCTCCAAAAGATTTGCCTGTAAATAAAGTACCGTCTTCGAGCAATAATCTTGCCTGCATTGTGGTATCATCTCCTCTAGTTTTGACCCTCCCAAACCCTCCCTGGAAGGGAGGGCCCCAAGGGCTTTGCCCTCTGGACACCCGGAAGTTTGGCGAAGGATTTATTTGTGCTGCACTTTGGGACTGTGTGCCATGGAGCGCTTGCCGTCCCATTCGGGACCCGCTTGACTACGGTGCTCCTTGGCTGCGAAAAAGCATTGGTGCGCGGTGCTGCTCTATTCTACTCTCTGGGCTGTTAGGCACATGAGCCGCTTGTCGTCCCTGGGGGACACGCTCTTGGCTTGTGCAAGGCCCGAGGAGTTACTTATTTTGCTTCTGATCTCTGTTCTGCTTGGAGCCGCTCTCCCTGCGGGATTCGCTTTGGCTTGTGCAGAGCTCTGAGAGTTAATTTTGTGTTCTTGATCTCTGCTCTGCTTGGAGCCGCTCTCCCTGCGGGATTCGCTTTGGCTTTACTTCTATTCGGACCAGACTACTTTGCCGCTTACGATTGTTGCAACTGGCCAGCCTCGAAGCTTCCAATCGGTGAAAGGCGTATTACGTCCTTTCGACGCGAAAGTTAATGGATCTACGGCTCTTTCGGATTCCAGATCCACAATCGTCAGGTCGGCAGGCGCACCCGGTTCAAGCTTACCGGCCTTAAGGCCAAAGACACGAGCCGGATCAGAGGTCATCCGCTGGATTAGTTTAGCTAGCGACCATTTGCCGGTGGCTACAAATTTCGTATAAAGCAGCGGGAAGGCTGTCTCAAATCCTACGATGCCAAAAGGTGCAAGCTGCATGCCCTTGGCTTTCTCATCTTCACTATGCGGGGCATGGTCAGTCACAATAATATCAATCGTGCCATCCTCTATGGCCTGAATGCAGGCTTCCACATCACGGCGTGAACGCAGTGGGGGGTTCATTTTCCAGTTGGCGTCAAGACCAGGAATGTCTTCCTCCGAGAGGATCAAGTGATGCGGGCATACCTCAGCGGTAACCTTGATTCCGATCTCCTTAGCCTGCCGGATCAACCGGATGGACTGCTCAGTGCTGACGTGGCAGACATGGTAGTGAACGCCTGTAGCCTCAGCCAGTAGAATATCGCGACCGACATGTATCGCTTCGGATTCATTAGGAATTCCTTTTAGCCCATGCTTCTTAGCGAATTCGCCTTCAGCAACCGGGGCCCCTTCAACGAGAGTGTTGTCTTCACAGTGAGCAATAACCGGCATACCCAGTTCAGCGGCCCATTTCATCGCATCTTTCATCATTTGAGCACTCTGTACACCTACGCCGTCGTCCGTAAATCCGATAGCACCGGATTCTTTAAGGGCTAGGAAGTCTGTAAGCTCACGTCCCAGCTCACTCTTGGTAATTGCAGCATAAGGGAGTACATTCACCAGGTCGGCTTCCTTTGCTCTGTCCAGCACCAGCTTCACGGTCTCCGGATTGTCTGTCACCGGGCGTGTATTTGGCATACATGCGATCGTAGTGAACCCGCCCTTAGCCGCCGAACGTGCCCCTGTCTCAATAGTTTCTTTATATTCAAATCCCGGCTCCCGCAAATGAACGTGCATATCGATAAATCCTGGAGATACGAGCTTTCCTTGCGCGTCGATAACCTTCGTGTCTGCGGATTCTATTGTGTCACTGCCTGCGGCATCAGATACACTTTCAATAACTCCATTACCTACGACAATCGTCTTTAGTTCAAGCTGGCCATCTGCACCAAGAATATTGGCATTTTTGATTATAAGCTTCATGATTACCTCCGCTCCCTTATTTCCCTGCTGTTATCATATCGTTAATGGGCATTCGCCGTTACAATTTCAAAGCGCGCTCCATAACTGCCATCCGGATCGGAACCCCATTTGACATTTGTGTAAAAATTCGCGATTTATCGCTTTCCACCAATCGGTCATCAATCTCTACATTTCGATTGACCGGGGCCGGATGCATAATGATTGCCCCCTGCTCAAGCTGAGCAGCCCGTTCCTCAGTCAGACCGTATTGCAAACGATATTGTTCAGCAGATTTCAACATTCCTACAGCATGTCTCTCAAGTTGAACCCGAAGCATCATGACCACATCAGCCTTCAAAGCTTCTTCCATAGTTACATAGGGTGCATGCTCAGCAAGCTCTGGAGCCTGCATACTCGGCGGTGCACAGAATTTAACGTGAGCTCCAAACTTCTCAAGCGCCCACAGATTCGATCTTGCCACCCGGCTGTGCAAGATGTCACCGATGATGGAGACCCGAAGTCCCTTTAGTTCCCCGAACTGTTTCTTCATCGTGTACAAATCCAGTAGTGCCTGGGTAGGATGCTCATTATTGCCATCTCCCGCATTCACCAGCGGAACTGATACTTTCTCGGCCAGCTCGGCCAATAGCCCGATCGGCTTAAGCCGAATGACTCCTGCATCAATGCCCATCGATTCCAGGGTTCGAACCGTATCGTAGATGGACTCGCCCTTCTCAACACTGGAAGCGGCTGCTGCGAAATTCAGAACCTGAGCCCCTAGACGTTTCTGCGCCATTTCGAAAGAAAATCGGGTGCGCGTGCTGTTCTCAAAAAACATATTCGCTACAAAACGATTCTCCAGAACCGGATTCATCTTCTCTTTCTGGCTCTCCCAATACGCTGCCCGATCAAGTATGGAAGAAATCTCATCCCGGCTAATCTCCTTAAGACCAAGCAGACTGCGCTCCCTCACTGCTGACATTGAAATGGTCATGATCTGTTGCCCTCCCGCTGTTGTATGATTCTCACCTGATCCACGCCGTCAAACTCCTGAAGGAGTACCACAATTTCCTCAGCCTTGGAGGTAGGTACATTCTTACCGATATAATCAGCTCTTATGGGAAGTTCCCGGTGACCCCGGTCAGCGAGAACTGCCAGCTGAATCGATTCGGGTCTGCCGCAATCCATCAGAGCATCCATGGCCGCCCGTATCGTTCTGCCTGTATAAAGAACATCATCACATAGAATAATTTTTTTACCTTGGATAGTTTGATCACCAAGCGGCTGACCCAGAGGTTCTTTCGCACTTGCGGTAGACCGGTCATCCCGATACTGGGTCACATCGATTTCACCCCAAGGCACCTTGGTTCCCTCAATCTCTTCAAGTCTTTCTGCAATTCGCTTTGCCAGAAATACGCCCCTGGTCCGAATCCCTACCAGGACACAACCCTCAATCCCTTTGTTCTTCTCTAATATTTCATGTGCGATTCTTGTCAGCGCCCGCCTTACTGCCGTTTCGTCCATAATGACATGTTGTGCTTCAATGCTCACAGTGTACGCCTCCCAATGATAAGTTCATCAGGTTCCGTGAAGGGCTGAAAAAAAAACTCCTTGCCCAGTTCCAGGCAAGGAGTTCTCGAGTCACAGATTAGACTATGACTGTCATAGGCTATACGAAATGAGCACCTGCGCAGCGCGCGGTGTTGGACCATTCCGAACTAACCTCATTCACGTTACCTTGCCAGCCTCACGGGACTGATTTAAAGGTGCTATTGATTTACATGAATTATGACAGAACACCGGGAGCCTGTCAAGGCGGGCATACTTAGATATTGTCGATCATTGTCACTTTAACGATTCAATGATTTCAGAGGGAATCCCAACTAATAAACTCCGTCTTAATAATTATACATTATTACTGTATAATTATCCACCATCAATTAAACCAATTTATCTTCTTGGCACTCCATACAGTCAACAATATCCAGCAAACACAAAAAAAGCTGCCGTGTGATAACCCGGCAGCTTCTAAATTCTTATTCAATTAAAATTCAAACTTCACGTCTCCAAGACGACGTTTGATCTCGGAAATAACACGCTTCTCTTCTTCTTCACCCTTAGCAATAAATGTAACAGAGAAACGAACGAAGGAGCCTGCATCATCCCAAGGTACGGTGGAGATCAGCTTCTCACGAATCAAATATTGCGAGAATGCTTCACCGCTGTCAAAGGACGGACCACCCACTACGCCTTTCGGTGCAGCTACATAAAGGAAGAATGAACCTTTTGGTTTCTTAGCTTTGAAGCCCAGCTCATTCAGCGCCTCAACAAGCATGTCATGACGGCGGGAGTATTTGTCCGCAATCTTCTCGGTAATTTCAGGATTTGCAAGTCCGTATGCCGCAGCTTTCTGAATGGCAATGAATTGACCTGAATCATTATTGTCTTTCACATCACTGAATGCTTTAACTACAAGCGGGTTACCTGCTACGAATCCAATTCTCCAGCCTGTCATATTGTAAGACTTGGACAGGGAGTGCAGTTCAACTCCTACATCCTTGGCTCCTGGAACGGACAAGAAGCTAAGCGGCTTGAGACCATCATAAGTCAAAGCAGCATATGGAGCATCATGAACAACTACAATGTTATGCTTCTTAGCCCATGCAACCACTTCGGCGAAAAATTCTTTGGTTGCGCTGGCACCTGTAGGGTTGTTCGGGTAGTTCAAATAGAGAAGCTTCGCGCGTGCGCAGATCTCTTCTGGAATCGAAGACAGATCAGGCAGGAAATTATTCTCTTCAGTAAGCTGTACGTTGTACACTTCTCCGCCCAAATATTTCGTATGTGTTCCGAGAACAGGATAACCTGGAACCGTCATGATCGTCACATCTCCAGGATTAATGAAGCAGGAAGGCAGCATAGCCAAAGCTGGCTTGGAGCCGATGGAGTGAACGATTTCGGTAACCGGATCGATTCCTTCTACACTGAATACTTCTTTCAAATATTTCACAGCAGCTTCTTTGAATTCTACGATTCCGTTATCGGCATAACCGCGGTTCTCTGGTTTGGCAGCTTCTTCGGCAAGCTTAGCCACAATACCTGCATCAGCCATTTCATCAGGTTCTCCGACACCCATATCAATGAGTTCAACATCCGGAAAATCCTTCTTGGCTGCAGCTTTTGCACGTTTGATTTTCTCGAATTTATAGATTGCGGTATCTTTCCCGTAATTAGCGCCGCCAATGCGGTCAGCAAAATTGTTCTGAATATAAGTTTGTTGGTATTGTTCAATACTCATGCAAGTCCATCTCCTTAACTAAATCTTATGTTTAATATGCTGGAATTATAGTTTTTTCACAATGGATTATCCGTCAGATCGTTTGTACTATTTGGCCATCTGTGATAGCTCCCCTACTTCAACTAACTGGTGACGGTCATTGAAATAGGCTTTGTAGGCAAACTGAACAAATACAACAACTGATAAAGAAACACTACCCATGATGCCCAGCATAATCGCAATCTGATATTCCACCGCAACGATTGGGGATGCGCCCCCGAGAATCTGTCCTGTCATCATTCCGGGAAGAAATACAATCCCCATCCCAACCATAGAGTTAATTGTCGGTAATAATGCGGCATCAAACGCCTGATTAATGATATCCCTGCAAGCATCTTTTGGAGTGGCTCCAAGCATCAGCGCCCCCTCTATCCAGCTTCTACGGGAGTTTATCCCCTGAGCCAGTGTATTAACACCGAGCGCAATCCCTGTCATTGAGTTCCCAATCAGCATACCCGCAACGGGGATCATATAACTTGGCTCATACCATGGGGTCTTATGTATGACGACCAGTAAAAAGAACAGCAGGCTGGCTACAATGCCAGAAGTCATCGAAATGGCAATCAATTTCTTCAACTGGTTGTTCAGTGGATGCTTGGATCTTTTGAACAGTGTATAGATCGCAAAGGTAAGCATCAGCAGAACAATCAGGCCGGTCAGCCAAGCACCCGCATGGGTAAACAGATATTGCAGAACATAACCTACAATTATAAGCTGAATAGTCATTCGAATGGTAGATAACAGAATTTCCCGTTCCCTGGGTATCTTCTTAATACGAACAATGACAATAAGAATGATTACGAACAAATATGCCGCTGCAAGCCTGTACCATTCCAGGTTGATAACCCCATTCAAGGTGAAAGCACCTCCTCGGAGACGATTTCACCCTGATGAACGTATACTATTTTCTCCCCAAAAGTAGCTGTTGCTGAACGGGAATGCGTAACGATCACAAGAGAAATCCCCTTTTCCCGAGCTCTTCTTGTGATGGAAGTCAACACTTCCAAGGAAGTAGCTTCATCTAATGCCGAAGTCGGCTCATCTAGGAGCAGGACCCCAGGTGACATGAGAATAGCTCTGGCTAAACACAAACGCTGCTTCTCCCCGCCCGAAAGGCGTTCCGCTGCATCCTCCAGCTCCTTAGCCAAGCAGGCAGCCTTAAGTGACTCCCGCATTTCATCTTCTGTAGCTGGAGGTTTCCCCGACAACTTTAGGCCAATGCCCAAATTATCTCTAATCGAGCCCGAGAAGATTATTGCACTCTGTGGGACCATAACACACTCCCTGCGAAGCAGGACAGGGTCCATATGAGCGATATTCTGCCCATTATACAGAATTGTCCCTTCATCAGGACTAATCATCTCATTCAAAAGCTGAAGCAAGGTTGTCTTCCCGCTACCGCTTTCCCCTAATATACAGGTAACTTTGTACTCTTCAATATCCAGCTCTTGTACATGGAGCACTTCCCGATATCTAACATTTCGAAGCTCAAACAAGGCCATTTTCACATCTCCTCCATTCAAAAAAGACACCCTGGATTGGTCATACCCCTGTCAAGTAGACAGAATAAAAAAAGACACGTTTAAGCAGCAAC
>RCUH01000886.1_pt1 | contig 26124 bp, 20 predicted proteins | sample 2166191 | NCBI WGS metagenome assembly RCUH01 (sample SAMN09932848, study PRJNA488358) | compost metagenome | feature: garden; material: soil; isolation source: compost soil in an enriched community after 214 h of incubation | place: Germany: Experimental Botanical Garden Goettingen | collected...
CGTTATCGTATTATTACCTTATCTTTGCAGAATGTTTAAAATTAAACACGTACTACTATTAAGTTTCACCATTATAGCCCTGACCATTGCGGGCTGCAAAAGCCAGTTTGAAAAAATCAGATTGAGCAATGACGTAGCTAAAAAATATCAGGAAGCTATGCGACTGTATAACAAGAAAAATTACGCAAAAGCGTTAATCTTGTTTGAAGACCTTTCTCAGAAATACAGAGGTAGAGCTGAAGCTGAAGAGTTGAACTATCACTATGCCCTAACGCTATATAAACTAAAAGATTACACTACTGCAAGGTATCAGTTTAAATCATTTGCCGACACCTATCCTACCAGTAAATATGCTGAGGAATGCAGATATATGAGTGCATATTGCTATTACCTTGATTCGCCGGCACCTAGTCTGGATCAGGAAAATACCTACAAAGCAATTGATGCCTTACAACTATTCATCAACTTTTACCCTAAGAGCGAACGTGCTATCGATGCAGCCAAATACATTGGTCTGTTGCGCGCAAAACTAGAGGATAAAGCTTATACCAATGCGAAGCTATATTACGACCTTGGCGGTGCAGGCGCTAATGCGGTGAATTACCAATCGGCAGTTATTGCATTGAAAAATGCTCAAATTGATTTCCCGGATATTAAGTATGCGGAAGAAATGGACTTGCTGATTATCAAATCACAATATGAGTATGCAAGAAATAGCTACGAGATTCGTCAGGAAGATCGTTTTAATGAAGCTATCGCTTATGCAGATGAATTTATTGAAGTGCATCCACAAAGCAAACTATTACCAGAGGCCAATTCTTTAAAGAAAGCTAGTCAAAATGGTATAGAGAAAGCAAAAACTTTCCTTGCTGAAGTAGAAAAAAACCAAACAAAATATAAAGCATTGCTGGAAAAGGATGCTAAAAGAGACAGTATTACTACTAAAACCCCCATCAAATAATATGAACACTAATAAAACCACTGTACCGAATACTACGGTTACCAGAAATGTTAATGACCTGGATCAGAAAACACATAATATTTATGAGTCTTTAGTTATTATTTCTAAAAGGGCCAATCAAATTTCTAACAATATGAAAGAAGAGCTTCATGGCAAATTAGCTGAGTTTGCTTCTTCTAATGACAACCTGGAAGAGATTTTTGAAAACAGAGAGCAGATTGAAATCAGCAAGTACTATGAGCGTTTACCTAAGCCTAGCTTAATCGCTATTGACGAGTTCTTGAACGATAAAATCTATTACAGAAATCCTGCTAAAGAGCAACAATAACATTACGCATAGGGGTTATTTGCATCAATGCATTCATTAAAACCATGCTAAAAAATAAAAAAATAATTCTTGGCGTTTGCGGCAGCATTGCAGCTTATAAATCAGCTATACTAGTAAGACTACTGGTAAAGGCTGGCGCAAACGTCAAAGTAATTCTTACAGCCGACGCGGGAAATTTCATTACTCCCCTCACCCTGGCTACCCTCAGTAAGAATCCTGTTTACACACAATATTTCGAAGAAGAAACCGGCGTTTGGAGCAACCATGTAGAATTGGGCCTTTGGGCAGACTTAATGGTTATTGCCCCAGCAAGTGCCAACACTTTAGCCAAAATGGCTGGTGGCTTATGCGACAACCTACTTACGGCTGTCTACTTATCCGCTAAATGCCCGGTATTTGTTGCTCCGGCAATGGACCTGGATATGTGGAAACATGAGAGTACTCAAGCTAATATTAATAAAATACTCTCATACGGAAATCAGGTGATTAAACCTGGAAGTGGCGAGCTGGCAAGCGGTTTATATGGGGAAGGTAGAATGGCCGAACCAGAAGAAATTGTTGCTTTCTTAGCGGATGCAATAAATGCCTCACTCCCGCTATTGGGAAAGAAGGTAATGGTTACTGCCGGTCCAACTTATGAAGCTATCGATCCTGTACGTTTTATTGGAAATCACTCTTCAGGTAAGATGGGTTTTGCTATTGCAGATCGGTTTGCCAGTTTAGGTGCCGACGTAACACTGATTACAGGCCCTACTTCGGAAAAAAGTACTTACCCATTGAAACGTATTGATGTAGTGAGTGCTGCTGATATGCTACATGCCTGTAAAGCTGAGTTTAATGCTGCTGAGATCACAGTAATGAGTGCCGCTGTTGCAGATTATACTCCGGTACAAAAAGCCGATCAAAAGATTAAAAAGACGAGTACTGAATTTAGTCTGGAGTTAAAAAAGACTGAAGACATCCTGGCTACACTCGGACAGTTAAAAAAAGCAGGACAAATATTGGTTGGTTTTGCTTTGGAAACTGAGAATGAGGAAGAATATGCAAAAGGTAAGTTGGTCAAAAAAAATCTAGACCTTATTGTGCTCAATTCGCTGAACGATAAAGGTGCTGGCTTTAAAATGGATACCAATAAAATAACTATATTTAATAAAGCTGCTGAAAAAACCGTTTTTGAAATGAAATCGAAGACAGCCGTGGCAATTGACATCTGTAATGAAATATTAAAACTGGCCAAAGCATGAAAAAACGCTACTCCCTCATTTTCTTAATCCTTTTTTTCTGCAGTACTTATAGTATAGCACAAGAACTAAATGCCAGGGTACAGATACTGGCGCCTACCGTTCCGAACATCAATAAAAGAAATTTAGAAATACTTCAAAATATCATCAGGGAGTTTTTAAACAACAATAAGTGGAGTAATGAAACTTATACACCTATTGAGCGCATTGAGTGTAATTTTGTGATCACGATAACGGCCTGGGACGGGGGGGCGGGCTATAAAGCTGAGGCACAGATTCAATCGAGCAGACCGGTTTACAACACCGCATACAATAGCACTTTGTTGAACATCAGCGACAAGGATTACGATTTTAATTACAATGAAGGCCAATCTTTAGATTTCTCTGATCAGAACTTTATTTCCAATTTAAGCTCTCTTCTTAGTTTTTATGCATACACCATTATCGGTTTGGATAAAGACAGCTTTAATAAATTAGGCGGTACGTATTTTTACAATAAAGCTCAGAATATTTTAAATGTTGCTCAAGTATCTGGCAACAAGGGCTGGAAGGCGTTCGATGGCTTAAAAAACAGATATTGGTTAAATGAGAACCTACAGAATAAAAGTTTTGAGGAACTGAGACAGTTTATTTACGATTACCACTTGAATGGACTGGACCTGATGCAAGAAGATCCAATTGCTGGAACCAAAAGAATCATCACCCTCCTATCGGCCTTAAAAAAAATGGATAAGCAAAAGCTAGGTTCTATTTTTCCTAACATGTATCTAGCTACCAAAGCTGATGAACTGGTTAATATCCTTTCTGCTACCAATCCCCAGGATAAAATTCAGGCATACAACCTGCTCTCTGAAATTGATCCAGCCAACATCAATAAATACGAAGCGCTAAAAAACTCCCGTTAACCCCTTTATTACAACACATTAAAAAAAATATGTTAAATTATTTTTAATATACGAACAGATTCGTATATTTGATTACGAAACAATTCGTAGATAAAGATTATGGCAGCGATAAATAACCTTAAACCTACAGAAAGCGAACTCGAAATCTTACAGATTCTGTGGGAAAAGGGAAACTGTACGGTTAGGGATGTACACGAGATTTTAGAAAAGAATAAAGATGCGGGCTATACAACAACGCTTAAACTCATGCAGATTATGCTAGAGAAAGGTTTAGTGGCCCGGGACGCTTCTTCTAAAACGCATATCTACCGCGCCTTACTAAACCAGGAAAAAACCCAACAGCACCTGGTTGATAAAATGATAGACAATGTTTTTAATGGCTCGGCGGCGCGTATGGTTATGCAAGCGCTGGGCAACCATACTGCAAGCAAGGAGGAGATTGATTCAATAAAAAAATATTTAGACGGACTAAGTAATCAATAAAAAAATGGAAGCAATTGTAAACAACTTAATCAAAGCAACAGGATGGAGTATTTTTCATTCTTTATGGCAGGCGGCAATTATTTACGGATTATTGTTAGTACTGGTTGCGATTTTACCTCGCGTAACCGCAAAATTAAAGCACAACCTTGCCTACGGGGCCATTTGCATGATGTTTACAAGTTTTATCATTACCTTTTTCTACTCCTTTAAATGGCCTGCTGCAGGGAAATCAGCTCCCGTTGCAGACCTTGGTCATCAGCTTATCAACAATCCGTATCTATCAGGTTTCTCCGATACCATTGGTAGCCGTACAGAGCAGTTTTTCCCTTTACTGGTAGGCGCTTATACAATTGGTTTGCTTTTGCAACTGGTTATCCTTTCCGTTGGCTACAGAAAAGTGCATTTACTAAAGCAATCTGGTAAGCAAGCGGTACCCCTGGCTTGGCAAATCACTTTCGAAGAACTCTTTTCCAAGCTAAACCTGCGTCGGCAAGTCGGTTTCTATTTGTCTGAACATGTAAACATGCCATTGGTAGTTGGTTATTTTAAACCTGTAGTTCTTTTTCCGATCGCTCTTGTTGCACAGCTAGATATTAAACAAGTTGAGGCCATTCTGATTCATGAACTTTCGCACATTAGAAGGAATGATTATCTGCTGAACCTGATAAAAACAGCCATAGAAACGCTAATGTTCTTTAACCCTTTTGTATGGCTAAGTGGCAAATTTATCAATATAGAACGCGAGCATGCTTGCGACGATCTGGTACTTTCGTTTACAGGAACTCCATTAACGTATGCTCATGCGCTTTTAAAACTGGAAATCCTTAAAGATAAATCTACCCCCACTCTTTCCATGGCTGCGTCGGGTAAACAACAACACTTGTATCAACGTATAAAAAGAATTACTGATATGAAAACAAATTACAGGAATGCAAAGCAACAGCTTTTTGCAACTATGCTTGCCGTAGTTGCAATACTCTCATTGGCCTGGATCAGTCCGGCAAAAATAGCAACACCAAAAATTAAACCTAAGTCAACTGAACTCGTGGTAACGAACAGAACTGACCATTCTTTGAGCATTACCTCTGCGGCACCAGATGCCCGATATGGTGTACTAAAAATAAACATTGATACGCCAAAGAAAAAGCTTAAGGTTAAAACCGTATGTGTAAAAGTAAATGGTACTGACCAAAAATTTAAAGATAGCCTTGCCCTTGTCAATGACTTTCAATTTAATATAGACTCGACAATCAACCAAAGCCTTGCTTTTTTAAAATCTCCAAAATGGCAGGCAGATGTTAAAAAAATGGCAGAAGGCTTCAGTAAAAATTTCGATGCTAAAGCAATCGAACTACAGGCTAGAGATGTAGAAAAACAGGCAATGAAGATGGAAAAGTATTTCAATTCTGAAAAATGGAAACAACAACAAGTGCAAATTGAAAAGCAAGCCAAAGAAATAGAGCGACACTTCAACTCACCAGAGTTTAAAAAAAGCATAGAAAAAGAGGTGGAGAAAGCAAAAGCGCTTCAAAATTCTGTTGAGTATAAAGAATTAAAAAAGAAATTTGATGCTGATGTTGAAGCCATCAAAAAGAAAAATCAGTCAGCAACAGACAGTACATCTCATTAACAGGCCAATACACAATGTAATCAAAAGGCAGAGGATAATCTTCTGCCTTTTTTTGTGGAGTTCATCGCTAAGTTTTCATAATTTAGCAACATCATATATGCTACAAAAACTTTCCATCCGTAACTACGCTTTGATAGACAGTGTTGATCTGGAACTTGACAAAGGTTTGAACATCATCACTGGTGAAACTGGCGCCGGTAAATCGATTATGCTTGGTGCATTATCTCTAATACTTGGACAACGTGCAGAAACAAAGTACTTTTTTAATCAGGATAAGAAATGCATTATAGAAGGCTGGTTTTTACTAGCCGATACTCAGCTGCAATCCTTATTTGAAGAAAACGATGTCGACTTTTACAAAGAAAACACGTTGAGAAGGGAAATTTCCACTGATGGAAAATCGAGGGCATTCATCAATGATACCCCAGTAACCCTTACGGTAATGAAGCAGATTGGTGAGCGACTAATCGACATTCACTCCCAACATGCTACGCAAGAAGTTAGTGATCCCTCATTCCAATTATTGATGGTAGATACGCTTGCTGGTCATCAGCCATTACTAATGGACTACCGCAACAAATTTAAGCTGTACAAACAACAGCAGCAGCATTTGTCCGAATTGCAAACAAAGGCCAATGAAGCCCGGAATAAGCAAGATTATGAGCAATTTCTGTTTAATGAACTAGAAAGTGCGAGCTTGCAAGCTGATGAACAGGAAAAACTGGAAACGGAATTGCAAATGCTGAATAATGCAGAAAGCATTAAAAGGAGCTTGCTTACCGCTTACAATTTATTAAGCGAAGAAGAAACTGCCATCCTTCCCATTTTAAAAGAAGTAGTTGGCCAATTCCAAAGTGTAGAAAAGTTTAACCCTGAATACGAAGCTTTAAATGAGCGACTACGCTCAGTTTTAATTGAGGTAAAAGATATTGCTGCCGAAACAGCTGGCCTGGAAGAACATATTGTTTTCAACCCTGCCAGGATTGATGAGATCAATGCCCGTTTGGACCTTATCTATGGATTACAGCAAAAACACAGGGTAAACAACATTGAAGAATTATTAAACATTCAGCATCAATTATCTGATAATCTAGCTAATCTTTTAAGCAGCGATGAGGAGATTGAAAAGTTGATCAAAGCGTTGGAGCTATTACAGGCTGATTTGGAAATCATGGCTGGAAAGCTTTCTGCTAATAGAAATAAGGCGATCCTGAATACTGAAGCTAGTGTTGGTAAAATCTTGCATCAAGTAGGCATGCCCAATGCAAAAATAAAGATTGAACAATCACAAGCTGCAGTACTCAATAAAGACGGTAAAGACCTCATCAGTTTACTCTTCTCTGCCAATAGCGGTCAAGCACCTGCTCCGGTAGGCAAAGTAGCCTCTGGCGGTGAGCTTTCACGTTTAATGTTAGCCATTAAATCTATTATGGCTAAGCACACTTCCTTGCCTACCTTAATATTTGATGAAATCGATACGGGAATCTCCGGAGAAACCGCTTTACGCGTTGGAGATGTAATTGGAGAGTTGGAAAAGAACATGCAGGTAATTTGTATTACGCACTTACCTCAAATTGCAGCCAAAGGCGATGCACACTACTTTGTTTATAAAAATGAGCAAAGTGAGCGTACTACAACCGGCATTCGCAAGCTAAGTAATGCTGACCGGGTAAGTGCAATTGCGGAGATGTTGAGCGGCAAAAAACCGGGTGCTTCGGCCATGGAGAATGCTAAAGACCTGCTGGGTTATAAAAACTAAATGCGGTATTCTGCAAAGAAAAAAATCATTAACTTCGGCCTGTTTTAAAACAGACATACTATGTATAACTTATTAAAAGGTAAACGCGGCATCATCACAGGCGCATTAGATCAAAATTCCATTGCCTGGAAAGTTGCAGAAAAAGCACACGAAGAAGGCGCAACATTTGTTTTAACAAATGCCCCTATCGCGATGCGTATGGGAGAGATTAATGCTTTGGCTGAAAAGACAGGATCACAAATTATTCCTGCTGATGCAACCAATGTAGATGAGCTAACCAACTTGTTTACCCAATCACAAGAAATATTAGGCGGTAAAATAGATTTTGTATTGCACTCTATCGGTATGAGTGTAAACATTCGTAAAAAGATCCCTTATACAGAATCTAATTACGATTACTTTATGAAAGGTATCGATGTTTCGGCTATGTCCTTTCACAAAATGCTTGCTGTTGCTAAAAAACTAGATGCCATTAATGAAGGTGGTAGTGTGGTAGCCCTTACTTACATGGCTGCTCAACGTACCTACCCATTCTATACAGACATGGCTGATATTAAAGCTATGTTGGAATCAATTGCCCGTAGCTTTGGTTACCACTATGGTTTAGAGAAAAAAGTACGTATCAATACGGTTTCTCAATCACCAACTAAAACTACTGCCGGTACTGGTATTAAAGGTTTTGGTGATTTTTATGATTACGCTGACGCTATTGCTCCATTGGGTAATGCAGATGCTGAATCTTGTGCAGATTACTGCGTAACTTTATTCTCTGATTTAACCCGCATGGTAACTATGCAAAACCTTTTCCACGACGGTGGCTACTCTTCAACTGGAGTAAGTGATATCGTGATGCAGAAAATGGGCATTGAAGAACAATAATTATAAACAAATAAAAAGGGCCAGGATGTAAATTCTGGCCCTTTCTTGTATATTCGTATTCATGACAAAATCCCTGTTCATACTATTCCTCACCTTATTTACAGGGCTTCAAGGCTTCACTCAAACTTCGTTCTCAATAACGGGGACAGTTAGGGATCAAAAAGAATCATTACCGGGTGCCGGTGTCTATTTAAGTGGCTATAAGGTATCCACTGTAGCCGATAGTGATGGTAAATTTAAAATCAGTAACCTCAGGCCCGGCAATTACGATCTTTTGGTGCAAATGGTGGGTTATCTCCCCTTTTCAAAAAGTGTCATCATATCCGACAAATCGGTTCAGGTTGAATTGGTTTTAAAGGAAAGTACCACCACTTTAAGTGAAGTGGTGATACATGCCGATCCAAATAGAGCCAAATACCTCAAGCAATTTAAAGAGTACTTTATAGGCACAACTCCCAATGCCACACAATGTAAAATATTAAACCCTCAGGTATTAGATATTGATTATGATGTGACCAAAAGCCTTCTCAGTATCAAATCGTCTGATTTTCTAATTGTAGAAAATAAAGCGTTGGGATATCGTCTAAAATATATGCTTGATTATTTTGAGTATAACTCAAGAACTCGGATCATCTATTTCTCAGGACATCCTTTTTTTGAAGAATTAAAGGCTTCTGGCTCGAAGATGAAAAAGTATATCGATAAGCGTGAAACAGCTTATTATGGATCCTCCCAACACTTTTTCAGATCTCTTTACCAGGGAAAAGGTAAAGAAGAAGGATTTATCATCAACAAGATGATTAAAATTCCTAATCCTTATCGCTACCCGGATAGCATCATTTTTAAAAATCTAGTGCGGCTGAAAACACCGGGAAAATCCTCCATTATCAGCAAAAGTACCCCACCCAGAGATACAGCTATGATTTCCTTTTGGTTAAAGCAGCAGGATATGCCTAAATTTATTGACTGCCTGGACCGTAAAGAGATTTCACCAGACAATCTGGTCTATACTTACAACAAGAACCTAAAATTATTAGACGGTACAGGCGCATTGGCTATAAGCTATACTCGAGAAAGAGAATCATTAGCTTATTCAAAAACAGGCTTCTGGATTTTCCGCCCACTTGATGTACCTGATTATGAGATATCTGTAGCGAACTTAACCCAAGGACAGGTACGTTTTTATGAAAATGGTGGTATATACGATTCCAGAGCGATGTTGTACGAAGGCTTTTGGGCGTATGAGAAAGTAGCCGATATGGTTCCGATGGATTATATTCCTCAGGCAAAAAGGTAAAAACATCCCACCTTGTAAATTACTAATATTATTAGTAATTTTAGCTAATGAATTTAGACGAGGGAAAACCAGATAGTTATGTTAAAGGGCGCGGTGCCCAATTTAATCCGCACAACCGTTTCGCCAAAAACGACTATGTAAAAGAGCATGATGAGGGGATTGACGATTGGGAGGAGGAAGACCATAAAACTACTTTTATTCTCGGAAAATCTAAATCCATCGTCAACAAAGTAGACAGCCCAGATGTGGGCATGGACTATTCTTTAAATCCCTATCAGGGTTGCGAACATGGCTGCACCTATTGCTATGCGCGCAATGCTCATGAATATTGGGGCTTTAGTGCCGGACTCGATTTTGAGCGCAAGATCATTGTAAAAACAGATGCACCAGCTTTATTTAGAAAATTCCTTGAACGCAAAGCCTGGGATGCATCCGTCATTTCCCTATCTGGCAATACAGATTGCTACCAGCCTGCAGAGCGAAAGTTCAAGATCACCAGACAATTGCTGGAAATCGCACTGGAATACAAACAACCCATTGGAATGATTACCAAAAATGCCTTGATATTAAGAGATATAGATCTGCTGACTGAGCTAGCTAAACAGAACCTTTGCACGGTATACGTTTCCATCAATAGCTTAAACGAGCAATTACGCCAAAAAATGGAGCCACGCACCACCACCGCCAAACAACGACTAAAAATTGTAGAGCAGCTAAGTAGCGCAGGTATCCCTATGGGTGTAATGGTTGCTCCATTGGTACCGGGTTTAAGTGATCACGAAATCCCTGCTATTTTAAAAACCATTGCCAATTGCGGCGCCATAGCGGCAGGTTATACCGTAGTGAGACTAAACGGTGCAATTGGTGGAATATTTGAAGACTGGCTTCGTAAAAACTATCCGGATCGCTTTGAAAAAGTATGGCATATGATTCAATCCTGTCATGGCGGAAATGTGAACGATAGTAGGTTTGGCGACAGAATGAGAGGTGATGGTAACATTGCCAAGCTCATCAAAGACAATTTTAAATTGCATTGCCGTTTAAACCATCTCAATGAGCAAAAGATAAAACTAGACTCCAGCCTTTTCAAAGTGCCTAAAGTCCAACTATCATTTTTTTAAAACCCTTTGTTAAAGTATCCGCTACACTCCCATCACTTTTATGGTAAATGATATAGGCTTCCATCCCCTTTTTTGACGCTACAAAATCAAGTGCTTCATGAACACTCATAGCCATTAAAGGACTATCATAGCCATCTGCAGTAACCCCATCTTTAGCATAAACGGTTACGCTGATTAGTGCATTTTCCAAGGGATAACCTGTTTTTGGATCAATCAGATGCGTAATTTTCTTCTTCCCTTTTTGCAAATACTTCCTGTAATTACCAGCAGTTGTGATTGCACCATTGTTGATGTTAACGACATGCCTGATCACGGGTTCTGCATTTGCTGATGCTGCCGGACCTTCAATACCAATACGCATCGCTGAGCCATCAGGCTTAGGCCCCTTTACTCTCAGTTCTCCACCTATTTCTACCACAAAAGACCTGAGGCCTTTCTTTTTTAAATAATCAGCAACTACATCAACACTATAGCCCTGAGCTATCCCATTCAGATCGATTTTTATACAAGCTTTACTTTTTTTAAGATGGTTACCTTTTAAACTGAGGTTATGCATCCCTATGCAATTTAGCAATTGTTTCACCTCCATGCTATCCGGAAACTTAGCTATAGGCTTAGGGCCAAAGCCCCAGGCTTGTACCAAAGGCGCTACAGTTACATCAAACAAACCTTTGGTATCTTTATAAACAACGAAAGACTTCCGCATTACCTCAGCAAAGTGAGGATCCAAATCAAGTCCTTCACTAGATTCATTGAATTTATTGATCAACGAATATGGTTTATAAAGCGACATAGAAGAATCTATTACACTTAAAATACTATCTATCGACCGCTTGGTTACCACACTATCCCGTGCAAAATATTTAACAGTATAATCTGTCCCCTGTGCGTACCCACGAATAGTAAATTCCTGCCGACCTTTTTCCTTAAGCAAGAAAGAGATCAGCAGGGGAAATAACAATAGAATATACTTGAACAAATTAAATCACTTTTGTTTTACCTGGTGTAGGGATTGGATAAAGGCCATTTGCATCAGGCATCAGCTTTGGATTGGCATCCCAACTCAATTGATCAGGGAATAAACTATTATCCGCTTTTAAAGCATCATCCCATTTAATCACCTGCCCCGAATAAGTCGCATATCGACCTACAATTGCCGTAAAGCAACTCTTCGCTGCACGTTCTGCATCCTGAAATTTAAACTGCCCCTTGCTAATTGCTTCAAAAAGCTCATCATGCTCGGTTTGGTAAGGATTAGCATTACCTTTGGTAGGATGACTAAAGATTTGCTTTCCTTTACTATCCCACAATATGCCGTTATGACCTGCCGATAAATAGGTACGACCCTTAGTTCCCTGGAAAGTTTCATCAACCCGGTTTGCAGTTCCCTCATAATGGCGACACTGACTATAAATCACTGCACCATCGGCATAAGTAAGCTCTACCGCATGGTTATCGTAAATCTCCCCGTAATCCTTACCTGTTCTCCAGGCGCGACTACCCGTTCCCTGGATCGAAACAGGATAAGCGTTTTTAACCCAGTTGGCAATGTCTATATTATGTACGTGCTGCTCTACAATATGATCCCCACACAACCAGTTAAAATAATACCAGTTGCGCATTTGGTATTCCATTTCGGTTTGGTTAGGCTGACGTTTTTTTACCCAAACACCACCACTATTCCAATATACCTGACCACCAACAATATCACCTATAGCACCATCCTGAATGCGTTTTAGGGTTTCCCTATAATTCGCCTGGTACCTACGCTGCAAACCAACTACCACATTTAATTTTTTCTGTTTAGCCAATTCAGCGGCCGCCAACACTTTACGAATTCCCGGTGCATCAACAGCAACTGGTTTTTCCATAAATACATGTTTCCCTTGTTTTACGGCCTCCTCAAAATGCATTGGCCTAAATCCTGGTGGCGTTACCAATAAAACCACGTCGGCAAGCGCAATTGCTTTAGCGTAACCATCAAAACCTACAAATCGGCGGTCCTGAGGCACGTCAACCTTGTCTTTAAACCTTTCCGAAAGCTTCTGATAACTACTGTTTAGTCGGTCTTCAAAAGCATCAGCCATGGCTACCAGCTTCAAATTTTGCTTAGTACTTAAAGCTTGAAAAGCAGCACCAGTCCCTCGATCCCCACAGCCAATTAAAGCTATTTTAATTGTATCATCAGTTGATGAATGTCCACCTGCAAAAGCAAACTGGTTTAACATTATTCCGCCTGCAACCAGTGCTGAGGCTTTTAAAAATTCGCGGCGTTTATCGCGTAGTTCTTCATTGTTCATGTTGGTTTGATATTTGGTTCTTGATTTGTGAGTTTTTTCTTATTAATAATCAGCAATCGGCGCCCGGTTGTAATAAGCGTCAATATCTGCCTTTGAAGGTGCTTTTACAGGTCTTACCAGTCGCATACCAATAAATGGAGCTTCTGGAAACCACCAATTACTTTTAGGAATTTGAGGATCCAGCTGTTTCCAAACCGGATCAGAAGGTGTTCTAGCCGCTGAACGCAATTCTTTGGCTTGATCATCATATGATCCACCGCGAATTACATTTGCATATAATTTATCCGGAACAGAAACCGGGTTATTGGCCTTATCGCCCTTCACCGTAGCATAATAATCGGCTTTATATTGATCATAAGTCCACTCAGCTACATTGCCGTACATGTCGTACAAGCCCCATTGATTAGGCTTCTTTTGTCCCACTGGATGAGTTTTCTCTTCGCTATTGATCTTATACCAGGCATAATCACTTAATTGAGCAGGATCATCGCCAAAAGCATACTCAGTCGTACTTCCTGCACGACTTGCGTATTCCCATTCAGCTTCCGTTGGCAAACGATAAAACACGCCAGTCCTGGCATATAACCATTTGCAAAATTGGATGGCATTATAATGAGTCATGGCAAGCGCTGGGTGATTCTCCTTTCCCATACCAAAGGTCATGTCCAAATAGGGTTTTGTTGGTCGCGTAACGGCATCTACATTGGCCGGTACTGCCCCAATACTCTGGGTAGTTTCGTAATCCTTATACAAAAAAGGTTCGTAAATATCCCAGGTAACTTCGACAGCCCCCATCCAAAAAGGATCTAGCTTAACCGAATGAACAGGCTGCTCATCAGATTTACCTTTCTTGCTTCCCATCAAAAACTCACCAGCGGGAATAGCTTTCATTTCGAAGCTCAGCTTTGTGCCGTTGATTTGTTGGGCATAGGCGTCTTGCTTTTCCTGAGCTGATGCCTGAAAGACACCAATGATCAGGGGCAGCGCTAATGATAATTTACATTTCATTTAGACTGATTTTGATATTATGATATTTTAACCTAAACTATTTCTATCTAAAATAGAGGCATTTATCTTAATAACCAAAATCTATTATCGCTTAATTTATCAAAATGTGTAAAAAGCACACTATCTAGCCAATATTGGATAAAATCCTTCAAATAAAAAACCCTGATCAGCTTATCGCTCATCAGGGTTTTCTCAATAATATCCCGGGAATTATTCTATACTTCCTTCTTCTTTTTTCTTCTTCTTATTACCGGGACTTTTATTCTCTACCACAATAACATCATTTTCTTTATCGTAGTCGATCTCCAGTGTATCACCTTCATGGATTTCTCCTTTAAGGATTTCTTCTGCAATCGGATCTTCCAGATATTTCTGAATCGCACGTTTAAGTGGTCTTGCTCCAAAGTTTGCATCAAAGCCTTTATCTGCAATAAATTCTTTGGCTTTATCAGTCAACTTCACTTCATAACCTAAGTTGTGAACACGACCAAACAATGATTTCAATTCAATGTCAATGATTTTAAAGATTTCTTCTTTACCCAATGAATTGAATACCACTACATCATCCACACGATTTAAAAACTCAGGAGCGAAAGCACGTTTCAAAGCGTTCTCAATTACGCCTCTTGAATGCGAATCTGCCTGATTTGTTTTGGCAGAAGTAGAGAAACCCACTCCTTGTCCAAAGTCTTTTAATTGACGTGCACCAATGTTAGAGGTCATGATAATGATTGTATTTCTAAAATCTACCTTACGACCTAAACTATCAGTCAGCTGTCCTTCATCCAATACTTGCAATAAGATATTGAATACATCAGGGTGTGCTTTTTCAATCTCATCCAGCAAAATTACTGCATAAGGCTTTCTACGTACCTTCTCAGTCAGCTGTCCACCTTCTTCATAACCTACATATCCCGGAGGCGCGCCCACTAAACGTGATACCGCAAATTTCTCCATGTACTCACTCATATCAATCTGAATCAGCGAATCATCACTGTCAAACATAAAACGAGCAAGCTCTTTTGCTAATTCGGTTTTACCTACACCAGTTGGGCCAAGGAAAATAAACGAACCAATTGGTTTCTTAGGATCTTTCAATCCGGCTCTGGTGCGTTGAATAGCTTTAGTTAATTTCTTAATTGCCTCATCCTGTCCAATAATTTTGGTAGCAACCGTATCGTACATATTCAACAGTTTTGCACTGTCTGTTTGTCCAACACGTTGCAAAGGAATACCGGTCATCATCGAAACTACCTCAGCAACATTATCTTCTGTAACGGTATAACGTTTTGTTTTGGTTTCAGCTTCCCATTCCGCTTTTGCACGATCAAGCTCTTCTAAAAGATTCTTTTCAGTATCTCTTAATTTTGCAGCTTCCTCATATTTCTGGCTTTTTACAACCTTATTTTTCTCTACCTTAATTTCCTCGATTTTATTCTCGATCGTAATGATGTTGTCAGGAACATGAATGTTTGTTAAATGAACCCTCGATCCAGCCTCATCCAAAGCATCAATAGCTTTATCTGGCAAGAATCTATCCGTAATATACCTCGAAGTTAAAGCCACACAAGCGTGGATCGCTTCATCAGTATAAGTTACACCGTGGTGCTCTTCATATTTCTCTTTAATACGATTCAAGATCTCGATCGTTTCGTCAGGAGATGCTGGCTCGATCATTACCTTTTGGAAACGACGGTCTAATGCACCATCTTTTTCAATGTACTGACGGTATTCATCCAATGTTGTTGCCCCGATGCATTGTATTTCTCCCCTTGCCAAAGCAGGTTTAAACATATTCGATGCATCCAAAGAACCCGAAGCACCACCGGCGCCTACAATGGTATGAATCTCATCAATAAACAGAATCACATCCGTAGATTTTTCCAGCTCGTTCATCACGGCTTTCATACGTTCTTCAAACTGTCCACGGTATTTAGTACCAGCCACCAACGATGCCAGGTCTAAAGTTACCACACGTTTGTTAAACAAGACCCTCGAAACCTTACGTTGAACAATGCGTAATGCCAATCCTTCTGCAATTGCAGATTTACCAACACCCGGCTCACCAATCAGAATAGGGTTATTTTTTTTACGACGTGATAAAATCTGCGACACGCGCTCAATCTCTTTCTCACGTCCAACAATTGGGTCCAAGCGACCTTCTTCAGCAGCTTTGGTCAAATCTCTTCCAAAGTTATCTAAAACCGGAGTTTTAGATTTAATATCAGAAACCTTTTTAGGGCTACTAAATGCTTCTTCTTCGCGATAATCGTCATCACCACCGGTTGATGCACTATTCTGCGTTTCGTCTCTAAAGCCGTTTTTATTCACTTCAACCTCCTGTTTAAATATCTCGTAATTGATGTTAAACTGTAGTAAAATCTGTGAAGCAATGTTATCGTCATCGCGCAGGATAGAAAGCAATAAATGCTCCGTACCTATCAAATCGCTTTTGAAGATCTTTGCTTCCAGATAAGTGATCTTTAATACCTTTTCTGCTTGTTTGGTTAAAGGAATATTTCCCAGATTAACCGTAACACTCGACGTACCTCTAACTGAATCCTCTATTGAACGACGAAGTTTTGAAGTATCAACACCGAGTGATTTTAATATTTTAATAGCCATACCATCGCCTTCGCGAATAAGGCCTAACAACAGGTGCTCAGCCCCTATGTAATCGTGACCTAATCTCAGGGCTTCTTCCCTGCTAAAGGAGATCACATCTTTGACTTGTGGTGAAAATTTAGCTTCCATATATACCTTTCTAATTCGGGAATGCTCTAAACTATAAAATTTGTTTTACAAATGAGCACCCGTATTTTTTTTAATTTATCAACAATTACGCCATAGCGACTAAAATAGATGTTGTAACTGCCGTTATTGCATAAAACTTACCAAGTTCTGACTTAATTCGCGGCAAGCCTCATTAAATAGATAAAGTTAAGAAGCCTCAGGAGCCGAATTAAACAAATTATAAAGGTCTAAAAAACTGGATTGTCCACAAATTGTAATCATTATCTCTCTTTCCTCCTCCCTGTCAAAAATGCTCAACAAAAATAATTTATCTAGCAAAATGGCAGATTCCTTCGTATATCTCTTATAAAACTACCAAATAAATATCTAATTATTTTGCACGAAGTCGTTGCTTTTGATTCAACAACAATTTTTCTAATTGTACATAAGGTACTTTCTGCACATTTAAACCACCATCTATGGCCAGTACCGCAGCGGTTGCCGCAGATTCACCTAAAATCATAAATACAGGCTCCATCCTTACCGATCCGAAAGCGATATGAGAGATTGACAAACATACAGGCACCATCAGGTTGGTGCACTCCTTTTCCTTTGGAACTATCGCGTCATAAGCAATACTATATGGCTTAGGTGCTTTAACACCAATATCACCTTCATTCTGGATAAAACCTGCCTGAGTAACATATCGCTGTGCATTGTGCGAATCCAATGCATAAGACCCCATTCCAATCGGATTAGGTGCTTCCCTGTTTCCCAGCACTTCGTGTTCTGTCATCACATAGGCACTCACCATCCTCCGGGCCTCCCTAATGTACAGTTGATGTGGCCAATTACCGTTATCTTTGAACTCGTCTTTTGCCAATCCCCAGGTATTCAGTTTATCCTGTAAGTTCTTCGGTATGCGTGAATCTGTTGCCATGAAATATAATAGCCCCTTCTGATAATTTTCATGATCCTTGATGATCTTTCGGCGTTCCTTATAAGAAGCCTCAGGGTAAGCGTAATTCATACCAATATAATCTGTACTAAAAGGACCGTGGTTATTCGTGTCAGTCTTCCTGTTTGGAACGGCATCAAACTTATTAAACAGTTCATTCCAACCGCTTTGAAATACCCTGGCCAACAGCTCATAGTCTGCAGGGTTATAGCGGTCAGGTTTTGGAAAGGCAACTCGATTCTCCGGATGATCGGTTAAACACATCCTGAAACAATAAGCCTGCAATTTATTGTCACCCTCGCCCTTTACCCCTGGATCCTCCTTAGAAATCCCTGTAAGCAAGCCACTCGATTTATCCCCCGGCACTTTGTAAGGGTCAATCTGTTTTGCAAAATGATGGTGATGCTGAAAAACCTCCGTCTGGATGCCATTCCAACTTTCTCCGTACACACTATTGGCTTCCCGGCCTACATGGTAGCTTACTTTGGCCGCAGCCATCAGGTCCCCCTCATAGGTTGCATCGATAAACACCTTGCCATAAAACTTCTTACCACTCAACGTAGTCATTGATATGATCTTTCCATTCACTTTATTGACACCCTTTTCCCTGTCTAACCATTCATTACGGTAAACATTGAGCTTGTTTTCCTTCACAAAATCTTCCATCACCTTTTCTGCCACATGAGGTTCAAATATCCACATGGTCCTGTCGGTGCCGTCTATTGCTGGTGTACCCTGACCTTTATTACCGTATTCTTCCTTTTTCTGCCATTTCCAGGCAGTATCGGTATGGTAATGCATATACACACGGTGATAAAATTCCCTTGCCAATCCGCCAATCACCTCCTTATCTCCGGTATCCGTAAAGCCGAGTCCGCCCGAAGAAAGGCCACCAAGGTGTATATCGGGAGAAACGATAATCACCGATTTGCCTAATTTTGCAGCCTGTACGCCAGCTGTTATCGCGGCAGATGTACCTCCATAAATGATGATGTCGGCATTATAAGTTTTCTTTTGAGCCCAGACTGTATTGGCCAGAAGGGTAACAGACAAAATCAGAACTGCGAATTTATTTCTCATTACTTAATCTTTAACAATTTACTTAAAAAACCAGGATAACTGTCTTTATCAATAGACCCATCCCCTTTCACCGCTTCGATTTCGGTCCAGATGAGCTCTCTCAGAATTTTATCTTTAGAAGCTAAGCGTAGAAAATCAAAAGCCTTATTCCTGGCGACCTTAAAAAGAAATGAGGAGAAATTATTGATTTCGGTTAATATACTTCTGCTATGCCAGAGCTTTAGAAAAACGTCCATTACAATTTCTTCTGAGCTTTCCCTGGACTTAGTTACTTTAAGCAGATAGGAATGAAGCCCCCCGTTATATTTTTCAAAAAGCCGCTTGAAAGCCGCTTCATCTCCTTCACTGATAAGGAGCAATAGATCACGGTCGTTATCATCTATAATTTTCATACGGTCTGCCAGGCTGGCTCATACAATGGTTTAATCTATTTGGTCTACTACACAATAGTACATAAACTCGCTAACTAAACAAAGCCGGGATCTATTAATAGATTATCTTATGCACCATTTTGTTCCTGGTTTACCTTTCTTATCTTTGCTGTAAATAGAGGGTTCTTAAAACCCAACTAATATACGAATAAAGATGTCAGACGAAAAGATCATATTTTCAATGGCGGGCGTAAATAAGATTTACCCGCCCCAGAAGCAAGTTTTAAAAAATATTTACCTGTCCTTTTTTTACGGTGCCAAAATTGGTGTAATTGGTTTAAATGGTTCAGGAAAATCTTCTCTCTTAAAGATCATTGCAGGTCTTGATAAATCCTTTCAGGGAGAAGTTGTTTTTTCTCCAGGTTATAGTGTAGGTTACCTTGCACAAGAGCCAATATTAGACGAGAACAAAACTGTAAGAGAAGTAGTTGAAGAAGGTGTGGCCGAAATTACAGCCATCCTAAAAGAATACGAAGAAGTTAATGAAGCATTCGGTTTAGAAGAAAATTATTCTGATGCGGACAAGATGGATAAATTAATGGCTCGTCAAGGTGAACTGCAAGATAAAATTGATGCCGTTAACGCCTGGGAATTGGATTCCAAACTAGAGCGCGCCATGGATGCCTTGCGTTGCCCAGATCCTGAAACGAAGATCGGTGTATTATCTGGAGGTGAACGCAGACGTGTAGCCATGTGTCGTTTATTGCTACAGGAGCCTGATGTATTGTTATTGGATGAGCCTACCAACCACTTGGATGCTGAAAGTATCGACTGGTTAGAGCAGTTTTTAAAGAATTATAAAGGAACCGTTATTGCCGTAACTCACGATAGGTACTTCCTGGATAACGTAGCCGGGTGGATCCTTGAACTAGACAGAGGTGAAGGTATTCCCTGGAAAGGAAACTACTCATCTTGGTTAGATCAAAAAGCTAAACGCCTGGCACAAGAAGAAAAAACAGAAAGCAAGCGTCAGAAAACACTGGAACGGGAGCTCGAATGGGTACGCATGGCCCCTAAAGCCAGACATGCAAAATCCAAAGCGCGTTTATCGAACTACGACAAACTGGCTTCGGAAGATGGTAAAGAAAGAGAAGACAAATTAGAGTTATTCATTCCGGCCGGACCAAGATTAGGCAATGTAGTAATCGAGGCCAATGAAGTTACTAAAGCTTATGGCGACAGGATTCTTTTTGAAAATCTGAGTTTCTCTTTACCTCCGGCTGGAATCGTTGGGATTATCGGACCAAATGGTGCAGGTAAAACTACGCTATTCCGCCTAATCACTGGTCAGGAAACTGCTGACGCTGGTACATTCCGCGTTGGAGAAACTGTAGCATTGGGTTATGTAGATCAAATGCACAATGATTTAGATCCAGAAAAAACAGTATATGAAAATATTACCGACGGACTGGACAATATTCAGCTTGGTAATAAAGCTGTAAATGGAAGGGCTTATGTTTCTAAATTTAACTTCAACGGTGGCGACCAGCAGAAAAAGGTTGGCGTACTTTCTGGAGGGGAACGCAACAGGGTACATCTGGCCATTACTTTGAAAAAAGGCGCAAACGTATTGTTACTGGATGAGCCTACCAACGATATTGACGTAAACACGTTAAGAGCATTGGAAGAAGCTCTTGAAAACTTTGGTGGTTGTGCAGTTGTGATTAGTCACGATAGATGGTTCTTAGACCGTATCTGTACACACATCCTTGCTTTTGAAGGCGAATCTCAGGTTTACTTCTTTGAAGGGAACTATAGCGATTATGAAGAGAATCGTAAAAAACGCCTGGGTGATGTAACGCCTCACCGCATTAGGTACAAAAAACTAGTGTAATTTCATCTGAAAATAGAAAGGCCGGCATTGCAAACGCGATACTGGCCTTTTCTCATTTATTGAGCTGTTGAGTCTGCTCCAACAGCGATCAGCCCTTCTTATTAAAGAATCCATTAAAGTACATCAACTGATATTTGATGGCATTTGCCCAGTAATCCCAGTTATGTGCACCGGGTCTGATGATAAAATCATGAGGAATATTGTTATACTGCAAAGTTTCATGCAACTTCATATTTACATTATAAAAGAAATCATCCTTGCCGCAGTCAATAATTAGAGCCAATCGATTTGGAACCAGCATCCAGGTCATATTTACGACGGTATTATCTCTCCAACGTTGCATATTCTTATCGTAATCACCCAGTCTTTTAATAATGTCCCAGGACGCTGGAAAAGGTGTAATGTCTACCCCACCACTCATACTTCCCGCAGCACCAAATACATCCTGATGTTTAAAAGAAAGATATAAAGCACCATGTCCCCCCATGCTAAGTCCCGTAATTGCTCTGCCTTTCCTGTCTTTTATAGTATTGTAATTCTTATCAATCCAGTTTACCAACTCAGTAGCTACATAAGTCTCATATTTCCATTCCGGATCAATGGGACTGTCAAAATACCAACTGGTTACATTTCCATCCGGGCATACGATGATTGTTTGATAATCATCCGCATATTGCTGAAGGGCGGGCACCTTTTTTATCCAATTAGAAAAAGAACCACCAGCACCATGGAGTAGATAAACGACAGGCATACTTTTCGCCTGGCTATAACTATCTGGCGTAATGACTACAGCCTTAATATGTTTCTTCATAGCAGCACTATAAGTTAGCGCTGTATCTACTTTAGCAGCATGAGACAACTGTACACACAGTAATGCTACAAGACTTAAAAAAATTGTTTTCTTCATTATTATTGATTGATCCAAATACAGGCTGCCCCGACCAACGCCGCATCTTCCCACATTTCGGTTTGCCTGATGATTACATTTTTGTTTACTATTTTTTGTTGCAACTGAGGCATAAAATGATCCCATGTGCGTGCGATGTTCCCCCCAATAACCAATACTTCTGGATTTTCATCGGCAATAAAATCATTAAGGAAACTAGCCAGATTTATAGCGAATTCATTAAATATCTGATTCTTTAAAGCAAGCGTTGAGTTATCCAGTAAGTCCTCAACATTTTTCACTTCCTTACCTGTCAACTCCTTGTATCTGGCCAAAAACCATCGGGTAGATATATATTCTTCTGCATTTTGCTCAAGAAAAGGTAGTGCAGCCCTGTTTACATCTACCACAGTCCCACTACAGTTACTAGCCGAGCCGAGTCCGGTACCCAAGGTAATGCCTATTGCTCTGTCCTTATCAGCTGCAGCGCCTGCAGCCATTTCACCTCTTAAGAAAGCTTCAGCATCATTAATAAAAATGATAGATTGACGCGATATATTTAATCGTTCTGATAATATTCGCCCCACATCGAGTCCATACAGAGAGTCGTACTTTTTTACATTTTCAAAAAGCGCAATCCCTTTTTTATAATCAAAAGGTCCAGGCATGGCCACACCTATTTTAACCTCCCCAATAGGTAGTCCAGCAACTAAAGGACTCAGGGCTTCTACCCAGGAATCGAAGATAACAGCCGCAGTCGATTCGGAAGCCACCCTTTCGCGTTTTAAACTATCCGAAATCACGTGATAGTTGGAAGAATCTATATATGCAGCTGTAATGTGCGAACCGCCAATGTCTACGCCAATAAAAGGAGTCAAAGCTGTATTAAGGTTCATAGGTTTAGCAAAATTTTGGTTAGGTTATTCAAATAAAGGTATTTAAACTGCTTTATTAAAATGTTTTTCAATTTTTTTAAACTATTTATTTTCTTCCCCCAGTGCTAAAAGTTCGTCATACGTCAATTCATATAGTTTTGCTGTTTTCTTAATCAATCTATCCGCGGGGTACACAAAATCATCTTCGATTTTTTCATAGGTACTTAAAGCCAACTTTAAATACTCCGCGGTTTCCTTTGCCGTTCTTTTTGCATTTTCCCTTAAGAAAGTAAATTTCTCCCCCAATGTCAATTTCATATTGTTCATTAAATTTTGTTTTATAGATAGCAAGTAACCACCACCAAATAATTATGGCTTTTCGATTTTTTTTCGACCTCTTTGCAGACTGGATAGCACTGCTTAATGTGACTTTACTGCTACTCATCTGGGGATGCTGTTCCAAGTGGATTTTCCTCGAACAAAGACGAACGAGAGACGAACCAGATTCGACGCAATAACGACTTTGTAAAGGAGCGCGATACAGCAATCCTACAACCCTCATGCAAACCCGAAAATTTTCCTAAAACGGCGTCAGGAATGACGCCTATATATCACAATTCAAATCTCCAAGATTAGAGTTGCTGCGATATAGATATTAACATAAAAACAAATATAATGATTACAATTTACTTCAGCTATAAAGACTGCATCAAAAACTCCATATCGCATATCCGATTTATCGAAATCCTAATAAATATAAGACAGCGCGTATAGAAACCTTATTGACAAATCGAAATTGATCTTTGTTTTACGAACGATTATCCTTTAACATATCAATTGCGGTTTTTAGACTAAAAAAAAACTTATGATAGAGTGTACCATACATTTCATCGTTACTGGCTAAAAAGCTAATCAAATCTTTAACGTAAACGATGCCAATACATTTGCCATTAATTATAACAGGCAAATTTTCCTGGTCCTTTTTAAGGAGTGTATCAATTGCTTCAAGTACCAGTCGTTGCGGATGTAGTCCCATTTCGTCATTTAATTCAAAAAGGTAAGATCCCTGATCAAGGATAAAAGAACAGATCTGAGGGTTCTGAGCTATTCCCAATGTTGAAAACGAAACAACCTGATCGACATAGTCATTTAGCGTTGCAATAGTATATTTGGACAAACAGTGTGAGCTTTTGGCAAAACCAAACACTCTTTTTAAAGTTGTTACACTGATCCTTCTGTTCAAAGATTCCTGGATCTCTAGGGCAATGTGCCTGCAGTCACGGGGTGTAATATTAGTTAAACCCGTTTTTAAAATTATCTGTTGTTTTAATTCTTCAACATCCATTTTAATTATACCTGTTTTTCTATTTAATGTTCCTACTATACCTTGCATCAAATTAGCATCGAATAGACCTGGGCTAATACAAGTAATCTATAAGTTACTATTGCACTCTGGTTACTTTTAAAAAGCTGTTTGCGAATACTGTGCTCGTTCCACTCGTAACCTTTAAATGTTTAATAGTTAGCGTTGGAGCCGTACTACCTGTCACAACAATACCTTTTATTACAACGCCACCTGTCTGGCCTGATGTCGTTAAAAATGGAGATGATGTTGCAGTATTGAATGCATTTATTCGTAGAGTTTTTGAAGCGGTACTTGTACTCGATCCTGTAATCTGAGCCTCTACAGATGCGCCGGTAGTATTGCTTAGATTCACGCCGTATTTTATACCGGTAGTAACTGTAGTAGTGGAAGTTGATAAAACTGCTTCAAACTCATAGGTTACGTTACCAGCTAAAGCCAGTGACAAGCCTGTTATATCCACCAGAGTTGTACTAGTAGTTGTTACATTTGCAGCAGCAACCCTTGCATATGTCGGTGCTTCCGCCTGTACAAATTCCGTCGTAGCCAGCTGAGTAGTGTTAGTTCCAAATGCGGCGGTTACTGCAGTTGGAACCCCGGTAAGCGCTGGCGAAGCAAGCGGAGCCTTTAGTACCACTTCGTTATCAAGCTCGTTGATAGCTGCCTGAACATTAGTTGCTGCTAAAGTTCCCGCAGGTGTATTAGGAAGCGTAGTTGCAGTTTGGTCTCCCGTATTTGTTCCCGATAAATTTGCTACAGATGTATTGGCTAACATTGCGTTTGTTATCGTGCCGTTTGCAATAGAAGTAGCATTGCCTACTGAGGTTACTACTCCAGTTAAATTCGCGTTTGTCGTTACGCTACCGGCAGTGGTCGCAGTCGCGGCATTTCCACCGATACTTAAATTAGCTACCGGTGTTGTTGATGTTACTGTAAAGGGCGCTGTCCCTGTTGCTATATTTGATATCAAAACCGGTGCGGTGAGATTTCCTCCGGTTAGGACGAGGCTTGTTCCTGTTGCAGCTCCCAGTACTGGTGTTGTCAGCGTTTTATTAGCAAGCGTCTCCGTACCATTAAGCGTAGCCAATGTACCTGTCGTTGGTAAGGTAAGTGTCGTAGCACCTGTTGAGTTCAATGTTGTTGAAAAAGCACCGCTTGTAATTAATGAACTATTGTTAGCCAAAGTTAATGTAGCTGTTGTGACTGGTGCGCTTATGGTGACTTTATTTACTGTTGTCGCAGTAGCCACACCAAGATTAGGCGTTGTAAATGTTGGGGAATTTGCAAAAACAGCAAGTCCTGTACCAGTCTCATCCGATAATGCTGCTGCCAGTCCGGCAGAGTTGGTTAACGCACCTTGTTTCCCTGCTGATGCGGTACCAGCTGCAGCATCAGCATAAGCAGTGGTGGCAATTTTCGTACTGTTATCTGCAACAGTCTGGGTCACACCAAATGTTGTGGCAGGAAGTGTAACCGTACCCGTAAAAGTTGGAGAAGCTAATGGAGCATATGAAGTATTAGTGTAAGCATTCGAGCCCAAAATCCCACCAGCTCCAATATTCAAAACTGAGCCATCTGTGCCAGAAAAAGTTAAACTGTTATTTGAAGTCAATGTTTTACCATCTAAGACTGTTATTGTAGCGCCTGTTGCAGGAGCGGTTAAGGTAACTTTGTTTATTGAACTAGCTGTTGCTACTCCAAGATTAGGTGTCGTAAATGTTGGCGAAACTAACGGTGCTTTTAAAGCGAATCCAGCTGTAAGTGCTGTTTGGTCTGCCTTCAATGCCAAGCCTGCTGCTACCGCTGTTTGATCAGCTTTCGATGCCAAACCAGTCGTTAGATCTGTTGTATTTGCTTTTAATGCTAATCCAGCAGTAACTGAAGTTTGATCTGCCTTCAAAGCAATAGCATCTGTGGCGGCTGTAAGATCTGTGACGTTTGCTTTTAGTGCAAGTCCAGTAGTAAGAGCTGTCTGATCTGCTTTTAACGCCAAACCTGTCGTTAGATCTGTTGTATTTGCTTTTAATGCTAATCCAGCAGTAACTGACGTTT
>RCUH01000888.1_pt1 | contig 26091 bp, 24 predicted proteins | sample 2166191 | NCBI WGS metagenome assembly RCUH01 (sample SAMN09932848, study PRJNA488358) | compost metagenome | feature: garden; material: soil; isolation source: compost soil in an enriched community after 214 h of incubation | place: Germany: Experimental Botanical Garden Goettingen | collected...
CTTGCCGCTGAGGAAACCGCTGGCCAGCGAGTAGTAGCTGATCACGCCCAGGCCCTGTTCGCGCACCAGCGCGTCCAGCCCGGCCTCATAGCCGGCGCGGTCGTACAGGTTGTACTCCGGCTGCAGGGTTTCATAGCGCGGCAGCTTGTAGTCCTCCGATACCTTGAGGGCATCACGCAGGCGGCTGGCACTGTAATTGGAGGCGCCGATGGCGCGCACCTTGCCCTGCTCGATCAGCCGGCCAAACGCGGCCAGCGTGGTTTCCAGCGGGGTGGATTCGTCATCTTCGTGGGCCTGGTACAGATCGATCACATCGGTCTGCAGGCGGCGCAGCGAGTCTTCCACGGCCGCGGCGATGTTGTCGGCCGACAGGCCGGGGTGTTCGCCCCACTTGGCCACCTTCGTGGCCAGCACCACCTGGTCGCGCTTGCCGCTGTGCTTGAACCAGCGGCCGAGGATGGTCTCCGATTCGCCACCGGCATTGCCCGGCACCCAGGCCGAGTACACATCGGCGGTGTCGACGAGGTTGAAGCCGGCGTCCACGAACGCATCCAGCAGGGCGAAGGAGGTCTTCTCGTCGGCGCTCCAGCCGAACACGTTGCCGCCGAAGGCGATGGGGGCGACATGGAGGCCGGAACGACCGAGTTCGCGCGTAGCAGTCATGGGTGATGTTCTCCCTGGGAATCGTTTCCACAGGATACGGCCGGGGGGGTGACAGCGTTGCGGCAGCAGACACAAAACAGTGTTCCGGATTGCTGCGTCGCACTAACGTTTTGTGAACACCTGTGCACGTCCGGCTGCTAGGCTCGCGCCATCCCGCCACCGGAAGCCCGCCGATGAAAGCCCGTTCGTTGACTTGTGCCTGCCTGTTCACCGTGTCCACCCTCCTGCTTGCCGCGCCGGCCATGGCGATCAAACCGGCCGGCCCCAATGCGCAGGTCGCGATCACCCCGGCGGTGCAGAAGGCCGTGCAGGACAGCCGCCGCGATCCGGCCAACGTCAAGCGCGATGCGTACCGCCATCCTGCGCAGACGCTGTCCTTCTTCGGCGTCGCGCCCGGCCAGACCGTCATCGAGATCACGCCCGGCAACGGCTGGTACTCGGAAATCCTGGCCCCGCTGCTGCATGACTCGGGCCGCTACGTGGCCGCCGTGGTCGATCCGATGGCGGTGGCCGAAGGCCGCGGCCGCGATTACCAGCAGCGCAGTCGCGACGGCCTGGAGAAGAAGTTCGCCGGCACCGCCACGCTGTATGACAAGACCACGGTGGTGGCCTACGACCCGAAGGCGCCGAGCTTCGGTGCGGCCAACTCCGCCGATGTGGTGCTGACGTTCCGCAACGTGCACAACTGGCGCAGCGCCAACCAGGCCGAGGGCATGTTCAAGGGCTTCTACAGCGTGCTCAAGCCCGGCGGCGTGCTCGGTGTGGTCGAACACCGCGCCAAGGCCGACGTGCCGGCCGACGACAAGACCGGCTATGTGGGCCAGCAGCAGGTGATCGCCCTGGCCAAGGCCGCCGGTTTCGAACTGGCCGGCAGCAGCGAGATCAACGCGAACCCGCGCGATACCAAGGACCATCCCAACGGGGTGTGGACGCTGCCGCCGTCCAACCAGCACGACAAGGCCGATGACGCCAGGTACCAGGCCATCGGCGAAAGCGACCGCATGACCCTGCGCTTCGTCAAACCGGCGCGCTGATCGCAACGGGGGATGGGACAATGGACCGTCCCCCGTGCTGTCCTGTCCGATGCTGATCGCCTTCAACAAACCCTTCAACGTGCTGTGCCAGTTCACCGACCGCAGCCAGCCGCCGCGCGCCACCCTGGCCGGCTTCGGCCTGCCGCCGGCGGTGTATGCGGCCGGGCGCCTGGACTACGACAGCGAAGGCCTGCTGCTGCTGACCGACGACGGCGGCCTGGCCCATCAGTTGACCGACCCGCGGCACAAGGCCGACAAGACCTACTGGGTGCAGGTGGAAGGCACTGTCACCGATGACCAGCTGCAGGCGCTGCGGCGTGGCGTGCAGCTCAATGACGGACCGACCCTGCCTGCACAGATCGAACGTCTGGATCCCGCGCCCGATCTCTGGGTACGCGATCCCCCGGTGCGTTTCCGCAAGACCGTGCCCGACGCATGGCTGGCGATCACCCTGCGCGAAGGCCGCAACCGTCAGGTGCGGCGGATGACCGCGGCGGTGGGGCTGCCGACGCTGCGCCTGGTGCGCGTTTCGATGGGCCCACACGCGCTCGACGGCCTGCAACCTGGCCAGTGGCGCCGGCTGGACTGATGCCGCCCCGGCGCGGTTTTGCCGCGCGCAAAGAAAAACCGCCGGACAGGCCGGCGGTTTCGCTACGCATGGGGTAACGCTTCAGCCGATCAGGCGTCGCTGCCGATATCGCTGTGCTCATCCACCACGGTGCTGGTGCGCCGGTTGCGGGCGCTGATGCGCTGCGCCTGGCCGTCCACCACCTCGCCGTTGGCGAGCTTCTTCTTCTGCTGCTTGCGGTACAGCGCGTAGCCGAGCAGGCCCACGCCGACCGCAGCGGCGGCGATGGTCACTGCCGGGTTGCGGCGCACGACCTTGGCCGCGACCTTGCCGCCGGTCCTCACTGCACCCAGCGCGGCACCGGTCTTGATCCAGTCGGTGGCCTGCGGGCCGAGGTGGCGCAGGCTGCCGCCGGCATGCTTGAGGCCGTCGCCGGCGCTGCTTGCCAGATCCAGGGCGCGCTCGAGGGCGCGGTCGGTAATCACAGTCAGTCTGCTCATGGGGGGTCCTTTGCTTGGTTCCGATCCAGTGTGGGACGTAGGCCGTGTAGGGCGTGTTAGCCGCCCGCTACGACCGGATCACGACTGTAGCGGCTTGTCCGCGCCGCTGCAGTGCGGCGCGATGACGCGGTCAGCCGGCAGCCATGAATGCGAGGCTGTCCTCACGTGCCGCGCGGCTTGGCTCGATGGGTGGCGGTGGCCGTCCACGGATCGTCCGGCCAGGGGTGCTTGGGATAGCGCCCCTTCATCTCCTTTTTCACCTCGGCGTAGGTGTTGGCCCAGAAGTTGCGCAGGTCCTGGGTGACCTGCAGCGGGCGGCCACCGGGCGAGAGCAGGTGCAGGGTCAGGGCGATGCGGCCGTCGGCGATGCGCGGCGTGTCGGCCAGGCCGAACAGTTCCTGCAGCTTGACCGCCAGCACCGGCGGCTGCGGGCTTACCCCATCGGCCTCCAGGGCATAGTGGATGGGTCGCTCCATCCCCGAGGGCACGCTGATGCGCACCGGTGCGTGGCGGTCGATGAGCTGGCGCTGTGCCCAGGGCAACGGGGTTTTCAGCGCTTCGCCGAGGCTGGCCTCATCCAGTGCGTCCAGCCGCGTCTTGCCGTTGAAGGCCGGCATGAGCCAGCTGCGCAGGGTCTGACGCAATGCCGCGTCGGACACATCGGGCAGGTCCAGTTCCGGCATCCACGCGCGCAGCGCCACGCAGCGGGCCTGCCACTGGCGCAGCCCCTCGGTCCACGGCAGCGCGTCGATGCCCAGCTCGGCCACCGCCTCGGTCAGCGCCTGCGCGGCCTGCGCAGGATCGACGCGGCCGGCCGAACGGCTGTCGAGCACGATACGGTCGAAGCGGCTTTCGCGGCGCGCGACCAGGGCGCGTTTGCCGGCATCCCAGCGCACCACGTCCTCCTGCTGGAAGCGCTCGGCGAAATCGCGGCGCAGGCGGTTCTCATCCACCGGTGCGGCGCGCAGCAGCAGCGCGTCGCGCGCTTCGTAGCGCAGCTCCACCGCGACCAGCCACGGTTCGCCACGCAGGTCGCTGGGATCGAACAGGCGCGCACTGCGCCCGTTGGCCAGCAGGTAGCGCAGCGGGTCGGTGGGGTGGCGTGCGGCGATGCGGTCGGGGAAGGCGTGGGCGAGCAGGTCGCCGAGCTGGTGCGCCTCCACCGAGGTGGGCGGGCTGGCATCGCAGCGCAGGCGTCGCCGCCATTGCTTGCTGGCCGCATCGATGGTGGCCAGCCCGCCGCGGTTGGCGTCGTGGGCCACGCGCCCCTGGCGGAAAGCGGCCAGGGCGCGCCAGCGGGCGGCCAGGGCATCGCCGCCCTGGCGCAGCGGATCGCGCGCCTCCACCAGCGCGGCCAGGTCGCAGGCCAGCGCCTGTTCCGGCCCCGGCGCGGCCGCCAGCAGCATGGCCGCCAGCCGCGGATGGGTCCCCAGGGCGAGCATCCGCCGGCCGAGCGCGGTCAGCCCGCCGCCGTCGCTCAAGGCGCCCAGCCGCTGCAGCAGCTCGCGCGCGGCGGCCAGTGCGCCCATCGGCGGCGGGTCCACGAAGCGCAGGTCATCGCTGCCCCAGGCCGCCAGCTCCAGCGCCAGCGAGGCCAGCTCCACCTGGGCGATTTCGGGGCGGCGTTGGGCCTCCAGCCGTTGCGACTGCGGCCACAGGCGCCACGCCCAGCCTTCGGCCACGCGGCCGGCGCGGCCGGCGCGCTGGTCGGCCGAGGCCTGGGCGATGCTCACCACGTCGAGCCGGGCGAAGCCGCTGTTGGGGTCGTAGCGCGGCTCGCGCGCCAGCCCGGCATCGATCACCACGCGCACGCCGGGCAGGGTCACCGAGGATTCGGCCACGTTGGTGGCCAGCACCACCCGGCGCTGGCCATCCGGATCAGGCTGCAGCACCCGCGATTGCTGCTCCACCGGCAATTCGCCATGCAACGGCAGCACCTGCACGCTGGCCGGCACGGCCTGCGCCAGCGCGGCCTGGGTGCGCGCGATCTCGCGCTGGCCGGGCAGGAACACCAGCACGTCGCCGGGATGGTCGGCCAAGGCCTGCTCCACCGCGCGCCGTGCCTGCGCTTCCAGCGCTTCCTCGCGCCGTGCCGGGAAGTGGCTGATCGCCACCGGGTAGCTGCGCCCTTCGCTGCTCAGCCGCGGCGCATCCAGGAACCGTGCCAGCCGCTCGCCGTCCAGCGTGGCCGACATCACCACGATGCGCAGGTCCTCGCGCAGCTGTGCCTGCACATCCAGCGCCAGGGCCAGGCCCAGGTCCGCCGCCAGATGGCGTTCGTGGAATTCATCGAACAGCAGTGCCCCCACGCCATCCAGCATTGGATCATCCTGCAGCATCCGGGTCAGGATGCCTTCGGTGACCACTTCCACGCGGGTGCGGGCCGATACCTTGTTCTCGAAACGGATGCGGTAGCCGACCGTGTCGCCCACCGCCTCGCCCCGCTGCCGCGCCATGAACTGCGCGGCGCTGCGCGCGGCTACCCGGCGCGGCTCCAGCATGATGATCCTGCGGCCCTGCAGCCAGGGCGCGTCCAGCAGGGCCAGGGGCACCTGGGTGGTCTTGCCCGCGCCGGGTGGCGCCTCCAGCACGAGGCGCGTGTGTGTCTCCAGTCCGGCCAGGATGCGCGGCAGCAGCGCGGAAATCGGGAAAATCGGCGTACTCATCGCCCTAGGATACGGCCTCCGCTGCGCCTCGCATTGCCAGCGCCAGGCCGGCGTGGTTCCCTGTGCCGCCCTGGAAGCGCGGTTGGCCGATGTTCGATGTTGCGCGTGTGCTGTTGCTGTGGGCTGCCTGTGCGGGTGCCGCGTTGCCCACGTGCGCCGCCGAACCTGCCGATGCCGGCGCGCCGCTGGACGCGCCCTACGATGGCAACCACTGGGCCGTGCTGGTGCGCGCCGGGATCCAGGCGCGCTACCTGCCGGTGGGCCTGAGCGATGCGCGGGCGATCCGGCGCGCGGTGGCCGATGGCACCCTGCGCGAGGCGGTGTATCCCAGCCTGCAGCTCGCCGACGACGTGGCCTACATCACCACCAACGCGCTGAGCAGCAGCACCCTGGACCGTCGCAAGAACATCCTGGGGCTGTGCCGGCAGCCGGGCGGGTTCCGGCTGCTGCTCCAGGACACGGCCAGCTGCACCGACGGCGGCGCGCCCGGCCTGCGCTTCGAACAGACCGCCGCGGGCGGCCTGGTGTGCGCGACATGCGCCGCGCTCGGGTGGCCCACGCGCTGGGAACGCCACGACCGGCCGGCGCAGTGTCCACTGCCGGCGTGGGACCTGGCCGCGGCGCAGCGCCAGTTCGGTGCATGGCGTCAGCGCTTCGAGCAGGACATGCAGCCGTACCTGCACGGGGCCACCGAGCAGCGCTGGGAGGCGCAGGCGGCGGCAGGGCGGAGCGCGCAGGCCACGGTGGTGCCGGCGTCGCGCGCCAGCGCCGCACTGATCGGGATGAGCACCTCCCCCGATGCCTTTGTCGACGCCTCGGGACTGCCGGGCGAACTGCGCCGCAGCGATCTGCTGGCGCGCCTGCTGCAGGTGCTGGGCACGGCGCAGGTGATCGGGCGCGGCGGGCGCTATCCCGAGCCGCTGCCCGCGCTCGAGGCGACCTGCGCGCAGGTGTGGTACCTGGCGCTTCCGGGCGTTGCCGCCCACGCATCGGCACCGCCGGCTGACCGGTTCGTGCGCGACAGCGTGCCGTTCATCACCGTGCAGCAGCACGGCGACCAGCTGCGGCTGGCCGGGCTCTCGCGGGAGCTGCTGGCGGTGGTGTTGGCGCCTGAGCGCCCGCCGCCGGCGTGCTGCACCGGCGATACCCGGCGCTGAACCGTTGCGCGTGCCCGTAGCGCCGGCAGCGGGCGTTGGACGGGCCGCACCGGGCGAGCCGTTACAATGGCCCGGTTTCCGTCCTGCAGCAGCCCCATGCAACTGATCGATATCGGCGCCAACCTCACCCACGATTCCTTTGATCGCGACCGCGACGCCGTGCTGGCGCGTGCGCGCGAGGCCGGGGTGGCCCAGATGGTGATCACCGGTGCCAGCCGCGAACACTCGCCGATGGCACTGGAACTGGCACGCCAGCATCCCGGTTTCCTGTATGCCACCGCCGGCGTGCACCCGCACCATGCGGTGGAATACACCGACGAATGCGATGCGCAAATGCGCGCGCTGCACGCGCATGCCGAAGTCGTGGCGGTGGGCGAGTGCGGGCTGGATTACTTCCGTGATTTCGCCCCGCGCCCGGCCCAGCATCGTGCCTTCGAGCGCCAGTTGCAGCTGGCCGCCGACGTGCGCGGGGCCGATGGCGCACACAAGCCGCTGTTCCTGCACCAGCGCGATGCACATGCCGATTTCATGGCGCAGATGAAAAACTTCGACGGCCAGCTCGGCGCGGCGGTGGTGCATTGTTTCACCGGCGAACGCCAGGAGTTGTTCGACTACCTGGACCAGGACTGGTACATCGGCATCACCGGCTGGCTGTGCGACGAACGCCGCGGGGGCCACCTGCGTGAGCTGGTGAAACACATCCCGGCCAACCGCCTGATGATCGAAACCGACGCGCCGTACCTGCTGCCGCGCTCGCTCAAGCCGATGCCCAAGGACCGCCGCAACGAGCCGATGTTCCTGTCGCATATCGTCGAGGAACTGGCACGCGATCGCGGTGAAGACGTGGAGACCACGGCCGCCCATGCGACGGCGGCCACGCGCGCGTTCTTCCGGCTGCCTGACGTGGCCTGACCCGCTGTCGAGCGGTACGCGATGCCCCACGACCAACGGTCGCCGGCTACCGGCCGTCGCCGTTTGCCCAGGCGTCGGCCAGGCCGTCGCGGTAGGTCGCGAAGCGCGGCTGCCACTGCAGGGCCGCGCGCGTGCCGCTGCTGTCGATGCGTTTGTTGCTGGCGTAGAAGCGGCGCAGCGAGGCGGGGAGGGCCGGATCATCCCAGGCCTGTGCCACCGGCAACGGCAGACCACTCAGTGCCGCGGCATACGCCACGACGTCCTGCGGCGGGGCGGGCGCGTCGTCGGCTGGCAGATACAGCGCGTGGCCGTGCGGACGCCGCATCGCCGCCAGCACCGCAGCGGCCAGGTCCTGCACATGCAGCCGGTTGAAGACCAGCCCGGGCCGTACCACCTGCCGGGCCTTGCCTTGTGCCAGCTGCACCAGCGCGTTGCGCCCACGACCGTACAGGGCGGGCAGGCGGAACACCGCCGAGGCGATACCGCGAGCCTGCGCGAACGCACGCCACTGCTGCTCGGCGCGTAGCCGCCGCAGGGCGGCGTCGGTGTCTGCATCGGCGCTGGAGTGTTCGTCGACCCAGCCCCCGTCGCGGTCGGCATAAACGGCCGTCGAGGACAGGTAACCCACCCAGCGCAGCGCCGGGCTGTCGTGCAGTGCAGCGGCGAGCAGGCGCAGCGCCGGGTCGCCCGCATCCTCCGGGGGCACGCTGCACACCATCGCGTCCGCGCGCCGGATCGCCGCGCGCAGCCCGTCATCGACCGGCATGCCCTCGGCCAGCCGATACCGCGTCAGCCCGTCATCGGGAACCGTACCGGGGTCGCGCACGGTGCCGCTGCAGGCGATGCCCTGGGCCTGCAGCAGGCCGGCCAGATGGCGGCCGCTGTAGCCCATGCCCAGCACCAGCACGTGGGCCGGCGCAGCGGTGTCCATGCTCAGGCGCCGCGCTGGCGCTGGTAGGCCTGCAGGTGGCTGTAGGCCACCGCCAGCAGCGGTGCAGCCTGCCCGGCGGCGCGGGCGCGTGCCAGCATGTCGCCCACGATCTGCTCGGCTTCCACCTGCTGGCCTGCTTCCAGGTCGCGCAGCATCGAGGCTTTCAACGTCGAGCCGGCCTGGGTGGTAGCCGTCAGCGCGATCTCGCGCGCCTTGGCCGGAATCGGCTCGCCGGCGGCCTCGGCCACGGCCAGGCATTCGTCATACAGCCCACGCACGATGGTCGCCCCGTCGTCAGTGGCCACGATCGTGCCCACATCGGCGCGCAGCAGGCAGGTGGACGCGGCCAGCGTGGTCAGGAAGGTGTACTTGATCCACTGCTCCTGGCCGATCGCATCGCTGGCCACGTGGTCCACGTTGGCCTGCACGCAGGCCGCGGCCAGTGCCAGCACCCGCGCGCTGGCGCCGGTGCCGTCGCGCTCGCCGAAGGTCAGTTTGGCCGCGGGCGCCAGGTGCAGCACGGCGCCGTCGGCGGCCTTGGTGGCGCTGATGAAGCACAGACCGCCCAGCACCGCATCGCGGCCGAAGCGCGCATCCAGCGCCGCGTAGTGGGCCAGTCCGTTGAGGATCGGCAGCACCGTGGTGCGCGGGCCCATCGCCGGGGCAATCGCCTCGATCGAGCTGTCCAGGTCGTAGGCCTTGCAGCTGAGCATCACCAGGTCGAACGGCTGGGCGGTGGCCAGCGCCGGCAGCGCCTCGGCGGTGACGTACTGCACCGGGACGCTCGCATCGCCGAGCGGGCTGCGGATCACCAGCCCTTCGCTGGCCAGCTGCGCCGCGCGCGCCGGGCGCACCAGGAAGGTGACGTCCACGCCGGCTTGGGCCAGGCGGCCACCGAAATAACCGCCGGTACCGCCGGCGCCCAGGATCAGTATGCGCATTGGAATCTCACTGCTGTTGAACGCTCGTTGAGGCCATTGTGCCCCCAATCCCGCTGGCCTTGTGGCCAGGCAGGCCCGCATGGACCCGCCGGTGCGGCACTGCGGAAAGCAAAAGGCCCCGGCGAATCCGCCGAGGCCCCCTGCCGACCGGGCATCCCCGATCCACGATCAGGTGACGCTGTGGTATCAGCTGCGCATGCCCACGCCGCGCTTGAGCAGCCACAGTGCCAGCGCGGTCAGCACCACCACAAAGCCCAGCATCAGTGCGTAGGCCACCCACAGCGGCACGTCGCTGGTGCCCAGCAGGCCGTAACGGAACGCGTTGACCATGTAGAAGATCGGGTTGGCGTGGGTCGCCGCCTCGGCCCAGGTCGGCAGCAGCTTCACCGAGTAGAACACACCGCCCAGATAGGTCAGCGGCGTCAGGATGAAGGTCGGCACGATCGCCACGTCATCGAACTTCTTGGCGTACACCGCGTTGATGAAGCCGGCCAGCGAGAAGATCGTCGCGCCCAGCAGCACCGTGGTCAGCGTCACCAGCGGATGCGGGATACGCACCGGGGTGAAGAACATCGCGATGATCAGCACGATCACGCCGACCATCAGGCCGCGCAGCACCGCACCGGACACATAGCCCCACAGGATCACCCAGTTCGGCATCGGGCTCACCAGCAGCTCTTCCACGTGGCGGCCGAACTTGGCCCCGAAGAACGACGAACTGATGTTGCCGTAGCTGTTCTGGATCACGCTCATCATCACCAGGCCCGGCACGATGAACTGCATGTAGCTGTAGCCGCCCATCTCGCCCACGCGCGAACCGATCAGGCCGCCGAAGATCAGGAAGTACAGGGTCATGGTGATCGCCGGCGGCACCAGGGTCTGGCCCCAGATGCGCAGGATGCGCGCCACTTCGCGGCGCACGATCGTCATCAACGCGATCCGGTTGCGCTGGCCGTCGGTCAGGACCGGGGTAGGGGTGGTGCTCATGCCGCATTCTCCTGGTTGCCGGTGAGGCGCACGAACAGCTCCTCCAGGCGGTTGCTCTTGGTCCGCATCGAACGCACCCGGATACCGGCCGCGTTCAGTGCTTCAAACACCCGGTTGAGGTCCATCGCACGCGGCATGTCCACATCCAGCGTATGCCCGTCGGTGGCGATCAGGGTGGCGCCTTCGATCACCGGCAGCTGCGCCGGCAGGGTGCCGTCGATGTCGAACAGGAAGCCCTCCACGTCCAGCTTGGCCAGCAGCTCGCGCATCGGACCTTGGGTGACGATCTGGCCGTGGTTGATGATGGCCAGGTTGCGGCACAGGTGCTCGGCCTCTTCCAGGTAATGGGTGGTCAGGATGATCGTGGTACCGGCGGCGTTGATCTCCTTGAGCACCCGCCACATGTCGCGGCGGATCTCGATGTCCACACCGGCGGTGGGCTCATCCAGGATCAGCAGGCGCGGCCGGGTCATCATCGCCCGGGCAATCATCAGCCGGCGCTTCATGCCGCCGGACAGGGTGCGGCTCATCACCTGCGCCTTTTCCCACAGGTGGGCGCGCTTGAGCTCCTCTTCGGCCATCTTCTCGGCCTCGGCGCGGGCCACGCCATAGAAGCCGGCGTAGTTGACCAGGATGTCGAAGGGCTTTTCGAACAGGTTGAAGTTGATTTCCTGGGGGACCAGGCCGATCAGGCGCATGGTGGCGCTGCGGGCGCGCACCAGGTCGCTGCCGAACACCTCGACCTGGCCCTCGCTGAGGTTCACCAGCGAGCTGATGATGCCGATCAGGGTCGACTTGCCCGCGCCGTTGGGACCGAGCAGGGCGAAGAAGTCGCCCGGGGCCACGTCCAGCGAGACGCCCTTCAGGGCCTGGGTGCCGTTGTCGTAGGTTTTACGGAGGTCGCGGACCCGCAGGGCGGGGGCCGAACCGGTCGCGGAAGTGTTCTGGGAAGCCAAGCTCTTGCCTTCGCGCCCATGGGCTGGCGCTGGATAGGGGCGGGGAGCGGCTATTATAGAAGACCCCGAGGGCTTGCCCCGGCTACACACTGTCCCGAAAAGTCGTGCCTGCCCAATTCCCCCTCAAACTGGTCGACCGGCGCATGCTGGCCCCGACCGTCGGCCACTACCAGTTCCTGCGTGATGACGGCCAGCCGCTGGATTTCCAGCCCGGCCAGTTCATCCAGGTCCATTTCGAGTACGCCGACGGCACCGCCACCAAGCGCAGTTACTCGCTGGCCACCATTCACAACCACGCCCTCGGCGCGGGCGAAGCGGTCGATATCGCGGTCAGTTTCGTCCCCGGCGGTGCCGCCACGGCCCTGTTCGAGGGCCTGGACATCGGCGGCCACGTCACCGCCAGCGGCCCGTTTGGCCGGTTCTGCCTGCAGCCGGGTGACCACAACGCCCGCTACCTGCTGATCGCCACCGGGACCGGGGTCACCCCGTACCGCTCGATGCTGCCGCTGCTGGCCACCGCCATGGCCGCGCGTGGCGTGGAAGTGGTGCTGCTGCAGGGCGCCCGCACCCCGGCCGAGCTGCTCTACAGCGACGACTTCCGCGCCTTCGCCGACGCCCACCCGGGCTTCCGCTACGTGCCGTGCCTGTCGCGCGAGCTGCCGGCCAACCCGCACCCGGACGTGCGCCACGGCTACGTGCAGCAGCACCTGGCCGAGTTCGCGCCCAACCCGGCCACCGACATCGCCTACCTGTGCGGCAACCCGGACATGGTCGATGCCACCTTCGAGGCGTTGAAGGAGGCGGGGCTGCCGACCCCGCAGGTGCGGCGCGAGAAGTACGTCAGCAGCAAGTAATCCGCTGCGGGCCTGGCCCGTGCCGCCGGTGGCACGGCGCAGCCTCCGGCCGTGCCATGCCTGCGTCGGGGGCGGCGTTCAGCCGTCGAAGCCTTCCAGATCCTGTGGCCCGTAGGCGTAGTCGCCTTCCCATGCGGCGGCTTCGGCCAGCGCATCGGCATCCAGTGCTTCCACGCGGCTGCGCACATCGGCAGCCCGCTCTGCCAGCCAGTGCTGGAACGAGCCGACCGCTTCCACCACCTGGCCGCCTTCCAGCAGCCACACCACCGGCTCCGGCGCACCCTCGGCCTGGGGATCGACCCCGAATGCCCAGCCGTCGCCGTCGGCGAAATTCCAGCCGGCGAACATCACATGCCGCCACGTGTACCGGCCCTCACGACGTTCGGCGCGCACCTCGGCGAACGGGCGCGCTTCATCGGCCAGCAGCGTACTGACCTGGCGTGCTGCCCGCGGTGGCAGGAAGGCAAAGGCGTAGTGGAGTTCGGAAGGTGCGGCGAGCAGCGGGTACCCATGTTCTGCCACGAAGGCGCGATAGGCCTGCGGCAGCAGGGCGTCGAACTGCGCCTGCGACGGCGCGTCCTCGGGCACGATGCCGTCCCTGCGCCAGCTGGCATCGACGGCGGACGACGATATCTGGTCTGCCAGGCCGTGGGCGGCCAGGGTCTGGACCAGAGTGCTCCACGATGATGGTGGGGGGGTGGCGTGCATGGCGATTCCTTTCGAACATGGAGACAGTTCCGCAGTGTAAGCCGCTGCCCGGGCCGCCGGCCTCTGCGCCGCAGCCACAGTAAACTGCCGCCGCCACTCCGGCGCGCGAGGCCGCATGACCCTGGATTTCCCCACCGTTGCCGTGCTCGGTTACCTGCTGTGCCTGGGCATCGCAGTGGGCTTCTCACTGCTGCTGGTGCTGCGCGGGCAACCGGCGCTGCGCCTGTGGACGGCCAGCCTGTGGCTGCTGGCGCTCAGCCTGACCTCGGTGGCGCTGCGCGCGCAGTTGCCGGTGGTACCGCTGGTGATCTTCGGCAACGCCGTGCTGGCGCTGTCGGCGGTGCTGATGCTGTACGGCGTGGCGCGCCACCTGCAGCGGCCGCTGCCGGCCTGGCAGCCGGCCGTGCTGGCCGGTGCCTACGTCGCCGGCATCGTGGCGTTCGTGGTGCCCTTCCCGAACCTGGCGATCCGGCTCGACATCGCCAGCCTGTTCGCGGTGCTGGTCAACGCCTGGATGGCCGGCTTGCTGGTTTGCCACGCGCCGCCCCAGCAGCGCACCAGCTGCCGCCTGGCTGCGGCCATCTTCGCGGCCGAGGCGCTGGTGTACCTGGTGCGGCTGTGGTTGCCGGTGGCACCAGAGGCCGGGCAGGACATCTTCCGGGCGGGCGCGCCGATGTTCGCCACCTATCTCGCCGGTATCTTCCTGGAACTGGCCCGCTGCTTTGCGCTGGTCCTGCTGCTGGTGGAGAAGATGCTGGTCGACCTGCGCCGCGCCGCACGCACCGACGGCCTGACCGGCCTGCTCAACCGCAGCGCGGTGCTGGCCGATGGACAGGCGTGGTTGCTGCAGTGCCAGCGGCAGCAGCAATCGTTGGCCTTGTTGCTGCTGGACGTGGACCACTTCAAGCAAATCAACGACCGCTGGGGGCATCTCACCGGCGACCAGGTGCTGCACCACTTCGCCACGGTGCTGGCCGGCTGCCTGGGCAACCAGCCGCATCTGCTGGGTCGCTACGGTGGCGAGGAGTTCGTGGTGCTGCTGCCGGCCGCCGACCATGTCCGCGCCCGGCAACAGGCGGCCCGCATCCGTGCGCAGCTGCAGGCCCACCCCGCACGCGTGGGCGACCTGCCGGTGGCGGTCACCACCAGCATCGGGCTGGCGGTGGGCACCGGTACGCACGACCTGGAGGCGTTGCTCGCCGCCGCCGATCGGGCGCTCTACCAGGCCAAGGCCGAGGGCCGTGACCGTACCGTCAGTGCCGTGCTGCTGCCCGCCTGAGTCTGCCCGGTACACGACCGCTGGCGCCACCGGCCCGGCACGGGTCACATCCAGCGCGGCCCCGCGTCATGGCATGCTGAGACCCTTCAATCCAGGATGCGATCGAACATGCGAGTTTCCTGCCGTCCCCTGGCGACCGCTGCAGCCTTGCTGCTGCTGGCCGCCTGCCAGGCCACCCCGGAGGCGACCCCGGATGCGGCGCAACGTCAGTACGGACGCCTGACGTTCAAGCCGTGCACGCTGACCAGCACCCAGGCCAGCGACAACGTCGAAGCGCAGTGCACCACCTTGCAGGTGGCCGAAAACCCGGCCGCGCCCGACGGTCGCAAGATCGGCTTGAACATCGCGTGGCTGGAGACCAGCAACGAAGGCGAGGGCAAGCACGACCCGGTGTTCTTCCTGGCCGGTGGGCCGGGCCAGGCCGCCACCGAGGTGGCCGCGGTGATCAACCTGGCATTGCGCGAAGTGCGCAAGCAGCGCGACATCATCCTGGTCGACCAGCGCGGTACCGGCAAATCCAACCCGCTCACCTGCGTCGGTGCCGACGGCAAGGAAATGGTGCTCGATGACACCGCCACGCCGTCCACCCAGCTGATCGCCGATTTCGCCGCGCAGTGCGCCACGTCACTGGCCGGGCGTGCCGATACGCGCTTCTACACCACCACCCAGGCCATTGCCGACATCGACAGCGTGCGCGCGGCCTTGGGCGTGGAGAGGATCAACCTGATCGGCGGCTCCTACGGCACGCGCGTGGCCCAGCAGTACGCCGCGCACTACCCGCAGCACACCCGCGCGATGGTGATCGACGGCGTGGCCCCGAACGACGTGGTGGTGGGCGGCGATTTCGCCAACACCTTCGAGGCGGCCATCGATCTGCAGGCCGAGCAGTGCCGCAAGGATCCGGTCTGCGCCAAGCGCTTCCCGGTCGATACGCGTACCCAGCTCAAGAACGTGATGGCTACGCTGGCCCAGGCACCGGTCGAGGTGGAGTACCGCGACCCGGGCACCGCCGAGACCCGGCGCGACGTGCTCACCGCCGACTCGGTGACCGGGCTGGCCTTCATGTTCTCCTACATGCCCGAGCTGTCCTCGCTGTTGCCGGTGGTGCTCGACGAGGCCGCGCACGCGCGGTACGCCCCGCTGATGTCGCTGAGCAGGATGGCCGGCCGCAGCCTGGGCGTGCAGATGAACCGTGGCATGCAGTGGTCGGTGATCTGCGCCGAAGACGCCGACCGCTACCAGGAGCCGGCCGCCAGCGATCGCCTGCTCGGCCCGGAAGTGGCGCGCATGTTCTTCGCCGCCTGCCCGGGCTGGAACGTGGGCACGCGCCCGAAGGATTTCACCGCACCGCTCAAGAGCGACCTGCCGGTGCTGCTGCTGTCGGGCCAGTTCGATCCGGTCACCCCGCCGCGCTACGCCGACCAGGTCCTCAAGACCCTGCCCAACGGTCGCCACCTGGTGGCCAGGGGCCAGGGCCACGGCACCCTCAACGCCGGCTGCATGCCGCGCCTGCTCGGCCAGTTCATGGACAAGGCAGACGCCAAGTCGCTCGACGCCACCTGCCTGGACTCGCTGAGCCCGGTGCCGGCCTTCACTTCGTTCAACGGATGGGCACCATGATCGTCGCCGAAAACCTGCACAAAGCCTTCAAGACCAAGACCGGCCTGATCAAGGCAGTGGAGAACGTCGGCTTCCATGCCGAGGATGGCCAGATCACCGGCCTGCTCGGTCCCAACGGTGCCGGCAAGACCACCACCATGCGCATGCTGTACACGCTGATGACCCCCGACCAGGGCAAGGTGCTGGTGGATGGCATCGACGCGGCGGCCGATGCGGTGGCCGTGCGCCGCCGCCTGGGCGTGCTGCCCGACGCGCGTGGCGTGTACAAGCGCCTGACCGCGCGCGAGAACATCGCCTACTTCGGCCAGCTGCACGGCATGAACGCCGCGCAGATCCGCGACCGCACCCAGGTGCTGTCGCGGGCGCTGGACATGGAAGACATCCTGGACCGGCAGACCGACGGCTTCTCGCAGGGCCAGCGCACCAAGACCGCCATCGCCCGCGCGCTGGTGCACGACCCGCGCAACGTGATCCTGGATGAACCCACCAACGGCCTGGACGTGATGACCACCCGCGCCTTGCGTGGCTTCCTGCGGGGCCTGCGCGACGAGGGCCGCTGCGTGATCTTCTCCAGCCACATCATGCAGGAGGTGGCCGCGCTCTGCGATCGCATCGTGATCATCGCGCACGGCACGGTGATGGCCGCCGGCAGCGCCGATGAGCTGCGCGCACAGACCGGGGAAGACAACCTGGAAGATGCCTTCGTCAAGGTGATCGGTTCGGAAGAAGGATTGCACGCATGAGTTCGTTCGCCACGTTGTTGACCGTCATGCGCAAGGAACTGCGCGACCTTTCCCGCGACCGCCGCACCCTCGCCCTGACCCTGCTGCTGGGCCCGCTGCTGTACCCGATCCTGATCCTGGGCATGGGCAAGCTGGCCGAGAGCCGGGTCAAGACCCAGATCGACAAGCCGTTGGACATCGCCACCATCGGGCGCGAGAACGCCCCCAACCTGGTGCGCTTCCTGGCCGCGCAGGGGCTCAACGCGGTGGATGCGCCCAAGGACCTGACCGCGGCGATCCGCGACCAGCAGATCGACGTCGCGCTGCGGATCAGCCCGGAGTTCGGCAAGGACTGGGCCGAAGGCCGCCCGGCGCTGGTGGAGATCGTCAAGGACAGCACCCGCCGCGCTGCCGATATTCCCAGCATGCGCCTGCAGACCGCCCTGGCCGGCTACAACCAGCAGGTGGGCGCGCTGCGCCTGCTCGCCCGCGGCGTGGACGCCCAGGTCGCCCGGCCGCTGGACCTGGCCACCCAGGACCTGGCCACCGCCGAGGCCAAGCGTGGCCAGGTGTTGTCCTTCCTGCTGCCGGTGCTGCTCACCATCACCTCCTTCCTCGGCGGTGCCTACCTGGTGATGGACACCACCGCCGGTGAGCGCGAGCGGCAGTCGCTGGAACCGTTGCTGGCCACCCCGGCACCGCGCAGCGCGATCGTCAGCGGCAAGATCGTGGCCGCCTGCGTGGTCGGCATGGCCTCGCTGCTGCTTACCCTGCTGGCCTTCAAGCTGAGTGCACAGCTGTCCAGCAGCGGGGCCGGGCGGCAACTCAACATGGGCTTCCTGCCGATGGCGCAGATGCTGCTGATCATGCTGCCGATGCTGTTCATCGGCACCTCGCTGCTGACCTTCCTGTCGGCGGCGGCCAAGAGCATGAAAGAAGCCCAGAGCCACATGACCTGGCTGATGCTGCTGCCGATGCTGCCCGGCTACGCGCTGATGGTGTACCCGCTGAAGAGCGAGCTGTGGCAGTTCGCGGTGCCATTCCTGGCGCAGAACCAGATGCTGCTCAAGATCATCCGCCACGAGGCGATCAGCGCGCAGATGTGGGGCGTGTACCTGGCCGCCGGCTTCGGCCTGGCGGCAGTGTTGTGGTACGCGGCGGTGCGCCGTTACCACCAGGAGCGGTTGGCGATTTCCGGTTGAAGGCGCGGGGCGATGGCAAAGCGGCCATCGCCCCGGCCCCGGTCCCCCGACCTTGGTCCCCAGGCAGGCGGCCTGGGTGGAGAGGGCCGCCACCCATGGCGTGGCGGCGCCGCCATCACGCGCTCTTTCCGCGGCTGCGCACATACCGCGCCGGGGTCATCCCCATCTCGCGCTTGAACACGGCAATGAACGCACTCGTGGTGTCGTAGCCCAGGCTCAGTGCGGTGCGGGTGACCGAGTCACCGCCCAGCAGCTGTGGCAAGGCATGCAACACGCGCACGCGCTGCCGCCACTGCGCCAGGCCCATGCCGGTCTCGGCCTGCCAGCGGCGCGCCAGCGTGCGGCTGGAAACGCCCACCCGTGCGGCCCATGCCTCCACCTGGCGAGCATCGTGCGGCTGCTGCGCCAACGCCCGTGCCACCCGTTGCAGGCGGCGGTCCTGCGGCTGTGGCAGGGCCAGCGGCACCGGCGTCGTGGTCGCGATCTCATCCACGATCACCTCGGCCAGGCGGTGCTGGGCCGCGTCCAGCGCTGCAGGTGGCCAGGCCAGCGCGCGGGTGATCGCGGCCTGCAGCAGGGCGCCGGGGAACAGGATGCAGGGATCGCCTGGCAGGCGCGCGCCGGCCGCAGCACTGAAGTACAGGCTCCAGCCGTCGAAACCCTGTTGGGCGAGCAGGGCGTGCGGCAGGCCGGGCGGAATCCAGGCCAGGTGGCCGGCCGGCAGCAGCCAGTGCGCGCTGCCCGCCTCGATCTGCAGCAGGCCCTGGCGGGCACCGATCACCTGGCCGCGCGCGTGCTGGTGACGCGGCGTGCGGCGCGGGCCGGGCGCCGGCTGGCTGCGGGCGGCAAACACCACCGGCCCGTCGGCAGCGTCGGCCAACGCGGGATCAAGCAGGGTGGAGTGTGGCTGATCTGCCATATCGATTGGCAGTTATACGACAGAACGGCCGCTGCGAGGGCTGCACACTGGGTCCTCCCGCGAAAGGAACACCCCCACGATGCGCCCCGAAGACCTGCTGGCCGATCACCAGGACCACGTGCAGCGCGACGGCATCACCGTGCGCAAAGGCAGCGTGGGCGCGTTCCTTGCCAACGCCCGGGTCCTGCAGGACCCCGCCGCCAGCGCGGGTGCGCGCGCCAGCGCCGCATGCGACCTGCGCGCGTTGCTGCCGGGGCTGCATGCGCTGGGCCTGTTCGAGATCCTCGTGCCGCGCGATCCCGCGCTGCGCGCGCTGGTCGATGCCGGCCGCTGAAAAGAAAAGGCCCGGATCGCTCCGGGCCTTCGCATCATCGCGGTGAGGCGGCGATCAACCGCCCGGCGCGAACGCCAGGGTGCGACGGGTGGTGACCGGCGCGCCGACCGGCTCGAACTTCCAGCGCTTGACCGCGTTGAGCGCCTCGCGGTCGAACACGCGCGAGGGCGTGGCACGCAGCACGCGGGCGTTGGTGACCGAGCCGTCGGTGCCGACGGTGATCTCCACCAGCACTTCGCCGGAGGTGCCCGAACGCAGTGCTTCGGCCGGGTAGCGCGGGGCCGGGGTGCTGACCGGGCGCAGGCTCGGCGCAGCGGCCGCCGGTGCGGCGGCCTGGCGGGCGGCGGCTGCCTGCTGGGCCGCCGCGGCCTGCTGGCGCTGTTCGGCTTCGCGGCGGGCAGCGGCCTGGCGCTCGGCGTCCTGGCGCTCGCCATCGCGGCGGGCGGCGTCCTGCTGGGCGGCGATGGTGCGCGCCGCTTCGGCTTCGGCCGCCTGCTGCTGGGCCAGGCGCTGCTGGTCGGCCAGCTGCTTGGTGCGGTTCTCGGCGTCCTTCTTGACCTTGTCGGTCTCTTCCTGGGTGCGCTTGAGGGCGGTCTGCATGCCGCCGCTGATGCCCTGCTTCAGGCGCGGCAGCGCCGGCGCGGTGGCATCGACCTTCTCGATCAGGGCCACCAGGCGCTGCGATTCGGCGAAGTCCTCGCGGCCCAGGCTCTGCTCGGCGGCAATCAGGGTGTAGGGCAGCAGGTCGGTGAGCGCGCTCTTGACCGAGGCGTCATCGGGGGTCTTGTCGCGCAGCGCCAGGTAGTACTCGATGGCGTTGTCGCCGGCCGGGGCGTACATGCGGTTCTCGCGCAGGGCCTTGCTGGCCAGGTCGCGCAGTTCGTCGGTGCCCATCGACTGGACCTTGGCCGATACCGCCGGCGCGGCCGGTGCTGCCGCCGGTGCCGCGGTGGTCGCAGCCGGCGCGGCCGGTGCGGGTTCGTCCTTGCCCGAGCAGGCGGCCAGGGCCACCAGCAAGGTCAGCGGCGCAAGCAGGCGCGCCTTGGCGATCGTGTTGACGTGCGACATCCAACTCCCCTTTGAAGAACGACGATACGTAAGGCCCGATGCGGTCAGGCTGGCCGAAGCCCATGGACGTTTCCCGGCGTCCACGGCGGTACTGCAGGTGTGCAATCTAGCATCCCCCCGGCGGCCGGTGGCCGGACCGGGGGTGGCAGGCCGGCATCGTGACCGATGCCGGCGCCGCCGGGCAAGCCTCAGTGCGACAGGGTCTTGCTGGGCGTGCCGCTCATCAGCTTGTCGGTGTAGGCGATGCCGATCGCCGACAGGATGAAGGCGGCATGGATCAGGGTCTGCCACATCACCCCGGTGGAGGTCATGGTGGCGCAGCTGAAGGCGGCCTTGGCGCTCGGGCCGAGGGTGGCCACGGCGGTCTGCACGGCCAGGATGTAGTCCGGGCTGTTGCACGAGGGCAGCCCGTCCAGGTTGCCGGCGGCGATGAAGGTCTTGAGCAGGTGGATCGAGGAGATGCCGATGATCGACAGCGCCAGCTTCACCTTGAGCACGCTGGCATTGACGTGGCTGAGCCACTCCGGCTGGTCGGGGTGGTTCTCCAGGCGCAGGCGCGAGACGAAGGTCTCATAGCCGCCCACGATCACCATCACCAGCAGGTTGGAGATCATCACCACGTCGATCAGGCCCAGCACCAGCAGCATGATCTCCTGCTCGCCCATGGCATTGGCCTTGTGCAGCAGGTGCCACAGCTCCTTGCCGAACAGGAACACGTACACGCCCTGGGCCAGGATCAGGCCCAGGTACAGCGGCAGCTGCAGCCAGCGCGAGGCGAAGATCAGGGAGGACAGGGGACTGATGGGCTTTTCGGCTGCGCTCATGCTGGGATGCTGCGTTGCGGGGGACGCGGCAGGTTAACGGGTCCGCGAGGGCCCCGCCACCCAACCGACGCACTAGACTCCAGCTTCCTCATCCGCGAGTGCGCTGCCATGATCGATCTGTATTACTGGCCCACCCCCAACGGGCACAAAGTCACGCTGCTGCTGGAAGAGCTGGGCCTGCCGTACCAGATCAAGCCGGTCAACATCGGCGCCGGCGACCAGTTCAAGCCGGAATTCCTGGCGATCTCGCCCAACAACAAGATGCCGGCCCTGGTCGACCACCAGCCCGCCGACGGCGGCGCGCCGCAAAGCGTGTTCGAGTCCGGGGCGATCCTGCTGTACCTGGCCGAGAAGAGCGGTCGTTTCCTGCCTGCCGACAGCCGCGGCCGCGTGGCGGTACTGGAGTGGCTGTTCTGGCAGATGGCCGGGCTGGGGCCGATGAGCGGCCAGATGGGCCACTTCAACGTGTACGCGCCCGAGCAGATCCCCTACGCCATCGAGCGCTACAACAACGAAGTGCGCCGCCTGCACGGGGTGATGGACAAGCGCCTGGCCCACAGCGCCTACCTGGGCGGGGACGACTACAGCATCGCCGACATGGCCAGCTACCCCTGGATCGGCGCCTACGACAAGCTGCCGGTGGAGTTTGCCGCCTTCCCGCACCTCCAGCGTTGGCATGACGCGATCGCCGCGCGCCCGGCCACCCAGCGCGCCTATGCGCTGCGCCAGCAGGTCAACCCGGACGCCGGCAAGCCGCTCAGCGAAGACGAGCGCAAGCACCTGTTCGGCCAGCGCTGAGCCCGCTGCGGGCGCGTCACGAGGGGGCTGGCCGCGGGCCGGCGCCGGGTGGCGCGCTGGCGGCCGGGGAACCGACCCGTGGCCGGCACGGCCGCGGCGGTTTTGGTTAGGATGAGGTGCTCACCGCCGCCCCCTGCCGGCGGAGAACACCCAGACGCTGCCGGAATCCTTCATGCGCCACCTGTTTGCTTCGCTTGCCCTCATGCTCGCCTCGACCACGATCGCCCACGCCGAAAAACTCACCCTGGAGGCCATCACCGGTCCGCTGCCGCTGTCCGGCCCGACCCTGATGAAGCCCAAGGTGGCTCCGGACGGGTCCCAGGTGAGTTTCCTGCGCGGCAAGCAGGCCGACCGCAACCAGCTGGATCTGTGGAGCTATGACATCGCCAGTGGCCAGACCCGGCTGCTGGTCGATTCCAAGGTGGTGCTGCCGGGCCTGGAGACGCTGAGCGACGAGGAAAAGGCGCGCCGGGAACGCCAGCGCATCGCCGCCATGACCGGCATCGTGGATTACCAGTGGGCGCCGGACGCGCGCACGCTGTTGTTCCCGCTTGGCGGCGAGCTGTACCTGTACGACCTGGGCAAGCAGGGCAGCGCCGCGGTACGCCAGCTCACCCACGGCGAAGGCTTTGCCACCGATGCCAAGTTGTCGCCCAAGGGCGGCTTCGTCAGCTTCGTGCGGGCGCGCAACCTGTGGGTGATCGACCTGGCCAGCGGCAGGCAGATCCAGCTTACCGGCGATGGCAGCGACACCATCGGCAATGGCGTGGCCGAGTTCGTCGCCGACGAGGAGATGGACCGCCACACCGGCTACTGGTGGGCGCCGGACGACTCGGCAATCGCCTTTGCCCGCATCGATGAAAGCCCGGTGCCGGTGCAGAAGCGCTATGAGATGTACGCCGATCGCACCGAGATGATCGAGCAGCGTTACCCGGCCGCCGGCGACCACAACGTCACCGTGAAGCTGGGCGTGATCGCCCCGCAGACCGGCGCCGCGCCGCGCTGGATCGACCTGGGCCGCAACCCGGACATCTACCTGGCACGGGTGGATTGGCGCGATCCGCAGCGCCTCACCTTCCAGCGCCAGTCGCGCGACCAGAAGCACCTGGAACTGATCCAGGCCGACCTGGCCAGCGGCCGCCAGCAGACCCTGGTCAGTGAAACCTCCACCACCTGGGTGCCGCTGCACAACAGCCTGCGCTTCCTCGCCCAGGGCGGTTTCATCTGGTCTTCCGAGCGCACCGGCTTTGAGCACCTGTACCGCATTTCCGATGACGGCAAGACCGTCACCGCGCTGACCCAGGGGGCCTGGCCGGTGGACGAACTGCTGGCCGTGGACGAGGCGGCCGGCAAGGCGTATTTCAGCGCCGGGGTCGATTCCCCGCGCGAAAGCCAGATCTACGCGGTGTCGCTGCAGGGCGGTGCACCGCAGCGCCTGTCGCAGGCGCCGGGCATGCACAGCGCCAGTTTCGCGCGCAACGCCAGCGTGTACGTGGACAGCTGGTCCAACACCACCACCCCGCCGCAGATCGCGCTGTACCGCGCCAACGGCGAGAAAATCGCCACGCTGGTCGACAACGACCTGGCCGATCCGCAGCACCCCTACGCGCGTTACCTGGACGCCCAGCGCCCGGTCGAGTTCGGCACCCTCAAGGCAGCCGACACTACCACCGAGCTGCACTACAGCGTGATCAAGCCGGCCGGTTTCGATCCGGCCAGGCGCTATCCGGTCGTGGTGTATGTCTATGGCGGCCCGGCCAGCCAGACCGTCACCAACAGCTGGCCCGGCCGCGGCGACCATCTGTTCAACCAGTACCTGGCCCAGCACGGTTACGTGGTGTTCTCGCTGGACAACCGTGGCACCCCGCGTCGCGGCCGTGATTTCGGTGGCGCGCTGTACGGCGTGCAGGGCACGGTGGAAGTGGCCGACCAGCTGCGCGGCGTGGCCTGGCTCAAGCAGCAGCCGTGGGTGGACCCGGCGCGCATCGGCGTGCAGGGCTGGTCCAACGGCGGCTACATGACCCTGATGCTGCTGGCCAAGGCGTCCGATACCTACGCCTGCGGCGTGGCCGGTGCGCCGGTCACCGACTGGGGGCTGTATGACAGCCACTACACCGAGCGCTACATGAACCTGCCGGCCAACAACGCCAAGGGCTACGAACAGGCCCGCGTGCTGGCCCACATCGAGGGCCTGCGCTCGCGCCTGCTGCTGATCCACGGCATGGCCGACGACAACGTGCTGTTCACCAACTCCACCGCGCTGATGAGCGCGTTGCAGAAGCGCGGGCAGCCGTTCGAACTGATGACCTATCCCGGTGCCAAGCACGGTCTGTCGGGCAGCAATGCGCTGCACCGCTACCGCCTGGCCGAGGATTTCCTGGGGCGCTGCCTGGCACCTTAAGCACGGAACGCACCCCGCCTGACCGGCTCGACAAGGAGGACGCCGATGCATCAGCCACCCCCGCTTCCCACCCACCGCCCCGGCTGGTGGCAACGCCACTGGCGCTGGGCGGTGCCCCTGCTGGTGCTGGCGTGCGGCGCGGCGGCCGCGGCCGTGGTGTGGTTCATGCTGGTGCAATGGTCGCAGGTGACCCGCGGCACCGAGCCCTACCAGGAAGCCATGCGGCGCGCGCGCTGCAGCGTGGAACTGGTCGCCCACCTGGGCGAGCCGATCCAGGACGGCTTCCTGCCGATGGGCGGGCTGGAGTCCAGCAGCGATGGCAGCGGTTCGAGCCAGTTCGTGGTCCACCTGGACGGGCCGCGCGGCAAGGGCCGCCTGTTCCTGCGCGCCGAGCGTGAGCATGGCCAGTGGGACTATCCCATGCTGTACGTGGTCACCGCTGCCTCGGACACGGTCGACCTGACCGCGCTGGATGATGCCGAAGCGGCCACCGAATGTGCCCTGGAGGCCTGCCGTGCCCAGGGCCAGTGCCCGGCGCAGGCGCCGGCGCTGGAGGCCTGAGCGGGCGCGCATGACCTCCGGCCGATTGCCGCCCGCGCGCCGAGTGCGTAGGGTCACCGCATCGCTTACCGGGAGTCCTGCATGAAGCCGCTAGCCCTTGCCGTCGCGTTGGCCCTTTCCGTTCCCGCCGCGCTGAGTGCGCCGCCGGCCCTGGCCGCCAAGGCCGCCGCCACCCAGGCCCCGGCCAGCCCGGCCTGGGTCACCCGCAGCAACCAGCTCGCGCAGATCCTGCTTGATGCCCAGGGCCCGTTCCAGCCGGAGGAAACCGGCTTCTTCGGCGTGCCCGGCTATGACGACAAGGTGGCCGATTTCGGCCCGGACAACGGCGCCCGCTACCGCGCGGCCATGGCCAAGGCGCGCACCGAGCTGCAGGCCAGGCTGGCCACCGAGCGCGACCCCAACGTGCGCCAGGACCTGGCGATCATGATCGCCGCGGCCAGCCAGAACATCGAGGGCAGCGAACTCAACGAGAAGTACCTGCTGCCGTGGACCGACACGCCGCAGACGGTGTTCAGCGGCATCAACATGCTGCTCTCCGACCAGGTATCGCCCGAGCGTCGCGCCAAGGCGCTGGACCGCCTGAAGGCCTACGCCGGCCTGGCCCCCGGCACCCAGCCGGTGACCACGCTGTCGCGCCAGCGCTATGAAGAGCGCCTGGCCGACACCCGTCTGCTGCAGCCGACGAAGATCGAGGTCGAGCAGTCGCTGGCCAACGTGGACACCTACATCAGCGGCATCGAGCAGCTGTTTGGCAAGTACAAGGTGGCCGGCGCCGACGAGTCGCTGAAGACGCTTGCCACCCAGTTGCGCGAGTACCGCGACTGGACCCGCAAGGACGTGCTGCCCAAGGCGCGCGCCGATGCGCGCCTGCCCGCGCCGCTGTATGCCTACCAGCTCAAGCGCGTCGGCATCGACATCGCCCCGGCGGTGCTGATGCAGCGTGCGCAGCTGGAGTTCATGGAAACCCGCTCGGCGATGCGCCAGTTGTCGCCGCTGGTGGTACAGGCCAAGGGTCTGAAGGTTGCCGACGCCACCGATCCGGTGGCGGTGGTGCGCGCGCTGAAGGGCGACAAGATCGCCGATGACCAGCTCGAGCACCACTACCGGGGCGTGATCGATGCGATCGACCCGATCATCCGCCGCGAGAAAATCGTCGATGTGCCGCAGCGCCCGATGCAGATGCGGCTCGGCTCGGCCGCCGAGAGCGCTGCTTCGCCGGCACCGCATTTCCTGCCGGCACCGCTGGTGGGCAACACCGGCCAGCAGGGCACGTTCGTGCTGCCGCTGGGCAACCCGGCCGCCGGCGACAAGGCTGCACAGTACGACGACTTCAACTTCGGTTCGGCGGCCTGGACGCTGAGCGCACATGAAGGCCGCCCCGGCCACGAGCTGCAGTTCACCGCAATGGTGGAGCGGGGCATCTCGCTGGCGCGCACGATGTTCGCGTTCAACTCGGTCAATGTCGAAGGCTGGGCGCTGTATGCCG
>RCUH01000890.1_pt1 | contig 26038 bp, 33 predicted proteins | sample 2166191 | NCBI WGS metagenome assembly RCUH01 (sample SAMN09932848, study PRJNA488358) | compost metagenome | feature: garden; material: soil; isolation source: compost soil in an enriched community after 214 h of incubation | place: Germany: Experimental Botanical Garden Goettingen | collected...
CCGCCACCGTGGAGGGCGCGCTCGAATTCATCGACGCCGCTCGGCCCACCGTGGCTATGCTGGACATCAATCTAGGCGACCGGCACAGCTATCCGATCGCCGACAGGCTGGCCGAAGTCGGCGTTCCCTTCATCTTCGCGACCGGCTACGGCGAACAGGCCAACCCGCCGATCGAACACAGGGGACGTCCGATCGTGCAAAAGCCCTACACGCTCGAGAACGTGGCCAGAGCCTTCGACAGTCTCATCGGCGAAACGACCTAGACAGCGGCTGCTCAAATGGCGATCGCCCGGACCGTTAGAGATCACGACTGGTCAAAGACGCCGCTCGATCCCCGGTCCGCCTGACCGCAAGGCCTGACCATGCTGGTCGGCACATCCTCGACTCATTCCCACTCGATGGCGCAAAACCTTTACAACAACTTGTATTTACACAAGTTTATTCCGTTATCGACCAACTAACGCCGATCCAGAAACCGACGAAATTCAAGTATTCTGAAAACATTGAGGAAATTAACCGATGTAAAAAACGCGTGATTACGTCATCATTCGAGACGTATTGACAACACGGGACCACCAGTTTGCCAGTCGAACCGGCAGGATGCATCCAGAGATGCAGAATACCATACGGAGCGTTACTTTGGAAAAAGATCATCCCGTCTCGTAGAGGCCTCAAGGTTATCTCGTCCGCCAGCCGGCCGCAGCCGTTGAGACCGTCCGCCGCGGACCTTCGCCCGCATTCTTTGGCTTATGCGCTCATCCGCGCGGCCTGAGCTCAGGCTCGGCCTAGACGCTCGATCGCAACGGCAAGAGGACGTGCTGACTGATCATAATCCTCCCAGGCCGTAAGCTTGCGGACGAGGACGGGCGCGCTGCGCACGGTAAATCGCAGCGGGTCCAGCCCGCGTTTCACCTGGCTCCAGTTCAGCGGCATCGACACCGGCGCGCCTGGGCGGCCTCTCGGAGACAGGGGGGCTACCGCCGTCGCCGTGCGGTCATTGCGCAGATAGTCTAGGAAGATCCTTCCTGTCCGATCCTTCTTCGCCATGGTGATGAGATAGCGGTCCGGGGCTTCCGCCGCCATGCGCTTGCAGACGTCTCGCGCAAAGGTCTTGGCAGTGTCCCAGTCGATCCCCTCGGCGATCACCGGGGTCACGACATGCAATCCCTTACCACCCGTCGTTTTGCAGAAGCTGACCAGGCCCAGCCGGTCCAGCCGATCACGGATTTCCTTGGCGCCTTCTATGACGGCCTCGAACGCCACGTCGGGGGCGGGGTCCAGGTCGAAAACCAGACGGCCCGGCTGGAGCGGCGCAAAGGGCGCACAGTTCCAAGGGTGGAGTTCAAGGGCGGCGACCTGGGCGGCGGCCACGAGGGCCTCGATCCGGTCAAATTGCAGGTAGGGCTTCTTGTCTCCCCGCACCTCTACCTCGGTGATCAGGTTGGACTGCCCCTTGCCCGAATGCCGCTGGAAGAACTTCTGCTCCCCCTCAATGCCGTCGGGCATCCGGATAATGGAACATGGTCGGCCCTTCACGTGCTGCAGCATCCAGTCTCCGACCGCCGCATAATATTCGGCGAGGTCCTTCTTTGTGACGGGACCGCCCTGCCCGTCGTCCGGCCACAGAGGCTTCTCTGCATTCGAGATGGTCACCCCCATAACAGCGGCTGAGCCGCGCGGCTTGACGACCCGCGTGCTGCTCACAGCTGTCTCCGGATTGACGAGAGCGGTTGTCTTGGCGGGCGCGGGAACTTCTGCCTCCACTTCGGCGGCAGGCTTGTCTTCGCGAAGTCCCTTGAAAGCCGCCTGGCGGATCGCCCCGTCGCCGGTGAATCCCGCGTACTCGATTTCCGCCACCAGTTCGGGTCGGATCCAGTGGACTCCGGCCGTCTTCCTGGGGCTCATCTTGCCCTTGAAGGGGCTCTGCCCGGTCTCAAGAGCCTTCAGGCGCGGCATGATGCGCGCTACCGTATCGCGACCGAAGCCCGTTCCGATCCGCCCGACATGGACAAGTTCGCCGTTCCTGTAGACGCCGGCAATGAGAGAGCGGAAGGCATCGCCTGTCGTCGTCCATCCGGCGATGACCACTTCGTGCCCCTGACGGCATTTGGACTTCGTCCAGGTGGCGCTGCGGCCTGACTGATAGGGCGCGTCGAGCCGCTTCGACACTATGCCTTCCAGATCCATGCGGCAGGCGGATTGCAGGACAGCATCCCCCGCCGAAACGAAATGATCGACAAAGCGCAGGTTGGCCGGCGCACCGGAAAGCGCCGTTGCAAGGCGTGCCTTGCGTTCGGAAAGCGGCATGTCCCGCAAGTCCTCCCCTTCGCTGAACAGAAGATCGAAGGCGAAGAAAACAAGGTCCCGTGTGTTTCCCTCGGAGATCGCAGCCTGCAGCGCCGCAAAATCAGGAGCGCCGGCATGATCCAGCGCCACCACCTCCCCGTCCACAATTCCGTCGGTCAGTTCGGCGCCGGCTGACACGATCTCGGGAAACTTCCGCGACCAGTCGAGCCCCTTTCGTGTCCGGATCGCAGCCCTTCCCTTCTCCGTCCGAAGTTGCATGCGGTAGCCGTCAAACTTGATCTCATGCGCCCAATCATGCCCGCGCGGCGGCTTCGCAGACGACATGGTCAGCTGAGGCTCGATGAATTCGGGAAGCGCCCTGGCCGCCGAAGGCCTGGCGACAGCCTTTCCGCGACGAGGCGCCGGACTGACTGTCGAATGGGTCGCCCGCGCGCTCTCCCATACGGCGCCGGCAACAGGGCCCTTCCGGGTCAAAAAGGGCTTTACGGCCTTTCGTTTGCCGCCGGCGATTTCCTCCATCGTGCGCCCGGAGGCGACCGAACGATCAGCGTCATCAGGTCCGCCGGCATTGCCCTCGACGGCGCCTTCGTCACGGTGCTTGATGAGCATCCAGGCAGGTTTGGTCTTCTTCCTCTCGTCGGATTTCATCCGCACGAGGACCCAGGACCCATGCATCCGCTCCCCTTCCATAACGAACTTCAGTTCGCCCTTGGCGAGCGCGGCGCTCACGGCTTCAAATCCCTTTTCGGGCGCCCAGTAACCCCGGTCCCAGAGCATGACGGTTCCCCCGCCATACTGGCCCTTGGGAATCGTGCCTTCGAAATCGCCGTAGTCGAGAGGGTGGTCCTCCACCTCCATGGCCAGCCTGCGGTCCCCGGGATCCAGCGACGGGCCTTTCGGCACAGCCCATGAGCGGAAGCTGCCTTCCCATTCCAGACGCAAGTCAAAATGAAGATGGCTGGCGGCATGCTTCTGGATCACGAAGCGCAGGGCTGCGGACGGCCCCACGCTAACTGCCTCGCCTGACGGCTCCGCTGTCTTCGAGAAGTCCCTCATGCTCTTGTAGGCAGCGAGCTTGGCGGTCGTCATTCCATCCTCCGGCTTGTCCGTTGCAGGGAACGGCCGGTCTCGCCTAATGATCCTGTCACGCTCGCCAATGACGTCTTGTCGACGCAGGCGCATCGTGCAGCCTCCTGCCCCATCCGTACTGCCGATCATCCGGGCCAAGGCGGCCTGAACGTGCCGTCTTTCTATGTTGACAGAACGGTGCGCCGAGCAGTGGAACGACAGGCCGTCAGAAGGTTGAGCGGCCGTCTTCGCTGGGGACCACCGCCAGCGCGACGCCTCATCGGTCGAGGCTGTGGCAGTCGGGTTCCCCGGCGTTTTCAAACTTTTCGTGTAGCGCAGCCGTAGGAACGGCCCCGGCTCCTGACGCTTGGTTTCCTGTAACCATTGAGGGAGACAGACATGACTGACGTCCAACCGGAACGCGATCAAGAGCAGGATCCGTCCGCCACAACGCCGCAGCCCGACGAAAACCCGCAGCAGCGGGAGAACCTTCGGGATCAGGCTCAGCGACAGCCGGGCAAGGACGATCCGGCCCCTGCGACTGGCGGTGAAGGCTCTGCCGGCGCAGGCGGGCCCGACGGCTTCGGGGCCGGCGCCTGAGATGAGCGATCCTCGACCGACTCAAGACAACAACGCTGGTCCGAACGACGATCCACAGGACCACGACAGCCTTCAGCAACAAGCTCGACGGGAGACGTCCAAGGCCGAAGGTGAAGATTCTGAAGAAGATCGGGAGCGGCCCTCGACAGCACCTCCGATCGCAAATCCTGACTGAAGGGAGGTCCATATGACCAGCGCAAGATCCGATCCCGACCCCGATCAGAAGCGGCGTCAGCCTGGAAAGACCGACACGGCGGGTATTGGCCAGGGTGAAGACAGCCTGCAGAAGCAGGCTGCTCGAGAAGCCACGCTCGACCGGAGTGGCGACAAACGAGCCGCAGACTTCCTGTCAGACGAAAACGGCAACCTCACCAAGGTCCAGGCCGACACGGCCCCCGAAGGCGATCCGCAGGAAGCCCAACGCGGACAAGGGCAGGAAATGCCGTCCTGAACCTGTGATGCCCGTCCCAAAGGGCGGGCGTCTTCTTTTTCACCGATCAGCAGAACTTCACTGAGCGTCGATTGTCTGGGCCGGGATCGGCGATCCCCAACATCGGCAAGCTGCGTCCTCAGATTACGACGACTGGACCAGAAGAATGCGTCTGTGACTGATCGACATCACGGAGCAAATCTCAGGCGCTATGCCGCCGGAAATAACGGTCCGGAGACGCATGGGCTCATCCAGATCAGACCGAAAAGGCACGCCAGTAGACCGCCGTTTCTGTACAGGTCACCTGCTTAGCGGTTCGGTCCTCAGGTGCAGATAGCGCTCATTGAAATCAGCAATTTCCGCCAAGCGCTGCCAGGACGGTATAAAAATCGTCCGTCTGTCGCGCACCACAAAACCTTGAGCACTCATGGATCGCAGAGTTCGGTTGACGTGGACTGAGGTCAAGACCGACGGCGTCGGCGAACTGCTCTTGAGTGATAGGCAGTTCATAGGCGTGGTCGCCGGTCATGCCGGCGACGCGGAGACGTATAGCGAACTCGCACAGAAGGTGGGCCATGCGGCTGCGCGCATCCCGCCGGCCGACATTGAGGACCCACTCTCGGAAGATCGACGCCTCAACCAGGATGCGCCGGGTGATGGCGCGGTTTAGCGAGGGGTTGCCTTCGACGGCGGCCTGCAGGTCGCGCATGGCGATCAGCGCAACCTCGCCCCGGGTCAACATCTGGATGCTATGGTCAGCGACATCAAGAAAGAGATGTTGGAAGTCCAGCGCCTCGCCCGGAATGTGGATGGACACGATTTGTCGTGCACCGCCGCTCGTCTGCTTCTGCCGATAGGCGAAGCCAGATAACAAAACAGCGCAATGGGTGGGCCGCTCCCCTTCCGACACCAGATAGCTGGAAGATTCAAATACCCTCGATCGATGCGGCAAGTCGAGAATCGCCTGACGATCCTCGGCCGTCAGCGTTGAGTGAAGCGCCAGGTTATCGGCCAACAGGCTGAGAGAATTTTCACCTAGACAAGACATGGCATGGCTCCGGCACGGGGCGGGAGCACGATGGAACTCTCTGTCGCCGACGCCCGGGTTAGCCGGTCAGCGATTTTTCACCATAACCTAGAAGCGGATCGTAGAACCGAATGTAAGTTAAGTTTCTGCTGCAATAGGCCTTGAGCCTGCCCGGGCATGGGCGGCCGGGGATACGGCGGATAGATTTCTGCATGACGAAAAGGTCGGCGCTGGGCCTGCGGAGCTGGGCCCTTGCAGAACGGCTCTTTCCGCACTCAGCAAGGTGAGGGCAGGATCGATCAGGGCGACCGGATTGCGTTCCGAACCGGTGCGAAAAACCGGAACAGACTCTCTGTCTCCAGGGTTCAAACGCAACATCACTGGATCCTTCCCATGGCGCTGACTGCCCAACCGATCAATTGCAGCCTCAAGCTCACCCGCGGAGGCCGTAGCTCTACCGACGCCATGATCGCCCTTATCACGGCCGCTCTCGAGGAAAAGGATGTCCGGGTCGCCGACACCCTTCGTATGGCCGACTACGCCATAGCGCCCGGCGTCACGTCCGACGAGGGCGAGGGTGACGACTGGCCTCGCCTTCGCGAGCAGATTCTGGCGGCCGACATCCTGATCTTCGGCACGCCGATCTGGCTGGGCCAGGCTTCCAGCGTCGCCAAGCGCGTCCTTGAGCGGATGGACGCCTTCCTGGATGAGATCGACGATCAGGGCCGCATGCCTAGCTATTCCAAGATAGCCGTGGCGGCGATCGTCGGAAATGAGGATGGCGCCCACGCGACCTCGGCCCAGCTGTTCCAGGCCCTCAACGATGTCGGCTGGACCATTCCGGCCGTGGGCGCCTGTTACTGGGTGGGCGAAGCCATGGGCTCCACCGATTTCCATGACCTGCCGCAAACGCCTGAGGCCGTCGCCAAAACCGCGAAGATGCTGGCCGCCAACGCCGCTCATCTTGCCGCCGTGCTGAAAGGCAGCCCCTACCCCGGTTAGGCCGGACCCGACATCCTAATCTTCTGCAGCGGACCGGCTATCAGGCCCATAGGCGAGTTCACCCTGGGCCAACGCCCTGCGCCCTACCGACACGGCCCGCGCCAAGCTTGCGGATCCGATTTCGAGCCAGATCTGCTGGCCTGAACCAGAGCCGCGCTCCCAACCGACAGACGGGCGTAATGTCCGCACCCCACGACGACAAAGCGCCTCAGCCCCCGCGCCGCCTTCAGAGACGTTCTGCATGGGATTTCAGACTGCGGACGCCGTCCAACAGGAAAGGAACGGTAAAAGCATTCAGGGCGTTGGTCGGCAGTGGAATGATCGGCATGGAGGTGTCGAAGTTTCACCTCCGTCAACAATGTTCAGAGGACCGTTCCATGCTTCGTTGGGCCATCATCTTCTTCATCATCGCCCTTGTCGCCGCCGTGCTCGGCTTCGGCGGCATTTCGGGCATGTCGTTCGAGATTGCGAAATTCGTCGCCATCATCGCCGTCATCCTTTTCGTGGTCTCTCTGGTCGTTGGAGGCATGCGCGGACGCGGTCCGCGAATCTGACGCCCTGCTTCAGTCGCACCGAACAGGCCCCGGTCGTCGCCGGGGCCTTTTTCCTGTTCACCACCCCGGCGGCCCTGGTTTCCGTCTGGCCAGTTCCCGCCCGAAACCCAACTCTCTTTTACCGCCAGCGGCGAACGCCCGATTCCGTAGCCGTTTTTTCTTCCTGCAACCCACAGGGAGAAACGGCATGACTGACGTTGATCCAAACCCGGACCGGGAGCCAGAAGTTGAGGACGTCGCTATGTCCGATACCCGACCCAAGCCTGAGAAATCGAAGGACCTCGAGGCCTGGCGGTCCGAACAACGACCCTCAGGATCACGACAACCGATAGTCCCGTTCCGCAAGATCACGGCAAACTGCACAGTGGTTTGAGGCCGGACCCTGTCAGAGACAAAAAACGGCCGGAGCGCCGCAAAGGGGGGGCTGTTGCGCTGCCGGGCCGTTCCTCGATTCTCCTCCCCAGGAGAATACGCCCGAGAAAACTCGCAAAGCGTCGCCGTGGTTCCCCGTCAAAGCAGAATCGAAACGCCCCGCGCCAGCACGACCACGCTCGCTATAAAAATGACCCCGGCGGTGGCGATGAAGACCACAAACAAGCCTCGCTGAAGCGTGACGGCCCTCATCCGCGCAACAGGGCTTCGAAATCGGCCAGGGTTTCGGAGCTGACGCCGCAGGCCCGGGCCGCCGCGATCGCCGCCGTCATCTCAATCCGCCAGTCCTCGTCCTGAATGAGACGGGGCGTGGCTCGCGCGCGCCGCCGCAGCGTCTCCAGCGGGTCCAAAAACTCAGTCTCGCAATCACCCACGGCGTCCTCCCTCAAAGCCGAGTGTCATATTGCCTCAAAACCCCGCGCCTCGAAAAGCGTCGGCATTCTCCCCGACTCTGCGAGTCAGGTGAGGTCTTCGAACCGGGAACCAAAGCCGTCCTCTCGGTCTGAATCCCAGGACAGGAGGCAACCATGAAGAATGGTTCGAGCCCATGCGGGCGTGAAGCTGGAGCGTATCAAGCGTCTCTCTGCGCGCCAGAAGGATGAAACCTTCTACCGACTGACCAGTAGCCGAAACACGCCCGAGCGGGTGATCTTAGACGAGGATCAGGCCCAGCGCGCCTTCGCGCGTGAAGTCGCCGCCTCCCTCGAGGACAAGGTGGTCAAGGGTTTGATTGAACAAGGCGCGCTGGACCACTGACGAAAAACCCCTCGCCGATCCGGACGAGGGGCAAGGATGGGTTCAACTCGATAAAGGGTGAGCGGCGCCGATGGCCGGACCACCGCTCGAACAGCTGATGCTGTCCGGCCCGAACGGCTCCTCGATGGCTCAGGTTCCAAAGACCGGAAGCGAACTTACAAAGACGGCTCGGGCCAGGCCGTCTTCATCCGAAGAGCGCCGGTCCTCACAAGCGGAACCATTGCTCGCGCCGCGCCATTTGAGCCCAGCAACGAGGAGGAAGAGTCATGGACGACTTCAAGCGCGACGACCCGAACGTGATCACGCCCATCGGCAGCACGATCCGCCGCGCGCCCGAGACGATCATCGTCGAGCGCGAACGCAACACAGCCCTTTGGTGGGTGGTCGGCATTCTTCTGGCCGCGGTTGTTTTCGGCCTCATCTATATCCTGACGCGTCCAGCCGAGGGACCGACCGACGCTGAGCTCCGCGTCGTCCAGGCCGAAGCGGCCGCCGACAATGCGAGACAGACTGCCGAGGCCGCCCTGGTCCAGAACCAGATCAGCAGCACTCGTGACAGCGTGGCCATCGCACAGGCTCAAAGCGCTACCGCTCGGGCTGAAGCGATCCGCGCCCAGGCTGAAGCCCGGGTCGCTGAAGCCCGCGCTTCAGAGCCGGTATCGGTCGAGCGTCAGACCGTCGTCACGCCGCCGGCCAACAGCACCGCCGTCGTAACCACCACCACGCCCCCGCCCGGCAACTAAATTCAGCATTTGGAGGCGAGGAAGTATCCGCTCCTCCACCCAAGCTCGCGACCATGCCTTCCTTGCGGGACGCGCGTGAGCTCAGCATGCAGCCTCCCAGAGGCGACTTTCAAAAGCTGCTGGTTTGCGGGGCGGACTTCTCGCGATCTCGGCATGCTCTGCGTCATCATCCCCAACGTCGAACTGGTCGGACGCGGCGATGGCGCGGACTTGGCCGCCCTCGAGAACATCCGCACCTATCTGGAGAGTCTCGCCTAGCGCCGAGCCTGGTGGAAATGCGCGGCGCTGATCTGGCGCTCGGCGTCTCGCAGACCGAATTCCGACACGGGCTTTAAGCCTTGCCGCGGAGCCAGGACATAAAGATGTTGAATATGACGCCGCCGGAAGCAGGCGGTTGCAACCGTCGGGCATGCCGGCCCTTGCCGCGATAAACCTCGAAGCCGCCCTTGCCGCGTCCGTGGCCCGACCATCCCGTTTGAGTCTTGAGCCCTGATTCCATGAGGCCAGTGTGGCCTGCCCAGAACCCGAACGCCATCGATCGGCGCTCTGGATCAGGTATTCTCGCGTCCATACCCGAAGGCGACGGTCCGACCCACTCGGCGAGAGACGCGTCGGACCGTCTACAGGGCGAGGTCGGTCGCCGCCGCGACTCGTATTTAAGGCAAAGCTTGCTCGACGCCTACGACGGGTTCGTGACGGGAGGACGCCTCTGGCGCGGCGAGACATCGCCCAAGTGTCCCCGATCTTCGACGAACCCCACCTTACAGGGTCTGGCCGTTCTCAACTCTCATTCGGGGGGCGCCGAGGTCGCCCCACGCGAGGCCCTACGGGGAGACCCGCAGCCTCATAGGCTTCGGCAATCGAGCCGAACAACGACCTTATCCGGCTATCTCCCGGCATCCCAGGCGTCGCCTTGATCAGCTTAAGAGAGATGCGCCCATGCAGTTTGTGGAGAGCCCGCAATGCCTCGATCGTCTGCTCCCGATCAAGCGGCGTGCCGTTCGGATTCAACCCTCGGCGAAAGCCGGTATATTGATAGCCGACCCGCTCATAGGCTGCTCTAATCGTGCCGAAGTGACTGCGGTACATGGTGGGCGACGCCATGTTCTCAGCCTCCCGAATGGCTTCGAGCGTGGGCCTGCGGCTGGCCAGCAAGCGCCGCAACTCACGCACCATCTCTTCCTCCGTCTTGCCCCGACCTCGTTTCAGAGCCCCCATCCGCTCCTGCGCCGCGACGAAGGTGTCGATGTCGACAATGGGATCCAGGACCCGGACGTAGGTCCATTGGGACCGGTCGACATAGATGGTTCGCTTCCCGAGCTCGACCTTGGACTTCCCATAGGCCTGAAAGCCGACAACGAGTTCGCGTTTGAGTATTTTCTGTACGCGATCGCCGTTCCAGGGCGTTCCGTCACGCCACATGACGCCCTGATGGGTGAGGAACCTCGCGATCCCCGACTGACTACGGGCCTCATGGACGAAAAGCTCAAAAATCCGCTGTATGACCACACGCTCTTCAGGAGGACCCCAGACGTAGCGGACTTCCTGATCGAGCCGCGATTTCCACTGTCCGTCCGGCAGAGTCGGCCCCGCGCTCCCATCCGCGTTCACGACCTGCCGCAGAAAACCGTACACGGCGCTGCCCCCGAGCGCGCGCCCTCGGGCCGCCTTCGCCCAGCGTCCGGCGCGAACCTTCACGGACAGGTCCCGGCTGTACTCCCCGGCCATGACTCTTTTGAGCTGCTTGAAGACGGAGCCGAAGGTGTCGTCGGTGAAAAGCTCGGCGCAATAGACCACCGAAAGCCCAGCTTCCCGACATAGGTATTCATAATGCGCCGCCTCATCGGCGTCCTGGAACCGACCCCAGCGACTGACGTCGAAAACGAGGATGGTCGAGAATGGCGCCTCGCCTGAAAGAACGTCCGAGAGAAGCCGCTGCAGACCTGACCGCCGATCTACGGTCACTCCGCTTTTCCCTGCATCCTCGTAGGTGCGGACAATCTCGATCCCGCGGCTCTCGGCGAAGCTCCCGATATAGGCGCGCTGATTGGCCAGAGAATAGCGCTGGTGGTCTGTCGACATGCGCAGGTACTGGGCCGCGCGATCCGGCCGCTGCTGGATATTTGAAGTGTCCGGAGACAGGACGATGGCGCCGTCAGCATCTCGCCCGAAATGGCGCCTCAACTTGGCCGGAAGGTCATCCCTTTCGAAGGGCGGCTCTTCTCCCATCATATGCCCGCCGCCAGATAGGCGGCCGTGACCGTGCCGAACGTTTTTTGGATCAGGCCTACGGATGGAAGGCGACGATCCGCCTGGATCAGCGAAACATTCACCCTTCCCTCTTCTCCATGCAGCCGACGCAGCCCATCCAGGATGGCCTCCCGGGAAAGCGGCTTCCCGTCCGGCGCCGCGCCTCGCGAGACGCACGGTTTCACGTAGCCTGCCAACCGCCCTGCCTCCGCGAGGGTACCAAATCGCGAGATGTAAAGCCTCGCGTTGGGGATTCCCGGGCAGGTATCGATCAAGGCGCCGGAAAGCCTCCCCTCTCTTTCAAGCAGTGCTCTGAGACCGGAGATCAGTTCCTCGTTGGTATGAGCATATCTGCCGTCGAGCGCTCGAAACCGCGCCTGAGCCGCCTCAAAGATTTCTTCTGACACGATCCCTTCGAAGATCCGGACTTCTCCCCAGCGGCCCTTGTCCCTCTCCAGACCACGAACGCCCAGTACGGTTCGCGAACGGCCGTAATGCTGCAGCCCTTTCGAAAGCGGGTCGCGAAGAATCCTGGCGATGCGTCGGCGGGTCCAGGGCGACCCATCCGTCCAGAACACCCGCTGGTCCGACAGGGTCGCGGCGATATCCGCCATCGACTTACCGCCTTCGACAAACATCCGAAAAATGCGCTCTACAACCAGAGACCGCTCCCCGGTCGCAGGGACAAGGCGCAAGGATTGAAGCGGATGAGAGCGAAAATCTCCGCACCGCAGAACAGGCCCGAACGCTCCGTCAGACTCAACGATCTGCCGGTCCACCAAATACCGAGGCCATGCCCCCGGCGCGCGGCCCGCCTCGGCAGCCCGGCGCTTTCCTCTACGCGTCCTGTCCGAAATCTGGCGGACATAGTCCGCCGCCATTACGCGCTTGACCTGCTTGGCGAGTTGCCCGGGGGGGCCGGCGGCCACCAGATCGCGGCAGTAGGTCACCGAGACGCCGTGAGTTCGACAGACGAACTCGTAGTGGGCGGCCTCGTCCAGATCCTGAAACCGTCCCCACCGGCTGATATCAAGAACCAGGACCTGAGCGAAATTCGCTTTTCCCGTGACCACGTCGAAGAGAAGCCGACTCAAGCCTGACCGCTTCTCCAACGTCATGCCGCTCTTCCCGACATCCTCGTAGACCGCGACGAGGTCAAAGCCCTGGCTGCCGGCATAACGTTCGAGCTCCCTCCGCTGCAGAGCCAGCGAAGCCGGCTGTCGCCCCGTCGAAACCCTGAGATACATGGCCGCACGACGATCAACCGGCTCCGGCCTCGCCTCCTTCGCCGCGGGCCGGATTCGCCGCACCACCCAAGCGTCTACATGCGCCGAATACTCCCGCGCCTGGCACATTCCCATTCAAGCCACTCCATCCCTCAAAGGATGGGAGACGACGATGGAGGCCGGACACCCTAACTGGGACCTCAATCGCCCCCGCTTTCAAACACGCAGCCCATAGTCGACCTCGTAAGACCTCGCCGAGGCTGCCGGCGACCACTTCGATGCATGCGAAATGTGGAGGTCTCAGCGCCTCAAAGCGCGGCGAGCGCCAAGCCAAGGCTGCAGAAAACAATAGAAATCAGATCGCTTCCCAGACCTTGTTGAGAACCTGAGCCGCCAGCGCCGCCTTGTCCTGAGGCAAGAAGCGGCCGTAGTGAGCGGCGACGGTCGCAGGCGTATCCTGGATGGCGTAGCTCGCCTGTTCGTAGGAACCGGTCAGCTTCAAAATGTGCGTCGCCAGCACGTCCCTCACATTGTGCGGCCCATGCAGCAGCAAGCCCTGAATGGCGCCCCTCCCGGTGTACGGGTTGTAGATTCCGTACCGCTGGATCACCTGGCGCCAGGCTTCATAGAAGGTGTGCTGATTGTAGGCCGCATCGCGACTGGACGTCTTGACGGTCTTGACGAAAAAGGTCCCCGGATCACGGGAACCGTTCAGCAATGCCGACCGATGGCGCCCCACATAGACGTCGATCCAGCGATACAAGCCGCCAAGGTCCGGGAGCAAAAGCCTGAACGGACGTTTGGAGAAATAGGCCGATCCCGAGTTCTTGAAGGCGATGCAGGGGATGAAGACCTCCCAGCCTCCATCCCTGTCGCTCCACCGCATCTCGCCGCACCGCCCGTTCTCCAGTTCCCTCTCAGGCGTTGCCGGGCTCCCCCGAGGGCGCAGCAGGAGTTGCCGAAGGTTCTTTTGCCTGACCCCGAGATGGAGCCCCAACCGCAGCATGAGGAAGGAGCGCACGGCCTCGGCGGCGGCGCGCGGGTAGCGACGTTCATCCGGCATGCGCTGCAGGATCTCCTCGGTGATCTTGCGGTACTCGCCGACCGGACTTGCCGCCTCCAGGATGGGCAGGATGGGTTCAAACGGGTCCCGATGGACCCTGGCTACCCGCTCGATCTCCTTGGCCCTTGCCAGGGCGTGACAGTGAACCTGGTCGCAGGCCGCATCCCAATCTGCGGTGATCCGGTCTATCTCATCCTGAGTGACGATCCCGGGCGCCGGCCGAAGGCGCTCCGCCAGCCAGGGGCTCTGGCGCAGCCAGCCGGTCTGGCTACGGGAGAAGGCCGCACCCAACAGCAGCATCTCGCTTTCCCAGCCGGTGTAGAAGCCCCGTCGACGCTCACGCCATTGCACGTACCAGTCCCAGACGGCCGGCACGACGAGAAGCCCGAACGTCAGGTCTTCACGGGGAATACCCAGCCCGCTGACCTCGTCATCAGGCAAGGCCGCCAGGGCGCCGAACAGAAGCGCCAGATGCTCTTCGCGCTGGGCCGCGGTCTCCTGTCCCCAGACGCCGGAGCGCTGGTAGCCGATGTCCGTCAGGGTCGCGGACTTGAACCGAAGAAGGGCGTCCATTTCCCCCCGCAACGGCGCGGACGCCGCCAGTTCTTCAGGCCCGCTTCCATCGAAGCGCAGCGCGAAGCGATGCTTCGATACCGCCGAATGGTAGCGATGATAGGCGGTCCCGCCGGACAGGATGGTCGAGCGCACCCAGGCCAGGATCTCCTCCTGCTTCTCGACCGACAGGTCGTCGAAATCGTCCGGGAGATGCCAGGCGATACGACGCGATTCCTCATGCCGCACTTCCGGAGGAACAAGCCCTGCCAGGGCGCGGCGCCGCTGCAGCCGCGATCGCAGATAGCCGGCCTCCAGCCGATAGCGATGCTCGATGATGTCGAGGACCTTCAGGCTCGCGGGCGTCTGCGGGATCTTCAAACCGCGCCGCCAAGCGGCAAGGGTGGTTCGGTCCGTCAGCCCGCCGGCTGTCACGACCGCGCGATGTAGCCGATGGGCATTCTCGCCATGTCGACGGATTTGAAGATCGAGGGCGGCGTGGAAATCCTCGGGATGCTCATGAACCTCCCACAGGCTGGTGGGATGGGTGACGATGGGCAGAGGTGGACGGCCCCGTTTTCTCTGAACTGACGCGCCAACTGGCGAAGGGGATACAAGCTTCGGACTGCGCACAAAAACTCCACTGAAAACACCGCACTACAGACGGCGCGTGGAGAGACGATCTTGGTGGGTGGCATCCCCTAACCGCAGGCGCGAAATATTTACATGACAGCGTCCGTCTCAAGCTATTTCAGCACCTCAAACAGCCCCGCAGCGCTCGTAGCCACGCCGGGTTCATCGAGGGCCGAGGGCGGCAAAGTCGCCACCCACGACAAGGGCGCGGCTTCGATCATGCAGGCTACACTAGACTGTTGGGGATCATTTCGGAATCAAGGCAACGATACGGCCGGTCGGCAGCCAATCCAGATTGGCATCGGCTCGCGTCCGTTTGAGCAGCGCCGTCGTCGCCAGTTCCGAACGCTCCATGTCGGCGTCGGCCACGGCAAGGCTTGGGTCCAATTCACTCAACGGCTGATCGGCGCATACCGCTCGAAAGCGCCGAGCAAAAACATCAACCGCCAACCTAAATGGAACGGCCCATACACCGGCGACTGCATCGCAATACACTGGAACGAAAGCAGAAACCCCAGGACATCACAGATTTCAAAAAGTGAAGAACTGAGGTTTCTACTTAATAATAAGTAAGCACTTTACCCAAACTACCTCGACCAAACAGTATAATTGTTCTTTAGAATTGCCGTAACGGCGTAGTTTGAAATAAACACACTGTAAATGTTACCATCGTTCTTAACGTCAACCTGAAACGCGTCATGGCGACACAGTACGCGAATGGACGAATCCTCCATAAGAATAGGCGTCTGCCGTAGGATAACATTCTCTTCAGAGACTCCAAGCGACACCCCCGCCTGATTTACGTGAAGTTGAATTTCACCTGAAGACCACACCCTATTGACTTCGACATCACCGAACGGACAAGTCCAAACATCAACATTAGAATGAGAAGTTGCCGAAGAGTACTCCTGAAAATTCACAGGCGGTGGCGCAGCTTGAGATATGGCAATAGAAGCCAATACAGCAGAGTAAAACATATATTCACCCATTCAATTAACAGTCAGTTACATCATCCCCAGGTGTATCCGTGTCTCTATTATCTGTTTTGTACTCTCTAACTTTGCCATCTTCTCCAAGGATGTAAAAAGCCGTTAGATTTGTTAACCCCATCCCCTTCAAACTATCAAACGCATTCCAATCTTTGGTCGAAGGGTAATTATGGTTCGACCCCTCAATATTAGGTCCGTGATTATGAATTACGCCAACAATCTGAGACCATGAAGTTATGCCAAGCATATTATCACTACTCGGAGACCAACCATCAATTCCCCCACCAGTAATTGGCCCGGCCTTTATTTCTCCAGTAACATTATCCCTGTAAAGAAAGCCGCCATATTCTTGATTTTCCCAGTTTTGATCTCTGATCATATCTCCAGCATCAGCCGCTGCGGATCTAGTGGCCTGATCCGTAGCACCGCCTGATGCTGGACATCCGCAGTCATCACCATCATCGCCGGTACCACCGCTGCCGCCACTCTCGCCACCCCCCATGTTGGGCGGAACAAAACCACCTCCAGGGGGAGGATGTGACCCGACAACTGTAATGTCACCAACACGAGTTACAGTGCAGGCAGAATCGCATCCTACAAGATGCCCGCCCGATACCGATTCGCACTCGGCGAGTGTTAGTTCTCTCATGATAATTTCCCTAATTATCCAATATTCGACATCATAAGTATTCCTCTACCCGCTTATGGTACAGGAGAGAATCCCTCAGGATTATGTGGTACGCTTGCACGAATTCTGTCCAGTCACCTTCAGCGCCTAAACGCCGATGCCCCCGGATAACTGCCGCAGCATTAAAACAGACCAAGGGCGTCACGGCCAACATCGGGCTACTCAAGCCCAGACATCGGGCCAGCGCCCCCTGAAATAGCGCGCGTCCAACGCGACCATTTCCATCTTCCAGCGGGTGATAGCAAACAAAGCTAGCTAAGACATGGAAAGCGGCCGATAAGCCCTCCAATATCTGAGAATCCTCTCGTGGGGTCGGCAGTGATGAAAGCCAGTTACCGGCAATATCCGGAGACGGATAAAGAGCACTTTCCCAAATATCGTTAGGTAAGCTAGCGGCGATTGATGTTCTGTACTTTATCTCACGTCCACAAAGGCAACCGGCAAGAGATAGAACACTATCATCGTCGATCGACCATTTTTTAAATCTATTCCAATAAGAGAATATAATAGGCTCTACAGAAGGCCGGATGAGAATCTTTCTCGGATTCACCCCCTGGATTGGACCCTCGCCTTCGGTCAGAAAGTGAACAACGCGGGCCTCAAGTCCGAAGCATCGCATTGGAGATCGCGCATAGGTTCGCTGATCGACTTCTAAAAGCTCCTGAAGCACCCCTTCAAGTGGCTCAAGCAACTGAAGGTCGGGACCGCAACGAGGCGGAACTTGAGGAATAAACCTCCCCATTTGGGAAGAATCAATCGTCCTTTGACCATAGGGCGTATGAAAAGCGAAAGTCTGATCATCGAGAGGCACAAGCTTAGATCATCCGAAATGAAATTGCACTTGCCGACACAAGCAACACCAACCTCATAGACGCATCTCTTCAAAAATATTTCGATTGTCATTATGGTATGTCGCTGTAAACACGTTCGTCAATCCTCGTTTTGTGACGGCTCACTTGCAGTCCCGCTTACTAGGTTTTCGATCTCGAATTCCCGCCATGGTTGATGTTGTGCCCGAGCCTCGAATCACAAACTCAAGCGCCAAGACGATCGACCCAAATTTGTACCGTCGACAGGCATTAGATGCGGCCACATCTCGCTATGGCTCCCCAATCCGACCAACAGGTTTGGCTGGCTGGGCGCTATCGATGTTTATGGTGACCTTGTTTATCGGCGTCGTGATATTCTTGGTCGCGGGGCGTTACACGCGCAAGGAGTCCGTTCCTGGCGTACTGCAGCCGGCAGCGGGCGCGGCAAGAGTGATAGCTTTGAGGCCGGGGTTGATCACTGAAGTATATGTGACCGACGGACAGTCCGTCGAAGTCGGAGACCCCATTCTTCAACTCTCCTCAGACCTCACCGTTAGAAGCGAGGGCGGCGCGCCTACAGCCGTATCAGAATTAGTGGAAGCAGGGGCCAACCGTGAATCCCAAGCGATCACGCTTCAGGGACGCGCGCGCATCGAAGCGATAGAAGGATCTCTGGAGGAACTTCTGTTGCGGCGTAGAGGATTACGCAAAGATTTGGTCCACCTCGCTGCCGCCACAGACCTTCAACAAGATCGATTGCGCCTCGCGCAGGAAACATACGAGGCAGGACTGTCTCTTCACGAGCGCCAGCTATTCTCCACGCTGCAGCTGCGGCAAAGGGAAGAAGCGGTGCTTGCGGCACGTCAGGGTCTCTCCGCCATAGAACGCGAGATACAACGCAACGACGAGGCGTTGGGGCGGTTGGGCGCGGAAGAAGGAAGGCTGAAGGCTCAGATGGCGGAAGCCTCTGCAAACCTTGCGGTCACTCGAGCGCAACTCGATCAGCGACATGCCGATCATCTCGCCGACCATGGGACGTTGCTAGTTGCAGGCAAGGCTGGCCGTATAGTGGCGCTGCAAGCCAGGCCGGGCGCAACGATCCAGCCTGGGCGGGCATTGGCGATCATCTTGCCGCCCGGTGCCACGCTCCAGGCTGAACTCTGGGTGCCGTCACGCGCGGCGGGCTTTCTCCAGGCTGGAGACCGGGTACGACTGATGTACGATGCCTTTCCATATCAGAAGTTCGGCGTGGGGCGTGGCGCCGTGGCATCGATCTCGGAAGCTCCTACCGACCCTGCCGACCTCACCGTCCCAATCGAAACGAGGGAGGCACTCTATCGGGTCCTCGTTAACATCGACGACGCCTCAGTCGGGGGGTACGGTCGTCAGTGGCGACTGGCTCCCGGGATGCGACTTTCTGCCGATTTGGTGCTCGATGACCGATCTCTTTGGGAGTGGCTATTCGATCCGATCATCGCAGCAAGACGACGAGCCGCCGCCTAATGCACGTAAAATCCATTCGACAGACGGAAGCCGCCGAATGCGGCCTTGTTTGCCTGGCGATCGCTTCGGGAATGTTGGGCGCGCGCCTAGAATTATCCGAACTGAGGCGAAAATTCCCTACATCCAGTCGAGGAACATCTCTTCAGGACCTCATGGCCATCGCTTCGGCTATGCAGATGACATCTCGCCCTCTGAAATGCGAGTTGGCCGAACTACCTGAACTCCAGACACCAGCGATACTGCACTGGGGACTGGACCATTTCGTGGTCCTGTTGAAGGCTGACAACAAGACTGCGACCATTCAGGATCCCGCGCGCGGCTTGCGAAAGACACCAATTAAGGAAGCGGGCGACCGTTTCACGGGGGTAGCCTTAGAAATAGCGCGGGCTCCGAATTTTAAACGGCGCAAGGAGCGCTCGCCGCTGAAACTCACGAGTCTATTTCAACTCACGCCAGCCATCATCGGCGGACTGATCCAGACGCTGATACTTAGCCTGTTGCTTCAAGCCTATGTCGTCGCAAGTCCCTTCTACATGCAACTCGCCATCGATGAGGCTGCTCTTAAGGGAGATAAGGGGCTTTTAGGGGCCCTAGCCCTCGGCTTCGGCCTGTTCGGCCTTTTCAACGTCGGGGCAACGGCCTTGCGTGGCGTAGCGCTGCAGAAGATATCCGCCCTGCTCGGCTGGGATATGACGGGCCGCCTGTTCCACCACATGGTGCGCCTCCCCCTTCCCTGGTTTCAGCGTAGGCGGCTGGCAGACGCCTTGTCGCGATTCGAGAGCATCCAGCCCGTTCGCGCCCTGTTCGCCAACGGTCTGGTCAGTTCGGTGATCGATGGACTGCTGGCCGTAGTTACCATGGTAATGATGGTCATATTCGCTTGGAAATTGGCATTGCTCGCCGCTGCGGGTCTGCTGGCCTATATCTTGATCCGCCTAGTGGCGATTCCAGCTACTATCCAACTCGCGGGCGATGCGCTCATGGCGGACATCGCCGAAAAGGGCAAACGCATAGAGACCCTGCGCGCGATGCAGACCATCAAGGTCATGGGGGCCGAGACGCAGCGAGAGGGCGACTGGTCCAACCGATTCGCAGAAACCATCCGCACCAATCAAAAGAACGCTTTCGCCCAGATCGGCTTCTCATCAGTCCAAGGCGCAGCCGACGCGATCTCGAACGTCGCCATTATCTATCTGGGCGCAAGCGCGGTGATCGACAACACCATGACCGTCGGCGTGCTGTTCGCCTTTATGGCTTACAAAACGCAATTTTTGAGCCGTGCGCAGGGGTTGTTCGAGACTTTTGTCAACTGGCGCATGTTGGATTTGCACTCCGACCGCATCGCCGACATCGCCCTGACGCCCGTGGAAGTCGGAATCGATGAAGTTGGGACCGGCCTCCAGGAAATGCGGGGGGCCATCGAACTGAGTAGCTTAACGTTTCGTTATGCTCCACAAGAGCCACCAGTGTTTCAAGGGGTGGACATACGCATCGCGTCGGGCGAGTTCGTGGCCATCGTCGGTCCGTCCGGTGCGGGGAAGTCTACGCTAGTCAAGGTTCTTTGCGGGCTCTACCCCTCCACAGCCGGAGAAGTTCTTATCGACGGTTTACCGCTCCGAGCCTGGGGGCCACGAACAGTCCGCCGAAACCTCGGCGTCGTCATGCAGGACGACGAACTGATCTCAGGTTCCATCGCAGAGAATGTCGCTTTCTTCGCCGAAGACATCGATATGGATTGGGTCTGGGCCTGCCTGACCATGGCCTCGATTGACGAGGAGGTTCGCGCCATGCCCATGCGCGCAGAGACCTTTGTCGGAGATATGGGTTCTTCGTTATCCGGAGGTCAGAAGCAACGCATACTCCTCGCCCGCGCGCTCTATCGGCGTCCTAAAATCCTCATTCTCGACGAAGCTACTTCGCACTTGGACGTCGCTCGTGAACGAGCCATCAATGAGGCCATAACCGCCCAGGCCGTCACTCGCATTGTCGTCGCGCACCGACCAGAAACCATCGCAGCAGCCGACCGCGTTCTGACCCTCCTCAACGGGCGCCTCCTAGAGACCCCTAAAGCCGCTTGGCCTAGATCAAAACCGGACGGGGTGGCGGTGACAATTTAACTATTTGAGCCACAGCATGACGCCGATGAGGGCGACAAAGCCCATGAAGGTGGATGAAAGCTTGTCATATCGGGTTGCGATGCGCCTGAGGCCCCTGATCTGGTTGACCAGTACCAGTCCCAGACCGACGGCACGACGAGCAGCCCAAAGGTGAGTTCGGCGGCAGCCATGCCTAGTCCTGCGACCTCATCATCCGGCGATGCCGCGAGCGCCCCGAACAGCAGCACAAGGTGCTCCTCGCGCTGGGAGGCCGTTTCAGGTTCCCATACGCCGGAGTGCTGGTAGCCAATGTCCGTGAGCGTAGCGGACTTGAAGCGCAGCAGCGCACCCATCTCCTCCCGGAGCAGCGCGGGCGCCGCCAGCTCGCCCGGCCCACCTCCATCAGACGGGATGGGGCCGTCACTCGGCGAGGACACTACAGGGTTTGGACGGCGCACAAAAAACTCCACTGGAAACATCGCCTTTCAGGCGACGGGTGGAGAGACTTTCCGCAGGGGCCTGACCCTAAATGTTGGCGCCGAATGTCACTTGAAGGAACCACAAACCCTTCAAGCGCAAAGGGCTTAAATGCGCCAGGAGCGGACCTTAGGGCCGGCGCGGAAAGCGGACATCCAGTCGATCGACCCATTGCGGACATTCAGCCGGTCGTGCCGAGTCATGTCGCTGACTTCGCCACTCCTGCCTTGGTGACCGTGTGGGCGCCGGAACAAGGATCATGAGCGCAGCCAAGCCCCAGAAGGCGGCAGGCAGGCCCACGAACTTGGCAACCTCTCCCACGCCTGCGGGACCCAGCAATATGCCTGCATAGCCGTGGTTGTGATCGCCACGTCGCGGCCACCGAGCAAATCGATACAGTCATCGTGGAGAGCAATGCCCCCGAGGACGCCTGCGCTCTTCTCTCCCCAGCAGGCGTGCAAGTCGTGCGCGCGGATACTAGTGCGGACCTTATGCCGAGAACGGTGGAGCCGAGCTGATCGATGGCAAGATGGAAGGCCACTTCCCACCCATCTCAGAACAATCTGCGCGATACCTGAACCGAGCAATCCGCGATAGCTGTAGTAAAATCTCGGATGCCGCTCTGCGCTGCCTGACGGGCTTGAACGCTGAAATGTGTGGTCTATATCTAACGGCAAGCGGCTGATCCCGCTACCGGTCCAGTCGAAGCGTGCCGCGCGGTCACATTTCAGTAGAACTGGAAACTAACCACCGCGAAGCGCTGGCTTAACAGGGCACCTACTCGACTGATTTAGGTACGGTGTCCGACGGTGTTGGGAGGTGGGTTATGAACCTGCATTTCACTATCGAAGCTAGCAAGCCGGACGGGACGATTTTCCGCTTCGGGATCGGGGGCCACGTGCTCGCGCTAGCGATGACGGTGATCGAACTACTCGTTCGGTTTAACTAAGGCGGGGCCGCTCTGGAAACAGAGCGGCCTTTGCTTTTCGCGGCGCGTCAGCAATCCGCATATGCAGTACGAAAATCAGCCTAGCTTGAGGAGGCTGGAAACGGCCCGCAATGCCGAGGACGCCAAACCCTGTCCCGGGTAAACTAGAGCGGCCACGGCGAGGATCAGCAACGACACCCCCCAAAAGACGTTCTTGATGCAAGCAGCGACGTCCACCTTGATGTCCACGTTACCTCCCCACCGTTTTTCCCACGCGTCATCCTCGGTCGTGGTCACGACCGGATTAGGCTTGCTGCGGGACTTGGGGATGGGAAGCTGGCTCATGCGCTTTAGGAACCATAGGTCTCCTGCGTGCGGACCACGAACGCCGCAGGAACGTCGCGCGCGAGGCGCGCCACCAGGCCGTCGAATGAAAAGGTGCGGAGGCCGTCACTATCAACGTGCCGCTCAATCAGCCCCATCTCCTCCAGCTTCTCGGTCGCCCGCTGGACAGTGCGCGTGGTGACGCCAAGGCGCGCCGCGATGGTGGTGGAACGCGGATAGACGCCCCTGTTGGGCTCCCACCAATGGGCCAGCAGGTTGATGAGCACCATCATGTGAGTCTGGGAGAGCCCGTACTTGGTCTGCATCCGCAGCAGCACCATCGGAATTGCGACGAAGCCGGACCCCTGTGTGACCGCGCCCTGCCACTTGTCCTTGATCCGCGACGGAACGGGAGAGGCCGTTTCGGCCGTAACCTCCGGGGAACTGACAGACGCATTTTTCATGCAAGTCGTCTATTCGCTTAGAGTTCGAAGTGAAAGGGATCTATTTCAATAGGTGACACCCATGACGTTTTTTCTTCGATTGTGAGCCGACGCGGCGCGTCAAGTCTGCTGGGTTTTGCCAATGCGGGAGGTCGGCAGAGCGCCAACAGCGGTCACCCGTACCATGCCGCAGACACGACATTCCGCGCGTGTGCTGGGAGTCCGCTTTCAGGCACGATGGCTATTTCGCAAGCCGACCCATTGCGGAAGTTGGCTGTGTCAGCCCACATTGGCCGGGACTTCGACGGAGGCGTCTGTGCCGAAACTGATAGAGTGGCTATCGCCCTTCGCCCTCCTTGCACTTTGCGCCTGCACTGACATCGACCAGTCCACTGACCAAGCTTGGGGAGGTGCGGTCGCGGCACCCGGATCATTCTCATCAGAACCGGGAAGCGAGTCCCTCGTTCTGCCTGCTCGGTGGACGAACTGAATGCCTATATTAGCCGCACTGGGGCAGCCTCACACCAAAGAGGACCCGGCGAGATGCTGAAGGCACCGGCCCCGCTTCCTCGGTCCATCTGCCCAGCGGCATCCGAAGCTGTGGTCTTTAGCTACCCGCTTCAACCTGAGGGATTCATGCCGGGCTATACCGCCTACATCATCGACGGTTCAGTCGTTTGTATCGACCGCACGTTCGCCTACTCGGGGACGTAATCGAGTGTTCGCTTCCCACCCTTAAGCGAACTTCGCTTCACGACCCATAGCGGACAGCAAAGCGCCAGCGTAAGTTTGAACAATGCGACGCTCTAGCGACACACAGACCTACAGGGTCCTTCTCCGGGGGGAAGGCGCCGATCGGCTGGGACGATGGGTCGGATTCTTCACCACCCGTCAGATCGCCGCTGGTTCCAACGCAGCGGCGGAAGCGGAGGCTGTGGAAACCGTTCTGTCTCTCTGGTCCAATGAAGGAGACGAGGTGTTGGCCGACGTGCGCCACGTTTCGTCGATCGCCAGCACAAAGGTGCGCCTGCCCTGGTTCAGGCGCCCTCGTGGAGGCTTCACCTTCTTCAACGATGACTGCGATGCCGAGGCAGCCGCTGAACGGATCGAGCGCCGGGCAGCGGGCTTGCTTTCGTAAACGCAAACGCCCGCAATCCACCCTTAAGCGAACTTCGGTTCACGACCCATTGCGGACGTTCGCGAGCGAGGCGATGATTTGGGATGAAGCCTTCGCTCATCCTGCTATTCGCGCTTGCCGGTTGCGCCGGGCAGACGACCATCGGGCCGGAGGGGCCAGAACGGCTCTTGCCGGACAGTCTTCAGTTGGAGGCGCGCGGCATCGAACGGGCTTGCGGTGTCGCGGAAGCCTCGCTGCTTCATCCAAACTCGGATGGGAACCTTGAGGTCTGGGCTGTTGCAGGCGCTGACATATCGTATCCCCGATTTGCCTGCGTATGGTCCGCCATTCAGAACGCAAAGCTGAGCGAGCGCGGCATTGAGATCGTCTTGATTGGAGAGGATGCACCTTGATAGGCCCGTCCGCTTTCCACCCCTAGCCGACGTCGAAGGCGACCGCTTTCCGGGCTGGAGGCCAACGTCCGCTTTCGGTGCCAAAGCCCAGGACCGAAATCGACCCATTGCGGACATTTGAAATTTCAGGGTGTCGCGTCGGCGCAGCGCCAGCAAGGCAATCCAACCTTATGAGACAGCCGGTTGTAACCCCGGACTAATGACGATTCGACGCCCCACAGGGCCATCGTAGAGCTTTAGTTCCCAGCCGTAGGGGCTCGACTTCACGTCCGCCGCAGAGGGAGGGAAGTCGAATTTTGCCAGACAATGAAGTTCATTGCAGGCTCCGAGGCGGCGAAGAGACTTAAGGTCAAAAGAGCGAAGCAAGGTTATGCATTCGCTAGATCCGGAGGTGCATTGGATTGTATGATTGCCGTCATCGATTGTCATTTTGTAGGATCGAAGCGCGTTGCTTACATCCACGCCATATGCGCTAAATCCGGCGATACGGTTGCTGTGGCGACCGCATTGGCCAGTCTCGGAAATCTGGTAAATAGCGTCTTCAAAGCGATTTGTTTGAATTATTCCTAGATCCGCGCGGCGCTCTGGATAGATTTCATGTGATGACCAGAAGACCATTTTATGGATTTTTTGAACGCAAACCCACTCTGAAATCGATACTGATCGCTCATACAATGAGAGATATCTGGGCCCAAAAGAACTCAACCTCATCCAATCATGATCCACGATCTCCCGCGGAAAATTGGGCAGAAAATTGCGGGCAAGTTCTTCTGTTGAGGCATTGAGGATTTCATGGCCCCAAGCTCGCTCATCCAGTTGACGGGTTGCATTTTCGCTCGACGCGGATTGCGCAAAGGCGGCGGAGCCAGCGGCTACAGTGGCGAGGAATATAACACCCACCATAGGCGAGGCCAGCAAACGCGCCATTCGTTGCATTTCAAGCGGGACCTTCGGAGTTTAACGGGTGCCAAGACTATCCGACCGTACCGTTGGCGCCGTCCGCTTTCCACCCTTAAGCGAACCTCGCTTCATGACGCTTAGCGACATTATGCTATCCAAGTATCCACGCACCTTGCGCGATGCCACATGCCCCAGAAGCGGTAAAAAGTGCAGTCCTGCCCCGACCCGGCAAGCGCCGCCAGAACCACCCCAACTCCGACCTCAGCTCTAAAACCACCAAGGCTGTATCTCGGTGCTTCGACTGTGCTGCCCCCGCTCTCCGTTCCAGGAGCAAGTTGTTCGTATGCCACGGCATGTGGGAACCCCAAGCCCCGCCAGTCGCAGGCACGATCTGAACCGATCACGCGATAAGGAGGAGGCGTGCTGCGCAACGCCTGCGCCATGAGCATGCAATCTGCCCCCAACGGACCATCCATTCTCTGCCCCGGAACAGGGAGAGCTATTCCGACCATTGTCACGATTAATAGCAGCGAAGCGGTGACTGCCGAGGCCTTGCCTACAGTACCGATGCGTCTTTCCATCCGGCTCCCCCAACGCGACGATAAAACTAGCAGATTGATGACCGCTTCCCACCCTTAAGCGAACTTCGCTTCCCGACCCGTTGCGGACATTGCGTCGCTCATGAGAGGTTCCAGGCATGAAGATCGC